>Ga0129309_1001388_pt1 | contig 12276 bp, 10 predicted proteins | sample L1105metagenome_FD_94439 | JGI IMG/M metagenome (GOLD analysis project Ga0129309, IMG submission 94439) | Ring-tailed lemur group fecal microbial communities from Wisconsin, USA - L1105 metagenome | ecosystem: Host-associated > Mammals > Digestive system > Large intestine > Fecal | place: USA...
AAAAGTCAGATATTGTTTATCCAATGATGATAATTCATCTTCACCAATAACTGATGTTAAAGATTTGACATCTTGTACGTGTGCATAACAGGCAAATAACTGATTGGCAATATCCTGATGATCCTTTCTTGTATAGCCTTCACCAATACCATCTTTCATCAAACGTGAAAGTGATGGCAAAACTCCTACAGGAGGATATATTCCAGCAGCATTTAATTCAGGATCTAAAGTAATTTGTCCTTCCGTAATATACCCTGTTAAATCAGGTACAGGATGTGTAATATCATTATTTGGCATTGTTAAGATAGGAATTTGTGTAACAGATCCTTTCGCACCCTTAATAATACCTGCTCTTTCATATAATGATGCTAAGTCAGAATATAAATATCCGGGATAACCTTTACGTCCGGGAATTTCTCCTTTACTTGAAGAAAATTCACGTAACGCTTCACAATATGATGTAATATCAGTATATATAACTAAAACGTGCATATCTTGTTTAAAGGCTAAATATTCAGCAGCAGTTAAAGCACAGCGTGGTGTTAATGTACGTTCAATAATTGGATCATTTGATAAATTTAAGAACATAACAACTCTTTCCATAACACCTGCTTCTTTAAAACTGCGTTTAAAATAATTAGCAACATCATTGGTAACACCCATTGCTGCAAAAACAACGGCAAAGCCTTTTCCTGATTCATCAGCAACTTTTGCCTGCTTAACAATTTGTACCGCTAACCTGTCATGTGGTAAGCCTGATCCCGAAAAGATTGGTAATTTTTGTCCACGAATCAGTGTTGCAAGACAGTCAATTGATGAAATTCCAGTATTAATATAATTACGTGGATAAACACGGCTTACGGGATTTAATGGTAACCCATTAATATCCATCATATCTTCAGCATAAATTTCACCAAGACCATCAATAGGTTTTCCTGCTCCATTAAAAACTCTACCTAATATTTCTTTAGATACCGGAAGTTCCATAGGTCTTCCTAATAATCTTGTTCTTGTGTTTTCTAGAGATAAATTATTCGTTCCTTCAAATACTTGAACAACAATCTTTTCTCCTTCAATTTGAACAACACGTCCTGAACGTGTTGAACCATCTTTCATTTGTATTTCGACCATTTCATCGTAAGAAGCCCCTTTTACGTGGTCTAAAACGACTAATGATCCATTAATTTCATCTAATCCTACATATTGTAGTGCCATAATCATTTCCTCCTAAGCCACAGATTTTATAGCTTCATCGATGTCATGATAATAAGTATCTAATTTTTCTATATTATCATTTGGTATATCATATTTCATCTTAATCAATTGTTCAAAAATACCAGTTTCACTAATTGCTCGAACTACCTTGCCTTGAGCAATCGCTTCTTGACATTTTTTATTCAAATATAATATAACTTCCATCATCTTTAATTGTTTTTCCAATGGTACATAAGTATCATCTTTATGGAAAGCGTTTTGTTGCAAATAGCCAACACGTACCACCTTAGCAATTTCAATAACCAGTTTTTGATCTTCAGGCAATACATCTGGTCCCATCAAATTCACTATCTCATTTAATTTAGCTTCTTCTGCTAAAATATAAGCTAAGGCCTGTCTATCACCTACAAATTGCAAACCTACATTTTCATCATACCATTTTTCTAAATCATAGACATAATCACTATATGATTGTGTCCAGTTAATAGCGAAATAGTGACGAGCATAAGCCAACGCCTTATCCAATGCCCAAAAACATCTAACAAAACGTTTTGTATTTTGGGTAACTGGCTCAGAAAAATCTGCTCCTTGAGGAGAAACAGCCCCAATAATAGAAACCGATCCTTCTTGACCATTTAATGTTTTCATATAACCAGCACGTTCATAGAATTGTGATAAACGTGATGGTAAATAAGCTGGAAAGCCTTCTTCAGCCGGCATTTCTTCAAGTCTTCCAGAAATTTCACGAAGTGCTTCTGCCCAACGAGACGTTGAATCTGCCATAATGGCACAATGATAACCCATATCACGGTAATATTCTGCTAAAGTAATTCCTGTATAAATACTCGCTTCACGGGCTGCCACTGGCATATTAGACGTATTTGCTATCAATACTGTTCTATCAGTTAAAGGCTTATTTGATTTTGGATCAATCAATTCTTTAAATTCTTCTAAAACCTGTGTCATTTCATTGCCACGTTCTCCACAACCAACATAAACGATAATATCAGCATCACACCATTTAGCAATTTGATGTTGTGTCATTGTCTTTCCAGTACCAAAACCTCCCGGAATAGCCGCTGTACCACCTTTAGCGATTGGAAATAATGTATCAATAACACGTTGTCCAGTAACAAGTGGAATAGATATTGGTAATCTTTCACGAGTTGGTCTGGCTTGTTTAATAGGCCATTTTTGACAAAGTGTACATTCATGAATATTTCCATCTTTATCTTTTATTTTCATAACAACATCATGAATATGATATTGTCCATTTTCTTTTACTTCTACAACTTTTCCCTCTAAAAATGGGGAAAGCATACATCTATGTTCAATCAAATCAGTTTCAGGACAGGTAGCGTAAATATCTCCACCTTTTAACATATCTCCTACTTTGACTTTCATTGTCACATCCCATGTTTTTTTGTTGTCTAATGATTCAACATCACTACCCGGATGAATAAATGCCCCCGATTCATCAGCAATAGCCTGTAGTGGACGTTCAATCCCATCAAAAATATTACGTAATATTCCCGGTCCTAACGTTGCACAAATGGGTTGTCCTGTTGAAATAACAGGTTCTCCCGGTTTTAATCCTGTTGTTGTTTCATAAACCTGTATCGTTGTACAATCTTTAGAGATTGAAATAACTTCCCCCATTAAACGACTATGTCCAACATAAACCATTTCTAACATTGAAAATTCTGTTGCATTTTTGACTTTAACAACGGGACCATTAATTGAATAAATAACACTATTACTCATATTTAACCTCCCTATTTAATCATTAAACCTGATGTTTTATAGAACCAATCTTTTTGACTTGATAAAGCAAAGTCCAACGTTTCATCTACAACAATATGTGTTATAGGATTTTCAATAATAAATCCTCCTAATTGAATTTGATGACTTTCCTTAACTTCAATATCAAAGCCATAAGCACTTTTAAGTTCATCTTTATAAACCATATCCTCATTTCTCAAATAAAGAATACTATCTTCCATTTGATATTCTTCACTTACCCTCTTAATATGATCCAATAAAAAAACCTTATATTTATCTCCACTTACAAAAGATAAAATCTTATCCTTAGCTTCTTTAAAGATAGCATTAACATATTCTTCTCTTTTTTCTACTAATTTCTTTGTTCTCATTTCTAATTGAGCAGCCGTTTCAATACTTGCCTTTGAAGAAATAGTAGCTAATTCTTTTTCTAATTGATGATCAGCATCATTTTTCGCTTCTGCCTGCATTTGTTCATAAGCCTCTTTTTCCAAAGCCTTAGCCTCTGCCAAAATACTTTGTTCTTCCTTTGAAGCAATTTTTTCTATTTCATCTTTAATATAAAGAAAAACGTGTTCTTTATTTTCCATAAAATCATCTCCTATAATTTAACCCCTATTGCTTCTGAAACATATTTATCAATAGTTTCTCCTATCTTACTATCTCCATGTCTATCTGGAATTTCAACAAGCAAAGGACGACGTTGTTTTAATTTAATTTCAGAAATAACATCAGGAGCTAATTCAATTAATTTTGTTGTTATTAAAATAACACCAATCGATTGATCTTTTAGTTTTTCTTCTAAAAGTTCTAAAAACTCTCTCCTTTTATGAACAACTTCTCCTTCAATACCCACAAGTCTAAGACCTAATTGCGTATCAACATTATCACTTATTAAATAAAATCTCATATGACTTCTCTCTTTTTAAAGTTTATTAATAATCAAAATAGAAATTAATAAACCATAAATAGCAACCCCTTCACCAAGAGCAACGAAAATCAATGATTTCCCAAAATTCTTTTCATTTTCAGAAAAAGCTCCAATAGCTGCTGGTGCTGCAGCAGCAACCGCAATACCTGCACCTAAAGCTGACATTCCTGTTGAAAGAGATGCGGCAATAAATCCTAGACCTTGTGCAAGAGTTCCTGTAATTGTAGCAATTTCACCTGCAGCAAATACACTTGAATTAGACATTGCTAATAATAAACATAATAATACTGCTCCAGCAAAACCACTAATATGAATAGCTAATCTTGTTTTAGCACTTTTTGCTGAAACCTTTCCTGTAAATACTTTAACTAATGGTAATGATAATAAAACAACAACTAATAATGGTAATAAAATTTCTAAAACTGTCATAATAAATATCCTCCTCTATTCTACTTCCTTAATAGTTTTAAATGGAATACCATTTCCTTCATAATAACGTGAAAACATTTCATAAAATTCAAGACGTAAAACTTGAATACCAACAATCAATCCTTCTAAACACATTACAAATATGTTACCTAGAATAATGACAATAATCTCACCGACTCCTCCCACCATCTGGGCTAGAGTATAGACTACCAGCATCATTCCCGCATGAGATAAAACAAATCCCCCGACACGCAAGAATGACATTGTATTGGTAATAAATGATAAAACAACTTCAAACAATTCAAAAAATCCTTCAACAAAGAATGCTCCAAAGCCATCTGGAAACATTGGCTGATGTTCAACAAATTTTCTAGTAAGTGGTTCTTTCAAGAAAATGAGTATTAACGGTAATACAATTAACAAGACAATATATAATGTATTAACAAAACTTGCCCCTAAAACAACACTTAACGCAAAACCTAAAACTGCAATATAGAAAATAACACCACAAACACCATTTTGACTTAATATAGCTTCACTCACATTTTGTTTTTTCACATTTAAAACAATATTGAAAACCATTGAAATCAAAATCAAGACAACTCCTAGTCCAATTGCTGCCAGCAATAATGTCATTGTATTTTCTGATGACATAGCATTAAAATATGGAATACCCTTTAAATTTTCTGCTAAAATTTCTTCATTTCCAAAAACAGAACCAAAGAACAAACCAAAGATAGCACTAGAAATACCTAAACGTACTCCTACACCACCTAATCTCAATTGAAATTTCTTTTCAGCAACAAGTCCAACCAATGATAAAATGATACCTTGTCCTAAATCACCAAACATAATTCCAAATAACAAAGTATAAGAAATTGCTACTAATAAAGTAGGATCAACATCTGTATATTTTGGAACACCATACATTTCTACAAACATTCTAAACGGTAAAGCAAACCAACTGCTCTTTAATTTTGTAGGCGGTTCTAAACGCACATCTGATGTAGCTGGTAAGACTTCTACACTCACTCCGTGAATACTTTCAAAAGTATTTTTGAAATCACTGATTTTATCTTTTAAAACAAAACCATGTACAATTAATTTATCGCCAGCTCTCACGATATATTTTTGCATGACATAAACTGTATTCAACTGTTTAGAAATCGAATAAATTCTATTCAATTCATCCTTATTTTCAGTAATCAGTTTTTTTATTCTCTGATCTAAATTCTCACTATATTGTTGAGCCAAATTAGATTCTTCTTGAATCTCAGCTTCTGCCAACTCACAAGAACCATGAACAAATTCTGGAATATGGATTCTTTCAAAATATAAAGATGTAAAAACATTATCGACTTCTGGTGCATCATGAGGTGTTGTCACATACATACACCAGACAAACTTATTATCTCTTTGAAATCCTTTATAAGCAAAAGGTAATGTTTCATAATATTCTAATTTATTTTCATTATTGATAGGTAATTTTCCAAAACGTATTTCCAAATACTTACAATTAAATAATTCATCAAAATTAATATTAGATCCTTCTACATGATTTAATTGAATAATAGCATCATCATTTTCCTCAATCATTTTTAATAATTGCTGTTTAACAGCATGAATACGATCCAAATCTAAAAATAAATCATCTAAAAATTCCTTTGCTTTAAAAACATTAAGTTGTGTTGTCGTTTCAATTTCCTGTACTTGAAAGTTATACTTACTTGTCATTTCTTCAATTCTAACTAACAATTCTTCATATAAATTATCTTTGTTATAGGCTGATAACCCTGCTACGCTATCAGTAAATTTACTAGATAATTCTGGATGAAAGTCATCTCTTTCATATAACTTTAATAAAACGTCATTATATTGACTTTTATCAAAATTGACGCTTACTAAGTTTAGCTTCGAAATCGCCATTATACCCCTCCTTTAATAACAAACTTTCTCCTTGATATATTTTTTATAATCATCATCAATATATAAACAGTTAAATTTATAACTATAAAAAATACTAATTTCATCATTACACTATTTGATAATATATCAGGTAGCATAAATGGTAACTTATATATTGGTCCTTGATAAAATATCATCGCAGTAAAAAGACCACCTGTTAAAACAGCTAAACCTAATCTTTGTATCCATTCCATATTTTTTCCTTTTATGATAGAAGACAATAATATAAGTGCTACTCCTAATCCTAAATCACCAAGGAATATCATTGCTGATAGCATCATGACTATCGTAATCAATGTCGTTGGATCAAAATGATCACCAGCTTTAAACTTAATCAATTTTTCAAATGGTCTAACAAAGCTGTTATTTTTTAATAATATTGGCTCATCAAGACCTTTTTCATGATACATATTGACAGGTAATTCAACTATTGAAACATCAATATCATTAAAAATTTCTGTTATTTCTTTTTTATTAAATGGACTAAATGCATAAATTGCAACACGATCTTTTAAATCAACAATATACTGACATTGACCATATATTTCTTTTAAATATAATAATTGACTATAATAAGTCACTATTTTTTCTTCATTTTCATTTTTTAATTTTTCAATTCTTGATTTTAATTCTTCAATATATCGCTCCATGGTCTGTTGTTCATTATATAACTCATTAATAGCATCATCCATTTTCCCATGAGCAAAATCTGGTATATCTATTTGTTTAAAATCCATGGCTAAAAAGATATTATCGATTTCTCCTAAATCTTTATTTAAAGAACAATAAACGATCCATAAATATTCATTATCTCTTGATAATTCTTTATAAATAAAATGTTCATTTTGAAAATATTCTATCTTATTTATTTGTTTTAAAGGTAACTTTCCAAAACGTAATGTCATATATTTTAATTCATGTATCTCATCTAATGATATATCTTCTTCTTTTAAATGATTGATTAACTGAATCGCCTGTTCATTTTCATTTTTTTCATTAAAAATATTTTGGATAACCTGTTGTATATCATCTACTTTTTTCTTAATATCTTTTATAAAACTTAACGCTTCTTGCTCATCTATTGCTTTTCTTTGACAAGTCTTGATATTTTTTTCTATATGCAATAAATCCATTAAATGATTTGTTTCTTCTAAAACTGTACTATATGGATTATCGCTTTGTAATGGTTCAACTCCTTGAATATGTTCCCCTATTTTTTTTGCTGATTGAGGATAAATATTATTTTTATATTCCTCTAATTTCATTAAAATCTTTATAATATTGTCTTGATGAAAAATAATATTATAAAAATGATTTTGTATAATTGCCAAATTAATCGCCCCCTATGCATAAATCAAATTGGCTTCTATTTTTGAAGCATCTTGATTATAACGAATACCTTCAACAATATGTTTTAAATTATCTATTTCTATTCTCTGTAAAATACAATATGTCATATATACTAATGGTGCACTATTTGAAAAACGCATATATCTTCTGGCAATATTATATTTTATTTTTTCTACACAATATTCTATATAAGTATATTCTTTTTCATCAAAATATAAATGATAAGGTGAATTTGCTAAAATAGACAAAACTTCTTTTGAAGATGCAGCTTTTAACAACTTATCGATCATATTTTTTGGTAATCTGGAATATTCCAAAAATAATGATTTCTTCATTTGTTCTTCACTTTCATGAAAGTATTCTTTATATCGATATATTTTTGTTATATTCTTTAATTCTATTGAGGTATACAAAATGTTTAATAAATCTTTTTGTACTTTACCTTTAAAATGACTTTTGATTATAGATATAATATTTTCATAATACATTTTTTGGAATTGAATATATATATCATTTAAATCAACCGAGAATTGAAAATCTATATCTTTTAAAATTTTATAATATTTTGTTTTTTGTAAATATTTCACTAAATCACTAAAACTTTCAATATTTATCAAACCATATACATTAAAACTTGTTTTATGAGCTAAATATTCAGGTACAGATAAATCAAAACTGATTTTCTGTTTTGCTTTTAATGAATACATTTTATTCATAATCAAATCAATTTCTACCCCTACAATTTCAAACATATAAAATTCTTGATTTGATTGATCAGCAAACTTCATTAAACGTGCACATCTTCTATAATATTCTGAATTTAAACAATCCTCCACCTGTTGACGATGTGCGTGTCTAACATTGATTTCATTGAATGCTCTTGCATAACTTGTTTGTGCCTTTAAATAGGAAATAACATCTCCTATACTTTGTTTACGTACTAAATCAAGATATTCCTCTTGACTTAATCTTCCCCCATACATCGCTTTTGCTTTAGCACATAACGCATTTGAAGACAATGTCATATCCTTCACCTTCTTTTATTTGATACAACGATCTACAATTTCTTGTATCCATTTATCTTTATTTTGATTATATAATTCTTCCATTTTCTTCATAGAAGCATTATATTCATCTTCTTGTAATTTTGCTTCCTGATTATTTTTATCTAATAGATTTTGTTTATGTTTTTCTATTTGAGCTTGTTGACTTTTAATATATTCATCATAAATAGCACTCTTTTTTTCTGTCATGTTAAACTTAGCATCATATTTTTTTTGTTTTGCTGCTTCAACTCTTTCAACACATTGACGATCAAACTCTACTAATTTTTGAATAATATCATCCATCATATTAACCCCCTTACATCTATTCGTTTTTTGATGTTCATTGTACTCTTATAATTTTAAAATTCAATATCTTTGTTCAATATTTTTATACATTTTGTCATGATAAAAATATTGATATAGTTTTAAAATTATTCATTATTTTTATATAGTGCTTAAATGTTTCTTATCCATAGTCAAATAAAAAAATAAGTCGCAAAATATATAAGCTTTTTATATATTTTGTGCTAGAATATAAAAAGTGAGGTGGAAATATGATAAATAATAGAATAAAACAATTAAGAGAACTAATGAAAGAAAATCATATTGATATTTATATTATTCCAACAAATGATTATCATAGCAGTGAATATGTTGGAGATTATTTTAAATGTAGACAATATATGTCTGGTTTTACTGGTTCAGCAGGAACTATGATCGTCACTTTAGATGAAGCTTGTTTATGGGTAGATGGTCGTTATTTCATACAGGCAGAAAAGGAAATTGCTGGAAGTGAAATTAAGCTTATGAAAATGGCAATGCCTAATGTACCAACGATCAATGAATATCTTCAGCAATTTAAGGAAAAAACTATTGGTTTTGATGGAAAAGTTATTCCTTTTGCTAGTGCAAAACAATATACTCAAAAAATTATTGCTGATAAAGATTTAGTTGATGTTATTTGGAAAGATAGACCAACAATGTCAAAGGAAAATGCTTTTATATTTGATGAGTTTTATTGTGGTGAATCAAGAGCAAGTAAACTTGCTAGAATTAGAAAGGAAATGAATGATGCTCAATATCATTTAATAAGTTCATTAGATGATATTGCTTGGATTTTTAATATCAGAGGAAATGATGTAGCTTCTACTCCTGTTGTTTTAGCGTATGCTTTGATTGGTAAAGAAAATACTTGTTTATATATTCAAGATAATGTTTTAGATGATTGTACAATTTCTATATTAGAAAAAGACAGTATAATGATTAAAAATTATTTTGATATTTATCGAGATATTAAAAACATAGAGGGAAAAGTATTGCTTGATACAGCATCAGTTAATTATGCTTTGGTATCAAATTTAAAGGATGAGCAAATCATTGATAAAACAAATCCTAGTCAATTGATGAAGGCTATTAAAAATGATACAGAAATAAAAGCAACAAAAAATGCTCATTTAAAAGATGGGATTGCTGTAACTAAGTTTATGTACTGGTTAAAACAGAATATTGGAAAAATGACTTTAGATGAGGTTTCTATTGCTGACCAATTATTTCAGTTTAGAAAACAGCAGGATTTGTTAACGGATGTAAGTTTCAGTACAATTTGTGCCTATGGTCCTAATGCTGCTTTAATGCATTATCATGCTACAAAAGATAATTGTTCTAAAGTAGATGCAAAAGGCTTATTATTAATTGACAGTGGTGGACAATATTTAGATGGAACAACAGATATTACAAGAACTTTTGTTTTAGGTGAAGTAACAGAAAAAGAAAAAAGAGACTTTACAATTGCTTTAAAGGCAATGTTAAGATTACAAAACGCTCATTTTATTAAAGGGGTAACTACTGGCGAAAATTTAGATATTTTAGCACGTGGTGTGATTTATGAATATAATTTGGATTATCGTTGTGGTACTGGACATGGTGTCGGTCATTATCTTGGGGTTCATGAAGGACCAAATGGTATTCGTCCAAAGGCATTGTCAATTAATTCTCCTATTCTTCCCGGAATGATTACTACAGATGAACCCGGTGTTTATAATGAGGGTGAATTTGGTATTCGTCATGAAAATGAATTGTTATGTGTAGAAGGTGAAACAAATGAATATGGAACATTCTTACATTTTGAACCTATAACTTATGTCCCATTTGATTTAGCTGGTATTGATTATGATTATTTATCTAATAAAGAAATCGAATCATTGAATGATTATCAGAAAATGGTTTTTAGTCAATTAGAAAATTATTTAACTGATGAAGAAAAAGCATGGTATCTAGACAATTTAATAATAAAATAAAAGGAATTGAACGATTCCTTTTTTATTTAGCCTATATTATTTTTAACTCACTTTATAATAGCATCTTTACTACAATATACTAATACAATATAAACTATTCCGTTTTTCAAGTTATAATTATATTTTTTAATTTATTCAACTGGTTCATTTATTAAAACATCTAAATAATCTTCTTTTTTGATATTCAAGACAAATGATACTATTTTCATTTTGTAAACCATGATAACATTAAGATGTTTCTATATTTTTGAATAAATAATTGTTATTTTTCTTCTATTATAATCATACTTTTATTATCTTATAAATATCCCATAAAATCTAAAGCTTCGCTTTTGCTTAGAGAAAATGTTAATGATATTTTTTCAATAATTTCTTCTTCACTTAAATCCATATCTTGCAACATTGAAACAACTGCCACAATATCTTCATTTCTTGTTTTTTCCTTAACATCATTCATTAAACTTTCCAATGTTTCAAAAATATTAATCTTATCATCATCTTGTTTTTCTAAACTTTTCATAACAGCCATTTTGATTTCTCTTGTATGAGCACGTTTAGCACGATATAAAATATACGCTTTTGCAACACGCACATATCCAGCTTCAATCAATACTTCCTCTACTGTATCTTGAACTAATTCAACTGTTGGCAAATCACTTTGTTTTTCTTCTAATCTTATTTCAACAACTTTTGCTAGTTCTAACGCTGTTTTTAATTCATATTTTTTATCACAGGCTTGAAATGCTTTATATATTGCTCCTGCAATCTTATCAACTTCAAACGGAACTAGTCTCCCATCTCTTTTTCTAATACATTCAATCATTTTATCACCTATCCTAGTTTTAATATACCACTATTAATCAATAAAATTCACATCATATTATTATGATATTTTTAAATAATATTTATCTAAAACCATAATAAAAGGTTGTTTTCATAAAAACAACCTTTTTTTATTAATTATCTATTCTTTTTTCTTAATTTTGTAATAAATACAACAACTATGATTGCTAATGATAAAATAGCTGTTAAAACATAAATTATCATGTTCGTATTGTCACCAGTTTTAAGATTTGAAGATGATTTTTGTGAATCCTGTTGTGATGTAGATTTTTGTTTTGTATCTTCTTGAGGAATACTTGTTTTTACTATCTTTTTATAAACAAATGTCATTTCATTTCCTTCTACTTTTATTTCAATTGATTTTTCTGCTTCGTCTACACTATATCCACTAATATCTTTTGCTTTTTCTGTTACCGTA
>Ga0129309_1001393_pt1 | contig 12248 bp, 17 predicted proteins | sample L1105metagenome_FD_94439 | JGI IMG/M metagenome (GOLD analysis project Ga0129309, IMG submission 94439) | Ring-tailed lemur group fecal microbial communities from Wisconsin, USA - L1105 metagenome | ecosystem: Host-associated > Mammals > Digestive system > Large intestine > Fecal | place: USA...
AAGCCTCCTGCTAAGTTTTTGCATTCATTGCGTTTTATATTTATTTATTGATTATTTTGTAAATTATGTTATAATAATTACATAAACCTCTTTTGCGGACGAAGGAGGCGATTATATGAGTACGTACGAAGTGTTGACGTTGATATTGTTATCATCCAACCTGCTAATTTCTATTTTGCAGTTTCGTTGCGGCTCTAGCCGTTGATTTCGTCTTTTGTGCGGGTCGGAACAAATACATCAAAAACGCAAAAGAGGTTTTGTTAATGAAACGTGGGTTCAATCTGCTTTTATATATGCAGGTGTGGATTTATCACCACACATAACTAGGATTATTGCCAAACGGAACCGCTGCGCAACAGAACTACTTCATTCTCTGTGAAAAAATCACGCACCACGTCGGATTCGAACCGATGTCCTAATCTACCTGTACCGATCATAGCGTCTACATATTCCGCCACTGCATATAGAAGATATTTTAAAAATTCATAACATCTACTTCTAATCCATACTTCTTTGCCAAGTCAATCATGTGTTTTGTTCCTTTACTTTTACCGTCCCAGAATGCTATCAAAGCACCATAACATCCATCTCCGGATGCATACTTTGCCATTTCTGCATTTCTCACACAACCCGCTCGTTTTCCTAAATTATCCCAGTCCGCATAAAATCTTTTAACTGGCAATCCAACCATATCTGCATATCGCTCTCCTAATTTATCAGCTCCTCTTGCAGTCCCACTGATAATACGTACCTTACTTACATCAGTACAATCATTAATAATAATTTGCTCTTTGATACTTTCTACTGTTTTAAATAATAATTTGAAATCGTTAAAATCTCGACTGCCTGCTACTATAATTCTTAATTCATTGTATTTTCCCATATTATTTAACCTCAAATTTCACTCCAACTTTTCTCAGTTCATCAGCACCAGTTTTGAATGCCGCTTCCATTTTTTCTTTATTATCTTTATTGGAATCATATAATAGCATTAAAAAACCAAATAGAACCCATACAGCACTCATAATATCACATATGTATTCTGTTACGGTCATTGGTGTCTTATTAAATACAACTCCTTCTGGGTGCCATACTAACAAGCTTTCCGCTAAATTAAAAAGTAACCCTCCTGCAATTACCGCAATGCTGCGATATTTAATCAAAAACTTTTTAAATTTTGTCATATTTACTCCTTTACAATCATATATAGATTCTCGTCCAAATATTTTCTCAGAAGAATGTCCTCATCAAATCCTGTACCATGATAATATTCTTCTGCAATTCCGCCACCGATAGCGCACAATGTATCTGTGTCGCATGTCAGACTCAATACGTTTCTAAGGAAACTCTCATAATCTTCTGAGTCCAAGAAACATCTGATTGCTACCGGCACACTGCCTTGACAAGTTACATCCCATCTGTACCTCTCTCTTAATTCTTTTAACGATATAGATACCGGAAATCTATATTTTTCAGCGGAATATTGTCTACTTACATATTCTTCAATTTCCTTTTTAGATGCACCAGATTTAGCCATCCAACCACAAGCGGCAGTTACACCCGCGCCTTTAACGCCTTCTGGATGATTATGCGTACACTTTGCAGAGAAATCAGCTCTACTTATTACTTGTGCATGTGTTTTGGATAAATCTACGACAGGCGACACTCTCATAGCCGATCCATTACCGAAGCTGTTATATGGTTTCTTGTCCTCAAAATGTAACCATGTATGAAAACTACTACCATAACTACAATTGGGGTAATCATTGCCAAATTTATGATACGCATCTGCAAATGGAATATTATTCAATAAAGCATATTTAGTTGCCACTGTTAAAACCGTATCGTCTGTAAAGAAACAATCATCCGTAAACAAATCAATATGTTTCCAATCTAAATCTTTAGGTCTGCCAAATTCCCATCTGGAACCCGCAATATCACCTAATATTGCTCCTATAATTGCCATACTTATTCACCTACCATTACTAACTTCTCTATATAATCCCTGCCTTCGCCGCGGAAAATAGGAATGTTTTTATCTATAATCCAACGACTTCTTTTAACATCATTGTCATTACCGCCAATACGATTTAATACTTTGTTATATTCATCTGAATATTTTTCGCCAGTATTTTTATCTCCCCAATATTCTTCTTTAATGCAACAACTTCCTCTCTTCTGATATGTAGGTAAGTTATTCCAGTTAATCCCCTTCTGTGTCATAAGCATATCCTGAATATCATTACAAGATTTATTCTGTAATTCTTTGTGACTGAAATTTGCTTGTCCTACCATCTGAATACTATTACGGGTACTATCAAGCTGCCGCCAGTAGATGCAGTTCGTTACCTCTTCTTTTGGGATATTAAATACTCTGGCATCAAACATGGCTCCTTTTTTCATAGCCTTATAATAAGATTGTTCCAATTTGGAAGTTTGCGAAGGTGTGTCATAACTGGACAATAACTGGATTACTTGCTCTGAAAAGAACTCATTAAATGCCATAGTTGCCATGCTTGCAATTATTGAACATAGTTTTTGTACTTCATAATCAAAATAAGGTGAAGTATTTAATTCTTTATAATCAACAAAAACTAATGTGATTTCATCAGATTGTTGATAACTCATAACTACACCTTGCAAATTCTCACATAGATATTTTGCAGTTTCTTGCATTGATTTTATATACACTTCATCAAAAGGTCTTTTGAATCCTCTGCAAAAATTATGATGTGCCTTGCCGTCAATACGGCAGATAACTGGGCAACGTTTCATTAACTTTGTCTTTGAAATTGATTCATAGTCTTTCATTCGTTTTGCTAAATCGCTTGTATCCATAAACATCCTCCTATCATTCTGATGAAATGCAAGTTCTATTACCTTTTCGTTACTATATATGCCATTTCCATTAAACATGAATACTATATATAGTATCATTCACATACATTTCCAGCACAATATTTTCTATCCTTTAACATCATACATCGTGGAATTACATATCCATCAACTTTAGGACACAACGGATATTTCTTTTCTTCTGGTACTATAATGGAAAATAATTCATCATCATTGTCATCACTTTTCAAAATTTCTTCAATCATAGGAACTGGTAGAAAGCCATTTTTATCCCATTTCAATTTTGCTTTTGGAATTTCAATCGTACTGTTACAGATAATTTGGTTGTTTTCATCCACGCCAGTCATTCCAGTATAAATAATTCTATATGTACCATCAGTATTACGAATAAATTGAATAATATCTGGATATTTATCTTTGAAAATATTAATATCTTTCTCCATGTTCACCTCCAATACTCGTTTTTTAACCATTCACCAAATTCTTCTTTACTCATAAGTTTATCATCATTAGCACTTGAAATTACAATCTTTGCATCATCTTTCATATTCATATAAGCAAAGCATAGCCTCATATATTTTTGGTATTTATAATATGGATTAATCTTATAAAATATCTGCTTTCCCTTATACATTGCATTAACAATAACCTTTTGAAATGGAAATAATTTTATTCCATATAATTGTTCTATAAATTTTGCTGGGTTGTGATTTAAATACTCATAATACTCTTTATATTTTTCTGTGTTCATTTGTTCCTCATCTTATCTTTATAAAACAATCTTCTCAAAGTACAAATATCATTAGGAATACAATCTTTATCTTCTACATCATGTAACTTTCTAACCCATGCATAATACTCATTAGCAGTCGGTGTTGTCAGAGCGGATGTTTTTCTGATATATCCATTTCTAATTGCTTCATGAGAAATACTTCTCATAAACTTCCAGAAATTATAGTAAGTAAGCTTTAACTTCGTCATATATCCAACATTATCTTCAATAACAAAACCTTCAATTTTACGTCCGTTGTATTCATAATCTTCCTCTAAGATGTCATAATACCAATCGAAAAACTCCTGCCAGTTTGCTATTTCAAATGCCTTTTCTTTATGAGTAAGACCAAACTGATTTGAAATATCAACCATTCTCTCATATTCGTACTTGGAAAATTCCATATCATTTTTCACAATATCCAATAAGAATAATTTGCTTTCAGAATATTCAATAATGTGTGGATCATTCTTCATATCAACACATTCAAATACAAACGAAACATTATTTTCTTTTATATATTCCTTCATCTTTTCAATATTTTCAGATGATACTTTCTCATATAGCATTTCTTTAAACCACTGAGCAAATTGACTATCAATAGTTGACTTACTTGCTATAAACAAATCATCTTCATACTCGTTATAACTTACAATTCCTAAAAAGCCATTCTCTTTCACATAAACTGTTACAGGAAATTGCAGTTTATATTGCAGCATATCAAATTTTGTTTCTGGTCTTTCGTTAATATTAAAGAATTTATCATATGCCCTTGCTGCAACTTTTCCCTTCATAGTATCAAGATACAATCCTCTTGCTTTGGTAGTCTGCTCGTCCCATACCTTGTCATAGAACGCTTTGTTTGTGAAATTAAAGGATGAAATGTTACCAAACTTCTTTTCTTGAATATATCTATTAGAACGTAAAGCAATAATAGTATCTGCCACTGAACTACTTGTAACATTTTGTTCTTTCTGCATTTCCGGTGTTTTGAACACTTCATTCTTTATCTTAATTGTATGTATTCCATCCTTATCAATCTGAACACATCTTAACTCACCGCCAAACTCAACCCTACCTTCAAGATTAAATACTCTATCATTTACCTTAATTGGTACTCTCTTTGTATTTCTATGACCATGAATTTGATAGAAATTATCCGGTGTAGTATTTACAAATGTCTCTGCTATTTTCTCAAAATCGTTGTAACCTCCTACACCTCTAATCATCTGATCCGTTGCTACAAATGACAGATTCTTTGGAATTGTACTCAATCCAGCATGTGTAACAAAGTAAATATTACTGCCATATTTATAATAAGCACACTGACCAAATTTTCTATATAACTGTCTAATATCCTTTTTATCAATCTTTGCTTCTTCTAACTGTGGTTTTGTAATTAATTCAAATTCTTTTGATTTACCAGTACAATCATTTGCATATAACCACAACCATCTCTCATGATTACCTTCAAGCATAAGTACATTTTTCTTATTCATTATTGAAATAAGGAACTTTACCACGTCCGCATTTTCAAGACCTCTATCAATATAATCTCCTGTGAAGATATACATCTCGTCATCTTTTATACCACCATTATCAGACAAATATTTTTGTAATGCAGTATTACAACCATGAATATCTCCAATATGATGAATCTTCTTATACTCGGATAAATCAAATACTTTCATCCAAATAGTATTCAACTCATTAGGTTTAATTACTTTGATGCCAGATGGGATTTTCTGTGTAGCAAATCTTGAATACATCTTATCAATGGTTTCATCAGGAACTCTCTTCAGTGGTTCCCTATTTGCATTTCTTCTTTTAACTTCATCAATAGGAATATCAGTAAAATCAACACAATAAATTCTATATCTATATGTATTACACATTTCTTTATATCTGTTCATTTCAGAAGTCTTAGAATTTGTTGCATCAATTACTGTAAATTCACCTTTTTGCATTCGTACTTCTAACAGATTAAATAATGTCTTCCAAGTTACATTATCATTACTCTGGCTGATTGCTTCAGTTCCATCTACCTGCATTACTGGACTCTGACACAATAATCTGATATCATCTGCTGATAATGTATATGGTTTCAAACCATTCTGCTCTATCCATGTTGATTTTCCACAACCGGCAGATCCTCTTAATAAAAGTAAAATTCTCATATATGTATCCTTTCTTAAACAAAACTACTGTTTCGATTTCAACTCATATATTTCGTCTTCCAAACTTTCAATTTGTTTTTCTAATTCATCTATTTTATTCTCTAAATCTTCGTTCTCTGATTCTAAACTCGATATTTCATCCTCCAACTCAGATATTTTTTCACACTTCAAATCAAAATCCCACTGTAATCCTTCATATTCTTCATCTGTATGTTCAGGTATCAGTTCATCTAATTCATCAGCAAGATCCTCATTATAATTTTCTCTAATTATCTTTGAAATATCTTGCAAATCATAAACTTGTTCCCAATTATCATTTACCAAAACCAAGTATTACATCACCTCTCAATCCGGTTAAAATCTTTGTTTTTAAGTCCTATTTAATTTTTCTCTCTACAACTACAATCGTGTCATTATGCCAGCCACCATGAGGAACTAATAATATTTCCTCAATCTCAAATCCATATTTCTTACCAATCCCACCACTATTCCAACTACAAGTAATGACGATTCCATTTGGTTTAACAATCCTACCTATCTGTTCTTTCTGTTTTGACCAATAAGAAGCTTGTGTTGTTTGCATATTCACTGTTTGTCCTAAATTCTTGTAACATTCGCTTACTTGTCTTGGTGAATAAGGAGGATCGTACAGAACCGTATCAACAGAATTGTCATCAAACATTTTCAGGAAATCAGTTGCATCCATGTGATAATCTGTATCATATTCTGGATTTAAGTCGTTGGTAATTGTTGCAATTTTATTCTCATTTGCAAATGGATCTATAATCTTTCCATAAGCATATTTATGTATAATTTCTTCAATCGGTTTGATTAAAAATGTTCTACTATTTGGCATTTGCCATACTCTGTTTATTATCATTGTATTATGGAGTAAACGCTGCGTTTTCGGTATACCAAACCTCTTACTCCTTTTCTTAATATTTTTTCTCAATAATTAGGCTATCTTTCTGAACCGTTGTAATCGCATTAGACAATTCATCATCTCTTACTTCTATTTTTTGTTCAGTTTTGCCATCAGAATTGTATCTGCCTCGCATAGCAGCACCGACAGCTATATAATTATCTTTTTGCACTGTTGTTATAGTATTACAAAGTCCATCTGTCCTAAGTGTATACTCACGCATATTACATCTGCGTTCTTTAATCTTACCTGCTTCATAATCCTTGCGAATTTTCTTCGCATATTCTGTTCTTTGATATTTGAGTGCTGCCGGCAAGATATCATTTTTACCACAAGTAGATGTTACTCTACTTGTGGATTGATAAAATTTCCAGTATATTTCTCATCAGTACAAATATATGTATTATCATATTGAGCCTTATATAAATGTTCTGCCAACAACTCACAACAGTTTGTAATAATTCCATTACCGGCCTGTTTATATAGATGCGTATCAGCAACACCCAATTTAGCAGCTTTATCACAGTCTTCAAATGTAAGACCCATGAGTTTATAACATTCCCTTGGGGTCAGCTTGCGAATTCTAAAATCTTCCCTTATACAATTTTTAATAGCAGTTGTGAGCAATGCGTTGCTTAACCCATCTTTTCTTGTTTCAAACTGATCTTCTCGCTGTGTACCATGAGCATTATAGTTTCTATCTTTAGGTCTAATTTGACCAGATTCAATAATCTTTGGCGTGTTATTATGTCCTGCTGTATGTGTTTTTGCAATACCTTCTGGCGAAACAACCACTCCATCTTGTGATGAACTTATTTGTCCAACTTGAATAATCTTCGGCATACGATTACCACCACTGCAAGTGTCAATAGTTGGCGATAAACATTCACTATTATATATCCTGCCAGCTTGCGGATTAGGCTCTTTTTCTGTTCCGTAAATTTGACCTACTTGTTCTAAGACGGCAGTTCCTTCAGATTTCCTATTAGATATACCTCTGTCTTCTCTTGATGTAATACAATTTGCGTATTCAATTACTTGTGTGCCATTTACTGACTTGTCAATACCAGACACAATTTTAACAGGGTCTTTATAATCAGTTGCCCTTAATCCCTGTGATAATCCTTCTATATCGAGAACCCTTACTTTATCTTGAACATTCTTATTTGGATTTAGTGAACCAGCCACCTTTATATCCGTTCCCTTATTTTCAGAAAATAATTTGAACTTTCTTGTGGCAACTTCACTTAGATAATATTTTTCATCCACAACTTCTTCTAAAATATCTTTTAATCTTATACCAGTATCAAAAGGCTGCGGAAAAGTATATCTTTTAGTGTCTATATCTTTTCTTATGGCAATTACAAATACCCTTTCACGATTTTGGGGTACTCCACAATCCTTACCATTAATTACCGACCAATATGTATTAAAACCTAAATCATCAAACACACTAATCAAATTATTAAAATGCTCCATAAACTTCTTGCTTACAAGGTTCTTTACATTTTCTACCATAATATATTTTGGAAGTGTGTTATTGTCTTTAGCTTTCTTCAATAACTTGATATTCTCCCATAATAAACTGCTTCTTGTCCCACTATCCGGATCTAACCCCTTCATTTTTCCGGCAACGGAAATATCAGTACAAGGGAAAGAACATGTCCAAAAGTCTGCATATGGTAATTCTTCAATTCTACTAATGTCACCTAAGTTATTTGTCAGTTTACATGCTAACCAATATTTCTTCAAATCATTGGTTTTCTTTTTAACCAATTTAAACCAATCAAAGTATTTATTCTTTTCCGGTTCATATCCCAAATTAATATCTGTTAAATACTGAGCCATCTCCTCTCTTGAAGGATAATCTGTATATAATTCAACCATTTCATTGGTCATTCCACAGTGAATGGCTGCATATGACAAAACCGATTCTTTATTAATATCCGATGTGTTTAATACTTCTATATCAAATAATCTGGAATTTTGAAAACCTCGCTCCTGGCATCCTATACCTGAAAATAAAATATTTGCTGTTAATTTTATCTTTTCTCTCAATTATATTTTGGAGTAAAGACAGTCTTTAATGCCGGCCGGCAAACCTCTTACTCCTTTCATTTTTTATTTTTATACTGAATAATCAACATAATTTTTATCATTTTCAATTTTAAATTCATATGAAATGACTGCATTATAAACCTTACTTGGTATTATGTTTTTATGGTCATTGGCAACTTTAATAATTTCTTCCTTTTTTCTTTGTGTATAAGCCAAATATGCTTCATCAATCGTTTTAAAAACACCCAATCTATTTTCGTTATATTCTGCCAAATAACCATTTTTAATTTTACGAATACCGTTTGGAAGACCACGATTATTAGGCTTATTGATAAATAAGACATTTATTTTTTGAGGAATTAACAGACAATTATCAGGTGAATAAATTCTATTACCAGGAACAAGGATATCTTTATCTACTTGTAAGCGACCATCACACTCATAATAATTATCATGATACCATTGTGCGAAGTTCTGAAAATTATGCCACTCTTCACATACTTCACAATCAACATATGATTTTGTTCGATATCTACGCTTTTCACAATAACATCTCTCTATCATAGAACCCCATAAGTTATATTCCGGCGTATTCTTTTGATTAATAGACGGTTTGTATTTTCCTGTTCCGATATATCCAACTCCATTAACTGTTCTATCATAAGGATTTCTAATACATCCCATTTTAAAATTTGAATAATTTTGATGTTCCTTTATGTAATGAAAATCATCTAAAAATTCTATATCTATATTCATCGTGTTCTTATATTTAATAATTTTCATTAAAGTACCTTTGTTATTTCTTCTAATTTCTCCTAATATATTTTCACCTCTCAAGGAAACACGGATTTTAAGTCCATTTTTAGAGAAACCGCCTTGAATAAGGCTAAAAGAATTGTTATAATTAGATTCACAAGACGGTTTCCGTTTTGTTCTGATAAGCACTCTAGTTAAGTTTGCCGACCGAGCAGAGTGCTTATTTGTTTTCTACATTCTTACTATCTTCCATATACTTCATCGCCTGTAAATATGCTTCTCTCTGAATCGCAATCTGTTTGTCTTTTTCTTCCTGTTCTCTCTTAGCAGCTCTACGTTCTTTGTAATCCTGTCTCTTAGCACGTTTTCTTTCAATCCGTTCCTGTTCTGCTTTGCGATCCGCTTCTACTTTTTTAATTTCCTTCCGCTTCTTTTTCAAACGCTTTCAAAGCAGAATCAACAATCTTTACGTATTTCTTCATATGCATAAGTTCAAATGCCTTATACTCAATTCCTTCGAATGTGTATTCATTTTTATACAGATGCTTTGCAATCGCAATAAACAAGCAGTTACGAAGATTAAATGTATCTTCTTCATGACAAACCATTTTTTCTTTCTTATCATCTGCAAAAGTTACTTCTACTACTTTATTTGGAACGATGATATTGACATCCTTAATAACTTCCGACAGAATAGCCTTTACCTGTTCATTATAAAAACCAGTTTCTCTATTTACTAACATATTCCAATACATATTATCCTTCCTTTCATTCATAGAATCTGGTGTACAAGTCACGGTTTCTACATTTGCATTCAATATTCTTTCTAAAATTCTATCAAAATCATCTATCAAAACTTTACCGTTCCATCCTTTCTGCCTTAATAAACTTCTATTTCCCCGATAATGTCTATATTCACCATATGTCATTGGTTGAGGAATTTTCACATCCATTTCTCTTGCTTGTCTTAATATGTATCTTGAATCATAAGGTGTTAAAATTGGAACGCCTGTTCTTGCTGACTCCATAATCAAATCATACGTCTTTCCGCAACCTCTAGGTTTACAAATTACTTCTATATTTACCACTCTCACTTTCTTTAGTTATTCAATTAATCAGATTTTTTATCGTACATTTTGAATTATAATTTTACTAATTAATAAGAATCACGAATCCAGAACTTTACAACGAAGAATCTGAATATATCCAATTCGTCATCTTTACATACTTCTTCGAGACTTACTCGTCTCCAGCAAGCACCGTAATCATATGACTGGCTTTCCATAGCCGATACTATCTGCTCCACAGCTTCTCTTGCCCCGGTTTTGGGAAATACCTCAAACTCATACCCAAAACAATCCGGAAGTTTTCTATATCGCACTTCACTTTTTCCATCAACTTTCACTGCTAATTCCGTAGGAACCATCTGCTCCATTGCTTTCATCTTTTCAATCATTACTTATTTTCCTTTCTAAATAAAACCGATGATTCATGAAATCATCCTTCTATCAATGCTCTGAACTTATCAATTATTTTTGTATTATGTACTCTTGTCTGATTTAGCTCATCCTCTGTTGATTGCAATTTAGATTTTGCTTCATTGATTTCACTAATGGCAACATCTATCCTTTCATTCACAGTTGATAGCTGATTAATTGTAGATGTGACAACATCTAAAGCTCTATTGGATTCTGCTTTTAACGTATCTAATACTTTCTGCTTTTGCACAATAATGTCATTTGCTTTAAACATAAATTACAATGCAGCGAAGCTATTAAATTAGCGGGATTTAGGGAAATTTGGGAGAAAACACTCAGCGGCACATGAGTGTTTTTCTTATTATTTTCCTCACGTTAAAACTCAACATTTCATACTATTTTCTTTCTTCTTTTTATGCCTTTAATCTTCCATATCTCCCTTTGAGGAATATAACAGCCTCCCCAAAGGACACACGGATCAGAAATTGTAGTAAGTTTTTCCCAATTACAATCATAACACTCAATATCATTTGGTACTTCTGCTTCCCAGCAAGGGACCTTATATTTAAGATGGTTCAATGACTGATTACTTTTGTACCCATCTACGAAACACCAAATACCATACTTTAAATCATTCAAATGTTTTGTATAAAACGCCACCTTCTGTTCATGAATTTTCTGAATCTGCCATCTTATAAACTCGGGGTAGTCTTCTATATTGAATTTATCGGAAAGATGATCTGAATATGTTTTGCATGATGCGTCTGTTCCTGTGGTTTAAATGCAGCTATAGAATATCTAATTATTTTCATATCCATGCCCTTCTCTAATTCTCATAAAAACAACTAATTCAACTACTAAATAATCCTTCTACATATTTATCCATCTCGTATCCCAACTTCACGCAATTACCATGAGATATATGGTTCTTCCATGCATTATAACTTTCATAAAATTTTTCTTTAGTTAGCCTGCCAGCTTTAACCAAACTAATCATTTTCTTGAATTTCTTTTTAGCAGCTCGCTTATTATCATTCTTTAATTTACGAATAACTTTCCCGTCTTTTGACATGTATGTATGAAATCCACAAAATTTAATTCCATTCTTAAAAGGTATAATTTGCGTCTTCCCATTTAATTCAAGCCCCAATGTATGTACAAATTCATATATTGCGTTCAAACACCACTTAGCATATTCTTTACTTTGCACTATCAAATAAAAATCATCC
>Ga0129309_1001394_pt1 | contig 12234 bp, 18 predicted proteins | sample L1105metagenome_FD_94439 | JGI IMG/M metagenome (GOLD analysis project Ga0129309, IMG submission 94439) | Ring-tailed lemur group fecal microbial communities from Wisconsin, USA - L1105 metagenome | ecosystem: Host-associated > Mammals > Digestive system > Large intestine > Fecal | place: USA...
TGCCTGTACTTTGTATTCATGGTCGTATTGTCTGTTTTCTGCCATTTTTGTTCACTCCTTATTCTCTTGATTATATCTCAAATCCTTGAGCATGAGGTGTCAACTTTTTTTATACCACATCAAAATCACGAAAGTGAGTTTCGAGCCGCTCTAGCGTATCTTGTCCTTTGGAAAAGTAGAAAGCCCTCTATAAATAAAAGCCGATTAAATGAGAAAAGTGCGAATGGGAAATAAAAGATTTTTTGAATTTGTTGTTTTGTTGTAAATCTACTGATTGTATATGGGAGTAAAGGAGAACGGGATGGCGGAGTATGAAGATTATGAGAAGGAGCTGACGGAGGAACAGCGATGGGAAAGGGAGCAGGTGCTTGCAGAGTATGAAAATGCGTATGAGAAAATCAAGAGATGGCAATAGCAGAGTCTAAGTTTGATGAGTTGGTGTAAAGCGAAACGGTGCATTTATTAATAAGTGTACCGTTTCCTAAATGTCAGCTAAAATTCTTTATATGATTGACACAATTTCTTATACAGGTACAATGGAAAATGAAATTTGAAAAAATACCGCACATATATGTTGTGTAGAACGTTAATCAAAGTGAAAGGAGGTTTCAGATATACGCATGGATTTAGAAGAACAGTACGATAAAATATACCGTTATTGCTATTTTAAACTACACCATCAAGAAATGGCAGAGGATATTACACAAGAAACTTTCCTTCGCTTTTTGGAAGATACTGCCTATTGTGAAAAAGGACAAAAGTTAAGGTATCTTTATACGATAGCGCACAATTTATGTATTGATGTATACCGCAGGAAACAAACAGAACTTCTGACAGATGAATTATTAGAAGACGATAAAGAGGACGAAATACTTACAGGGATTGCTATAAAAGAAGCATTGCTGCGGCTTACAAAAGAAGAGCAGGAAATTTTACTTTTAAGATATGTAAATGAAGTTCCTGTTTCTGATATTTGCAGTATTTTAAAAGTATCAAGATTTTCTCTCTATCGGAAAACAAAAAAGGCGTTAAAACAACTTCAAGAGATACTAGGGAAGGAGGATTTTTAAGTGAATCGGAAATTAAAAAAAGGATTGCAGGTGGCTTTTGAACCACCTACACCGACAAGAAAAAGAGAATTTCTAAATGCAATACCCCAAACGAAAATCAGTAATATATCCTTCTTACGCTTTCAGTCAATGTATATTCCCAAATATGTATGGGGGATTTTTGGACTTGTATTTGGAATTGCTCTTGTCGGAGGGTGCTTTTTAGAGAAGAATGTTTTGTGGATAGTTTCCGCACTGATTCCATTTGTTGCATTGTGCGTTATTACGGAAAATGCCCGTTCAGATGTATATTTGATGTCGGAGTTGGAAATGACGGCACGTTTTTCGCTAAAGAGTGTGTTGCTTGCTCGAATGGCAATACTGGGATTATCTCATATGCTATTGCTGATTTTCCTAATTCCTGTTTGTGCTATTTACAATTCAATGTCTATCTTTCAGACGGGCTTATATTTATTATTACCTTATGTATTGACAACAACGATTGGGTTATGGGCGGTCAGAAAAACGCATGGAATGGAATCTATGTATCTCTGTATGGGAATTGCGATTGGTATCAGTGAAATGAACCTTTTTGCCCAACGCATTTTTCCGGTTATATATGAAATGAGATATATATCTATCTGGCTGATTGCGCTGATAGTCTTGATTATACTCTTTACAAAAGAAATGCGAAAAAATATAAAACGAACGGAGGAATTGGCATGGAACTTATTTTAGACAGACTGACAAAGCAATATCATAACAAAATTGCAGTAGACCGTATATCCTTGAATTTGCACAAAGGAGTATATGGTTTACTGGGGGCTAATGGTGCAGGAAAAACAACATTGATGAGAATGATTTGCGGTGTTTTGAAACCAGATAGTGGAACGGTAACTTTTGATGGTATTGATGTCACATCAGAAGATTATCGTGCAAAATTGGGATATTTACCACAGGATTTTGGCTATTATCCAGATTTTACGGGTATGGATTTTTTGCTTTATATGGCAACTTTAAAAGGGCTGACGAAGATACAGGCAAGGAGAAAGGCAACGGAATTGTTGGAGTTAGTGTCTTTGAAAGAAGAGGCGCATAAAAAAATCAAAAGTTATTCGGGCGGCATGAAACAAAGATTGGGAATTGCCCAGACTTTATTAAATAATCCACAGATACTTATTTTAGACGAACCAACTGCGGGGCTTGATCCAAAAGAACGAGTACGCTTCAGAAATATGATTGCGGAGATTGGAAAGGAAAATATTGTGGTTTTGTCTACCCATATTGTTTCGGATATTGAGCATATCGCAGATAGTATATTGATGATGAAAGATGGGCGGTTAATTTATCAAGGGAAATGGCAGGCGCATTTAGGAGATTTGGAAGAATTTTACCTAAAACACTTTGAGGAGGATTGAGATGAAACGGGTAGGTACTTTATATGCTTATGAACTCAAAAAAATTATAAGTCGAAAAATAGTATGGATTATGGGCGCAGTCATGGTTTTGCTATGTGCTTTTTTGAGTTTCAGCGATTTAATTACTTCGAGTTATTACGGAGAAGATGAAATCAGTGGATATGAGGCAATGAAAATAAACAGAGAATATGCGAGAAGTTTATCGGGAAGAACGATAAATGATACATTACTTGAGGAAATGCAGGATTTATATTCACGAGAAACCGACGTAGAAGGTAATAGCAATGATACTGTATCTGAAGGCGGAATAACAATTACCACTGATGATTTGCAGAATGATGAAGTTGATAAAGGAATAACAGAGTACACGCCAATTTATTCTTATGTGCAGGAAATTACAGGAGATAATAATTTAATATTAGAAATAGATTCCGATGGATTGTATAAAGAACGGGAAACATCAATTTTGCAAAATCGTACAGACCAAATGCTCACAGAAAGAGAATTAAACTATTGGGAAGATAAAGATAATCAGATTGAAACACCGTTTATTTATGAATATACAGACGGCTGGGGTAATATGTGGCAATATGCGTATACGGTTAATTATATGGTATTGTTAATGCTTTCAATATGCCTTTCTGGTGTGTTTTCGGTAGAACATTTGAGGAAGACAGACGCTATCATTTTGTGTAGTCAATATGGAAAAACGCATTTGTATCTGGCAAAAATAATGGCAGGAATAACATTTGGAGCAATGACAGCTATCCTTCTTTTTGGAGTGACAGCAATTTTCAGTATCGGTGTTTATGGTACAGATGGCTTTGGTGCAGCGTTGCAGCTTGCATTTCCATTATCATCATGGAATATAAGCGTTGGAGAATCTGTGTTGATTTTGCTGTTTATGTTATTAGAAATATCTGTATTGTATAGTACTGCAATAATGATTTTATCAGAAATACTAAAAAATAGTATTGCTGTTATGGCTATTCCAGTTGGTATTATGATATTAACAATGATGGTTGATATACCTTATCAATTCAGAACAGCGTCCCAAATATATGATTTATTGCCGACCAATTTATTGACAGCGTGGACGATGTGGGATGATAGATTATTTTCCATTTTTGGGAAATATCTGACAAATTTTCAAGTTGCGCCGGTTATATATTTACTCATTGCAATAGTCCTGTTTCTTGTTGGGAAGAAGGTGTATTTGAAATATCAAATAGGAGCGAGATAATTCTTATGATAGTTGAAGTGAACAGGGAGTGATTCCTTGATAAGTGGGAGGTATTCAAAAGGAGCAGAAAAATCAACATTACTTTCACAGAATTTGAGATTTTGAAATTACTGGCACGAAATCCGGGGAGAGTGTTTAGCAAGGAACAGATATATGATATTGTCTGGAATGAACCATATTCCGGTGGTTGTAACATTGTTATGAGCCATATTAACCACCTTCGGGAGAAGTTGGAAGATGATCCGGGCAATTCAGTTTATATTCAAACTGTTTGGGGCGCAGGGTATCGTTTTATTTCAGCGAGGTTCGGAGATTTGCAAGAGATGAGGTGATCGCATGGGAAAAGTATTGATCGCTTCTTGAGTAGTCTCGGAAACTCAATAAACAATTGAGACAATTCGAGATTCAATAGCGAAAGGGTGATGACCAGACAGTGAAAGATAACTTCTGAAGAAGCGGCAATACGGGGCGAACTGAAAAAGGGCATGGCTTTTAGACCTCCGGTAAAAATGGAGATCCAGAAGATGACTATTATCAAAAGGTTACGATTATGCAGCTGCCTGCAGCTGCTTATAACGGGCATCCAGATGGATCCAGATCCCGATCATGGTGGTTAGGAATGAATAGTGTTCCTTACGGTGGATCCTGAGCCGATGAAGACCGTAGTCATTTAAGATTCTGTTATTGATGCGTTCTGTAGCTGTCCTCTGGCTATAGATTTTCTTATAGGCCTCCGTACCGCGTGGGATATCTGTATAAAGACGGATATCCCATTCCGGTTTTGTTTTTATGACCCGTCCATATTTTGAAGAAGTGCAGCTGTTTTCGCATTTTTCAAAATGATCTTTACCAAAAGGGCAGCGCCACATAAGACATCCTCTGGATTTATCGTAGCCATTGGGAAGCATTTTATGTCCCTGATTGCAGACAGGTGTTCCGTTTTTGTCGATCCTGATGGAATCAGGGATCGTTTTGGGATGCCCGCATTTGCTGTTAAGGTCAATAAAGGCACTGATATTGCGTTCATTGAGCAGTGTATAAGTTGGAAGGTTATCCATTGCCGAATCAAAGCACATATTTTTGCTGGAAAGATCCGGCATATGTTTTTCCAGTTCATGGAAGGCAACCAGGGCATTGACGGAATCATGCCGTCTGGCACTGGTAAAACGGAAAAGCAAAGGAAGATCCGTGTGCAGTTCTTTATTGTAGAAAGAGAACTGGAAGAGGGTATATCCATAATAATATTTGTCAAGGTCACTGTCCCATCCTCAGGAAGCATCGGGGTCAGAATAATGACGGGGAGCAGAATCATCGGGAGATGTATTGCATGTGTCCAACCTGCTATGATGTCCTCTTGGATTGGCATGGGTATGGACGGCCGTACCATCGCCGGAGACGGTCAGGTTTTCTTCCGGGATGAGTCCGGATTCCATAGAGGGGAGAACGGCAACAAAATAGAAGAATTTTTGAAGCCGTGCTTCAAAATTAAAAGGGATATTTTTCCCGTCCATAATCCGATTGGAAAGGATTTCCGTTATTTTGGGTTTTGCTTCGGCAGCTTTTTGCCCTTTGCCTTTTGGTTTTTCCGGTTTTTTAGAGTTCCATGAGGCAGGAAGGAACTTCTTACGGCTGTAGAGGTCAGTGGAAGGGGCAGCCCATAATCTGTTCATGAAATCGAAGTAGGAGCCAAGGGGAGGAAGGGAATGCAGAGGGCATCCGATAAGTGCTGCAAGAACGCGGTTGTGTTTTAAGCGGCTGACCCAGGAAGTAAGGGAAGACGGAGTAAGCCCCATGGAAAGAAGGAGAAAGAAAAGGACAAAGGAACGGATAATCTGAGGCTGATTGGTGGCAGGTCTCCCGGTATGGGAATAAAAGGGCAAAAGAAAATCCATTGCCCTGTCAGTGTCAAGAAGCCGGAGCTTCTGTCAGGGAATCCAGAGTTCCGAATGAAGCCGCTGCCTTTCAGAAGAATCGAAGACAGCTTTGGAATTGTTGAGAAAGCATTGGTAGTCGTGCATGGATTGCCATTGTTTGATCATAGTGCGGTACCTCCTTGTAATTGGCTGGGTTGGAATACTTCTTAATTACAAGGGCGCATTTGATGAGCCGGTTTTGGTCATCAAATGCGCCGCACAAAATAGAAACAATGTCAATAGTATTTAGAAAATTTCTTATAATTGTTTTTCGGAACTGGGAGGGAAGCAGTTTATAAGAGAAATGAAAAAGAGCGAAAAATCGGGCTTTAAAGAGTTTCCGAGACCGCTTTGACGTAGATTGGGAGGGCAAAGCAGAAACAAAAATGACCAGTAGGCAAACCGAAAATTAAAAACTCGGTCAGCTACCCCGTTTTTCAGCGGGGTAGCTGACTCTCGCGGCATTCGCCAAATGGACAGAAAGCAATACATCATCTGGCAAACAAGTTTTCCATTTGCTGTATTGCTTTCTGTCCGCCTGGCTCATTGCTCGCGGAAATACGGAGGTGGTTGTGTTGGGAAACCAGATTGTGTCAGAGGATTTGATGGATATGGGGGATCGTGTCCGGGAATACCGAATGAAACGGCACTGGTCGCAGGAAAAGCTGGCGGAGGAAGCGGATATAAGTCTCAACACAGTCAGTCGGATTGAGGGTGGACACACCGCAGGCACCCCTTGTGGGAACAAGAATGTCCATTGAGGTTTTCAAGAGATTGGTGCAGGCTCTCGGCATCAATGAGGAGCTTTTGCTGTTCGGGGAGATTTCAGACAAGGAGAAGCAGGATTGCGCCCGGATTCAGTTTATGCTGCAGAACTTGGAGGACGGGGACAAAGAAATCCTTCTGGAGACAATGGGGACACTGGCGGAGAACCTGCAGAAGTACAAATAAACAATAGTCCCGGCAATATAAGGCATCTGAAAATCAATAAAATAAAAATGGCAGAAATTGAACATGAAATTAGAATATTACTGTAAGGGCGAGTATCGTTTCCCGAATCTGGTAATTGCACAAAGCGAGATTGAAATCGGGAAGTATGGAATGCTCCGAAAATCTTTTTTGAGAGAGCATAAAAGCGGCTGGTATCAGAGTATGCTCTTGACTGGAAAACTGGACAGTCATCTGCAAGCAATCCAGAAAGCCGCAGAAGAACGGATGGAACTGTTGATGAAAGAATTACTGAAAGGACATCCTGCGCCGGATAAGGAAGTCGATCAGCTTGCATGGGCAGCACATATCAATATGCTTGCGGCGATGGCGGAGGAAATCGTGTTGAACGAATTGATTTATAATTAAGCCTGAATAAAAAGAGAACAGTCGCCGGAATGTCTCTGGTGGTTGTTCTCTTTCCCTTTGCTAATCTTTAAATAAATTTAAGAAGCTGGTTTAGCTGATGTGGTTCTTCTCCATGAGTCGGCACAGTGGTACGGACATCAAACATTTTGAATTTGTTACGGGTATAAAAATCCATGAGAAATGGATTATCCTCACATTCAAGAAATTCCATAACGCCCCCGACAGAATATTTCATTTCGCTGATCGCTTCCAACGCAAAGCCCAAAAGCACAGAACCATCAATGCGCTTTTCCTGTGGAAGGGAGTAGTTTTTCCCCAACTGTGCAATCAGGTATGCGGCGGTGGTATAGGAGCTTGTATTCTCGTCCAGAATACTGACTCGCGATAACTTCTTTGCCATTGTCCTGCTGATGTTTGCGGCATTCACGGAAATTGGTTTTACCGCAAGTGAAAAATAGCCTGCAATGGACGCATCTTCCGCATTGAAAACCAGATAAGTAACAGACTGGTCTTTTTTTGTAAATTCGATTGCGTTATGTAATAAAAAATATTCTACATCCGGGTTATCTGGACAGGAAAAATCGGAGAGCAGTTCATAAAGACTGTCCTCTCCGATATAAGTTGGTTTGTCTTTATCCAAATATGCCCGAATGTTGACTGTGAAATACTGTTCAGACATTTGCTTTTTTCCTTTTTGCCATAAGTGCTAAGATTTCATTGGAATCAGTCAACTGACGTCCGGGAAGTGTCCGCTTTGGTGTACGGTCATATTCCGCTTCTTCAATAGCCGCAACAAACCGTTTGACACTCTCTGGATTGGATATAACAAAATTATGGGTGATGCTTGAAGTCGCCATGATAACACCTCCTTCGATAGTATATGCAGCTTTCTGAAAGATAAGCTGGTTCCTGATTCAATTATATTATAAGCGTTCGGCGGGATGAAAGCAACAGGATTTTTAAAATCCTGTTTTGGAAAAAATGGGCGAATGGACAAACAGCATTTCGTTATAATTTCCGTATCTGCTGAAAATCTCCCGCCAGTTTCAGCACTTCGCATCTCATTTCAAAAATATCAGCAATGCTCTCATTAAGCTGTTTTCGGGCGTATTCCGCCAGTGTGAGGTTTGCGGTTTTCGCATTAGTGGATACAACTTCATATTCCGTATCCGTGAGACGGAGATAAATGCGGTGCGTGTGTTTCAGGTCTTGTTCCTTTTTGGGTCTTGCCATGATTTTTCCTTTCCCGTGACGATGCTTTGATGTCACGCTGCAACTATTTTTAATAGGAGCCAACTGCACATTTGTAAAAATGTGCGTTCTCTGAGGGTATGGGGAGCAGAATCCCCATCAAGATTGCTAGGCGGTCAAAATCACGAAAGTGAGTTTCGAGCCGTTCTAGCGTATCTTGCTCTTATAGAATTAAAAGCCCTTCATAAATAAAAGCCGTTTTAGCAGGCAAAGTGCGAACGGGAAAAAGGATAAATTTGACGGCAATTCAAATCAGTTGGCATTGTTTGGTGGAGCAGGATTACACAGATGGGTTTCGCTCCATTCTTTCATCTGTTCCAAAACAGGAATAAAGCTTTCTGCCAATTCGGTAAGAGTATACTCTACTTTAGGCGGTATCTCCTGATAAATGTGGCGATTAATCCAACCATCGTTTTCTAATTCCCTTAATTGCTTTGTGAGCGTTGATTTTGTAATCTCATTGCCGATTCTTCTCTGCAATTCTCCAAAACGCTGAACTTTATATACTGCAATATACCAGACAATCAGGATTTTCCATTTTCCGCCGATAATAGATTGCAATTTGGTCATTGGAACGCAGCTTGCCATAAGACTTCGGCTGCGTGAAAATTTGTTATCAGTCATAGAGAAGCCCTCCTTTGTATGAGAAAAATTATACTGCATTTTAAGATGCGTATCAAGATAGGGTATTTTTATATACCGGTTTATCAAAAGATACCAGGTGGAAAAAATGCATCTTAGACAATAAAAAGACAGTACTTGTGTTTGCATCCTGCTTGAAATAAACTGTGCGTGAACGGAGGTGAGTAAAGTGAAACGAGATGTTCAGATTGTTATCTTGAGCATTCAAAATGCCGGAGGAGATCCAGAAGCAATTTTGACAAAAACAATTGGAAGATATTGTTTTGAAGAGGGATGCCATAAAGTGACTTATCGTGAATCAGATGGTTATGGAACAGTTACAGACAATCTTCTCTGCCTTTCGCAGAAAAATATGAGTTTGAAAAAGAGTGGGTCTATAGCAGGAGAATTTCTGTTTGATCCGGATAGAAACACAGATGTTGACTATAGGACATCATTTGGGAAAATTGTTTTTCAGGTTGAAACGGAATTCTATACCATGAGCAAAAACGAAAACAATCTGAACGTACAACTGAAATATAAACTACATGCAGATAGTCAGTTGTTTTCTGAAAATACTCTTACTATTCAAATACACGAGCAAGAAAAAGTTAGAGTCATGAAATAGGACAGGAGGGATTACTTATGAGAAAATTATTTACTTCCGAATCGGTAACAGAAGGACATCCGGATAAAATCTGCGACCAGATTGCAGATGCTATTTTGGATGCTGTTATACGAAAAAAATCAGATGCAAGGGTCGCTTGTGAGGTGTTTGTGACAACGGGAGTAGTTTTTATTATGGGAGAAGTATCTGATGGCGGCTTAGATGGTATTGATGTTGAAAAGATTGCCCGTGATACAATCCGGGAAATCGGGTATAGAGGTCAGAAATTTGGGTTTGATGCGGATAATGTTGCGATTATTACATCTATCCATGGACAGTCTCCGGATATAGCACAAGGTGTTACCAGAGCATTGGAAGCTCGGGGAAGCAAAAAAAGAGAACTTGGCGCAGGGGATCAGGGCATGGTTTTTGGATATGCTTCTGATGAGACAGAGGAATTTATGCCGATGCCGATTTATCTGGCTCATGCGCTGGCCAGGAAGCTGGCATTTGTAAGAAAGAATGGAATACTTCCTTATCTTGGCCCAGATGGAAAAGCGCAGGTTTCAGTAGAATATGAGGATGATAAACCGGTTCGTGTGGATACAGTGGTGATTTCGGCGCAGCATCTTCCCGAGATAGAACAAAGCACCATTGAACGTGACTTGATTGAACATGTGATTAAAAAAGTGATTCCAAAGTCATTTATTGACAAAAATACGAAATATCTGATTAATCCTACAGGCAGATTTGTGATAGGCGGACCGCAGGGAGATACTGGTTTGACCGGGCGAAAAATTGTCGTAGATACTTATGGAGGATTTGCGAGACACGGAGGCGGTGCCTTTTCCGGGAAAGATCCAACGAAAGTTGATCGGAGCGCTGCTTATGCTGCAAGATATGTAGCTAAAAATCTGGTTGCTGCGGGACTTGCTCATCGTTGTGAAATACAGATTGCCTATGCAATCGGCGTTGCAAAACCAGTTTCTGTTTCAGTAAACACTTTTGGAACAGGTGCTGTCTCTGATGAAAAGATTTTAAACCTGATCAATGAATATTTTGATTTGCGTCCATCCGCTATTATCGACGGATTAGGACTTGGTAAGCCTATTTACAGACAGACGGCAGCCTATGGCCATTTTGGACGGAAAGATTTGCAGGTGCCATGGGAATGGACGGATAAAGTCGCAGTGCTTCGTGCTGCACTGGCAAAGTCAAATACCCCGCAGCAAGCACGGGGTATTTGACCCTCGCGGCAGTCGCCAAATAGCCGTGCAAGCACGGCTGCTTGGCTCGTTGCTCGCGGGAATAAACAAATGGAAGGAGAAATATTATGCATTACACAGGAACAATTTGGAGGCCGCCTTATGAGGCTTATAGTGCGCTGATTCAGGTAACGGCTGGATGTACACATCATAAATGTAAATTTTGTACTCTTTATGAGGATGTGCCCTTTAAATTCAGAATGTCGCCGCTTTCGGAAGTAGAGGAAGATCTGAAAGAGATAAGCAGTTACTATCGGAATGCGAAAAGAGTTTTCTTTACCGGTGCAAATCCTTTTGTGCTGAGCTTTGATAAATTGAAGACATTGGCGGGAATGGTAAAGAAATATTATCCAAAGGTACAGTCCATAGGCTGTTTTGCCCGCATAACGGACATTAAGCCTAAAACGACAGAGCAGCTTAGAGAGCTTCGCAAACTGGGATATAACAGTATTACCATTGGAGTGGAAGCGGGTGATGATGAAGCCTTATCCTTCATGCACAAGGGATTTGGTACAAAGGAAATTATTGAGGAATGCAAAAGGCTGGATGAAGTTCACATGGATTACAACTTCTTTTATCTTGCGGGAATTTACGGCTCTGGACGTGGAGAAACAGGAGCAAAAAATACCGCAAAAGTATTCAATCAGACGCATCCGAAGATTATCGTTAATTCCATGCTGACAGTATATCCCGCTTCTGAATTGTATCAGGAAATTCAGAAGGGAAATTGGTCGGAAGAGACAGAAATCGAAAAACTATATGAACTGAAAACTTTGATCGAGGACTTGGAGATTGAGACGTGTTTTGCAACAATGGGAGCGTCAAACTGTATAAATGTACAGGGGCATCTGCCGAAGGATAAGAAAAAAATGATTCGGTGGTTGGATGAGGTAATCGATACAGTGGACGAAAAAGAACTGCGGAGATACCGTGTCAACCTGCGCCATCTGTAAAGAAAATAAGGTTTGCGTGTAAAGGAGAAAAAATGAGTACATACGAAAGCGTAACAATATGCGATAACGTGGAAATCGTGCCGGGAATTTGGCAGATGGAGTTATATGCACCAAAAATAGCTGCAAAAGCCCTGCCAGGGCAATTTATCAATCTATATGCGGCTGATAAAACGCTGCTCCTTCCACGCCCCATCAGCTTGTCAGCTATTTTTCCGGAAAGGCTTCGAGTTGTTTACCGTATTGCCGGAAAGGGCACAGAGCAGTTTTCAAGGCTGCACCGTGAAGAACAGATAAAAATTATGGGACCGTTGGGAAATGGTTTTGTACTTCCCGATATATCAAAAAATAGCATTGTGATTGGCGGCGGTCTTGGCATTCCTCCACTTTTGGAGCTTGTTTAGGCTGCGCTGTCAAAGTGCAAAGAACGGATGCAGAGGACTGGGAATATTTAAGGGTTTGTAAAGATGGCCCGGTTTTCCGGGGAGAGGAGGTGGTATGGGATGGATGATTATATGGCAGTTTCCTTTGCGGGAGTAGCGTTAAAAAATCCTGTTGTAA
>Ga0129309_1001396_pt1 | contig 12231 bp, 8 predicted proteins | sample L1105metagenome_FD_94439 | JGI IMG/M metagenome (GOLD analysis project Ga0129309, IMG submission 94439) | Ring-tailed lemur group fecal microbial communities from Wisconsin, USA - L1105 metagenome | ecosystem: Host-associated > Mammals > Digestive system > Large intestine > Fecal | place: USA...
CCTCCCCGGAGACAGTGATATCGATTTCGGGGGCGCTGTTGGTTTCATCCTCCAGCTCCTCGAGCAGCGCCTTGAGCTTCCGGATGTCCTCAATGTCCTTCAGGCTGATGGCCAGCACCAGCTCTACTTTATTCGCCGCCGTCATTGTCTCCCCGAACTTACCCTTCAGGAGACCGAGTACCTCGGGCATCGATTTGAGCTGCCCGTTGGCGTCGGTGAACTTGAGACCCAGCTCCTCGCCGGCCTTGGCAGCGGACTGAAGGAAAGCGGTATACTTTGTCCCGGCCTCGCTGCCGCCCATTGTGGCCTGCAGCATGCCAAGCACCGAGAGTTGCTCCTCCAGCGGCACATTGGCCTGCGTGGCTGTGCCGCCCAGCGATGAGATCGCGCTTGCCATCTCGCTGCCGTTTGTCTTGAACTGCTTGACGCTCTGGGAGATCCCGCCCGAGAACATTTCGGCAAACTCGATATCGCTGAGGTCCTCGTAGTAGCCCTTGTAGATGCCATATCCGGTGGCAAAGAGGTCGGTCATCTGGCCGATCGTTGCCTTGGTGGCCTTTGCGGTCATACCCGCGAGCCGGGTATATTCGGTGACCCCTTCATCCGTCAGGGAGGCGATGCCCGACTTGATGTCGTAGGCGGCGGAGATGAACTCTGCCTTGCTGGTACCCGCCCAGGTGGAAGTAAACTGCTTTGCGGCATCCTCTACCGCCCCGAGACTTTCTACTCCGAGGGATTCCAGCTCCGCCAGCGCGTCCTGTGTGGCAAAAATCGATTTGACAGGCGCGGCAGACCACTCAGCAATCTGTTTTCCGGTACCTACGAGGACGACGCCGTCGCGGGCACAGGCGGCCATACTGGTGGAAAACTGCTGAAACTTATCGGTTGTTTGGCCGACCGAACGCTGTATTTTCGCGGCGGGGCCGCTCATCCGATCGATTAAGTTGACCAGTATGGAGAGTTTGTAAAGTGATTCTAATGCCATTTTTCTTTTCACCCCCTTGCATTTAAAATTGAATTTGCTATACTAAAAATAGGAGGTGGGTTCTTTGTTCGGATTTTTGTTTATGGTTTTTGGGCTGATTCTTGGCACCTTGCTTCTGTTCACACTAATCCTTTGCCTTTCCTGCCTCGTCATTTGCATCCCTTATCGTATTTGGTGTAGCGAGCATGGACGCGGCGATATTCCTGTCATTGAGAAGCGCGGATTAGGGGCCATTCTGCATGAGACTGCAAATGCTTTTCGCTTGTACCAGCATTGGATCACAGGCAAGCCACACAACATCAAATACTTTTCAATTCGATAAATTTTACGCCGTGAGCCGGGACATTGTTCCCGGCTCATTTTTCTTTCTGGAAGGCTCTCGCAACGCCATTGGTGACGATGCGCTGGAAGTCCTGCTCCACGAGCCGGGCCTTTGCCTCCCACTGGCAGAGCTCCTCGAGGTCGCAGGCCCCGAGCTGCTCATGGGTAAGAAGAACGCCGATGAAATGCTGTTCTGGACGAACGAGGAATTCAAGGTGTTTATTGAAGCCATGGAGAGCAGACCTGTTGGCTACACCGTTTTCATGGTGATGTACTACACAGGACTGCGTGTTGGCGAACTGCTTGCTTTGACTCCCGAGGATATCGACTTTGATAGGCACATCATTTCTGTCAACAAGAACTATCAGAGACTGAACGGAAAGGAGTATATCTATCCTCCTAAGACCGAAAAGGGGTATCGAGATGTTGTGATGCCACAGTCACTGGAAACCTGCATCCGTGTGTATATGGACAGTATCTTCGGGTTACAACCCACTGACCGCATCTTCCCGTATGACAAAAGCTATATGGGACGCCAGATGAAATACGGCTGTGAAAAGGCTGGGATTCAGAAGATCAGGGTGCATGGAGTACGTCATACCCACGCCAGTCTGCTGATTGATATGGGCTGTACACCGCTTCTTGTCGCAGAGCGTCTTGGCCACGAAAAGGTTCAGACCACTTTGGATACTTACGCCCATCTGTATCCAAATAAGCAGAATGAAGTAGCCGCACAGCTGAATGAATTCATGGTAAACGATGATGGCTACGAAAAAAACGTCTGATGTAGCCATTTTGTAGCCAGTAGAAAACAAGAATCCCGAAAACCCCTGTATTTTCAAGGGTTTTCGGGACTCGAAAGACTATTTTAACTTATTCCCACTCGCTCCTGTCAGAAGTTTTCTAAACAGATTTGCTTATGGGATTTAGCTCAGAGTGTTGGTATTCTTTTCATTATTCAGATAGTGAAGGCTATCTGATTTTTTGTTGCCATGATGTTGCCAGCAGTGTAGCTGCGAAACTCTATGCAAGAATCATTATACCATACAAAAAGCCGCTCATCAAATTTATTACTACGCTAATCTTGAATACTTTCTACTATCCACTTTAAGTATCTATCGATTGCTTGTTTTGCTGTTTTGCCCATTCATTAGCCTCTTGCACATGTTTGGGATCCTTATAATACTCACGAATTGAAGGCAATAAAATTCTAGCAAAGCTCTCAATCTGCCATTCTGACAATTCAAAATTCTCCAAGTTATATTCTTCAGTATACGTTCTCTCAAAGTTCTTGTCAAAATGTACGACTATCATCGGCACTTTTGCTGCTCTAAGCTTTTCTTCAAGTTCCATATTTCTCCCTCCAAGCTAAAAAAGATATAAATATCTGGCTTTTTAGTTGTCCGGTATGAACTTTCGCATACTTAAAATAAAAGTGGTTTAGCATGAGACCAAAGAAGCAATGAAATTTCGCAATACTTTATGTTGACGGCTACGATATCTGGCTTCAAATGATATATAGGCTTACTCGCTCATATAATCCAGCATTTGCTGATTCAGTGTTTCCTTTACTACTCGCCACTCCGGAAAAAAGGTATCCATATACTTCTGGAATTGCTCATTGTGATTTCGCTCCAGCAGGTGTACCAATTCATGGGTCACAACATAATCGAGACACTCTGGAGTTTTCTTTGCAAGCTGGAGGTTAATCCAAATCCTTTTTCGGTCTATATTGCAGGTTCCCCATTTGGTACGCATGTTTTTGACCTTCCACTCAGATGCATGGACACCTACAACCTGTTCACATTTTTGAATCACTTCCGGTAGCTTGCTTTTTAGTTGCTCCCGATACCAATCATTCAAAACATGCTCGCGCTGCTCTGGAGTGCTTTCAGGCCGCACTTGCAAAATCAGATGCCCGCCTGTAAGGGACACCTCATTCCTAACATTTGAGTATTGCACATCCAGACGATAACGCCGCCCCCAGACATAGTAACTCTCTCCGGTCACATACTGTCGCTTTGTTTGACGTGCTTGAGCTTCAAAGCTCGCACGCTGCTTTTTAATCCATGAAATTCTGGATACCGCAAACATTCGGATCGCATCATCACCAGCAGAGTACGGCGCAGTAATTTGGACTTTCCCATCAGGCGGCAGAACACGAATGTACATATTCTTGATATTCTTTTTTGTAACAGCAATACTCATGTTGCCGATTTGCAGTTCACCCACTAGAATTCACTCTGCTCCTTTACCAATGCAAGCAACTGATCGGCTTCCTGATCATCTTTTACGACAGCACGAATAGCACGCCAGATTTTACGCTCTTTGATTTTGCTTCCCCGGAAATTGTCTTGTTTGCTGGACATGACCGCGTCATATATCTGATTGGCCATAACCGCATCCCCGTTAAGATGGTCATAAAAGGCTCGCTTGGCGGCACTCTCCCGGATTTCTGAAGGATATTCTGTGCCGCTTTCGGGTTTATGTACCTTCCTTGCCAGTTCCACAATCTGACGCAGATACTCCTCGTAGTTGATCACATCATTTTTGCGTTTTTCAATCAATTCACGAAGGAGTGCAGACATCTTCTCGTAGTATTTGGGGTTGCTTTGGGTTCTCTCAACAATTTCCTTGCCAATATTGTTTTCGATAGTCTCTGCAACTGCTTCCTGCTCTTTGGGTGTAGAGGAAGGCATATCCTTCAGCGCGGAAATTCCGTTGTCTACCAACAGCTCGACCAATGTTGCTCCTCCAAAGGAAGTCAACACACGACTGGGATCGGCCGACAAATAGGTATCGATTAAATGGCGCATGTCCGGATCATATTTCTTTAAATCCACATAGTCACCGCTGGCCAAACGCACATCATCACGCACCTTGATGTAGTAGGTAACTTCTCTCTCCAACGCCTTAATCTGTTCCACGGTATAGTGGTACTTTTCCTGTAATTCGCCCTATACTTCACCAAAAGCGCGAAGAGCTGTCGCTGACAGATTGTAAAGCTGTTCCCGCTTGGGCATGTTCTCTTCCAATTCATCCAAGTCAAAGGCTTCGGTGTTGGCACCGCAGAAATAATGGTAGTAGTCCACCATATCTTTGGGTGGAGCCACAGGCTCGCACAGTGCACGCAGAGCTTCCAGCGAATCCTCCAGCTGTTCCTTAGCCTTGTCCAAACGGTCTGTCAGCAGGCCGGAGACATCTTCCTTATCGTAGCAATCAAATGCTTCGGAGGTATAGTCTGCAACCGCATTTTCCAATGAACGAAACAGGTCTTTGTAGTCAATAATATACCCAAATTCCTTATCTTCACCATCCAGACGATTGACGCGGCAGATTGCTTGGAACAAGCCATGATCTCGCATAGACTTATCAATATACAGATAAGTGGCAGGCGGAGCATCAAAGCCTGTCAGCAGCTTGTCCACCACGATCAGCAGCTTCATCTGTTCCGGCTGCTTGATAAACTTTTCTTTGACCTCTTTTTCAAATGCTTTTGGGTCTTTTCCACCCAGCATCTTCATGTAGATTTCGTATTGTTCCACCGCCTCGGTCTCGCCATCATCACCTACGGTTTCAGTGCGAATATCGCCCACCGCCGGTTCGTAAGAAGTCACGATGGCGCACTTCCCCTTCAGCTCGGTCTCCTGGAACAATTCATAGAATTTACACGCCTGATAGATACTGCCAGCCACCAGCATGGCATTACCCCGTCCATCATGCAGGCGTGGTTTTGTCTCCATATCAAAAACAATATCCGCTACAATCTGTCCCAGGCGAGCTTTGGAACTGAACATCTTTTGCAGATTACCCCAGCGCTGTTTTAGCTTGGCTTTTGCCACACCGGTCAGACCGCGCGTTTTTGCCTCAAACCAAGCGTCGATCCGATCCTGCTGGATAACATTCTGCTCCACCTCACGAGCCTCATAACGCAGATCCAAAACCACTTTATCCCGCACAGCTTCATCAAACTTATAGCGATGGATGTAAGGGCCAAATACCTCCAGACTGGTCTCCTTATCTTTTTTCATCAATGGAGTACCTGTGAAACCGATAAAGGTGGCATTCGGCAAAATGGTTTCCATCGCTTTGTGGAGCTTGCCGGATTGGGTACGGTGGCATTCATCCACAAAGACATAGAAATCTCCTTTGGGAGAAAAGTTTTCCGGCAGCGAGCGTTTCAGCTCCTCAATAAATCCAGTATAATCGGACTCGCCGCTCTTGCTTTTGTTTTTCTTGCCAAACTTGTGAATCAGGGAGCACATCATGACCGGCGAGGTGTCGTTGATCTTCTGAATCAATTCGCTTCCCCGGCGAATACGGACAATGCTCTCATTTACCCCGGCAAACACCTGCTCAATCTGCACATCCAGCTCGTCCCGGTCGGTGATAATCAGGATACGGCTGTCAGAAATATTCTCCTTGATCCACTTGCTGAGCCACACCATGGTCAAGGATTTTCCAGAGCCTTGGGTGTGCCAGATGATGCCTCCCTCATGCCGTCGCACAAAATCCCGTGCAGCCATATTGCCGAAGAACTGATTAGGCCGACAGGTCTTTTTCACTCCGCTGTCAAATACGATAAAATTGTGCAGCAGCTCTACAAGCCGCTCTTTCCGGCACAGAGAAATCAGGTTTTTGTCCAGACGCAGGGGATATTTTTCGATTTGAGCGCGCACCGCTACAGAAACCTCGTCTTTGGCGTTGGGATCTTCTTTCCAGGAAAGATAATACTTTTCTGGTGTGCCAGTAGTACCGTAACGGGCCCCCTCCGAATCATTGCCCGCCAGGACAAGCCCAATGGTGGCAAAGAACTGCATAATCATATCCGGGCGCTGGTTGGTCAGGTTCTGGCGGATGCCCTCCGACATGGAAACTGTGCTGCGCTTCAGTTCGATGACGGCAAAAGCGATGCCGTTGATGTACAGCACCAAATCAGGGCGCTTGTGCTTGATGGTTACTTCCTCAGCGATGTAAAAGTCATTTTCAAGGGGATGCTCCCAATCCACAAACTGGACGGTGGTTTTATGTTGGCCGACAGACTCGTTAACCTTGACTCCATAGCGCAGCTTTTTATAGGTCTGCTCATTCAGGTCGTAGAGGTTCACCGACTGATCGCCGGCAGCATCCTGCAATTCCTTCAGGGCGCGGCTGATAAGTACCGGCGAATAGCCCTTGCGGGTCAAGAATTTCGTCAGCAGTTCGGTTTCAATATTGGAGTTTTTCCGCTCGGTGAAATCGCCCAGATAAGTATAACCGAGATCCTGGGCAAATAGCTTTATGACACGCTTCTGCGTGGCTTTTTCCCGTTGGCCGACACCCATTGGTGGTACCCCCTGTCATTAGTGCTTATTTGATACCCAACCAAACACATAGTGCTGCTGCCACAACGGCAACGATTATAGGAACAACCAATTTCCAAGTTAATTGTTGATACCATTTTTCTTTGGCATGCTCTTGCTCAACTTTAATATTTTGCCCTATCACACTATTTTTGATTTTATTTCCATTCCCTATATGGATACTATTATCTTCTTTTTTATTCATGATTTTCTCCGCTTTTTATTTCGGTCCTATCTATCCGATTTTTATCTCCAATTTTAATACTTCTGTCTTCAAAGATATAATTTATAATCATAGCATTTATTTTACGGACTTCTTCAGGGTCTTTTTCTGTAATGTCAATATCCAATTCATCGAGACAACCATATTCTTTATCCAATTTAATCAACACTTTTAGTAGTTTTGATTTGATTGCACTAACTATATTCTCAATTACATTGTTGGGAACAAGTTGTCTGATAGATGTACAAGCTATCCCTGTCTTTGCACGTACTGCCCCTGCCATAGCGGTGAGGTCACGCCCATATTCATATTTGCCTTCAATCAAAGAGGTCAGTGAGTTAACCCCATCCAATATATTAAATACATAATTCTTCTTATCAAGCCCTAATATCTCCAAAAATGGCAATGGTGCGTTTTCTACACTAAACCGCCCATTTATTCCACTATAGACAAAGCGGGTATTATCAATGACTCTATATGCAGGAAGTTCTGCATCGTCAGAATAACCATTCAGTTCATTTTCTACCCACTGCGCCAACTCATCATTTTCAATATCGCTTGCAATAACCAGCAGGCGATTTAAGGCTACTTCCAGCGATATTTCGTTGGAGGCCAATTCTTTGATAACCTTACTTTTGGCCATTTATGCACTTCTCCTATCCTTCAAATAATTGTTGGCAACGTTTGATCGCTCGCTGAATATCTGCGTCCTTGAAATAAGCCTTTTTCAGCTTATCTCTCCATTCTTTATTGGAATGGATCAAGTCTTTAATCGAAGCTACGGAAGTTTCCTTACCTTCCCGCCGCAAGTCACAGATTGCCATATCTACCGTTGCAAAAAGCTCCAGCTCATTGACACTTGTGTACTGGAACTGCGACACCAGCCAATCCACATCTCCCTGCTTTCCCCAGTCTTGCAAATAGGTCAACGCCTGTTGCATTTGCACACCTTTTTCAAAACGGCTGCCCTTTTCGTTTCTTTTGACCTGGATATACTTGTTTTTCTGAGCAATCGGCTCGCCGCCTTTATAGCGGACTTCATCAGCATAGGGACCAGCCGCTTTTTTATGGAAGGCGGAAATATCCGCTTGTTCCTTGCGGCGAACCAAATAGAGCAGCTTCTGAACTTTTTTGCGCCCCAGAGGATACTTCTCGGAATAGAAAGCATTCACAATTCCTGCAATCATGACTGCATCATCAAAATGCTGATTGTGTGCCGGTTGAGACTGCTTTTCCTGAAGAATCTGTGTGTTCGGCTGTTCTTTGCCATCTGCATCCACCAGACGAATCCGTCCGGTGAGCAGCTCCTGCATCATGCCCTGTTTAATCTGCTGGTACTTTGCCAGTTTCTTTTCCAACTGCTCAATTTCACTGTCCATATCAGAGAGAATTTGGGCAATAGCTTGCTGTTCATCTTTTTCAGGTACAATAATCTGAAGATTTTCGATGGTTGTCGCATTTAAACTCGGAACACCGGATGCTTCATTGTATTGATGCCAATCAATCATACAAAATTTATAATAAATGAATTTAGCATCATATCCATCAAAAATCTTTGTATAAAATAATGTGTCAATCGTCCAAAACGGATAATCGGCATATTGTGGTTTATCAATTGTTCCTTTGCGTCCTATAAGAACCGATGGTTTATCCCATAAAAAATCATTCGCATACCCTATGCAACCACCCGTCGCTAGAATAGGATATTTACCAAATCTATTTTCAACCGTCTTTTGTGATTGGCCGTGCCCAATACTTAGTGTCTCCCCAATCTGCACAATTCTCCATTCTTTATAAAATCCCGGCAGGCGTTTTTGGCCGGTGAGCAGTTCCTGCATAGCCCCCTGCTTGATGGCTTTCTTTTTTTCAATCAGTTTTTGCAGGGAAGAAGTCAGGCTGTCTACATCGGAAAGAGCCTTAGCAATAGCGGCTTGCTCTTCTAATGGTGGAAGTAATATTTCTGTATCACAAATAATCCCATTATACAGTCTAGAAATGGTACTTCCTTCAGATGAAGCCCACTTTATCACTTTGTAATATTGGGCTAAATAATCGTTAGAAAGCTGGCTCTTGTCAATTTTAAGCCAAACAATATTCGAATCTTGAAAATAAGCGGGACGCCCGTCAAATACAACGGTTCTGCCCAATGTTCCTGCCGCAGAAATGAGCACATCCCCTTTTTCCGGGTACGAATATTTAGCCTTATATTCTTCGTATAATTGACTCGATATATAGGCATCCGCTTCTTTTCCAAACGTGCCTATTTTGTAAAATGGAATATCTCCAATTTTACTAGTCTGATGCGCAAAAATACGCTTACACATGCAAACTTCTGCAACTTCACCCAGTTTTTTTGTTTTCCATCCGTTCACCATACAAACCCCATCCTTTCCAGATGAGATTTGACCTTGGCCTCATACTGGTCTACTTCATCCTCGCATTCCTTCAGGGTATACTCATACCGCTCTACCAACTGGGTCACACGGGCAGAAAGGTGATGAGACACCGCCTCGTGAATGGTATCAATTCCATTGTAAATTGCGGCAAACCACTTTTCCTCTACCAGCAAATGGCGAATCTCCTCCAGGGTCAGCTGAGGGTATTTTTTCTCCAGTTTGGTGTCCAGGTCTGCCTCGGCCTGCTTAATTGCCTTTTTGTAGTTGCTTTCGGCATCCAACAGGGACATATATTCCTTCAATGCAGCCAATTCTTCCTTGGCGGCGGGGTCTTTCTTGATTGCCTTGATCCGGGCACTGACGGTGGCCTTTTTCAGATCATCCAGCTGAGCAAACAGTCCGTCCTCGCCGCTGTTTTCTTCAGCCAATTCTTCCAGCTTGGCGGACACCTCATCCAGTTGGCCCCGAAGGGTATCCAGTGCCCTGACGTCCTCCTCAAAAAAGTGTGCGGCAATCAAAGCCTTGGGAAGCAGCTTGCCCTCAAAGCCCTTGATCTTATCGGTCTTGACCTCGATGGTCTGGCCGTTTTCTTTTTTCTTCTTAGTCACATACTCATAGGCAATTTCCCGCCCGGCTTCATAGCCATCATAGCAGACCGCATACACGTCGTCCTGCATGATCTCCGCCCAGTACTCCATCAGCACTTCATAGACATCGTATTTGTCGAGAAGAGCCACCTGGGCAAAATCATCAAGGAGCTGCTCGGAAATTTTGGCAATCAGCTCTTTGGGGTGAATGTCCTGGCTAAGTTCCATTAAGTAGGGGGTGACCATCTCTTTCCAACGAGAATAGGCATCGTCCACCTGGTCGGCATGGCGGATAAATTCCGGATGAGAATTTATTGTGGAAACTACTTCCTCCTTCGGTACTGCCGGACGCAGATACCCCGGACGAAGTGGCTGAAACAGGATTTCCTTCAAAGATGGATATACCGCCCAATATTCCGCCATGCTGTCCACATCGGTTTCCGGAATACCACCGTTCAGATGGGCATCAATGTCCTGTAAATCTTCCGGCTCACTACTGTCAATATAGCGTGGAATATTCAGGTTGTATTCGTTGGTGACTTTGATCTCCTCGTTTGGAACAAACCGGGCATACTTGGGATCCGATTCATCCATTGAAAGAAAGGTAGTTACGATCTTATGAATGTCCTGTTCCCGAAGACGGTTTTTGTTACCGTCCTTCACATAGCCTTTGCTGGCATCAATCATGAAAATGCCGGTACGATCAGCAGCATCCTCTTTGTCCAGCACCAAGATACAGGCAGGAATTCCTGTACCGTAGAACAAGTTTGCAGGTAAGCCAATAATGCCTTTGATATAGCCCCGATCAATGATCCTTTTGCGGATGTCAGCCTCGGCATTGCCACGGAACAGCACGCCATGGGGCAGAATAATCGCTGCTTTGCCGGTAGATTTCAAGGATTTCAGGACATGTAGCAACCAGGCGTAGTCGCCATTTTTCTCCGGCGGCACGCCCAACACAGCCTCGCTATATCGCCCATAAGAATCAGGAATCGTAATGCCATCCATCCAGGATTTATCCGAGAAAGGCGGATTGACTACGATGTAGTTGAAGGTTTTCAGCAGTTCCGGATTGTTCTCATCTTTATACTGAGGAGCGGACAAAGTGCTCTTGTTGCCAACAATAACGCCAGCGCCCTTGTTGTGTAGGACCAGATTCATGCGGGCAAGACCGGCGGTGGAGTTGTCCTTTTCCTGCCCATAGATTGAGATCTCGCAGGGGGCCTCATCCGCTGCACGAATCAGCAGCGAACCGGACCCGCAAGCAGGATCGTAGACCGTCATGCTGGGATCGGTGGCTTTATCAATCCCGATCACCTTTGCCATAATACGTGAGACTTCGCCTGGTGTATAGAACTGGCCCTTGCTCTTGCCAGAATCCTGGGCAAATTTCCGCATCAAAAATTCGTAGGCGTCGCCCAGAATGTCATCACCGCCAGCGCGGTTGTTGGTGAAGTCCAATTCCGGTTTCTGGAAAATTTCCACGAGACCAGAGAGCTTATCTACCGCTTCCTTGTCGGTGCCCAGTTCCTCGCTGTTGAAGTCGGCAATGTCGATAATGCCTTTCAAGTCGTTGGCTTCTGCCAGCTTGCCAATGATGATATTGATGCCTTCACCAATGTTTTTCTTATATTTGAGCGCAGCAATATCGTCAAAACTACCGCCTTCCGGTACTTCAATGTCCCAGTTATCGCTGCTCTTGAAGCGGTCGGACACATACTTCACAAACAGCAGTGTCAAAATGTAATCCTTATAACGAGCAGGTTCCACACCGCCCCGAAGTTTATCACATGCAGCCCATATCTGGCTGTAAATTTCGCTCTTTTTGATTGCCATCGGTACCTCTCCGTTCTCTTTTTAATTTCCTGTCAGGTTCCCATTTACTCCTCTGGCGGAACGGGGATGTACACCATTTTCAGGGGGATCATTTGGCGGTATTTTATGCTGAGCTGGTCGTAATATTTCAAGACCAGATCCACAAGTTCTGTGCCGTTAATACCGCGAATAATAGGGGTGCTATCCAGATATTTCTGCGCATTTTTGGTATAGTTGGACAGTGTCACAAACAGGCCATAATCTCCTTCACGCATAGCACCTTTTAAGGACTGGATGGTAGTCTCTTTGATGTCTCCATCCTGGCTTTTGACCTGGACAACAATGCGGGGCGGCAGCTCGTCTTTATAGGCGGTAATGTCGATGCCACTATCCCCACCATGCGGAGACAGAATCGTGCGGTAGCCCATGGCCTGCAAAAGATTTGCGACAAACGGCTCCAGATCATAACCTTTCAGATTCTTGCTCAGCTCTTTCAAGATAAAGTCGCGGGTAGCCTCGATGATTTCATCCGCTGTTTGTGCCACTGTCTCATCGGTATCCG
>Ga0129309_1001397_pt1 | contig 12222 bp, 11 predicted proteins | sample L1105metagenome_FD_94439 | JGI IMG/M metagenome (GOLD analysis project Ga0129309, IMG submission 94439) | Ring-tailed lemur group fecal microbial communities from Wisconsin, USA - L1105 metagenome | ecosystem: Host-associated > Mammals > Digestive system > Large intestine > Fecal | place: USA...
CAGCTGCAGCACTGGTGGGCATGAACCGGCTGTTCCATCTGGGTTTATCGAAGAAGAAGTTAATGGAATATGGTGTCCGCTTGGGGGCAGATGTACCGTACTGCATTATGCGTGGAACGGCATTGTCCGAAGGAATCGGCGAGATTCTGACGCCGCTGCCGCCGATGCCGGACTGTTTCATCCTGCTTGCGAAGCCCGGGATCAGCGTCTCTACCAAGTATGTATATCAAAATCTGAAAGTAAAGGAACTGACGGAACATCCGGATATCGACGGAATCGTTGAAGCATTGGAGAAGAACGATTTAAAAGGAATCTGCGGACGTCTGGGGAATGTTCTTGAGACAGTGACGATTAAGGAATATCCGATGATCGAGGAGATTAAGCAGTTTATGATCGATCAGGGAGCATTGGGAGCATTGATGAGCGGAAGCGGTCCTACGATTTTTGGGATTTTTGAAGATAAAGGTGTGGCAAAGAAGGCTTTGGAACGTATGCATCGGTTTCAATATATCAAACAGGCATATGTTGTTGAGCCATTTAACGTGAGAAGATAAGTATCAGGGGAAGAGAACATGAACGATAAATTAAAAGTTAATATGAATGAATATTTACCATTGAGAGACGTTGTATTTAATATTCTGAGACAGGCGATTATTACCGGCGAGTTTGCTCCGGGAGAGCGCTTGATGGAAATCGCTCTGGCAGAGCGGCTCGGAGTCAGCCGTACACCGGTGCGGGAAGCAATCCGTAAACTGGAATTAGAAGGGCTGGTCGTGATGATTCCAAGAAAAGGTGCCGAAGTGGCAAGGATTACTGAGAAGGATCTGAGAGATATTCTAGATGTGCGCTGTGCTCTGGAAGAATTGAGCGCATCTCTGGCAGCTGGAAAAGTCAATGAAGAGCAGAAGAAGGAACTAAAGATCGCACTGATCGCATTTGAGAAAGCGATTCAGTCAGGCGATACGGCAGAGATTGCGGATAAAGATATGGATTTTCATGATGTGATCTTTGAGATCGCGGATAATCCAAGATTAACAACGATCGCGAACAATCTTCGGGAATTGATCTACCGCTATCGTCTGGAATATGTCAAAGACTTTGACTATCATGATACGCTGATCCAGGAACACCGCCAGCTGACGGAAGCGATTCTGAATCATGAGTCTGACAAGGCAAGACATATTATGAAGACGCATATCTATAATCAGGAGATTACGGTGATTAAGAATATTCAGGGATAGAGAAGTATGGCAGGTATCTGTTCAAAACGGATGCCTGCTTCTTGGTGTCCGCATACAGAAGGAGGAGAGGAAGTCTATGCACAAGATAAAAAAATTATATTGCAGAATTTTTCAGAAAAGCTTAAAGGCGGCACTGCCGTTTTTGCCATATCGAAAGCCGAAGATCATAAGGGATGTTGCGGATATTCCGGCGGTGCTGCAGAAAAAGAAGCGGGAGAATGTGCTGATCATCACAGATGCCGGAATCAGCCGCCTGGGACTTACGAAGCGTCTGGAGGTAGAATTGATCGATGCCGGGATTCCATATGTCTATTACGATAAGACGGTTGCAAATCCAACCACGGATAATGTCGCAGAGGCATTGGAATTATATCACAAGCATGGCTGTCGGGCGATCATCGGATTTGGAGGAGGATCCAGCATGGATTGTGCCAAGGCGGTTGGAGCGAAAGTTGCGAGACCGAAGAAACCTTTGTCAAAGATGAAAGGTATTCTAAAAGTTATGAGACGTATTCCGCTGCTGATCGCTGTTCCGACGACGGCGGGTACGGGGAGTGAGACGACTCTGGCTGCCGTGATCGTGGATTCGGAGACGCGGCATAAGTATGCGATCAATGATTTTCCATTGATACCGCGTTATGCGGTGCTGGATCCGCGCGTGACATTAAGTCTTCCGAAGTTTGTTACAGCTACGACCGGACTGGACGCGCTTACCCATGCAGTGGAAGCTTATATTGGGCAGTCTACGACGCCGGGAACGAGAAAAGATGCTTTGATGGCAGTAAAATTAATTTTCGAAAATCTCGATACAGCTTATATCGATGGGAAAAATAAAACAGCGCGGCAGAATATGCTGCTTGCGGCTTATGACGCAGGATGTGCGTTCACAAAATCGTATGTCGGCTACGTCCATGCAGTTGCACATTCTCTTGGCGGCGAGTACAATGTTCCGCACGGGTTGGCCAATGCGATCCTGCTTCCGTTTGTACTGGAAGAATATGGAGAATCCATACACAAAAAGCTGAAAGAGCTTGCAATCGCAGCCGGACTTGTCGGTGAGCAGACACCGGAAGATGTTGCGGCAAGTGTATTTATCGGAGAAATCAAGGATATGAAAAAGCGGTTTGGAATCGGAGACACTGTGCCGGAACTCAGAGAAGAAGATATACCGAAGCTTGCCGGATATGCGGATAAAGAAGCGAATCCGCTGTATCCGGTACCGGTACTTATGGATGCAAAGGAATTAGAGAAGTTCTATTATATGTTGTTGGAATAGAGGAGACAGAAGATGAGAGCAGAGGAGATCAATCAGATCGTCAGAGAACAGAGAGCGTATTTTTATCAGGGCAGGACACTGGATGTTGAACGGCGGATCAAAGCACTGAAGCGGTTGAAAGCGTGTATTCAAAAGTATGAAAAAGAGATTGGAGAAGCGATCAGACAGGATCTTGGGAAAAGTGCATTTGAAAGTTATATGTGTGAGACGGGTTTAACGTTAAGTGAAATCAGCTATATGATCAAACATACAAAGCGTTTTGCAAAGGAGAAGACCGTTTTAACGCCGCTTGCACAGTTTTGTTCCAGAAGTTATCGGAAGCCGTCACCATATGGCGTTGTTCTGATCATGAGTCCATGGAATTATCCGTTTATGCTGACGATGGAACCGCTTGCGGATGCAATTGCAGCCGGCAATACGGTAGTGTTAAAGCCGAGTGCATATTCGCCGCATACGAGCGAGATGATTCAGAAGATCATCAGCGAATGTTTTGACCGGAGATATGTAACAGTCGTAACCGGAGGCCGGGAAGAGAATACCTATCTGCTGGAAGAAGCGTTTGATTATATTTTCTTTACCGGTAGCCAAAATGTCGGCAAGATCGTAATGGAAAAAGCTTCCAGGCATCTGACGCCGGTCACTTTGGAATTGGGAGGCAAAAGTCCATGCATCGTCGAACGGTCAGCGAATATAAAGCTTGCCGCAAAGAGAATCGTATTCGGCAAGTACTTAAATTGCGGGCAGACCTGCGTTGCACCGGATTATATATATTGTGATGCGGAGATCAGGAGCGAACTGATCAGCGAAATAAAAAAACAGATCATCCGCCAGTATGGCAAAAATCCGCTAAAGAACAAAAATTATGGAAAGATTATTAATGAGAAGCATTTTAAACGCATATGCGGATTGATCGATTGTGAAAAAGTTGTGCATGGCGGGAGATCGGATGCGGCATCCCTGCAGATTGAACCGACGGTTATGGATCAGGTATCTTTTGATGATGCAGTGATGCAGGAGGAGATCTTTGGTCCGGTGATGCCGATTTTGACTTATGAATCTCTGGAACAGGCAATTCAGAAGATCAATGCGATGCAGCATCCATTGGCACTCTATTTGTTCAGCTCTGACAAAGATGCGATACACATGGTAACCGAACGATGCAGTTATGGAGGCGGCTGCATCAATGATACGATCATTCATCTTGCCACGAGTGAGATGGGATTTGGCGGTTTTGGCGAGAGCGGTATGGGATTTTACCATGGCAAAGATGGATTTGATACATTCAGTCACTACAAGAGCATGGTAGATAAAAAGACATGGCTCGATCTGCCGATGCGGTATCAGCCATATAGAAGGATATACGATAAGATCATCCATCTGTTCCTGCGGTAAGTGTGATCGGAACAATATATTTCTGTAAATTTCTGATTGTATAAAATTCTTTCTTTTACGCATACTAGCTCCTGAAAAGGAGTTAGTATGCAGATCAAAACATTTATTTTCACGGAGTTACAATTAAATATCGATTATCTGAATGAGCGGTTTCGTAACTGTGACGATATGATTAAAAAGAAATTTCAGATCGGGCAGCGCCGAAATCATGATTTTTATCTTATGTATGCGGATGGACTGGTGGATTCTGTGATGATTCAGGATAATGTCATCCGACCACTACTGATCGAGCCGTTGAAAGATTATCCGGGATCGCTCGAAAACTGGATCATCGAGAGTGCGGACAGGCGGAAGATTTTTGATATGGAAGAGGCCATTACGAATATTCTCGCCGGAAATACGGTATTATTTTTTGATGAATGTGATTTTGCAATTATGGTTTCCAGTAAAAAGTTCCCTGTCCGGGGAATTGAATCACCTGATCAGGAAGTATCGATTCGCGGTCCCAAAGACAGTTTTAATGAAAGTCTCAGGTTCAGCACCGCTCTGATCCGCAGAAGGATACGGGATACGAGACTGAAAGTAGAACAGCTTCAGGTTGGAGTCAGGAGCAAGACGGATCTGGCACTCATGTATATGCAGGATCTTGTGCATCCGGATATTTTAGAGCAGGTGCGGTCGGAAATCACAGCGATCTGTGTAGATGGCATCCTGGACAGCGGGGTGTTGGAACAATTTCTGGAAAAGAAAGTGAATTCTCCATTTCCTCAATATCAACATACACAGAGACCGGATAAGGTTTCCAGTGGAATCTTAGAAGGGCGGATCGCAGTGGTTGTGGATAACGCTCCCGATGTTTTGCTGCTTCCGGTCACTCTGAATGTATTCTTTCAGGCAGGGGACGATTACTATAATCGTTGGGAGACCGCAGCATTCGGCAGACTTCTCAGGTATATTGCGGCTATGATAGCGATTGGGCTTCCCGGATTCTATATTGCGGTTGCTGATTTTCATACCGATGTCGTGCCGACCGATCTGGTACTGTTTTTTGCAAAAGCCAGAGAGAGTGTGCCATTTCCGGTCATCGTGGAGGTGTTGATGATGGAAATCGCATTTGAGCTGTTAAGAGAAGCGGGCATACGGCTTCCCGGCCAGCTCGGCGGTACGATCGGCATTGTCGGCGGACTGATCGTCGGACAGGCAGCGGTGGATGCAGGGCTTGTAAGCACGATTGTCGTGATCATCGTCTCTCTGACGGCGATCGCTTCTTTTTCTGTCCCGAGTGAGAGTTTTCGAGGAGCTTTTCGCCTGTTGAAATTTGTGATGATTGCTGTCTGTTCGCTGTGGGGGCTTTATGGATATTTTCTTGGATTTCTTGCAATCCTGATCCATCTGTGTGGTCTGGAAAGTTATGGAGTTCCATATCTGGCACCGACGGTGCATGGAGGATCCGAAAAGGACTATGTAATACGGATGCCATGGAAAATGCTCAATCTGCGTCCTTCTTTTACACGGGCGGATGCGCGGAGGCGGCAGAACAGAGAATGAAGAAGGATGTGTGAGAATGATTTCAAATCGCCAAATGAAACGAACGTTAATGATAGAATTGTTTAGTACGACGGGTCTGTTTTTATCTGCTATGGCTGAAAATCTGCAGCAGCTGGCAGCCGGCATGGCAGCCGCCGCATTATATGCCGCATATTTTCTGTGGATCGGAAGGGATTACGATATTGCAAAGACAGGAAAGATCCGGAAGAAGGTATACAGTATTCGATTCTTTCTTTATGCTTGCTTTTTGGGCAATCTGATCAAACTGCTTGTATCGAAGATGCTTCTGGAAGGAAGCAGCGGATGGTATGTCTTCCTTCCGGTATTTCTTTTGACGATCTATGCAAATCATGGAGGGCGGGAAAAGAGAGCGAGAATATTAGAGGCATTGTTCTGGTTTGTATTTCTTCCGCTGTTTCTCGTACTGATTCTGGCGGCAAAAGAAGTGCATATCCCATATCTGGTCATGGGCGGGTTTAAGGCTGAAAAAAGTATCCGGGTATTTTTGTGTTTTTGTACATTAGAAATTTTATTATTTTTTCATGGAAAAGCAAAAGAGAAGATACCGCCTTTGATTTTTGTCTTTTTCTTAAATCTGCTCATTTTCGTGGTAACCGTGGGAATGTACGGATCCGGAATCGCACAAAATGCGGAACTTCCGGTCGTAACGATCATTCAGATGGTGCGTCTCCCGGGCGGATTTTTAGAAAGACTGGATATCTTTATCCTTTCTTTTTGGATTTTGAGTTTATTCGCTGTTTTCAGTGCGTATTGTTTTTATGGTACGTATGGCTGGCATTCGAAGACATCAAAATCTCTGCCGGGACAGAAGAACATTCCATGGGTCAGCCTGTTGTTCTATGCCGGACTGTATGTCGTTGTGATATGGAATCGATGGGATCTGAAAGCATTGACCGATGTATTTCAAACGTATGTATTGTGGATAGATCTTCCGTTAGCCGTGATTCTTCCACTGCTTGGGCGACCGGGCATGAAGCGTTCAATCGCGGCAACTTTGTTTGCGGCATTGCTTTTTATCGTGACAGGCTGCGGACCGGAGAGAATCAATATTGAAGATCGTGCGTATGTGCTTGCTCTTGGAGTAGAAAGAGAGGCGGATGTATGGAAGATCGATTTCTTCCTTCCGGAAAATGAATGTATCGAAGCTGAGGGAGAAAATTGGGACAAAGTGGCGGAAAATTTTCAGAAAAGTTCTGAAAAAGAGATGGAATTAGGACATCTCAAAGCAATTGTCATAAAGAGCAGGACGGATGTATCCGAGCTTGAAAGTGAATGGAAGGAACAGGATTATCCGAAGACGGTGCTTTTATTTGAGACGCAGGATTCTATGGAAGATCTTCAGAAGGCGGACAAAAACACAGAGGATTCTCTTGGCACCAATCTGGTGGATCTGGCAGAGAGGAACAAGAAGCAGACAACGCTCGGAGACTATCTCGCGGGAATCAGGGAGATGCCGGAACTTCGGATCAGAACAGATTTGCTCACGATGGAATAGGAACAATATTTCCTATTTCGGAGTGCTTTTTTCTGTGATACTATAAGAACAGAACAAGAAAGAGTGCCTACGAAAAGGAGTAAATGACATGAAAATTTTAATTGATGATGCTGATTTAACGAAGCTTGAACAGTTTTTTGATATGTATCCATATGATGGAGTGACGACAAATCCAACGATCCTGAGCAAAACAGGCAATCCGGATCCAATGGATCAGTTAAAGAAGATCAAAGCTCTGATGCCGGAAGGAACTGATCTGCATGCACAGGTACTTTCTACGAAAGCAGAAGATATGGTAAAAGAAGCAGAACATATGGCAGAAGTACTTGGCAAAGACAAGATCAATATGTATGTCAAAGTACCGGTAACGGCAGAAGGATTAAAAGCAATTTCGATTCTTTCCAAAAAAGGAATCAACGTAACGGCAACTGCAGTTTATGGTGTAATGCCGGCATTTATGGCAGCAAAAGCAGGTGCAAAGTTCCTTGCTCCTTATGTAAACCGTCTGGATGTATTAGGATATGACGGTGTTAAAATTGCCATCGACATTCATACAGCCGTGAAAGCAGCAGGTTATGAAGCAGAGGTACTGGGTGCAAGCTTTAAGAACTCTCAGCAGATCCTGGATATGGCAAAAGCAGGAATCGGATCCGTTACTGTCGGATCAGAACCATTGGCAAAACTTGCATACAATGGCGTTGCTGAAGATGCGGTAAAAGTGTTTATCAATGATTTTGAAGGATGCTGTGGCAGCGGCAAGACGATGCTGGATTTCGAATAAAAAAGTTTAAAAATCAAAAGATCTGTCAATCCTTATGATAGAACGTGATAGGGAGGACAGAAAGATGTTAATAAAAAGTAACAGACTGAGATTCCCGGTTTTGCCGGGAATCTTTTTTTTCATAATCTGTGTTTTTGCAGGACAGTGTACAACAAAAGGATCTGCTTATGAGGACTTCAGCGGGTGTGATCTGATTCGCTTTCATATACGTGCGGAGAGCAATGCAAAGGCAGATCAGGAAGCCAAGATGCAAGTCCGGCAAAAAGTGTTAGAGTATATCAGAGAAAATGCAGGTCAGATAAGCCATAAATCAGAACTGAGAAAATTCGTACTGCGGCATCGCCCGGAATTGGAACAGGTGATCAAAGAGGAATGGAAAGAACGTGGTGCAGAGCCGTTTGTTTCGATTTATTTTACAAAAGAATTTTTCCCGATGCGCAAATACGGGCGAGTTGTTGTTCCGGCAGGGATTTATGAGGCACTGCGCATCGATCTTGGAAAAGCAGAAGGAAGAAACTGGTGGTGTGTGTTATATCCGGATCTCTGTCTGATCGACTCGGAGCATGTATTGGAGAATCCGGATGACAAAGAACGGCTGAATCAGATGCTTCAGAAGAAACAGCCGAAGGTAAGGTATAAAAGTTATGTCATCGAGTACATCGGGAAATGGTACCGAAAACAGCAATGATGGGATCTTATACAAATCCCATCGTGCGGAGTACAAATACCCAAAACGTCAGGCTGACGGAAGAGAGCAGCGTCGCCATGACGATGATACTCGATGTCAGAACGTCATCATTGCCCATGTTTTTGGCCATAATATAGCAGCTTACCGTAGTCGGGGATCCGAGCATGATTAAAATCGCGATCATCGATTCGCCGTGAAATCCGAGGTACATTGCTGCCGGCAGGAAGATCGCCGGAAGCAGAAACAGCTTGATCATCGTCGCTGCAATGGTCGGTTTGATCTTGGCAAGTGCTTTTCTGCCCTCAAATCCTGCACCAACGAGCAATAGTCCGAGCGGAGTTGCAGTTACGGCAAGGTTGTTAATGCATTTGTCGATCACATTTGGAAAGTCAATATGCAGGAAAGAGAATGGAAGTCCGAGAAAGATTCCAAGGATGATCGGATTCTTTAAAATGTTAATCGCTGCCGTCTTCAGACTGCCGCTTTCATTGCCCTGTCCGCGCATTGTTAAAACAAGGACCGAATAAATGTTGTACAGAGGCACGCTGGCAACGATCATGAGCGGGCCAACGGTTGAGTGTCCATATATATTTTCAATAAAGGCGATTCCGAGGATCGCGGCACTTCCACGGAAGGAGGCCTGTACAAAGGCTCCGATCATAGAACGGTCTTTCATAAAAAGCTCAGTGAAAAGCCAGATCCCCCAAAACATCAGAGAAGTAACGATCATACAATACAGAACATATTTCAGATCAAATACATGTCGGATATCTGCACCGGAAATATCGCGGAACAAAAGCGCGGGCAATGCGACCGAAAAGACGAATTTATTACCTGCTGAAAGAAATCCGTCATTCAACATATTTTTTTGTCGTAAAAACCAGCCGATAAAGATCACAAAGAAAATAGGGATGGTCGAATTCAAACTAAATAAAAAATCATTCATAGTATATCCTCACAAATTCCATTCGTATTGTTTATCATAAATCAAATTTTTTATTTATGCAAGATGAACGCAGAAGAAAATGGCTGTGACAGAACTGACATAAAAAGATAGTGACAGAATCTGCATTTTATCAATAAATACGAGATTGAAAAATACTATTAGATGGGGTAAAATAAGTGAATAATGATTTTTATAAAGGAGTAGATTATGAAGAAGAATGTAGTCGTTCTATTTGGAGGAAATTCATCGGAACATGATGTTTCCTGTATATCAGCACAGACCGTAATGAAAAATATTGATATAGATACTTATAACATTTTGCCGGTTGGAATTACCCGGGAAGGAAGCTGGCTTTATGTTGAATGTATGGATGCGATTGCAGACGGGAGCTGGAGGGAATCAAAAGCTTCTGCAGTAATCTCACCGGATACGAAGAAGAAAGAATTGATCATATTCAGAGACGGCGGATATGAGACAAAGCCGGTGGATGTAGTATTTCCGGTTCTTCATGGGCTGAATGGAGAGGATGGCACGGTACAGGGACTTCTGGAACTTGCGAAGATTCCTTACGTCGGATGCGGAGTACTTGCTTCCGCTGTTTCGATGGATAAAGTTTATACAAAAATTATCGTAGACACATTGGGCATTCGCCAGGCATCTTTTGTGGATATCCGTTCGGAGATGTTAAAAGACATGGAGCAGGCAGTGATGGAAGTAGAAGATCAGCTGGATTATCCGGTATTCGTAAAGCCTTCCTGTGCAGGCTCTTCTCAGGGCGTATCAAAGGCACATAACAGAGAGGAACTGGCAGCTGCGCTGACGCTTGCCGCACAGCATGACCGTAAGATTCTGGTAGAAGAGACGATCATCGGACGAGAGATCGAATGCGCGGTATTAGGAGCCGGAGAGGTAGAGGCTTCCGGAGTCGGTGAGATTCTTGCCGCAGCAGAATTTTATGATTTTGATGCGAAGTATAACAATGCGGAATCGAAGACGGTTGTGGATCCGGATCTGTCACCGGATACGGTTGAGAAGATCAGGGACGCAGCTGTTCGGATTTTTAAAGCGGTTGATGGATTTGGACTTGCCAGAGTGGATTTCTTTGTCGCACACAGGAAAGGAAGAGATGAAGTTATCTTTAACGAGATCAATACACTGCCGGGATTTACTGCGATCAGCATGTATCCAATGCTCTGGAAAGCAAAGGGAATCGAGACGAAAGATCTGGTGAACCGGCTGATCGAGATGGCTTACGAAAGATTTTAGAGGTTTTCTTTATATGAAAAAGGACGTGTTAGTACAGGTATCGGGTTTTCAGGCTATGGAAGAAGAAAGTGAGCCAATTGTGCTGATCGCCCCCGGAACTTATTACCTTAAGAATGGAAAGCATTATTTTCTGTATGAGGAGATTGATGAGGATGGGGAGATTTCCAAAAATACAATAAAAGTTACGCAGGATATGGTTGATCTGATCCGCAAAGGTGCAACGAGCAGCCATATGGTTTTTGAAAAAGGAAAAGAGAATCTGACCTATTATGATACACCATTTGGAAGCATGCTGATGGGCATTACAACGTCGGCAATCCGCTTCCGGGAAGTCAGCGGTACCCATATGGAATTAGAGATTGATTATGCTTTATCGATGAATGAAAGGCATATGTCTGATTGTAATATAAAGATCGATGTTACTGCCAGACAGTAGCAGCAGGTAGTTTGGAGGAAGGAAAGATGAATTTAAAGGGAAGAGATTTCCTGACATTAAAGGATTTTACGCCGGAAGAGATTGAATATCTGATCGATCTGGCAGCAGATTTGAAAGAGAAAAAGAAAAAAGGAATTCCAATGGATGTTCATCGTGGAAAGAACATTGCACTGATTTTTGAAAAGTCCAGTACAAGAACCAGATGTTCTTTTGAAGTTGCGGCAAGTGACCTCGGAATGGGCAGCACTTATCTCGGACCGACCGGATCACAGATCGGTACGAAAGAAAGTATTGCAGATACTGCGCGCGTGTTGTGCCGTATGTTTGAAGGAATTGAATACCGCGGATATGGACAGGAGATTGTAGAGGAACTGGCGAAGTATTCCGATGTACCGGTATGGAACGGACTGACGAATGAATATCATCCGACACAGATGCTTGCGGATATGTTGACGGCAAAGGAACATTTTGGCAGATTAAAAGGATTAAAGCTCGCATATCTTGGAGATGCACGGTATAATATGGCGAATTCCTATATGGTCGTATGTTCCAAACTCGGTCTTGACTTCGTTGTGTGTACAGACAAAGCATATTTTCCAAATGAAGAATTGACGGCAGAGTGTCGTGAATATGCAAAAGCTTCCGGTGCAACGATCACTCTGACAGAGGACATAGATGCGGTTGCAGGCGCTGATATCGTATGTACGGATGTATGGGTATCGATGGGTGAGCCGGATGAAGTATGGGAAGAGCGTATCCGGGCATTTACGCCTTATAAAGTGACAAAAGAAGTGATGGAAAAGGCAGGAAAGGATGCAATCTTCCTGCATTGTCTTCCATCCTTCCATGATGTGAAGACAAAGGTTGGACGGGATATCTATGAACGCTTCGGCATTACGGATATGGAAGTAACGGATGAAGTGTTTGAATCGGAGCAGTCCAAGGTATTTGATGAGGCGGAGAACCGTATGCATACGATCAAGGCCGTGATCTATGCGACTCTGGGAGAAAAATAAACTATGAAGACGAAGATATTGACTTATCTCAGGAATACCGATCAATATCTGTCCGGCGAGCAGTTAAGTCAGCAGTTTGGGGTCAGCCGAACAGCTATATGGAAGTACATGAAGCA
>Ga0129309_1001403_pt1 | contig 12170 bp, 9 predicted proteins | sample L1105metagenome_FD_94439 | JGI IMG/M metagenome (GOLD analysis project Ga0129309, IMG submission 94439) | Ring-tailed lemur group fecal microbial communities from Wisconsin, USA - L1105 metagenome | ecosystem: Host-associated > Mammals > Digestive system > Large intestine > Fecal | place: USA...
AAGGTACACATTCTTGTAAATTTTAGAATATATCAAAAGGGGGACTCTATGGATTTTATTAAAAAAACAGAAGAGCTTTGGCGTTCCTATTTTTTAGGGGACGAAAACGGAAATTATATAAAATCTGATTTTTTTGACGCAGACTGTGTGATCATCGGAACTGGACGACACGAATTCTATCAGAATAAAGATGAGTTTTCACAAACCATAGATGATGAAATAAGGGAACGTAAGAACATTCGTTTCCAGATCAAGAATTTATGGTGTGAGCCAAAACAGCTTCGCCCGGATCTGATCCTTACTTATGGAGAGATTTTTGTTTTTGGGGAAAGCAATGACAAAAATATACGTATCCATATGGACAGCCGCTTTTCTATTCTTTATAACCTTACAGAAAACGGCTGGAAAATCATTCATCTCCACCAATCCGTACCAAATCCTGAGCAAAAAAACGGAGAATATTATCCAAAGTCTCTGTCTGAACAATTGGAAAGAGAAAAAAGGAAAGCAGAATCTTTATCTTTGCTGGCCCAAAAAGACGGTCTTACCGACCTGATCAATTACCGAACATTTCAAAAATTATACAAAAATCATCCTCTGAACAATACCTGGTTTTTTGTTGCTGATCTCGACTATTTCAAAAACATCAATGATACGTACGGACATGTGGAAGGAAACCACATACTAAGAGAAACTGCAGATATCTTAAAAAGTTCTGTACGATCCGATGACCTGGTATGCCGTATGGGCGGTGATGAATTCGTTCTCCTTTGCAGCGGTCTGCAGTCCTTAAAAAACGCAGAAAACTTATTAGACCGCATCCTTGCCAACATCGCCGGACTTCAGCTGCAAGGACACGCCCCTGTCAGTTTGTCTATTGGAGCTACGTCCGTATGTGAAGGCGAATCCCTGGATGTTGTCTTCCGTCGTGCAGATCATGCTCTTTATGAAGTGAAAGCAAAAGGCCGGAATGGATGGCGGATCTGCTGACAAAATTTTATTATTATGCAAAAACAGATGTCCCCTGCTAATCTGACAGAGGACATCTGTTTTTTATATAAGACTTTTTTCTAATTTTTCGATCATTTCATCAATTTCTTCTTTTCGGATCACCAGCGGCGGAACCATTCTCAGCACGTCGCTTCCCGCAGAGATCACCAAAAGACCATTTTCCAGTGCTTTTTTTACTATATTTCCTACGGGCATTCCCTGGATCACCAGCCCCTGCATAAAACCTTTTCCACGTCTTGCGGAAACGCAGGTATACTTATCCACAATTTCGTCCAGCTTCTCTTCCAGATACGGGGTAAGCTCCCGTACATGCTCCAGAATATGGTCTGACTCATAAATATCAAAAACCTTACTTACCGCAGCACAGACAAAAGGATTTCCTCCATAAGTAGTTCCATGATCTCCCGGTTCCAGAGAGGCTTCTGCCGCCTTTTCTCCAAGGACAAAGGCGCCTACCGGAACTCCGTTTCCAAGAGCTTTTGCACAGGTCATAATGTCCGGTTTCACACCATAGCCCTGCCATGCGAAATATTCTCCGGTACGCCCCATACCGCACTGAATCTCATCCAGGATCAGAAGAATATCATTTTCATCACAGAGTGCACGAAGCCCCTTCAGAAATTCCTCATCTGCAGGATAGATGCCGCCTTCTCCCTGTACGGTTTCCGTCAGAATCGCACAGGTTTTCTCTGTGATCTGCGCCCTTACACTTTCCAGATCATTAAACTGCGCAAACTTCACTCCTCCGATCAAAGGCTCAAAAGGTTCTCTGTAATGAGCGGTACCGGTAACGGAAAGAGCGCCCATGCTTCTTCCATGAAAAGAATGTTCCATGGCGATTACTTCATATCTTTCACCATTATACTTTTTAAATCCGTATTTTCTTGCTGCTTTCAGAGCGCCTTCAATGGCTTCTGTGCCGCTGTTGGTAAAAAACGCCTTGCTCATGCCACTGGCTTTTACCAGTTTTTCTCCGGCCTGACTCATAGGCTCATTATAATAAAGGTTGGAAATATGAGTCAGCTTATGGATCTGCTCCACCAGCGCCTCATCATAACCCGGATAATGATACCCCAGCGCATTTACCGCAATTCCTGCTGCAAAATCAAGATATTCTTTTCCCTCTGTGTCATAGAGCCGGCAGCCTTCTCCTCTGTCAAACATCACCGGAAAGCGGTTGTAGGTGTGAAGAATACTTTTTTCTGCCTGTTCCATCTGTTCATACATGCTCATTGTAATATTTTTCGCCGTCCTCTCTTAAAATAGCAGTTCCGATTCCCTTATTGGTAAATATCTCCAGAAGAAGACTGTGGGGAATTCTTCCATCCAGAATATGGACTCTGTTTACTCCGTTTTCTATGGCATCAATGCAGTTTTTCAGTTTGGGGATCATACCGCCTCCCACATATCCCTCTGAAATCAGTTTCTCTGCCTCATGAATATGCAGTTCTGAGATCAGGCTGGCCGGATCGCTCTGATCCTTGTATACACCCTCGATATCTGACAGGAACGCCAGTTTTTCTGCATGAACAGCCTCTGCGATCGCACAGGCCGCATCATCTGCATTGATATTATAAGAATCATAATTTTCATCAAAGCCCACCGGGAAAATAATCGGCAGAAAATCCTGCTCCAGAAGTTCATGCAAAATTCTTGGATTTACTTCTTTCACTTCTCCCACATAACCGATATCCTCACCGCCGGACAGCTTTTTGGTGCATTTCAGAAGACCGCCGTCTTTACCACTGATGCCTACTGCGTCTACCCCCAGAGATTCCACCAGGGTTACCAGTTCCTTATTTACCTTTGCAAGAACCATTTCGGCAATCTCCATGGTTTCCTTATCTGTCACCCGAAGTCCGTTGACAAATCTGGGTTCCATTCCCACCTTGCCGACCCAGCGGCTGATCTCCTTGCCGCCTCCGTGTACGATGATCGGCTTAAAGCCAACCAGCTTCAGAAGCACCGCGTCTTTGATCACGTTTGCCTTTAGTTCTTCGTCCAGCATGGCACTTCCGCCATATTTGATCACCACGATCTTTCTGTTGAAGCGCTGAATATATGGAAGCGCTTCAATAAGCACCTCTGCCTTGTCCAGATATTTTTGTTTTACCATTTTATTTCCTCCTCGTTTTCTCTTTCATTCTCCATTTCCCGTTTTTAAAGATCAGGAACGATAATCTGCATTGATTTTTACATAGTCATAGGTCAGATCACAGCCCCATGCAGTGGCCGTACAGGTTCCCATCTTTACATCTGCGATAGCCGTCACCGCCTCTTCCGAAAGAATCCTGGTCGCTTCCTCCTCGCTGTATCCGATTGCCACACCGTTTTCAATGATCTTGATCTTTCCCGCCTTGCTTTCAAAGTAAAGATCCACTTTTTCCGGATCAAACTGTGCTCCGGAATACCCCATGGCACAGAGAATCCTTCCCCAGTTGGCATCATGCCCGTATATAGCTGCTTTTGTAAGGGAAGATGTCACAACCGACTTACTTAACGTAACCGCCTGTTCCTTACTTTCCGCTCCGATGACCTTTACCTCAAAAAGAGCGGTTGCTCCCTCACCGTCACCTGCGATCTTTTTTGCAAGGGTGGTATTTACATAATTGAGTGCTTCACAAAAAGCCTGATAATCTTCATTTTTTTCCGTGATCTCCGGATTTTCTGCCATACCGTTTGCCAGAAGAAGAACGGTATCATTGGTAGAGGTATCTCCGTCTACGGAAACCATGTTATAAGTATCCTGGACATTTTCGCTCAATGCCTCCTGAAGAAGCTCTTTGGAAATATTAAGATCTGTTGTAACAAATCCCAGCATAGTGCACATATTGGGGTGGATCATTCCGGAACCCTTGCACATACCACCAATGGTCACAGTTTTTCCTCCGGCTTCAAACTCCACTGCCACTTCTTTTTCTACAGTATCTGTTGTCATGATTGCTTTTGCCGCCTGATTTCCGGCTTCCGGACTTCCGTCCAGAACAGGAGCCATGGCTTTTACCCCATCTGCCAGCTTCTGAATCGGAAGCTGCATGCCGATCACCCCTGTGGAGGCTACCAGTACGCTGTTCTCACTGACACCAAGAGCTTCTGCTGCTGCCTTAGCCGTTTCTCTGCAGTATCCAAAGCCTTCCTCTCCGGTGCATGCGTTGGCGATTCCGCTGTTGCACACGATCACCTGTGCCTCCGGCTGGTGATATACAATATTCTGATCCCATTTTACAGGAGCTGCTTTCACCACATTCGTAGTAAAAGTTCCCGCCGCTTTACACGGCTTTTCACTATACACCATTGCCATATCGGTTCTGTTCTGATATTTGATACCGGCTGCTGTGGAAGCTGCCTGAAATCCCTTTGCTGCTGTTACACCACCTGTTATGATCTTCATAGTAAATGTCCTTTCTTATTTAATCGTTCTTCCCATCCAAAGCCGCTGTCTTATGCAAAGATTACGGAACCATAGGAATCTGGCGAAGCCCTTCTGCTTCCTCGAATCCAAACATCAGGTTCATATTCTGTACGGCCTGTCCTGCCGCACCCTTTACCAGATTATCCATAGCTCCCATCATGATGATCCTCCTGGTCCTGGGATCGATCTTAAAGTTTACATCTACAAAGTTACTTCCTTCCACCCACTTTGTCTGCGGACAGATATCTTTATCCAGAACACGTACAAACTGTTCCCTGTCATAATATTTATCATATGCCGCCTTTACTTCTTCATAGGTAACTTCTTTTTTCAGAGATGCATATGCGGTAATAAGAATTCCTCTGTTCATCGGGATCAGATGCGGAGTAAAATTGATCAGCACCTCTTCCCCGCAGGCATATCCCAGCTGATCTTCTATTTCCGGTGTGTGACGATGGCTCGCCACCCCATATGCCTTGATATTTTCATTGACCTCGCAGAAAAGATTATCAACTTTCGCGCCTCTTCCTGCTCCGGAGGTTCCGGACTTTGCATCAATGATAATCGTAGAAGGATCAATGAGCCCTTCCTTCAGAAGCGGGTAAATAGAAAGTGTAGAACAGGTAGGATAACATCCCGGGTTGGCGATCAGCCTTGCCTTTTTAATCTCCTCTCTGTTGATCTCACAGAGACCATACACCGCCTCCTCAATAAACTCAGGAGATTTATGCCGGATCCCATACCACTTCTCATATTTTTTTACATCCTTGATCCGGAAGTCTGCACTAAGGTCAATGACCTTTGCCCGGGAAAGAATCCCTTCATTTACAAGAGAAGCACAAAGTCCCTGCGGAGTTGCGGTAAATATCACATCTACTTCATCTGCAAGAGCTTCCATATTATCATCCATACATTTTGCATCTACCAGCTGAAAAAAATTCTGATAGATATCCGCATACTGTTTATCAATGTAGCTTCTGGATCCGTACCATGCCACTTCTACCTCTTTATGTCCCAGCAAAAGTCTTGCAATCTCATTTCCTGCATAACCTGTTGCTCCAATAATACCAGCCTTTATCATAATCTTTTCCTCCTCTAATCCTCTGTCTGGATATCAACTTTTCACTTTATTCGATCAGTCTTGTAAAGATACAAAGATTATACATCCTATTTGCATAATATGCAATATGCATTTTTTATAAATCCAATCTCTTTTTTGTAATTTTATTTGTTTTATATTGATTATATCCTATTTAATGTCGAATATTTATGCGAACTTTTTTTACTTTTTTCTAATTTCCTATTGCATATTTATAAAAAATGTTGTATATTATCCATTGTCAACCGAAACTACTTGTTTCTCGGAAATGAAAATATTGAAACTTCTATATAAAGTTAAAAAACGAGGAGGATTTATTATGAAAGAAAAAGTTGTATTAGCATACTCAGGTGGTCTTGATACTACAGCCCTCATCCCGTGGCTGAAAGAAACCTTTAATTATGATGTTGTCTGCTGCTGCGTAAACTGCGGACAGGGAAATGAACTGGATGGACTGGAAGAAAGAGCCCGCCTCTCCGGCGCATCTAAATTATATATTGAAGATATCGTAGATGAGTTCTGTGATGAATATATCATGCCATGTGTAGAGGCAGGCGCTGTTTATGAGCATCAGTATCTTCTTGGTACTTCCATGGCTCGTCCGGTCATCGCAAAAAAACTGGTTGAAATCGCACGTAAGGAAAATGCCGTTGCCATCTGCCACGGTGCAACCGGAAAAGGCAACGACCAGATCCGTTTTGAACTTGGTATCAAAGCGCTTGCTCCGGACATCAAGATCATTGCTCCATGGCGTATGACTGACGTATGGACCATGCAGTCCCGTGAAGATGAGCTTGCATTCTGCCAGGCACACGGAATCAACCTTCCATTTGATGCACGTCACAGCTACAGCCGTGACCGTAACTTATGGCACATCAGCCATGAGGGACTTGAGCTGGAAGATCCATCCCAGGCACCAAACTATGATGACATGCTTGTATTAAGTGTAACTCCGCAGAAAGCTCCGGATAAAGAAACAGAGATCACCATGACCTTTGAGGAAGGTATCCCGAAAACCCTCAATGGAAAAGCAATGAAAGTATCTGAGATCATCACAGAGCTGAACCGCATTGGCGGAGAAAATGGTATTGGTATCGTAGATATTGTTGAAAACCGTGTAGTAGGTATGAAATCCCGTGGTGTATATGAAACTCCGGGAGGAACTATTCTGATGGCAGCTCATGACCAGCTGGAAGAACTGATCCTTGACCGTGATACCATGGAAGCCAAGAAGAAACTCGGAAGCCAGTTTGCACAGGTTGTCTATGAAGGAAAATGGTTTACACCGCTCCGCGAAGCGATTCAGGCATTTGTAGAATCCACACAGAAATACGTTACCGGCGAAGTAAAAATGAAACTTTACAAAGGAAACATCATCAAAGCCGGAACTACCTCTCCATACAGCCTTTACAATGAATCCCTGGCATCCTTTACAACCGGCGACATGTACGATCACCATGATGCAGACGGATTTATCACACTGTTCGGACTTCCGCTGAAAGTAAGAGCTATGAAGCTTTTGGAAGTAGAGCAGAACAAAAATAATCAGTAAAATTTATGAAAATAGACGGAATATGATTTTTTGTCTGTAAATGACATGCAGGAGTGGATCCTTCTGTTACAAAAGCCAGTTCGAGACTTGGAAAATTCTAAGCTTCTGCTCCTTTGCAAAAAACGATCCCCCGAATGCTGAACTCGTCTGCGACTCAGACAACAGCATCCGGGGGATCAATGCAAATACGCAGAGAGTAAGAATTTTGATCCAAGTCTCTCAATGCTTATGAACCAGAAGGATCCACTCCTGCATTACTTTTTCCAGACAGCAAATTTATATTCCTGAAGTTTGGCGGTTCTCAGACGGAGAAACCGCAGGGCGCAGCACTGCTAGCCAGCCTGCGGCTGGCAACCGGCCAGAGGCCGGAAGTTACCGAAAGGATTTCTGCTTGGCTGCTGCCCACATTCAGATACAAAGAGAAAAAGGCAGATCATAGTGCCTTGCGAGGCTTCCGTGAGTAAGCCTGTGCTAGCTGCTGCCACCGAGCACGTTGTTTGAGCCGTCAGGTGAGTTCGTGCGAATGGCAGCAAATCAGCGCACAGGTTTACCAGGAAACGCAGCACAGCACATGATCTGCCTTTTTTCTCATATGCATCGTCCGTGGGTGGCAAGAAGCAAAAATCCGTCCATCCCCACAAACAATATTCTTTTAGTCTTCAACTTTAATTTCTTTCTTTTTCAGCCTTTTGTATGTCCACTCCCGGAACAGTGCATAAAGCACCGATACCAGCGGAATGAAGATCAGCATGCCGACCACACCCAGAAGGCTGCCGCCAATGGTCACCGCCATCAGAACCCATACAGATGGCAGTCCCACAGATCCGCCTACCACATGAGGATAAATCAGGTTTCCTTCGATCTGCTGCAGGACAAAGAACAGGATCAGGAAAAGCAAGGCCTGCATAGGGCTTACCAGAAGGATCAGCAAAAAACTGATCGCACAGCCGATAAAAGCGCCAAATACAGGAATCAGCGCGGTAAAAGCAATCAGCACGCCTACCAGCATGGCATAGGGGAACCGGAAAACCGTCATTGCCACAAAGAACATGGTTCCCAGTATCACCGCCTCGATGCACTGTCCGGTTACAAAGCCGGAAAAAATACTGTTTGCAAGGGAACTTACATGAAGGATATATTCCACGGTCTTTTTCGGGAAGATTGCATAAAAAGCTTTTTTTGTCTGCACAGTCAGACGTTCCTTCTGAAGAAGAATATAGCAGGCAAAAACAAATCCGATTCCCAGATTCATTGCCGTATTCACAATCCCCATGGTAACAGACACTGTAGAGGTAAGGATATTGTTCACTCCGTTCTGAAGAGCTGCAATCACAGCATCCAACGTTTTCTGAGGCTGAATCTCCAGTGATTCCGCCCATTCTGCAATGACTGAATCCTGTTTAAAGTTATTATCGATCCACAGAGTCAGATTTCCGATTCCTCTTTCAATGTTTCGTCCCAGTCCCATAACTGTAGTTGCCAGTTCCGGGATCACAACCTGTCCTACAATATAAATAGCCAGTGCAGCCACCAGGATCGCAAAAACAAGGCTGACAGGACGAGCTATTTTTTTGACCACCTTCGTATCTTTCCATTTGCCTCTGCCAAACACGTTTTTCTCAATAAACTTCATGGGAACGTTCAAAACAAAAGCAATTCCCGCTCCCACAATAAACGGCAGGAACAATCCGATCACTTTCATGAGGAAATCAAGAACCACATTCAAATTCTGAAGTCCCACATACAGAAGAACCGTAAAAAGGATCAGATACATACAGTTTTTCATGTTTTCTTTTTTAAATTCCAAAATTTCACAACCTCTCATTTCCATAGTATAATGATAAGAATAAGGCTCATACCCTTTGGTAAATTATGAAATTTATTCTAACACTTATGTCAGCTTCTTTCCAGTAAATTTCTTTAAATTTTATTTCTGGATATTTTGCACAAAATCCAGAACTGTTTTTTGTCATTTCCGACATTTTATTTTATTTGTTTTCAATTGACAGAAAAATTAATTCCATATATAATAAATATACAAGTCAATAAATATGCAGCAGCTTATATAAGTCCATAATCGGTTGGACGTCTCTACCAACTACCGTAATAGTTGCCTATAAGTTTTATTCAGGGTACCCAAAAAGGTAGTTGGCATTTTTATGCCCAAAAAATGCCCTGACTTCAGAAAGGAAGTGAGGTAAATGAAACACGAAACTACTTTTGCTTTGAAAGGAAACATATGTTTCAGCGAAAGCTCAGATCAGATTTCTGTACATGAAAACTCCTATCTGGTCTGTGAAAACGGGGTTTGCGCCGGAATTTTCAAGGAACTTCCGGAACAGTATCATGGCATTTGTGTAAGAGATGCAGGAGACGCTCTAATCATTCCCGGACTGGCAGACATCCATCTCCACGCTCCCCAGTACAGTTTCCGGGGAATGGGTATGGATCTGGAACTTCTGGACTGGCTGAATACCATCACCTTCCCGGAAGAATCTAAATATGCTGATTCCGACTACGCCCGAAAGGCTTATTCCATTTTTGTGGAGGATCTGAAAAAGAGCCCTACCACAAGAGCCAGCATCTTCGGAACTCTGCACGTAGAAGCAACAGAGCTTCTTATGGATCTTCTGGAAGAAACCGGTATGAAAACCTATGTCGGAAAGGTAAACATGGATCGCAACGGCCCGGATATCCTTCAGGAAAAAAGTGCCGCCGAATCCGCAGAAGCCACTCTTCGCTGGCTGTCGGATACTGCTGACAAGTACGAAAACACCAAACCGATCCTGACTCCAAGATTCACACCTTCCTGTACAGATGAACTGATGCAGAAACTGGCAGAAATCCAGAAAGAACATCATCTTCCTGTTCAGTCTCATCTGTCCGAAAACATGGGTGAAATTTCCTGGGTTCAGGAACTCTGTCCTAATACTTCTTTTTACGGAGAGGCTTATGAACAGTTCGGACTTTTCGGCGGTGAGGAATGTCCTACCATCATGGCGCACTGTGTGCACTCTTCCGAAGCCGAAATAGAGCTTATGAAAAAACAGGGCGTGTATATCGCTCACTGTCCTCAGTCCAACACCAACCTTTCCTCAGGTATCGCACCTATACGAGATTATCTGGACAAAGGGCTTCGTGTCGGGCTTGGTACAGATATTGCCGGAGGCCATTCTCTTTCCATGCTCCGCGCCATTGCCGATGCCGTACAGGTATCTAAACTGCGCTGGCGTCTGGTAGACGACCGTCTGAAAGCACTTACTTTTGAAGAAGCCTTTTATCTGGCAACTATGGGCGGCGGAGAATTCTTCGGAAAAGTAGGAAGTTTCCAAAAAGGGTATGAATTTGATGCTGTGATCCTGGATGACAGTTTTTACCGTCATCCACAGCCTTTAAGCGTAAGAGATCGTCTGGAACGACTTGTATATCTTTCTGATGATCGCTGCATAAAAGGAAAATATGTTTCCGGAAGGGAACTGTTTTAATATCTTTCACAAAAAGGGGGTAGCATTATGAAACTCGACAAAATCTTTCACTTAACGGAAAACCACACGGATGTAAAAACTGAGGTGATCGCCGGTATCACCACCTTTATGACGATGGCTTACATCCTGGCTGTAAACCCTAATATTCTGGAAGCTTCCGGAATGGACAGAGGCGCCATCTTTACTGCAACTGCACTGGCATCCTTTATTGCCACCTGCTTAATGGCTCTTTTATCCAATTATCCGTTTGTACTTGCTCCTGGTATGGGATTGAACGCGTACTTTGCATATACCGTTGTTCTTGGCATGGGTTACAGCTGGCAGCAGGCACTGGCCGCAGTTTTCGTAGAAGGTATGATCTTCATTCTTCTCTCACTGACCAATGTCCGCGAAGCGATCTTTAACTCCATTCCTATGAATCTGAAACACGCAGTTTCTGTAGGAATCGGTCTTTTTATCGCTTTTATCGGTCTTCAGAATGCCAAGATCGTAATCAACAACGATTCTACACTGGTAGGTATCTTTTCCTTTAAGAGCTCTGCTCAGAACGGAACCTTCAACTGCGAAGGAATCACCGTTCTTCTGGCTCTGCTGGGCGTACTGGTCACCGCAATCCTGCTTGTTAAAAATGTAAAAGGAAGTATTTTATGGGGCATCCTGATCACATGGCTTCTCGGTATCATCTGTCAGTTTACCGGACTGTATAAGCCCAACCCGGAACTTGGATTTTTCAGTCTCCTTCCGGATTTTTCCAGAGGCATCAGCATACCAAGTATGGCTCCTACCTTTATGAAAATGGATTTCTCCATTGTATTTTCACTGGATTTCGTAGTGATCATGTTTGCGTTCCTGTTTGTCGATATGTTCGATACCCTTGGAACCCTCATTGGTGTTGCCTCCAAAGCTGATATGCTGAATAAAGACGGGAAACTTCCGCGTATCAAAGGCGCGCTCCTCTCCGATGCTGTTGGTACTTCTGTAGGTGCTATGTGCGGTACTTCTACTGTTACCACTTTTGTAGAGAGTGCTTCCGGTGTGGCAGAAGGCGGACGTACCGGTCTTACCGCTCTGGTAGCCGGACTTCTCTTCGGTCTTTCCCTGTTCCTGTCCCCGATCTTCCTTGCCATTCCGGCCTTTGCAACGGCTCCGGCTCTGATCATCGTAGGCTTTATGATGCTTACCTCTATCACGAAGATTGATTTTGAGGACTATACAGAAGCGATTCCTTGCTTTATCGCTATTATCGCAATGCCATTTATGTACAGTATCTCTGAAGGTATTGCAATGGGTGTGATCTCCTATGTTGTGATCAACCTGATCTCAGGAAAAGCAAAAGAGAAAAAGATCAGTGCACTGATGTATGTATTAGCTGTACTTTTTGTACTGAAGTATATTTTCCTGTAAATCCATAACAAAACGGGAGGTCGGGGTTATGCCCCGGCCTCCTCTTTTTTTGTTTTTTTCATTGTAAAGCATTCCCCACAATGCTATAATTCTTTAGTGAAGTATCATATTTTGAGCAGACAAAAAGAGCAGTTCTATAGGAAGCTCGAACTGCTCTAAATGTGATTCTTCATAATTGTACCAATTCGCGGACGTTTAGCCGATGCG
>Ga0129309_1001406_pt1 | contig 12153 bp, 12 predicted proteins | sample L1105metagenome_FD_94439 | JGI IMG/M metagenome (GOLD analysis project Ga0129309, IMG submission 94439) | Ring-tailed lemur group fecal microbial communities from Wisconsin, USA - L1105 metagenome | ecosystem: Host-associated > Mammals > Digestive system > Large intestine > Fecal | place: USA...
GAAACATATGGTGAAATGTCATCTGGTAAAACGCCACACAACTGATTTCTGATCACGAAGGGAAATATTATCCAGTGAAAGGAAATTAAAAAAATGAAAGGTTTGAAAAGAATATGTGCTTTGCTCCTTTGTGTGGGGCTGCTTGCAGGCTGTATGACCGGTCTTGCCGGATGTGCGTCTATTAAAAGTGAGAAGAGGATTATCCGTATCTCTCACGCTCAGTCTGAGACGCATCCGGAACATCTGGGATTGTTAAAATTCAAAGCATACATTGAGGAGAATCTGGGAGACAAGTATGAAGTCCAGATCTATCCGAATGAACTTCTTGGTGGTGCTCAGAAAGCAATTGAATTGACGCAGACGGGAGCATCGGAGAGGTATACACAGCAATCCAGCAGGGTGTCATCGATGGAGCGGAAAATAACGAATTAGCTCTTACGAACAATAAGCATGGAGAGGTTGCAAAGTATTATTCTTATAATATGCATCAGATGGTTCCTGATATGCTTATCGGCAATCTGAAATTCCTGGAGGGATTAAGCGATGAGGAATATCAGATCTTCATGGAAGCAGCACTCATCTCTACGGAAGAAGAGATGAAATACTGGGATGAGCAGGTGGAAGAAGCAAAGGAAATCGCCCAGAACGATATGGGTGTAGAATTTATAGAAGTGGATGTGGAGGCATTCAAAGATAAGGTATCCGGTGTACAGCAGGAGATGCTGGATGAGAATCCGAATATCCAGGAACTGTATGACCATATTCAGGAAATAAATGAAAAATACGCACAGGAGGAAGAGTAAGATGAAAGCATTGCATAATATTCGCAAAGGGATAGACCTTGTCTTAAGTTCCGCGTGTGCGGTGATTTTTGCAGCGATGGTTGTAATCGGAACTTATCAGATTGTAACACGTTTTATTTTCAGAAGTCCGAGTACGGTATCGGAAGAACTGCTGACTTATAGTTTTACCTGGATGGCTCTGCTTGCAAGCGCTTATGTATTTGGAAAAAGAGATCATATGCGCATGGGATTTGCGGCTGATAAATTAAGCGCGGGTGGACAGAAGATTCTGAATATCTTGAGCGAGGTTCTGATTATGGTACTGGCAGGAAGCGTAATGATCTACGGTGGAGTTACCATTATGGACCTGACCATGACACAGTCTACGGCTTTTCTTGGAATACCGATGGGAGTGATCTATACGATTATACCGCTCTCAGGTGCCCTGATTGTGATCTATTCTATCTTGAATATTATAGATCTGATTACGGGTGTTGAAAGAGAACAAAGAGAAGTAAAAGAGTAGTGCATGGGAAGGAGTGAGATATTATGAATACTGCATTAGTATGTGGATTGATTATTTTGATTGTACTGGCTATCCTGTTGATTGCAGGTGTGCCGATTGCTGTGGCACTCGGAATCTCTTCCGTGTGTGCGATCCTGCCGGTTATGGATACGGGGATTGCGGTATTGACGGGAGCGCAGAGAATCTTCTCCGGAATCTCGGTATTTAGCCTTCTGGCGATTCCGTTCTTCATTCTGGCAGGTAATATTATGAACAAAGGGGGGATTGCGGTCCGCCTGATCAACCTTGCAAAAGTAGTTACGGGACGTACTCCTGGCGCATTGGCACAGACGAACGTATTGGCAAATATGCTCTTTGGTGCAATCTCAGGTTCTGGTACGGCGGCGGCGTCTGCGATGGGATCTATTATTGGACCGATTGAGAAAGATGAAGGATATGATCCGAATTTCTCAGCAGCAGCTAACATTGCTACGGCACCTACCGGGCTTTTGATTCCTCCAAGCAACGTTATGATTACGTTTTCCCTGGTCAGCGGCGGAACTTCTGTGGCAGCATTATTTATGACCGGATATATCCCGGGAATCCTCTGGGGACTGGCTTGTATGATCGTAATCTTCATTATTGCAAAGAAACGTGGATATAGAAGCACGACAAAGTTCACAGGAAAAGAGAAATGGAATATCTTTATTCAGGCATTGCCATGTCTGCTGCTGATTATCATTGTAATCGGTGGTATCATCGGCGGTATCTTTACTGCGACGGAGGGCTCTGTAGTTGCGGTTGTTTATAGCCTTCTATTGTCTTTGTTCGTATATAAGTCTATTAAGATAAAAGATATACCGCAGATCCTGAAAGACAGTGCGGAGATGACGGGTATTATTATATTCTTGATCGGCGTATCCAGTATCATGTCCTGGGTAATGGCATTTACGAATATTCCGGCATTGGTATCTTCCGGACTTTTGTCTATCAGTGACAGTAAGATTGTGATTCTGCTTATGATTAACATTATCCTGCTGATCGTTGGTACTTTTATGGATATGACACCGGCGTGCCTGATCTTTACACCAATCTTCCTTCCGGTATGTCAGACACTGGGAATGAATACGGTACATTTTGGTATTATGATGATCTTCAACTTATGTATTGGAACGATTACACCTCCGGTAGGTACGACCCTGTTCGTGGGAGTAAAAGTTGGTGGTGTGAAGATTGAGACGGTTATTAAACAGTTGTTAATATATTTTGCGGCAATTTTTATTGTATTGTTACTGGTAACTTACATACCGCAGTTGTCATTGTGGCTGCCAAGTCTGATGGGTTATGTGTAAGTGTGGGTAAAAGGTATAAATAGATTGGATTTAAACGGAGGTTGATGAAATGAAAGAATTTATGGATAAGGATTTTCTGTTAAGCACGCAGACAGCGCAGGAACTGTATCATGAATATGCGGCAAAAGTTCCGGTTTTGGATTACCACTGCCATATTAATCCTCAGGAGATTGCAGAGGACAGAAAGTTCGAGAATATTACCCAGGTATGGTTGGGCGGTGATCATTACAAATGGCGCCAGATGCGGTCAAACGGTGTAGATGAGTATTATATCACAGGTGATGCGCCGGACCGTGAGAAGTTTCAGAAATGGGCAGAGACTTTGGAGATGGCAATCGGTAATCCGCTATTCCACTGGAGTCATCTGGAATTGCAGAGATATTTTAACTATCATGGTGTATTGAACGGTGAGACAGCAGAAGAAGTGTGGAATCTCTGTAATGCAAAATTGAGAGAGGACTCGATGAGTGTCCGTAACCTGATCCGCCAGTCTAACGTAACATTAATCTGTACGACCGATGACCCGGCAGATGATCTGAGATGGCACAAGGTGATCGCGGCAGATGACAGTTTTGATGTGCAGGTACTTCCGGCATGGAGGCCAGATAAGGCGATGAATCTGGAGAAACCTGATTATACAGACTATCTTGAGAAACTTGAAAACGCTGCAGATATGGAGATCCGTTCTTTTGCTGATCTGAAAGCAGCACTTGCAAAACGGATGGTGTTCTTTGACGAGATGGGATGTCGTGCGTCAGACCATGCTCTGGAGTATGTCATGTATCAGCCGGCTTCTGATGAAGAAGTAGAGAATATCTTCGCACAGCGTCTTGCAGGTGCTAAGATATCCAGATTAGATGAATTGAAGTTCAAGACTGCATTCATGCTCTTTGTTGCTGGGGAGTATACACGCCTTGGATGGGCAATGCAGCTTCATTATGGATGTAAGCGTGATAATAACACGAAGATGTATCAGAAATTAGGACCGGATACCGGATATGACTGCATTAATAATTATGCGCCATCCAGTGAGACCGCAGATTTCCTGAATGCATTGAATGAGGCAGGAAGTATGCCGAAGACGATTCTGTACAGTCTGAATCCTAATGATGATGAGGCATTAGGAACAATTCTTGGATGTTTTCAGAATTCAGATGTAGTTGGAAAGATACAGCAGGGCTCCGCATGGTGGTTCAACGACAATAAGGCGGGCATGATGAAACAGATGACATCTTTGGCAAATTTAAGTCTGTTAGGCAATTTCAACGGAATGCTGACGGACTCCAGAAGTTTTCTGTCTTACCCAAGACATGAGTATTTCAGAAGGATTCTCTGCGAGTTGATCGGTGGATGGGTAGAGAATGGAGAATATCCGAAAGATATGAAGAACCTGGAGAAGATTATTAAGGGAATTTCTTATAATAATGCGATTCGTTATTTCGGGTTTGACCTGGAGATGAAATAGTCACAGCCGGAGTTAAAAAACAAAAGGAATACAGTTGGAAATGAATCGTTAAAACAGATTCTTTCGAATCATTCAGAAAAGCATCATACAAGTGTGACTTGTATGGTGCTTTTTGTCACGGCATTCGGAGGTGGTTGCCAGTGGCAGGCTCTATTGGTTATAGAATGTCTTTGAGGCATGGTATATAATTGATAAGAAGTATTAGACAGAAGCCGCTATATACAATAAAATAATATCATAACTTCAAAGAATGGTTTTATCATGTTAAAATGTAGGAGGATATAGGTATGTTATACAGAGAATTGGGGAACACAGGGCTTCTGGTTAGCGAGATTGGAATGGGATGTGAGGGCTTTGTAGACCATGACGGTGCATATACACAGGAATTGATGGATACGGCTGCCTCATACGGCGTGAATTATCTGGATCTCTATATGCCGAACCCGAAGATCCGTCAGCTGATTGGAGAAGCCATGAAGGGCAGAAGGGATAAGTTCATTCTGCAAGGACATCTGTGTACTATATGGAAAGACGAGCAGTATAAGAGAACACGCGATATTGACGAGGTGAAGGAAGGATTTGAAGACCTTCTTAAGAAACTAGGGACGGATTACATAGAAGTTGGAATGGTTCACTATGTAGACTCAATAGATGACTGGAATGGGATTGTAAATGGACCAGTAATAGAGTATGCTAAAGAATTGAAAGCAAATGGAAGAATTAAGCATATAGGGCTTAGCAGTCATAATCCGAAGGTTGCAATGACAGCAGTAGAAAGCGGGTTGATCGAAGTTCTGATGTTCAGTGTGAATCCTTGTTATGATCTGCAGCCGGCGGGAGAGGACTGCTATGCCCTCTGGGATGAGAAGAACTATGAGAATCACCTCCTGAACATGGACCCAGACAGAGAGGCGTTGTATGAATTGTGTAATCGTAAAGGCGTAGGCATTACCGTAATGAAGGCATACGGGGGTGGAGATCTTCTGGATGCAGCCTGGTCTCCGGCAGGAAAGGCGCTTACACCATACCAGTGCCTGCATTATGCTCTGACACGTCCGGCGGTGGCAACGGTACTGGCCGGAGCACATACAGTGGAAGAGTTGAAAGTGAGTGCCGGATATGCGGATGCATTTGACGAGGGGAAGGATTATGCGGCAGCGTTCGCAGCATTTCCGAAGATCAGTTGGAAGGGACATTGTATGTATTGTGGTCATTGTGCACCGTGTCCGAAGGGGATCGATGTGGCAACCGTTACGAAGTTTTTGAATCTGACGAAAGCGCAGGGGGAAGTTCCTGAGACTGTAAGAGAGCATTATGCAGTGTTGAAACACAGGGCTTCTGAGTGTGTAGGGTGTGGCGCATGTGAGAAGAGATGTCCATTTGAAGTTCCTGTGATTCAGAATATGAAAGAAGCAGCGGCAGTATTTGGTGCTTAAGAAGGTTGAAGAATACGGGAGGAAACTATGGATACGCATGAAATATTAACGAAATTGAAAAACGGAGAGGTATCTGTTGATGAGGCGGAAGGATATCTGCGTCGTCAGCCCTTTGAAGAATTAGGATATGCAAAATTAGATACGCATCGAAAGATACGTTCCGGATTCCCGGAGGTTGTGTTCTGTAGCGGCAAAGCAGATGCGCATCTTCTGCAAATATTCGGCAGACTATATGAAGCAGACGGAGAAGTTCTTGGAACCCGTGCCTCAAAGGAGCAGTATGAATTATTGAAAGCGGCATATCCGGAGGTTTGTTACGATGAGGTGTCCCGGATTGTGAAGATAGAGAAGAACGGGAAAGAGAAAGTCGGCTGTATTGCGGTCTGTACGGCTGGAACGGCTGATATTGCAGTGGCAGAAGAAGCAGCGCAGGTGGCAGAGTATTTCGGCTCTTATGTGGAGCGGGTCTATGATGTGGGTGTCAGCGGGCTTCACAGACTTCTGGCACGGCTTGCGACCATCCAAAAGGCGAACTGTGTAGTTGCGGTAGCAGGGATGGAGGGCGCTTTGGCAAGTGTGATTGGTGGTCTGGTGGATAAACCAGTGATTGCGGTTCCGACTTCCGTGGGTTATGGCGCGAATATGAAGGGGCTATCAGCACTTCTTACGATGATTAATTCCTGTGCAAATGGAGTAGCGGTGGTTAACATTGACAATGGCTATGGAGCGGGGTATATGGCAACACAGATTAACAGACTGGGGGTTAAGATAGATGAGTAATACTTTATATTTGGAATGTTATAGTGGAATCAGTGGTGATATGACGGTGGGGGCGCTTTTGGATCTGGGGGCAGATCCGGAAGTGTTGAAGGAGCAGCTTCGAAGTCTTCCGATCAATGGATTCGAGATTCAGATCAGCCGTGTGAAGAAGTCTGGGCTGGATGCGTGTGATTTCAATGTGATTCTGGATAAGGAGCATGAGAATCATGATCATGATAATGAATATCTGTATGGACATGATGATATGCATGAACATAGTCATGATACAGAGCAGCATACTCATATGCATGAACATAGCCATGAAGGAAGCCGGCATACGCATGAACATACTCATGGGGGGAACTGGCATACGCATGAGCATTTCCATGGGGAAAGCGGACAGGCTCATCATATATACAGCCACGAACACAGAGGGTTGCGTGAGATTCAGAACATTATCCGGGATTCCGGGATTTCTGATCGTGCCAAACAGATAGCATCCAATATTTTTCTGGTATTAGGGCAGGCTGAGGCGAAAGCCCATGGAACAACCCTGGAAGAGGTGCATTTCCACGAAGTAGGCGCAGTCGATTCGATTGTGGATATTGTAGCGGCAGCCATCTGTCTGGATAATCTGGATATTACAGGAGTGGTTGTACCGGAATTATATGAAGGGCGGGGAACCATTCGCTGCCAGCATGGAATCATTCCGGTTCCGGTTCCGGCGGTTGCGAACATTGCAGAACGTCATGGACTTGCCTTGCATATTACGGACACAGAAGCAGAACTGGTAACGCCTACCGGTGCCGCAATCGTGGCAGCAGTTCGGACATCTGACAGATTACCGGGCAAATACAGAATCTTGAAGACAGGAATGGGAGCCGGCAAGAGAGACTATGGAAGAACCAGTATCTTACGTGGAATGCTGATACAGCCTGTGGAGGATGAGGCTGATTACATCTATAAATTAGAGAGCAATATTGATGATTGTACAGGAGAAGCATTCGGTTATGTGATGGAGCAGCTCTTTGCAGCAGGGGCAAGAGATGTGCATTATGTTCCGGTATATATGAAAAAGAATCGTCCGGCGTATCAGTTGAACGTAATTTGTTCGGAAGAGGATGTGTCTAAGATGGAGGAGATCATCTTCAGAGAGACTACGACGATCGGAATTCGCAGGGTGAAGATGGAGCGGACAGTAATGAAGCGCGAGATCCATACGATGACGACTTCATTCGGAGAAGCGCGGATTAAGATCTGTAAGTTTGATGGCAATATTAGGGTATATCCGGAATATGAGAGTGTGGCAGCAATCTGTAGAAATCAGAATCTGTCCTATCAGGATGTGTGGAGTCAGATTCGCCATGAGGCAGAGAATGTGTGGAAGAGGGAATTCCGTGAGTAATTATGAAACGAAAAAGAGAAAGTTAGTGGAGCAGATCCAAAGTTATGCTGCAGAAGATATTATGGTTGCATTTTCAGGAGGCGTGGATAGCAGCCTCCTGTTGAAAATTGCAAGTGATGCTGTTAAGAAAACAGGGAAACATGTCTACGGAATCTTTTTGCACACGATGCTGCATCCTGCGGGGGAAGTAGAAAGCGCACGAAAAGTGGCAGAAGAGATGGAGGCGATATTCAAAGTAATCAGGATTGATGAACTGGAAGAAGCGGGCATGAAAGAGAATCCCGTAGATCGATGTTATCTCTGTAAGAAGTATATTTTTCAGGCAATCATAAAGGAAGCAGACAGACTAGAAATCCACAAGATTCTGGAGGGAACGAATGAAGATGATCTGCAAGTATATCGTCCGGGGATTCGTGCAGTTCGGGAACTTGGAATTATCAGCCCGTTGGCAGATGTGGGACTTACCAAGGCGGAAGTCAGGAGGCTTGCTGAAGAATACGGAATCTCCGTGTCAAAGAAACCATCCACGCCGTGTCTGGCGACCAGATTTCCCTATGGAACCAGACTGTCTTACGAAGATATGCGTAAGGTAGAACGGGGAGAAGCATACTTGAAGAGTATGGGCTTATATAATGTGCGGGTAAGGGTTCATGGAACTATCGCCAGAATTGAAGTGAATCAGGATGAGATGCCGTTGATTATGGAACAAAAAGGTGAGATTATCCGGTATCTAAAGGAATTGGGATATGTATATATTACATTGGATTTGGAAGGGTTCCGGTCTGGAAGTATGGATGATGGGATAACGAATTAATTCAATATTTGACACAGAATGAAAAAAGTGCTAGGATACAAAATAATTGCCAAGTCACATAAGGTGGAATCGAGGGGGAGCGCCCTGGGTTCCGGTGAGGAGGATTAACATAGCGAGGGAATCCGTGTTTCGGAGTGAGAGGAAGTAAGGGAACTTCGACCGCCAGAATACAATATGGAAAGGAATTGATTTCATGGAGAAGACGAGAGTAGAAGTTCTTCGTATGGTAATGTTGGCGATGATGGTAGCGGTTGGAGTTGTAATCTCTCCAATCCTCAGAGTAGAAGGGATGTGCCCTACCGCTCATTTGATTAATATTGTGTGTTCAGTATTGATGGGACCGTGGTATTCTCTGCTGTGTGCGACACTGATTGGGATTATCCGGATGCTGTTCATGGGGATTCCGCCGCTTGCGCTGACAGGGGCGGTATTTGGAGCATTTTTATCGGGAGTATTTTACCGTGCATCCGGCGGTAAGATTATCTGTGCAGTGATTGGAGAGGTGTTTGGGACCGGCATTATCGGTTCGATTGTCTCTTATCCGGTGATGGCGTTCCTGATGGGAAGAGACGGGCTTACGGCCTTCTTCTATACCCCGATGTTCTTAGGAGCAACGCTGATGGGAGGTACGGTAGCGTATTTCTTCCTGAAAGCATTGAGTAAGGCAGGTCTGCTTGCCAAGTTTCAATTAAGTCTGGGAGAAAAAGTCTATGATAGAAAACATACAGCAGCTGCAAAGGCAAATTAAAGAACGAAAGCCATTGATTCACTGTATTACGAATCCAATATCGATTCATGACTGCACCAATGTGATACTGGCAGCAGGCGGGCGACCGATTATGGCAGAGCATCCGGTCGAGGTGGAAGAGATTACGTCCATGGCAGAATCCCTGATGCTGAATCTGGGGAATATTACGGATGTCAGAATGGAGTCTATGAAGATTGCGTTAAAGACGGCGCAGAAAAAGGGAATCCCGGTGTTATTGGATCTGGTAGGCGTGGCTTGCAGCAAACTTCGGATGGAATATGCGAAAGAACTGATGAAAGAGGGGTCTGTCTCGATTCTTAAAGGAAATATGTCAGAGATACTTGCGATAGCCGGGGAGCCGTCTCACAGTATTGGAATTGACGCTGGGAGAGAAGATGCGATTGATTCCGGGAATTTGAATCGGATCGTGAAGATTTTCCGAAGATTGTCAGACGAAACAGGGGCAGTGATTCTGGCAAGTGGGAAGGAAGATCTGATTGTAGATGGAGAGAAAGCATATCTGATCTCGAACGGAGATCCTATGTTATCGGATATTACTGGAACAGGATGTATGCTGGGAGCATTATGCAGCGCATATCTGGCGGCTGGAAGAGACAGAAGCACAGCGGCAGCTATATTGGGTACTGTGTCCATGGGAATTGCGGGTGAATTGGCGGCGAAGGACTGCCCGGGGACGGGGACATTTCAAGTGAGACTCTTGGATTGTTTGTATGGTTTGGATGAGGCTGTACTGGAGGGGAAAATTAGGATTCGAGAACTATAGAAAACTTTCTAGTGACCCTTGATAAAATATAGTCCAACGCCCAGAATAGCAACCAATAATTCTGTCACAGGAAAAGCAAGCCATACTCCTATAATCCCACATAACTTGGCCAGTAGAAATGCCATCGGTACAATGACCAGCAGTCCTCGGAGTAAAGAGATAATATGTGCCGGGACTGCCCGTTCGATCGAGGTAAAGTACACAGAGATTATAATATTGAATCCGACAAATGCAGCAGAAGTAAAATATAGTTTAAGCCCGGGAACAGCAATTTTCTGTAACAGCAGATTATTCTCGCTATTAAAGATTGATGTAATTGGTTCTGCAAATAAGAACACAGCCAGATAGACTACGCACGAGATCATCAACATAGCAGCCATAGCGTAGCGTAATACTTGCCGTATATTCTTTTGGTCGCCACAGCCATAAGCGCTGCTGATGAGAGGCTGGGTTCCTTGTGCAACTCCCGTGTAGATTGCCACGACAACAAGAGACAGATTGGCGATAACGCCGTAGGCCGCAACGCCCACATTTCCCTGTAATCTCAGAATGATTATGTTGAATACGATAATCACGATGCCAGAAGATACCTCGGCAATCAGGGAAGGAAAACCTAATGATAAGGTTTTTAGTATCATGCGACAATCAATCCCGGTTTTTACAAGATGGAATTGATTTTTTCCTTTTTGTAAATGAAGCGATAATATGCTCATACTAATGACCGGTGCGAAGCCTGTTGCAAATACGGCTCCGAATATTCCAAGGTGCATAGGGAAGATGAAGATGTAATCTAGCATGATATTTGCCAGGCTTCCGCTAAGCATTGCACACATCGTCAACTGAGGATTGCCATCATTTCGGACAAAGCAGATCAGAACCTCATTCATCATGAAGATTGGCGCGAAGATCATGATGACTTTCAGGTAAGTGTTAGTCATGGCGAATACTTCTGCATCTGCACCCAGGGCAGCAGTGATTTCTTCTGACAGAAATAGCCCCATCAACAAGAAAATAGAAGCGAGAAGAGCGGTAGTGTATATGACATTGGTAAATATAATATTAGCATTCTGAACTTTCTTTTGGCTCTGATAGATAGAGTATCTGGTTGCACCGCCCATTCCAAGCATCAGTCCGCTGCCATGTATGAAACTGTAGACAGGAATAGCCAGATTCAGAGCGGTAAGTCCGTTTGCGCCAAGACCTTTTGAGATAAAATAAGTGTCTGCAAGAATATAGCAGGACAAGCCGAACATTCCTAATACATTGGAAGTAGTATACTTGATGAATTCTTTTAAGTATTGCATACGATTCATTAGAACCTCCTAAAGTTTTCTCCATAAAAAAAGCTGGTATCTCGTATCTTCAAAGGCCTAACGATACGAAAACCAACGTAAAAACGTGCTTACCCGGCGGCAAGTATAACTAATCCCCCGCAGTGATCTGCGGAGGAATAGGATTGAAGCGCAGCAGGAGGGATTTGAACCCCCGGAACCTTGCGGTTCTTCTGCTTTCGAGGCAGATGCCATCAGCCAACTCGACCACTGCTGCCTAATCAATAAACAATATGAATATCATTGCGTTTCAGCGCTATCTATTATAACACAGATGAAGGGAATGAGGGAATACCCAATCTGAAATTCTTGAAAAATCTTGCAAAAACCCTTGGAAAATTCATAAGACTTCATGAGATTAATTTGGCAAAATGAAGAAGCAATCTTGGAAATAAGCATATAATTATAGAAACGTAATAAGGAAAGAGGACCGATGCCTTGGCACCGATCCTTGGAGGGGGATGAAAAAATCTATCTAAATTTTACTTATTGTTAGGCGAAGCCAGTAACTATACCTTTATGAAGTGAAGTACAACTACCGTCTTCTGTTATTTGATAGGTTTATTATATAAAGTAAATGTGACGTAGATATGTCAAGAAATGGAAATGTTTATAAAATTTCTTAAGAAAAACAAAAGTTGGGAATTTAGTTCTTTAAGAGTTGTTCAAGAGTGTACGGCAGAGAGGGTAGATTGGGTGGTTCAGTGTCGACTCCAGTCGCCTACAATCCGTAGATTCAAAATAGATCTAAAATCAGGAACCGAATGTAATC
>Ga0129309_1001407_pt1 | contig 12141 bp, 12 predicted proteins | sample L1105metagenome_FD_94439 | JGI IMG/M metagenome (GOLD analysis project Ga0129309, IMG submission 94439) | Ring-tailed lemur group fecal microbial communities from Wisconsin, USA - L1105 metagenome | ecosystem: Host-associated > Mammals > Digestive system > Large intestine > Fecal | place: USA...
TATGGGAATAAAAAGGGATCTTAAGAAAGAACTAAGACTTTTTTGACAGAAACTTCTATTGAAATAATTCCGGAACGGTAGTATAATTGATTAAAATTTCATAGAATTAGATATTCTACGAAATTTTTTGTCAAGAAACATCCAAAAGGAGAGATGGCGGGTGGAACAGTGGTATGTACTCCGGACGGAAGAGCGAAGAGAGAGGGAAGCTCTGGAGCTTGTGACCGAAAAGGTGCCCCATTCACTTTGGAGCGAATGCCGCATTTTGCAGAAAATAAAAGTATTCCGTTCAGGAGGAGTTCTGCATCTGGTGGATGATCTTTTGTTTCCCGGCTATCTTTTTATCCGAACGGGAAATCCGAAGGCTCTGGCAGAGGAGCTGCAAAAATCCAGAGAATTTCCTAGGCTTCTTCAGAATGAAGTGCGGACAGGCTGCAGTATGGGAAAAACGTTTGATGAAAGTATGATGGCCGCATTAGATCCGGCGGATCTCTGCTTTCTTCAAAATGTCTGCGGAGAAAATCTTCAGAAAGCAATGGGAGTAACCAGTGTGATTCTGGGCGAGAATAATCAAATCGTCCAGGCGGACGGTGTTCTGAACCGTTATCTGGATCGGATTATAAAGCTGAATCTGCATAAACGGTTTGCGATTGTGGAGATACCATTGTTCAACCGGATACAGCCAATACTGTTTGGACTCAGGCTGCCGCAGGATCGTGCCGTATAGCAAAGGGGCTCAAGGGACTCAGATAAAATAAAAATACATTCAGTAAACTGTGTGTGGTCTATGCCATGGACAGAAGAAGGGTGGATCATAGGATGGAATCCCAGGAGGCAAAGCTTCCGGGCGGAACGATTGCAGGATCGAAGGCCATCCAGAACGGTTAGTCCGGGAAAATATTTCCGGAATGGCGAAGCATACCCTGAAACAGCTGTTCAGTGTATCACATGGATTGCATGGAACGCACGAAAAAGGAGAAAAAGCAGGCATGTGGTATGTGATCCAGACAATTACCGGAAGAGAGCAGGAGCTGGTGGAGGCGATTGATCGGGTTTTGAAAGGAAGAGATTATGGAAAATGCTTTGTGATATACCAGGAATGCGTCTGGAGAATCGAGGGCGGCTATAAAACTTATATAAAACCGATGTTTCCATCCTATGTATTTGCAGAGACAGGGGATCCGGAGCGCTTTTTTTTCGCATTGAAGCAGGTGCCGAAATTTTCCAGGCTTTTGGGAAGCGATGGGACATTTTGGCCGGTGAAGGAAGAGGAGAGAAAGCTGCTTTGCGGGATGACGGCGGGAGAACATGGCTGCAGCAGACATTACCTCCTTCGGCGCAGCACAGTTTGGGTCAACGATATGGGAGAAATTACTGCTGCCGACGGTTTTTTGGGACAGCATTTGGATAAGATTGTAAAAAAACGTCTGAGAAAGCGCAGTGTTACCATAGAGATTCCTTTTCTGGGAGAGATGAGGAGGCTTCAGATTGGAATTCGAATGGAGGGAGAGGAGCCGGAGGAATCCTGCTTAAAAAGAATTGAAACAGGAGTCAGTACAGAGAAAGGCTGAATTGAAAAATGAATAAGAAAATTTCATATGGAAAATGGAAACGGGGAATAGATGTGATACTGTCTGCCGGAGGGCTTATCATATTATCCCCGGTTTTTTTGTGTCTGATGGTAGCAATTAAGCTGGATTCCAGAGGTCCCGTATTTTTCAAACAGAAACGGGTGGGAATTCATAAAACATATTTTAATATTTTAAAATTTCGTACCATGCGGATCGATACGCCGAAGGATATGCCGACACATATGCTGGAAAATCCGGAGCAATACATAACAAGGGTCGGCGCCTTTCTTCGGAAAACTTCGTTGGATGAGCTGCCCCAGATTATCAATATTTTAAAAGGCGATATGAGTATCGTAGGGCCCAGGCCGGCTCTCTGGAATCAGGAGGATTTGATTGCAGAACGGGATAAATACGGAGCCAACGACTGCATGCCGGGTCTGACAGGATGGGCGCAGGTAAACGGCAGAGATGAGCTGGAAATTCCGGTTAAGGCAAGGCTGGATGGAGTGTACGCAAAACATGTGAGCTTTCGGTTTGATTGTATCTGCTTTTTAAAAACAATCGTTTCCGTTTTAAACCGCGACGGAGTGGTAGAGGGCGGTACAGGAAAGCTAAACAAAGAAGAAAAAAGAAAAAAGGCGAAAACAGCAAAAGCAGGAGAGGTTTCTGAATGAAACGGATTTTAATTACAGGTGCGGGAAGCTATATTGGGACAAGCATGGAAGCGTGGCTGAAGCAGGAACGGTTTTCGGGGAAATATCAGGTGGATACTGTGGACATGCGGGGGGAGGAATGGAAAAGGACGGATTTTTCCGGTTATGATACGGTATTTCATGTGGCGGGAATTGCTCATCAGAGGGAAACGAAAAAGAATGCGTATCTGTATTACCAGGTAAACCGGGATCTGGCGGTGGAAACAGCGTTAAAGGCCAAGAAGGATGGAGTGAAGCAATTTATTTTTTTAAGCTCCATGAGCGTATACGGGCTGGAGGAAGGGACGATTGACGGGAAAACGCCGATGCATCCCAGGAGCCATTACGGGAAATCTAAGCTGGCAGCAGAAAAAAGATTAAAAAAGCTGGCGTCCGCTTCCTTTCGGATAGTGGTTTTACGGCCTCCCATGATTTACGGGCCGGGATGCAGAGGAAATTATCCCCTTCTTTCCCAAGCGGCAAAACGCTTACCTCTGTTTCCTTACATTAGGAACAGACGCAGCATGCTGTATATAGAAAATCTATGTATATTTGTTCAGGATATCATTGACACGGGGAAAAAAGGGCTGTTCTGTCCCCAAAATACAGAGTATGTGTGTACCGGCAAAATGGTAAAGGACATCGCTGCCATTGAAAAGCACAGAATATTTATGCTTCCTATGCCGGAATGGAGCGTAAAGCTCATTCCTCTGGGGATAGTGAAAAAAGTATTCGGAAGTCTGATTTATCAGTCCGCGGATTTCTGTCCTGGCTTTTACAGCTATGAGGAATCTCTGATACGCACAGAAAAACCGAGGAAAGGCGGTGGGACGTATGAACGATGAGAAATTTCCGATTCGGGAGATTCAAAAAAAGCAGCTGGATATATTAGTATATTTCAGAGATTTCTGCAGGGAGCATGATTTGTATTTTGTCCTGGCAGGCGGGACGTGTCTTGGAGCCGTACGTCATAAAGGATTTATTCCGTGGGACGATGATATTGATGTTTTCATGATGCGGGAAGACTATGAAAAGCTGCCCGGACTATGGAAAAAATATGCGGACACCAGGAGGTATTCCTGTGTCCGCTCCAATAAAAAATATAATATCCATCATACAGCAACGGAAATAAAGGATAATCATACAACCTTTATCAATAAGCACAGCGTGGATCTGGATATTCACCAGGGAGTGATGATCGATGTGATACCGCTGGATGGAATTCCCCAAAGCAAATGGAAGAGATTCCTTCAGATGATCGATTCCATGGTATATTGCTGTTTTAATTTTCAAAGACTGCCCGAGCACAAAAGCCGGGCAGTTTATTATTTGACAAAGCTTGCTCTGAGTACAGTGCGATCCGGCAAAATGAGATATTTTCTTTGGCGCAGGGCAGAGGCCAGGCTGTCACGCTATCCGGTCAGAGAATGCGATTACGTTGCGTCTCTGGGCGAGGGTATGACAATTATGAGGCAGCGTCTGAAAAAAGAGTGGATGACCCATGCGGTGGAAATGGAATTTGAAGGATACCAGATGCCCCTTCCGGCCGGATATCATGAGTTTTTATCCATTTCCTATGGAGACTATATGAAGCTTCCGCCAAAGGAGGAACGGGTACTTCGCCATACAATTTTATTTATGGATTTAAATCATTCCTATAAAAGATACAAAGGAATCAAATATTGTGTAACTGACAAGGGAAAAAGGGAGGGGAATTAATATGCTGAATTTTACCGTAGGTCCTGTTATGATGAACGAAGAAATTTTAAATATGGGTGCACAGCAGGTTCCATATTTCAGAACACAGGATTTCTCAGACTTAATGCTGGAAAATGAGAAGATGATGGCAGAAGCAGTGGAGGCGGAACAGGGTTCGAGAGTGATTTTTTTGACGGCCTCCGGCACAGGGGCCATGGAGGCCTCTGTCATGAACTTTTTTACAGACAAGGATAAGCTTCTTGTAATAAACGGAGGAGGATTCGGAGCCAGATTTAAAGCAATCTGCGATGTGCATGGAATTTTGGCAGATGCCGTTTGCCTGGAGCATGGCCGTGCATTGAAAAAGGAGGATCTCCTTCCCTATGAGGGGAAAGGGTATACGGCTTTTCTTATCAATGTCCATGAGACTTCAACGGGCGTACTCTTTGATATGGATCTGGTGTCTGATTTCTGCCGAAGAAATCATCTGTTTTTATTGGTGGATGCGATCAGCAGCTTCCTGGCGGATCCATTCCATATGAAACAGTGGGGAGTCAATGCGGTGATTGTAAGCTCTCAAAAGGCGCTGGCTCTTCCTGCCGGGATGTCTTTCGTCGTGGCGGATAAGAAGGCGCAGGAGAGAATTGCGGGCCGCGGCTTAAAGCAGATGTATTTTAATTTCCAGGATTATCTGTTAAATGGAGAGCGGGGACAGACGCCGTTTACTCCGGCGGTCAGTGTGCTGCATCAGTTAAATAAGCGGTTAAAAATGGTATTGGAGCATGGAGTGGAGGCAGAGTGCCGGAAGACAGCAGAAATTGCAGCCGTATTTCGGGAGGAGATTCAGGATCTGCCGTTGGAAATTTCTTCTGAAAGCTGTTCCAATGCTGTGACTCCCCTGCGTTTGAAGGGAAAAATGAAAGCCGGCGAGTTAATTCGGTATTTACATGAAAACTATGACATTTATGTCAATCCCTGCAGCGGGGATGAAAAAGAAACCCACATTCGCGTAGGCCATATTGGAGAAATCAGCCGGGAGCAGATGAAGAAACTGAGCGATATTTTCCATGATATGAATCGAAAAGGGGTATTATAGATGAAAGCATTATTATTGGCAGCGGGACGCGGAACCAGAATCAGCCGGTATTTAAACGGGAATCCTAAATGCACGGTATCAGTGGGAGATCTCACTCTGATCGAGAATACAGTGAGACGGCTGAGGAGGGCCGGAATTCATGAGATTGGAATTGCAACCGGTTACCGTCAGGAGGTAATCCGGGACATTTTAAAGGGATATCCCATCCAGTTTTTCTATAATCCCTTTTATGATGTGACAAACAGCATCGCCTCAGCGTGGTTTGCCAGAGATTTTATTAAGGGAGACGAGGACATCCTGATTATGAATGCGGATGTCTTTATCGAGGACAGTATTCTGGATATTATCATTGCAGAACAGAGAAGTCCTGTCATGCTTTCAGATGAATCCAGAAAAGAGGACGGAGATTACAAATTTTATTATGAAAATGAGATCCTGATGAAATACGGAAAAGAGCTGACGGGAAAGGATATTACAGGAGAGTATGTGGGAATTGCTAAGATTGGCAGGGCTCATGTTTTGCGTTTCGTCGAAAAGCTCGAGGAAATGATCCGCGTTCAGAAGCATTCTGTCTGGTGGGAAAATGTTCTGTATGAGGATGTGGATAAATACCCGGTTTATATTCATAATATTCAGGGAAAATTCTGGGCGGAAGTGGATTACATAGAGGATTATGAAAGAATTTTAAATTATCTCGGATATCAGCTGGGAGATTTTTTGAATGTCAGAAGTAATGAGACGTAAAGAAAGCACGAAAAGAAGGTAGCGGTATGCTTGGAAACATAAAATCATTTTTTTCTACCAGAAAATCCATGGCGCAGGTAAAGAAATTTGAACTGCTTCATGATATGTCGGACGAGGAATTAAAAGCGCTGCAGGGTTGTTTTTTAGATATGATGAAGGATATTATCCGGGTCTGTGAAAAACACCATATCTGTTATCTGCTGGCAGGAGGAACCGCGCTCGGCGCGGTGCGCCATAAAGGTTTTATTCCGTGGGATGACGATGTGGATCTGCTGATGCCGAGAAGGGATCTGAACCGCTTTGTAAAGATCTTCGGAAAAGAGTTAGGAGACGGATATGAGCTCTGCACTCCCAATGCAAGTCCCTATATGGTCAGCAGCTTAATCACAGAGGTTTATAAAAAGAATACGCGGAAAACGATTCTGATGAATATCAATACTCCGTTTCCAAAGGGCGTTCATATTGATATTTTTCCGATCGAAGCTGTACCGGAAGGAAAAGCGGAGAGAAATATCAAAGGAGTGATATCACTGGCAGCGCAGTATTGGACTGTATCATCTCTTATGTATGCTTACCGTGATCCGCGGGTAAAGAAATTTTTCGGTCAGACCATGGCCGGAAGGATCAACTACCGGATTCGGATGATTCTGGGATTTTTGTCCAGCTTTAGGCCCTATGAATTCTGGTACAATCACTATGATAAATTCATCAGAGGCAGGGATTCCGAAGTTTGGGCGGTGCCGACGGACATCGGACACTATTTCGGACATATCATGCCCAAAGATGTGTATGTTCCGCCTGTGAAGGGAACCTTTGAGGGAATGGAGGTCAACCTGCCTCATGATGTGGACGCATATTTGAAAAATCAGTATGGAGACTACATGAAGATTCCGCCGGTGGAAGACAGAGAAAAGCATTATTTTGTGGATTTCTGCCTGGATTTATCAAAAGAAAAAGAAGAGAAAGACGGAGCGGAGATTGGGGCGTGCAGGGAGTGAAGCGCGCAGCATCAGAGAGAATGGAAAATGAGGCAAATGAAGACTGAGAAACGAAAGAATCAACCGATTGATTTTGTGATCCCCTGGGTAGATGGAGGGGATGAGGAGTGGATAAAGCAAAAACAGAAATATTCGGCCCAGCCTGAGGCGGACAGCAGCAGTTCCCGCTACCGGGACTGGGAGGTGCTGCGCTATTGGTTCCGTGGGGTGGAAAAATTTGCGCCCTGGGTCAGAACCGTTCATTTTATTACCTGCGGCCAATGTCCGGAATGGCTGAACAAAGAGCACAAAAAGCTTCACTTTGTGACCCATCAGGAATATATACCGGAAGAATTTCTTCCCACCTTCAGTTCCCACACCATCGAACTGAATCTTCACCGAATCAAGGGACTTTCTGAGCAGTTCGTTTATTTTAATGATGATGTATTTTTAACCTCCAGGGTTTCTCCATCGGATTTCTTTAAAAAAGGCCTTCCATGCGACAGGGCCGTTATGAATGCTGTGGCCAATACAGATATACACAATTTTATGCCGCATATTCTTATGAACAATATGGGAATCATTAATATGCATTTTGGCAGAGAAACTCTAAAGAGGGATTGGAAAAAATGGTACAGCCTGATATATGGCAGGGATATGCTGAAAAATATCCTGCTCCGTCCGTGGAATTACTATACCGGCTTCTCCAATTATCATCTGTGCACTCCCTTTTTAAAAAGTACCTTTGCAGAGGTATGGAGGGAGGAGCCGGAAATCCTTTCCCAGACCTGCAGCAGAAAATTCCGCAGCAAAAGTGATGTCAATCAGTATCTGATGCGCTACTGGCAGTTTCTTTCCGGGCGGTTTGTTCCGGGAAAATTGGCTGGCGTATATCTTACAATTGGTCAGGATTCTGCGGATAAGATCTGTCAGGCGATTGTTTCCGGAAAATATAAAGCGGTGTGCGTGAATGACGATCCCTTTGAAATTGATTTTGAACTGGAAAAGAAAAATCTTGTCCGGGCCTTTGAAAGAATTTTGCCGGAAAAGTCAGGATTTGAAAAGTAAGAGAAAAATTTGGGGTCGGATAATCGGTGCAGACACAGAAAGTGGAGTCTATGAAAAGTATTTGGATAAAAAATCATTCAATTAAAAACTTTTTCCTGCTGGGTATTATATTTGTTTTTGCATTTTATCCGGCCTATTTTGATAAGGTTCCTCTCTTGTCAAAATATGATATTTTAATCAACCTGCTGATCATCTGCGGAATATTCTTTTATTATCTGTCCTACAGAAGGATTCCTAAAAGCTTTCTTATTGTCATTTTGTATACGATTGCGCAGTTTGGATCTACGGTATGGAATCATGTTGATATCAAAACCTCCCTTTGGGGAAAGGGAATCCTCCTGATCGCCATGTGCGGTGGTATTCAGTGGGGATATTACTATAATGAAAAACTTTTTTTAAAGACGATCTACAGCGTTTTTTATATACTGCTGGCAGTTAATTTAGCAACATTGTTTTTATATCCGAATGGTATGTATGTAAATGATATGGGGCTCCAGGAATATAATTTTTTTCTGGGAAACTATAACGTCTTCGTTATTTATTTTTTTATGTCGGCGCTTTCCGGTTATTTGTACGTAAAAAAATACAAGGGTAGAATTACAGGGGATTATATCTTTCTGTGGCTCATAATTTTAATTACTTTTTATAAAAAGAGGTCGGCAACTTCAATGGTGGGAGTATTGCTGCTGCTCATCTACGGCGTGCTCTTCAACAGGAAAGGAACAAGATTACTTTTTAATATCAAAACATATTCTGTTTTTAATCTGTTTTTCTTTTTTTTCATTGTCTGGAATTCAGCCGATAACTGGATCGTGAAAGGAATAACAGGACTTTTGAACAGAAATATGACGTTTTCGGGGAGAACGGTTATCTGGGATAAAATAAAGCCATTGGTAAAACAGAAATGGCTTTTGGGAAACGGTCTGGAAACGGAAGAGGTAATTCTTGAAAAATTAAAGCCGGTTCAAGCTGTTCATGCACATAATTTATATTTAGATATTTTATATAAAAACGGACTAATTGGATTTATCCTGATTGCGATTCTGTTTTTTTTACTTACAGTCTATAAAAAAAAACTGAAAGATCAGCATGTCCGCTATTTCCTGGAGGCTTTCCTCGGCATTTTTATGCTGATGTGCCAGTTTGAAGCGTATTCCATTAAATTTGTTTTTTTTATGTTGATTTTCCTATCCATGTATGCATATGAAAATCAGGAAATAAATACGGGGCAGGTATTACAAAATGAGGACAAGGCGCACATTATATAACTCATTTGCCGGATTATTCTACTATGCGGTAACGATCCTTCTCGGGATTGTGAACCGAAAAGTTGTAATCGAAATTCTTGGAATTGAATATCAGGGAATCAATGGTTTATTCAGCAATGTTCTGTCCATGCTTTCGATTGCTGAATTGGGGATTGGAACAGCTATTATTTATCATTTGTATGGACCGATTCGGGAGAATAATATTCCGGCGATCCGATCCCTGATGCAGTTTTATAAAAAATGCTATATGGTAATTGCAGGCATTATTGCATGTCTGGGAGTGGGATTGATTCCGGTGCTGCCCTATATCGTAGCGGAAAATACGCTGCCGTATTCTTTGGCGGAGCTGTATATTTGGTTTCTGTTGGATGCCGTGGTATCGTATCTGTTTACTTACAAACGCTCGATTATGATTGCGGATCAAAAAAATTATATGGTAATAGGATGCGATTTAGTCTATCAGCTCGTTGTAAAGCTGGGGCAGATTGCAGTTCTGTTTTTAACACATAATTTTATTTGTTATCTGATTGTAATGGCAGTTACGAGAATTGCGGAGAATCTCTTTTTGAATGCATTATCTGAAAGGATGTATCCGTTTTTGAGAGAAAAGGATGCGGCGCCTGTTTCACGGGAGCTTCTGGAGGATATTAAACAAAAGGTTCGCGGCATGATTTTCCATAAAATCGGCAGCTTTGTTGTACTGGGAACCGATAATCTTCTTATATCAAAATTTTTGGGGCTGAGAATGGTAGGGATCTATTCGAACTACCATTTAATTATTAATGCGATAAAAAATATATGCACCCAGGTTGTCACCGCAGCAACTGCCAGTGTGGGACAGCTGCTGACGGAAGGAAACCGCGAGAAAAGCTATGAGATTTTCATGGAAATGCAGGTATTTAATACGGGGCTTATCCACTGCGCCGCAGTGGGAATCTATTGTACGGCTACTCCTCTGATCTCTCTGGTGTTTGGGGAGGAGTTTACTCTTTCAAAAGGGACGCTTCTGGTGCTGGCCTTTAATTTCTACATTCAGGGTCTTCGAAATGTGTTTGGAATTTTTAAAGAAGCCGCGGGAATTTTGTATGAGGATCGGTTTGTTCCTGTCATAGAATCGACTGTGAATCTGGTTCTGTCTCTGATTTTCCTGCGTTATTTTGGCATTGCCGGGGTTTTTATGGGAACCATTGCCAGCACCTGTATTATTTTTGGATATACGTACCCGTTTCTCGTTTATAAAAAAATTTTCGCCAGATCCCTCAGGGGTTATTTTACGGAGCTGGCATGGCCTCTCCTATTATTGTCGGTGAGCCTGTATTGTTCCGGCAGATTGTCAGAGATTTTCCTGCATCAGAATCTCTACGGTCAGGTTGCGGCAAATATACTGATTGCAGTTGCGGTATCCACAGCGACTTTTCTCGGCCTCTACGCAGTGCATCATAGAGAAAGCAGGATGCTTGTACAGCGTTTTTTGAAAATCATAAAAAGAGAGAAGTAGAAAGGTATGTTGGGCATAAAAGAGATGGAAGAGGAAAGAAAATTTTGGCTGGATGCAGCGCGCGTGTTTGCCGTTGTCTCAATCTCGTTCAATCACGCCGTAAATCGTACGTATGAAAATTATACGAATCAGATGGAGGAATTTTTGTCTATTTCTGCTGCTTCCACTGTATTAAAAACAGCGGTAACTGTATTCAGCCAGATTGGAGTTCCCGTTTTCTTGATGATATCAGGCGTTTTGCTATTGAATAAACGTATGGAAACGGAAAAGGATGTAAGAAGATTTTATAAGCACAATTTATTGAGGCTGTGGATTACCAGCGAGGTTTGGTATTTTATCATGTTCTGGTTTATTATATTTATAAAACCCGGCGATCAGACGATTGCAGAATACGGAGTCGGCCAAACTGTCCTAAAAATGGTAAAAACCATGGCTTTTATGGATCAGATTACGCTGGGCAGTATGTGGTATATTCCTATGATTCTATGCATTTACATGATAATACCATTTGCAGCGATGACGGTAAAAAAGGTATCATGGAAGCTGCTTTCTGTGCCATGCCTGATTGTATTTTTGAGCATGTGCCTGATTCCGAATTTCAATTCATTCATGGAGCTGACAGGAAAAGGTGAAGAAATTTCGTTTGCCTTAAGGGCCTCCAATCTTTTTTCCATGTATTTTCTGTATGTTTTATTGGGATATTATATTGGAAATGGAATGTTGAAAAATTGGTCCGGTATTGCCGTCTGGAGCGGAGCAGCCCTAAGCTATGGATTCTGCTGCTTCTATCAGTTCTGGATTTACGGACAGCCGGAGGATTATCTGGTATCCTATGAATTTTTCGGGATTATGGCATGTTCGGTATTTGTATTTGAGCTGATCCGGAGAAATGCCGGCAGGCTGGACGGCAAAAAAACGATCGTTTCCTATTTGGCTAAAATCACATTTGGAGTTTATTTTGTGCATATTATAATAATGGAAGCTCTGAACTGGTACCTGGAATTTGATGGGTGGAGGCGCTCGGCCAAGCTTTTGTTTCTTGAGGCGTTTTCGATTGGGGGCAGCATTTTTGTTATCTCAATTTTGTCCCGGGTGAAGGTGTTAAAGAAATATATGTTTATGATTAAGGACTAAAATATCTGTAAATACGTACTGGCAGGTTTGGAATTTAATAGAAAGAACGGTAAAAACGAGTCCCATTGTGTGCATTGGGGCTCGTTTTTTACGTATGGACTTTAGCTTGCCGGGCTATCAATATTACTGTATTTGTTCTGATTCTTGCTGCTCACAGAGGTTCATGACATGATCAATGCTATTCCTTCCGCGCATAATTCCCCAGTTGCGCAGACCGAAAATCAATGGTATGATAGATCCGGCTGCAGAGCCGTATTTTGGGTTATATTTTTATTAGGTAATTGCGAAACAAGTTTGCACCCTTGATTCCAACAAGGTAAAAATCCGGCTATGCCGTATTTTCAGGAGGTATATGTAAAAAGCAGGATTTTAGAGCATGAAGACAAAGCAGATAA
>Ga0129309_1001410_pt1 | contig 12096 bp, 9 predicted proteins | sample L1105metagenome_FD_94439 | JGI IMG/M metagenome (GOLD analysis project Ga0129309, IMG submission 94439) | Ring-tailed lemur group fecal microbial communities from Wisconsin, USA - L1105 metagenome | ecosystem: Host-associated > Mammals > Digestive system > Large intestine > Fecal | place: USA...
CTTTTCCTATACCCGGAGTCTCAATCGTCTGCTGGAACGGAACCGCCCCCTCAAGCAGCGCATACGGCGTCTTATCATCCGATGAAACATAGAGCACCGCCACAAATACGGCCCCCTCCACTTCAATCCCGTTCCCGGTCACTTCCGACCTGTCAATGCGCACTTCTCCCCTGCTGCTGCATGTCTGCAGCATTCTCGGCTGGCTCGCCGTCAGTTTGATCCTCTGCGCCGTGCGGACCTTTGAAAAATTCTTGAGCAGAAGACTCTCATAGACCTGTTTTTCCCTTACAGGCACGAAATTGCGTGTCGGACAGTAAACATCCTCCAGAACGCTCACATGGTCCTCCGCATACAGTTTGATATCCAGATCCAGCGCCGCCTCCATGGATAGCAGGCGTCTTTCCCCGTCATAATCTTCCATCACTTCCAGCGTACTCGCCGATAGTACAATATCGATCTGCGGGATCATATCGGAGGTGCATTCCCGGCACTCTATGCTGCCCTGAAACGGCAGGGCAGTCTCAAGCCACTGTCTCGTGCGGTTTTCATCATCTCCCTCGTACAATACAAAAACAAACAGTTCTCCTTTTATATCGATCTGTCCGTCCAACACCCTGCTGTCCGTTCCCCGAAGCTGGATGCTCTCCCACAGCACATTGGCTATATTCGGTTTGTTCGATGCCAGAGGGATCTCCTCCTTGATCCTCAGGACATCTTTTTTCTGTACCGCCATCTGCAAAAGCTCCATCTCTCTTGAGAGCGTTCCCACCCCCTGGATCCCGTGCAGTTCTACCGCCGCCTGTACGTCATACGCATCCTTGACATACGCTGTGAAGGCCAGCAGCGCTTTTATGCTCAGTTTTCTTGAATTGATCATGGAAACGTTCACATCCTCCGTCTCCCATTTCAGATGTATATTCTCACCGGGCACGACTCCTTCGAGATTTTGTTTTCCCTGAAAGGCAATCTTCGTGTCCAGCCGCTGTATCTGGTAATCCTGCGCATCTGCGGCATACAGCACTCCTACATGCAGATTTCCCGAAAACGAAATCTGGTCTTTTTCCGCCTGCACTTCCTCCACCCTGACAAGCACCTTCGTCTCAATGATCCGTTCCACATCTGCAAGCTGGTCCGGCACATTAAAGTCCTCGTCGATCGTGAGCCGCCCCACAGACCGTCCTTTTTCCCGCATCATATGTATGTTTTTTTTCAGTAATTCCAAAAAAATCCCTCCCTGCATGATCTCTTAGCAATCTATGCGGAAGGGATTTTATTTATACCCGCTTATTCAAACAATATCGTTTCATCCATTCCCTCCATCTTGATCACGATATAGGGATAGGACGCTTCTTCTTTAATTTTTTCTTCATGCGGCGGACCTGTAAGCTCAAATTTAACGTGAATGCCGTCCTCAGCCAGATAGCACTGCGGCACCTGTATGCTATACCCGCCTGTCTCCTGCTTTCCGAATCCTCTGCATATGTAAAGATATCCTTCGTTCTGGTAACTCACCTTCATCTCCGTTTCCTTATTCTCCCCGATCACCTCCGCCAGCGGTTTCGGTATATCGCTCTCTTTCAGCACCGTAAATTCAAGATCCCTGATCTTTCCCTCCGGCTGTTCGCTGCCGCATCCGCACAGTAAGACCAGTGCCAGCAAGGCCAGCGCAGACAACCGGATTTTTTTCCTATATTTCATGCAGCACCCTCATGTCTTTTTTCTATTTCTATGTATCTTTTCTTGAAACATGACATAATTTTTTGTATACTGGTATCATATGATGTTGGGGTCAAATAGGATTTGCCCCCTCTTGCAGGCAAGCTTGCATCGGATTTTTGTTTGTTTGACCCTGGTATCATCATATTTTACAGCAAAAGAGAGAAGGTAGTCCACATGATAAGGTTTATATTTGTTGCAGTCACGGTCATCGGTTTTCTGGTGCTTTCCATCCCCATTCTTGCCGTTGAATGGGTCATCGGAAAATTTAACCCCCGCGCAAGGGATATCTCTTCCCTGAGGATCGTCCAGTGGGTTTTCCGGTTTATTCTCTGGGAAACCGGCGCAAAGATCACCGTGATCGGCTACGAAAATGTTCCTGCAGGTGAGACTGTTTTATATGTCGGCAATCACCGGAGCTACTTTGACGTACTGATGACTTACTGCCGCTGTCCGGATCTCACCGGATATGTCGCCAAAAACAGCATGGAAAAAATCCCGCTGCTTTCCACATGGATGAAACGCCTCTACTGTCTGTTCCTCGACCGCAATGATGTCCGTCAGGGACTGCGGACGATCCTTACCGGTATTGATCAGATGAAAAAAGGCATTTCCATGTGCATCTTTCCCGAAGGGACACGCAACCGTACAGATGTGCTGCTTCCTTTCAAGGAAGGAAGCCTGAAAATGGCGGAAAAGACCGGATGCGCCATCATCCCGATGGCAATCACAAATTCCGCCGATATTTTTGAAAATCATTTCCCCAAAATCCGTCCCGCAAACGTAATCCTTGAGTACGGCAAGCCAATCTATCCGAAAGAACTGCCGAAGGAACAGAAAAAATTTCTCGGCGCATATACGCAGCAGATCATACAGGATATGCTGGACGGGCATAAGGCGAAATCATAACCTTTTTTCATATACATAGCAACATAAACAGGACCTCCGCAGCACTGTCTGTCAGCGAAGGTCCTTTATATTTATTACATTTTTCTACCCGATCCACACCCGAACTTCTTTCGGAAGGTCATAATACTCAGAATACACGTCCTTATTTTCTGTAATCTTCACCTCTGCCGAGGGTGTCAGTGAAAGCACCTGATGCCAGATGCCTTTTTTCAGGCAGACCGGTTTGTCGAGAATAAAAGCTTTATAATCCTCCGGGCTTTCGCTCTCCGCCACCAGAAGAACGGTTATCCCGGACAATGGCTCGAATGTTTCCATTGATGTCGGGTGTCTTTCAATTCTGCCAATGGATTTTCTCGTATAACGATAAACTGCCAGAATCCACGGTTTCACTTCTTCTGTTTCGAGAATCTCATACTCTCCGTCAAAATCCGGGGAAAATTCTATTACGCTTCCAAAGGGAGCGAACGCCTCTCTTGTCACACTTTCAACCGCCGTCATAATATGCTTTCTCCTTTTGCCGCTTTTTTGTAAAAAATTCCATTTTGATGGCTCTTATCCCGCTTCAATACCTCACTGAAATTTTTATCCGCCTGCGCAAATTTCCCAAGCCCGAGATTCGCCAGTCCCATCAGATAATAGCAGTGCGCCTCATTTCTCGCTGTCAGATCATCCTCAAAAATCAGGAAATCCGGGAGGGATACGGCAAAATAATCAATTTTCACATGATCGCGGATATGCTTTTCACCGTAATCAAGCAGCTTATAAAAACGCGCATTTGCTTCTTTTCGTCTGCCAAGCTTCTGAAGTGACAATCCCTGATATAAAATCATATCCGCCGGCTGATCGTAATAATACATCATTCCGGCCGGCTCGGATGTCCCTACGGACGCCCTTTCAAAGCATTTCTTCGCCGCTTCGCTGTCTCCCATGGCTTCACGGGCACATCCCAGATAGTAATACAGATGGTTGTCTTTGGTTCCCTCCAGACGTCCTTCACCCAGATTTTCCGGATACACCAGGGCTCTTTCCAGAAGCTCCGCCGCTTCCTGATACGCTTTGCATCCCAGCTTTTCTTTTGCCAGCTCACACAAAGCAGCCTTGTACTGAGTGGTTACTTTGCCCTCTGCGCCTTCCCACGGACGGAAGGTATGCGCCATGATCACATCATATGCTTTTTGATGCCTGCCAAGCGAATTGTTCAGTGTTACATATTCGATCAGCACATCATCTCTTTCCTCTGTCAGCTCCAGATGTTCTTCATAATGAGACAGGCGCTCTTCCAAACTCACATTCAGTTTTTTATAGAGCTGATCCAGTTCCAGAAATACTCTTGCATCCGTCCTGTCAAGTGCAAATGCCAGCTCCAGTTTCTTTCTTGCCTCGTCTGCCCTGCCGAGTTTATTATAATAAGCCAGCGCCAGATTTCGCAGTACCGTCGGGAACCTGTCGTCCCGCCGTTCGGATTCTTCCCAAAGCGCAATAGCCCGTGTAAACTGCAGTTTATCATAAAACAGACATCCAAGATAATAATTTGCCTTCGGAGCATGATCCCGCACAGAGATTGCATCCTCCAGTACCGCAATATCCTCCAGCTTATTCGGGAAACAGTACAGCGACGATGCCTGCTCCGCTTTTTCGTACTCTTCGCGGGCCTGTCCGTCATCTCCCATGCATCTCAGATAATACCCTTTATAGTAATGCAGCATCGGCTTATCTTCTGTACACTGTTCCAGCAATTCCACCGCCTCCGCGAACAGTCCCGCATCCGCATAATCTCTTGCCGTCATCAGATAGTTTTCATGGAAGCCCCGCATCAGGTCGTTCATTTCTTCCAGAATCCGTTCATCTTTTTCCAGAATATACCCTTCAAACATCGACAGGAAATCAAATGCATCGACTGTCCTGTTTTCAGCTATCCACTGTCTGGCTTCTTTCGTTCTGCCCAATTTGCGCAAAATCGCCGCCTTCAGCCCTCTCGCCTTTATATTATGAGTATTTTTGACCAGACCTTTTTCTGCAAAATCCAGAGCCTGTTCAAATTCGCCTGTTCGTGCCGCAATACATGCCAGATAGTAGAATGACATTTCCTGCTGCTCATTGCTCCATGTCGCTTTATAAAAAGCATCAAATGCACTTTCATATTTTTTCTGGTAAAAAAGCGTCAGGCCCAGGAAATAATATGCTTCGCTGTCATACGGGTTCGGGTTTTTCCATGTCAGCCGCTCAAGCGCCTTGCGGAAATGATTTTCCGCCTTCTCAAAGCATCCCCTTCTCATCAGAAGCGCTCCATATGCGTTGTTTATGCGGATATCGCCCGGGTCGCGCCTTAATCCCTCCAGATAATAGGGATCGGGCAGATACGTTGCATGGCGGTACTGCTCTATATGCTGTCCTGTCAGGAAAAGCTCCTCATTTGTCATGATTTCCTGTGGATCTTTTGCAGGCTGCGCCGGTTTTGCAAGTTCCGGAATCCCTTCTTCCTTCGGCTGGTATTCTACCAGTAATTTATCTCCGGCAAACACCTGTACTTTGACGTCACTTTCTTTTAATCCGGATACCGGCACTGTCCCGGTATAAATATCTACCGGAGACAGCGCTGTTTTCTTCCGGAAAAGCTCCTGTCCGCGGTTCTGCAGCACGATCACTGCCTCATCATATTTTTCTGTACCGTAAACGCAAATAAAAACTCCGTCTTCTTTTACTTCCATATTGAGTACGGCGTGAATGCTTGCATTTTTCACCGCGCCGACTTCCTTATAAGGCATAAAATACTGCTTAAAGGTCTTCTCCTCAAACGGTTTCAGCCATGTAAAATCCGGCTGGTTATCTGTGTATACGCCTGTCATCAATTCAATATACGGGCCGTCTTCATCCGTCAGGTTCCGGTCCCATGCTTTTCCAAATTCGCCGCAGCCCCATGTCCACTGCTTCTTTCCCGGAGAAATATGGTGATCGGCCACATGAAGAATCCCGGCCTTTTTGCCGTAATCATATCCGCCTACAAAATCGTAATCTGATTTCTCGGCCATATAAGAAGTCGGCACCGGAATGTTCCTGTACCTGGAAATATCCACCCCGTCGCTGTAATCGTGCTTATAATATACGCCTGTCGCTATAGGGAATCTGGACACATCCCGCTTTCCGTGATCCATCACAGAATGAACATCGGGCGGAAAAATGGACTGGGTCTGATCATTAACCGCCACAGCCGGATTTGCCCACCATAAAAAGGTCTGCGGCAGCGGCGTCCGGTTATAAAGCTGTCCCCGGATTTCTATGTATGCCTTGTCAGGATACAGGGTAAATCCCGCAATGCCTTTTGTGCCGTACATCTGGTCCACATCATGGACAAACAACGTTTTGCTTCCGTCATCGTTTTCCTGAATCAGATGATCGACCGGCATATAAGTTGTAGGGCGGTGATGCTGCGGCCAGTTAAATTCTATGCCGCCGGATATCCACGGGCCTGTCAGGCCTACCAGCGCCGGTTTAATAACATGATTATAATAAACAAAGTCATAACCATTCGTCTTATCATACGCCCGTTGAATGCGCCCTCCAAGTTCCGGAAGCACCATTACTTTTATATACCGGTTTTCCAGATAGACCGCATGATACGTCCTGTCTGTTTTTACGGTACTGATTTTTTCCGTTGTCGGATACGGATACACTTTTCCGCTGCTTCCCTGATACACTCTTTTTTCCAGAAACATCGGATTCCTGTCAGCCATCCCGATCTCATAAGTGGGAATTACGGTCTCTTCTTCCCAAACCCTTACCTCTTCCATTTCTTTCCTCCAAACATTTATTATTCTTGCTTTCTGAATTTTATCTTCAAATTCCTCATAATGCTATTTTACAGCGAAATCCTCATATAATCATTACTTATTTTTGCTCACATATATAATAAAATTGCTCTGTAATACTTGTCTTTTTCCAATAAAAACGTTAAAATAAATTATCAATACTTTCAGGAGGTGTATTTATTATGCGTTCCAGCGAACTCAAAGTCGGTGTCCGTTCTGATTATTACACCTATCAGCCAAGCGCCACGGCATCGAAAATTTATCTTTATCCTATCGCTGTCGGCTATTTCTACTATGAACCCGGCTATTATCTCCGGCGAAACAGCTATGACAGCTTCCTTCTTATGCATGTTGCAGAAGGGTCTCTCAAGTTAAAATTTGAAGGAATTACCGCTGTCGCTGCGAAAAACCAGTTTATCCTTCTTGACTGCTACCGTCCGCATGAATACGGAAATGATGATGCCGCACAAATCTGCTGGCTTCATTTTGACGGGCTTATCGCCCGCAATTATTATGACTTGATCACATCCGCCCACGGAAATATCATATCATCCGAAAATTCGCAGGTAATTCTCGACGCCATGTCTGAAATTCTCCGGGTTTACCGCGATTCTTCCCCTGTCAAGGAGTCTGTCGTTTCCGGACATGTCACGCAGGCCCTTACCGAACTGCTGAATACCCGCTCCGATTCCGGAAATAAAATTTCACATTCCAGGGTCATTGACAATTCCCTTGCATATATCAACGAACATTTCCGTGAATCCCTGTCCCTTGAAGATATTGCCGGGAACGCGAACTTAAGCCCCTATCATTTCAGCCGCATTTTTACCGCCGAAACCGGCTATACACCCCACCAGTACCTGATTGCCACCCGTATTAATTCCGCAAAATTCCAGCTTCAGATCGCGGGCGGCCTTCCTGTCAAAGAAATTGCATTTTCTACCGGATTCAACAGTGTGAGCAGCTTTTGTTCCACTTTTAAGAAGTGGGAAGGGCTTACCCCGAGCGAATATCGTTCAAAATCTCTCGCAAATGGATAAAAGCGGGGTGCTGCCTTATGCAGCCCCCCGCCGTTTGTTCTGTATATTCTTTATTCTGCTGCCGCGCCCATTACTTCTTTGTAATTTTCCGGTGTAACTACTACTGCGTCTACTGCTGTTTCCATTTCAACTTCTTCACCGGCGATCAGTTTCAGGAGAACGTCTACAGATCCTGCGCCTACAGAGTCAGATGAGAAGTATGCCGCTGCCTTCATGCATGTTCCGTCTGCACCTTTATCATTCCACTCATCTTTTGCCATGTATGCTCCAAGACCTACTACGCATGCATCTGCGTCCAGTCCTGCTGTCTCCAGCGCACGGCACGCACCGATACAGCCTTCTTCGTTTGCTCCTGTTACCAGCCAGGTTGTAATCTGCGGATTTGCCGTGATCACTGCTGCTGCCGCCGTATTTCCTTTGTCTGTTGTTCCGTCGTAGTCAGCATAGAAGATATTTTCATCACCAAACTCCGGACAAAGTTCTGTAAACTTGTCATATTCTCCCTCTGCACGCGGTACACAGCTTGAAACCGTATCCATTGTCATGATCAGAAGACCAACGCCCTCTTTGCCTATCAGCTCATTTTCGATAGCATAGTTTGCAAGCCATTCGCCGTTTGCTTCGCCGATCACGTAAGCATTGATTCCTACCCACGGAGCCAGCTTTTCGCCCGCTTCATCCTGAAGGGCATCGTCAGCCGCCACGATGGGGATGCCTGCCTCTTCTGCTTTTTCTACCGCTGCCTGTGACAGTGTCTGGTCCGGAATACAGGTAACGATACCGGAAGCGTTGTTGGCAACCGCGTTATCAATAGCTTTCAGGTATTCTTCCGGATTCATCTTTGCGTCTACAAAGATAAATTCTCCGCCTGCCTCTTCTACCGCTTTCTGCGCTGCCGCTCCCTCGTCGATAAACCATGTCTGGTCGCCGGCTTTGTAGATACCGTAAACCAGCAGATCCTCTGCACTCGCTGTCATTCCTGCCGCCAGCATGCTCCCTGCCATTGCCGCACACAATAATCCGCTCATCAGTTTCTTTTTCATCCTTCATTTCCTCCTAAATAATTTTTTTATCTTTCAAACACACCGCAGTGTGAATGGTTCACCATTTATTTGATATTTCTCATGCTTGCTTCCAAAAGTTCTTTTTCCCTTCTCTGCTTACGGATATAGTCCGAAGTCAGCGCGAAGAGCAGCAGCGCTCCACGGGCCACATACTGCCAGAATGTGGATACGTTTACCATGATAAGGCCCGTGTTGAACGCCTGAATCAGAATAACCCCCAGGATCGTGCCGAACATGTCTCCGACGCCGCCCGCAAAAGACACGCCGCCCAGAATAACCGCCGTAATCGCGTCAAATTCCAGATTGACATTGGCTGCCGGCTGTCCCGAATTCATACGGGATGAGAACACGATGCCGCCCAGCGCGGTCAAAACGCCAATGATGATAAAGCAAACGGAGATGATTCTCTGCGGATTCAAGCCTGCCAGTCTCGCCGCCTCTTTGCTTCCGCCAATGGCATATACGCTCCTTCCGAATTTCGTCTTTGACAGGATAAAACCGAAAACAACAAATGCTATGATCATCAGCCATACGGAAACCGGAATCGTGAGAAATCTGGCTTTTCCAATGGCAAGATATGCTTTATTGCTGATGGATACCGGCTTGCCGTCACAGATGATATATGCAAACCCGCGGATGATGTTCTGTGTAACCAGTGTTGCGATAAACGCCTCCAGTTTGATTTTGTTAACCATCCATGCGTTAAACAGGCCTACTGCCACGCCTGCGGCCAGAACGATCAGAATGGCAATGAACAGCGGAACATCCTTTGAAAGAAGCAGCGCCGCCAGTGTTCCGCAAAATGCTGCAAGCGAGCCGGGAGACAGGTCATTCTGACCGGCAATGATCAGGTATGTATGCCCCACAGCCACAAGTCCTACCAGTGAAGCTGCGACCATCAGGTTGACCATATTCGTCCACGTCAGGAAGTTCTTGTTCAAAAACGTAAACAGCGCGAACACAATAATGATTGCGGCGATCAGTATCAGTTTGTCACCGCCAATAATATCCAGAATGCTTTTTTTCTCTTTTTTATTTTCAATATTGCTCATCCTATTCTTCCCCCATCATTCCCAGACTTAACAGCTTATCTTCCGTGGCTTCTTCTCTTGCTACTTCTCCGACAATGCGGAGAGATTTCATAACCAGTATCCTGTCTGAAAGTCCGATCACTTCCGGCATCTCCGACGAAATCAGGATAACCCCGAGACCCTGCTTCGCAAATTCGCAGATCATATTGTAAAACTCCGATTTTGCGCCCACATCGATACCCTTTGTCGGCTCATCAAGAATCAATACCTTCGGATTTGTCCCGATTCCTCTTGCCACGATGCATTTCTGCTGGTTTCCTCCGGAAAGCTCCACAATCTTTTTGTCCGGAGAAGGCGTTTTCACCTTAAAATCCGCAATCCCTTTTTCAGCGGCCAGTTCTTCTTTATGTGAACTGATGATTCCCAGCCGGTTTGCGTTCTGATCCATCAGGGCGATATTTATATTTCCCGCCACACTCAGATTGCTTAAGATTCCCTGCATCTTCCTGTCTTCCGGAACCAGCACGATTCCATTATCCATCGCTTCTTTGGGCGAACGGTTCACGATCTTTTTTCCTTCCAGATACACCTCGCCGCTCTTCATCCTGTCCGCGCCGATAATAGCCCGCATCAGTTCTGTCCTTCCTGCCCCTACCAGTCCCGAAAATCCAAGTACCTCGCCTTTCCTGAGCGTAAATGAGTTTTCTTTTACATAATCGGAAGAGACGCCTTTTACCTCCAGAAGCACATCCCCGGTTTTCTTATTTCTGTCAAGATTTTTAAAGATATCGCCAAGGTCGCGTCCCACCATCATTTTTATCATCTGCTGCTCCGGCACTTCCTTTGTCACAACCGTATCAACATAGCGGCCGTCTTTAAAAATGGCTACTTTATCGGCAATCTGCTGAATCTCTTTCATACGGTGGGATACATATATGATAATCTTTCCCTGCGCCTTCAATTTGGCGATCACGGCAAACAGGCTGTCAATCTCCGCATCGCTTAGACTGGCCGTCGGCTCGTCGAAACAGATAACCTTCAGATTATCACGGCTGTATGCCTTCATAATCTCTACCATCTGCTGATAGGCAATGCTCAGGTCTTTTACCTTCGTCGCCGGAGAAATCGGAAGACCAAAATCCTGAATGATCTCCTGAGCCATCCGGTTTGCTTTTCCTTTGTCTATCACTCCCAGCTTATTGGCCGGCATACGTCCCAGATAAATGTTTTCCGCCACGCTTAATTCCAGCAGGATCTGCCGTTCCTGATAAATAACGCTGATTCCCTCCTGTATTGCTTCATGCGGCGAATGAAAATGTTTTTGCTGCCCGTCAAGAAGGTATTCGCCTTTCGTCGGCTGATAATCCCCGTTCAGAACCTTCAGAAGCGTGGATTTCCCAGCTCCGTTTTCACCGAGAAATGCCAGCACTTCTCCCCCATATGCCTTAAAACAAATGTTGTCCAACGCCTTCACACCGGGGAAATATTTCGAGATATTTTTAAATTCCAGTACACTCTGCATCTATATTCCCTCCTTGCTTTCATGCCCCCATTATAAACTTGCCTGCTTTTCATTTCATTACACGAAATTGCTTATCAGTTTAAAAAAATTGCTTTTTTGTATAATCTGATTCTTTTTTCGATATTCTTTTTTAGCGCTATGGCAATTCTGTTCGGTTTGCCTCTCACTCCTTTGAGCTTTTTTACGAATGTCGTTCGGCTTTTTTAACTTCTTTTGTACATCCTGTTATATGGCGTCATTTTCTTTCCAGCTCAGCCGGTACACAGACGGAGACATTCCAACTTCATTTTTAAATATTCTGCAAAAATATTGCGGTGTCCCATATCCAATTTCCAGCGCGATATCCGTGATACTTTTCTGTGTTTCCCACAAAAGTATGGCAACTAAAAAAGCATTCAGGAAATTTCCCAAATGCTTTTTTCTCATTTACTTCATTATATAAGCTGTATTACTGCACCGGATACAGCGCCACCTTCATTCGGCACTCCGCTGTATTTTGCTTTTATTTGCAAAGCTCTGCCACTACCTGATTGATGACTTTTCCGTCGGCCTTTCCTTTTAATTCGGCCATGACAGTCTTCATGATCATTCCCTTATTCTTTGTGGCAAGCACTTCCGCAAATTTTTCCTGAAGAATTGTCTTTACTTCTTCCGCAGACAGAAGCTTCGGTGCAAATTCCTGCATTACGTCATAGCGGAACTGATATTGCTCTTTTAAGTCCGCTCTCGCATCCGGGCAGGTGTCGATCTGCTCTTTTACTGTCTTGATCTCCTTTAAGATTACCTGATCTACCATAGAGGAGGGGATATCATCCCTGCATCCGGCGTCGATCCCTGCTTTTTTTACCGCTGATACGAGCGCTGAAATTGCATCCTTTCTCGGTTTATCCTTTGCCTTCATTGCGGCGATCATCGCCTGCTGCAATACTGCTAATTCCATTTTTATTACCTCGCTTCCTTCATTGTCCTGATATATTCTTTTACATAAGGCACGCAATCTGCGCCGTA
>Ga0129309_1001412_pt1 | contig 12056 bp, 12 predicted proteins | sample L1105metagenome_FD_94439 | JGI IMG/M metagenome (GOLD analysis project Ga0129309, IMG submission 94439) | Ring-tailed lemur group fecal microbial communities from Wisconsin, USA - L1105 metagenome | ecosystem: Host-associated > Mammals > Digestive system > Large intestine > Fecal | place: USA...
CTCCTTTTGCTCTGAATGCGGTTGGCAAACCTGCACTTAGTTTAGCAAAAGGAGGTTTTCTTGTATCTAAAGATTTTTTATTCCACCAGCATAGCTGGTGGTTTATTTTCGCTGAAGCTACAATCAAAACCACCGGTTGAACCGGTGGTTTGAACAGGCCTTATAAGGGTCTATCTCCTGTGGCAGCCCCTTAAGGGGCATCGAAGAGTCTGGCAATCACACCATTATTACCTGGCAGCCCCCTTCTCGGGGGCTGTTTTTTATGCCTTGCTCTTTTCTTCTGTGAAAGGATCTATATATTCTTTTAGACTCAATTGATCGTTTGCAATATCTTCTTGTAGCTGGTTTCGAATATAATCTTTTATTGCATTCTCATATTTTCCTACTGTATCGACATAATATCCTCTGCACCAAAAATGCCTGTTCCCATACTTATATTTCAGATTTGCATGTTTGTCGAATATCATTAGGCTGCTTTTACTTTTAACGTATCCCATGTATGTTGCTACACTTATATGCTGTGAGATACTTACCAGCCATATGGATGTGCTCCGGGCATGCCTCTGCCTTTATCACTTCTACTCCTTTCCGCTCGCTTAATTCTCTTAATATTTTTCCTACTGAAATACAGGTATGAACGGGTCTATAAACTCTTTCAGGCTCATCTGGTCTGCGATCTGGTCTTCCTCCAGTTGCATTTTGATGTATTCCTGTATCTGCTCGCCGAAATACCCGAAACCAGCACTCAGAACAGAGTCCCCAGCGCCGCACAAAACGACTTGACAGAGCATCCTGCAATCAAACCGAGTTACGTCGATACGGTAGGACGGAACAAAAAGCATGTTTGGATATTTCGCCGGAATCTCGGGCCTTAATGTTTCGCCGGCCGAAAGCCTTCTTTTTGTCGGACAGGCCACCGAAATCCGTGCGGGAGGCCTTCACTTTGCTTTGCCGGTATCCTGATTTCAGCACTCGGCGCGGTCATGGACGTGGCAATGTCGGTCGCGTCAACCCTCAACGAGCTGCATCTCAGGAATCCGTCGATAAGCCGTTCCGAGCTTTTTACCAGCGGGATGAATGTCGGCAAAGATATGATGGGAACCATGTCCAATACCCTGATTCTCGCCTTTGCGGGCGGATCTCTGGGAACACTGGATGCTCAATTACGCCTATGATCTGCCCTATGCTCAGATCGTCAATTCATACCAGATCGATATTAAAATCATGCAGGGTGTTTCCAGCTCGATCGGGATTATCCTGACCGTACCGCTTGTCTCACTGATCTCATCCCTGATGCTGGGTGCGCGGCGGGCCTCTGCCGCAGGCAAGGTGTGTCCAGTACTGCTTTCCAAACCACATTCCCACTGCGATCTGTAAGTCCTGAAAAGAGGCCGGAGCATGAATGCTCCGGCCTCTTTTCATCAAAACAACTTCAAAAGCTCCTTCGGGAGGTCGATAACCAACTGTGCTCCCGCCCGTTCGAGCAGCCCGCGATCCCGGAAGCCCCAGCTGCACCCAACCGGAAAGGCTCCGGAATTTTTCGCGGTAGCTACGTCAACATCGGAATCTCCGACGTAAACGGTGTGCTCGGGCGCACTTCCGAGCAGGGAAAGAGCCTTGCGCACCCCTTGCGGATCGGGCTTTTTGGGGATGCCATCCCCCTCCCCCACTGCCACCTTGATCCAGCGGCCAAACCAAAAATCGATCAGCGGCACAACAGCGTCGTTCATCTTGTTCGAGACGACTCCCATTCGGATTCCACGCCCGGAGAGCGCGGAAAGCAGCTCATCGATTCCCGGATACGGCTTGGTATGATCTTTCATATGCAGTTCATAGTGCCCGGCAAAAACATCAAATACCCTCTCGATCTCCTCGGATGCCGTCCCCTCGGGGAGCGCGCGGGTGATCAGCATCCGGCCCCCATTTCCGACAAACCGACGCACTTCGTCAATGCTGCGCTGCGGATACCCAAAGCGGCACAGCGCAAAATTGGTGCTGGCAGCGAGATCCTGCAGCGAATTCAGGAGGGTTCCATCCAAATCAAAGATTACAGTATCAAAGAAAAGATTCTGTTTCAAATATTCCACCTCATTTTCTGGCAATCCAAGTGTAATGCGATTTAATGAAATTGTCAATTATCACATTGAACCTTTAGTTATTTTGCAGCTTTTCTGCGGGAGAAATTTCCGTTTCTCCCCTTGACATTTTCGATATGATTGACTATGATAGTGTAGATGTTTATTTAATTTAGACAACAGCTAAACTGGTAAAATCAGCCGCCCATGGCGGCATTTACGGAGGTAAAGGATATGGAACGCAGAAGCAGCCAAGTTACACAGGGCGTGGAGCGCGCGCCTCACCGTTCGCTCTTCTATGCTCTCGGCTATACCGAGGAGGAGCTTAACCGCCCGCTGATCGGCGTCGTATCGGCCCACAGCGAGATTGTCCCGGGACATTTTCATCTGGACAAGGTCGCAGAGGCGGTAAAAGCCGGTATCCGTATGGCGGGAGGCACTCCCATCGAGGTTCCGGCCATCGGCGTCTGTGACGGCATTGCCATGGGACACATCGGCATGAAATACTCTCTGGCTTCCCGCGAGCTGATTGCCGATTCCACCGAGACGATGGCGCTGGCACACTGCTTTGACGGGCTTGTTCTTGTACCGAACTGCGATAAAATTGTCCCCGGTATGGTGATGGCGGCGGCAAGAATCAATATTCCGTCGATTGTCTGCTCGGGCGGTCCGATGCTGTCCGGTACTTACGAGGGTCAGGAAATCAGCCTGTCTAAAATGTTTGAACAAGTAGGCGCCCGCAAAGCCAACCTCATCACTGACGATCAGCTCTTGGAATGCGAGCTGGGCGCATGTCCCGGCTGCGGCTCCTGCTCGGGAATGTATACCGCCAATTCCATGAACTGCCTCTGTGAAGCGATCGGCATCGCTCTGCCCGGCAACGGCACCATCCCCGCCGTCTACAGTGCGCGTCTCCAGCTTGCCAAACATGCCGGAATGAAGATTATGGAGCTGGTCGAGCGCAACATCTGCCCGCGGGACATCATCAATCCCGCTTCGATCCGCAACGCTCTTTCGGTGGATATGGCGCTCGGCTGTTCCTCGAACAGTGTGCTGCATCTGCTTGCCATTTCCAACGAGGCGGGATGCCCCGCCACCCTTGAAATGATCAATGAGCTCAGCGCAAAGGTGCCGAATCTCTGTCACCTTGCCCCTGCTGGTCCTCATCATATGCATGAGCTCAACGCTGCGGGTGGTCTCCCCGCCGTTATGAATCAGCTTCTGGAGGGCGGCTGCCTCGATCCCAGCGTCATTACCGCCACCGGGAAAACCCTCGGTGAAAACGTCCGCGGAGCTGTCAACAAAAATCCCGAGGTCATTCGTCCGCTCTCCAATCCTTACAGCGAAACCGGCGGTATTGCGATCCTTTGGGGCAACCTCGCAAAGGACGGCTGCGTCGTCAAGCGCAGCGCTGTTGCCCCGGAAATGCTGCGTCACACCGGTCCAGCCCGAGTCTTTGACTCGGAGGAAGAATCGATCGAAGCAATCTTCGGCGGCAGAATCAAGGATGGAGACGTTGTCGTAATCCGCTATGAAGGCCCCAAGGGCGGCCCGGGGATGCGTGAGATGCTTTCTCCCACCTCGGCCCTTGCCGGGATGAAGCTTGACAAGACTGTGGCGCTGATTACCGACGGACGCTTTTCCGGCGCGTCGCGCGGTGCATCGATTGGACACATCGCCCCGGAAGCGGCGGTCGGTGGCCTGATCGCCTGTGTGGAGGAAGGCGATCTGATTGAAATCGATATCCCTGCGAGCCGAATCAACCTGCTGGTGGATGATGCCATTCTCGAGGAGCGGAGAAAGCTTCTCGTCCCCCGCGAGCCCAACGTCAAGACCGGTTGGCTCGCCCGCTACGCCCGTCTGGTCGGACCCGCCAATCTTGGCGCGGTCATGCAGTAAGTCTTTCCCAAATCCCGCCGCAAAAACAATGCGGCGGGATTTTTATGTCCTGCCTCAGCAGGTACGGATACTGCATCGACTGGGCAGGACGAAAGCCGGCATCGTTGAGATGCCGGCTTCGAATGGATTCCTGATGGAACTTTTTAAGCCTAGTGTTTCTTTTATGGAAAGTACAGGCAATTGGCGGTCTTCACGGCGCGAACCATAAAGTCCAGAGGCACGCCTTAAAGCAGCAGCACCCCCCATGCGGTGAGGGTCGCCAGTGAAAGTCCGGTGGTCAGCACGAGGCAGCGGGAAGCCAGAACTGCATCTCCGCCATATCGGTCGGCCATAATCGGAGTCATCGTTGCGGCCGGAAGTCCCATCATTATGACGCAGACACCGGTGGAAACGGGATCCAGGCCCTCAATTACCCGGCAGAGAAGCAGCGTCACCAGTGGCAGTATCCCCAAACGCACCAACGAAAAATAGAGGGTGGTTGCAGAAAGCAGATTCCCCAGCTTTTCCTGTGCGAGGATCATCCCCACCACCATCATTGTCATCGGTACGGTGCAATTTCCTGCTTTTTGGATAACGGTATATAAAAATACCGGCGGCCGGACTCCTGTTATCATCAGAAGAAGCCCGGTATAGACACCAATCATGCAGGGGTGACAGAGGATTTTCCGCGTGGTTTCCTTTGCGCTCTGCCCGCCGGAAAAATAACCAGGTCCAAATCCCCACATAACAATGCGCATCGGTATCAGAAAAATGGAGGCATATACCAAACCGGACGTTCCGAAAAGCCCCTCAGCGACGGCGTTGCCCATGAACCCCCCGTTCGAACAGACAGTGGCATACTGCAATACGGAACGCTTCGCTTTCGGATATCGCCCAAACAGAAACCTGCCTGCCAGAACACAGAACAGATGGGCAGTAACCGATATGAAAAAAATGCGCCCCAGCTGACCGAGCGTTCCTATCTCCGGTTCTTTGCAGAATGCCTGAATAATATTGCATGGGATGATGAAAGCGATGCATAGGTTCACAAGGCTTTGCTTCCCTTTTTCGGTGACAATTCCGCGTCGGTACACCAGATATCCCACTGCCATAAGAACAGCCATCATACCTTCCAGCTCAAGCATACTGTGAAAGGTCATGTTCATCGAAAATCCTCCGTAACGTGATAAATCTTAAAAAACAGGAAAGGCTTTTCATTGCGGCGTATCCGGTGTAGAATAGAGAAACCCTGCTGCTTTTTTCTCATTTTACTGCGAGAGGAAGAAAAAATCGAACAGAACACTTTTGTTCCTATACAAAATCAGCTTGTTTTGTGATAGAATTGTAACAATAGAGTCTTGTATAGCAAATAAGGGGGACAAAATGAATCACCAGTCCGTCGGTTATTTTTTGTCCGTTGAGGAAGAGCGCAGCTTTACCAAAGCGGCACAGCGGCTTTATCTCAGCCAGCAGGCCCTGAGTGCCAGCATCGCGGCCCTTGAACGGGAGGTGGGCGCCGCGCTTTTTGAGCGCACTTCACCGTTAAAGCTTACCTATGCCGGAGAGCGTTTTCTCCCCTACGCCCATCAGCTTATAAGGATTCACCGGCTGATGGAGGCTGATCTGCAGGATGTTCAGAATCGTCGAAGCGGACGCATTCTGCTGGGAATCGCTCCAACACGCGGAAAGCTTCTTCTTCCGCGCATCCTGCCCGTCTTTCACCGAGACTATCCTCAGGTCATGGTCAATCTCCTCGAGGATACGAACGAGGCGGTCTGCCGGGCGGTAAAAAATGGGGAGGTAGATCTGCATATTACCCAGATGCCTTTTTTCGGGGAAGGACTCTCTGTTGAACCCTTTTACGAAGAGCATACCCTCCTGTTGATCCCCAAGGAGGTGCTTTCCACAGCCTTTCCCGGGCAGGAGGAAGAAGTATTGCACCGCTTTTCCGAGACGGATGAAATCGGACTTTTGAAGGACTGCCCTTTTCTGCTCAACTGCAGTGGAAATATCATCCGTTCAGTTGCGGACCGTTATTTTGAAGCGGCGGGTATCCAGCCGCGGATTGCCGTCGAAAGCCGCAGCATTGAGACGCTGCTCGAACTTTGCTTTCAAGGAATGGGCATCGCTTTTTATCCCGACGCCTTCCTATCCGGGGAGGTTCGGGGGCGGATTCCCCGCTCAATGTCCGTCCTGCCGCTGCGCCGCCCGGAAGCATCCTATTCGCTCGGCTTCGGTTATCTCGACCTTCCTTCCGTTCCATGGACGGTAACCGAGTTCATTCGAATCGCCAAAGAAACCATTTCTGACAGGAGGAGCCAGTATGACAATTTGTGACAATCGCGAGCGCCTCGTCGCTATCTCGGTGATGGGGCAGATTCATCATCCCACCATTGGCCACAGCGGCACTTTTAAGCTCTGCCACGACGGAACGAGCGGGGTGCTGCCCAGTGTCGGCGGAATTACCTATAATGTTAAACTCGGCGACTGCGTCTACGACAAGGTCTGCGATCATGTCGAACCGGGGATCAGCATGAAAAACCCCGACCCAAAGGAAAATGATGCGCTGGTGATGCTGGCCTGTATCGGAAATAAAGCCAGAGTTGTCTCGGGCGATGCAAAAGGAGCAGCGGGCTTTGTGACCGGATTTCATGGCGGGATTGAACACACCCTGCTTTGGTTTCCCGAAGAGGAGCTGGACAAAATGCTGCCCGGCGACCGGATTCTCATCAGGGCGTATGGTCAGGGGCTTTCGTTGAACGACTTCCCCGAGATCATGCTGACCGGCGTTGATCCCGCTCTGCTTGACCGGATGGGGCTTTCAGTGCTTAACGGGAAACTGGCCGTTCCGGTTGCGGCAAAGATTCCTGCTCATCTGATGGGCGCGGGTCAGGGCATGGGCTCGGGTCATACCGGCGACTACGACCTGATGACGGCCGACCGCCCCGAGCTCGTGCGCTGCGGTCTTGACCGGCTGCGCTATGGAGATATCGTCCTTTTGGAAAACTGCGACAATACCTATGGGCGCGGATATCTGACCGGCGCATCCTCCATCGGTGTAGTGGTACACTCCGACTGCACCATCATGGGACACGGCCCCGGAATCAGCACCATCATGAGCTGCAAAAAGCCCCTGATCGAAGGAATTCTCAATCCGCATGCCAATCTCGCCGATTATATGGGGATCTGATCCCTCAAACTAAGGGAGGATATGATGGAAAAGACCGGTTTGGTACTCGGCGGCGGAGGCGCCAAGGGCAGCTATCAAATGGGAGCCTGGAAAGCTTTTCGGGAGCTTGACCTCTCCTTTGATCTGATCGTAGGCACTTCAATCGGTGCACTGAACGGCGCGCTGATGGCGGCGCAGGATTTTGACGGCGCCGACCGCCTGTGGAGCACCATCGAAGATAAGCAGATCTTCCCAGACTGCGACGGCAGGCGCCTTGAGGAGGTGCGGCAGCTTGAGAATCCGCTTGACCTCCTGCGGTTCGCGGCCCGGGACGTGATCCCGCAGGGCAGCTTCAGCGCCGAAAGGTTGGAGGGACTGGTGCGGGAACGAATCGATGAGGAAAAGGTTCGCTCCTCCCCTATTGATTTCGGGCTTGTCACCGTTGAGTTCCCCGCGATGCGCCCCCACACGCCGATGAAATGTGAGATTCCCGAAGGCGCGCTTTACCGCTGGCTGATGGCTTCCGCTGCCTGTTTCCCGGTTTTCTCCCCTTATGAGATCGACGGTACCCGCTACCTCGACGGCGGATATTACGACAATCTGCCGGTTGGACTGGCTGCCAATCAGGGAGCTTCGCGGATCGTCGCAGTTGATCTCGACGGCGTCGGGCTGGAACGGCGTGCACGCCGGGAAAAGATCGATGAACTGATCCGGATCGAACCGCGCTGGGATCTCGGCGCAATTTTTGATTTTGACCAGAACGCCTTTGCCCGCAACCGTACGCTCGGTTATTATGATACCCTCAAAGCTTTTGGCAGGATGGAGGGCTTTGCTTACTCCTTCCGCCCGGGGGAACTTGCGCGCAATGCCGAACGTCTCTCCTTCGGCACCGCAGAGCTTCAGAAACACCTGTCCGCATCGGTGCAGAAACCGATCGCACGGACACTCTCGCTGCTTGCACAGGATGACGCGCTCGAGATGCTTGCGTCAGGAAGCTGGGAACGGGACCGTCCCCAAATGCTCTGCCGTGCGGCGGAGCTGACTGGTGCGATCTTCGGCCTTGCGCCCGATCACTGTTATTCCTTTGAGGAATATAATCAAAAGCTGCTGCGGGAATTTGAAAAGCGCCCCCGCTTCTTCACCCTCTCATTCAACCCCCAAGCACTGATTGCCGCTCTTGCAGAAGCAATGGAGCCGCGTTCGGTGGCCTCGATGATCACCCAATACCTTGCGGGGCCGGAAGAAGAACCCTCCCTGCCCGCCGCGCTGCTCCCACCGCGGGAATATACAGCGGCCTGTTATCTCAAACTGCTGCTGGACGACCGGCGCCGCGCCCGCTGACACCTTGGAAAAACTGTACGGCGAAGAGAAATCTCTTCGCCGTACAGTTTTTTCTGCCTTTTTTCCAGCGCTTTACATAGATTTTCCCTTTGTGTGGTAAGCTAACCAAAAGCAAGCCGTATCCTTCGGCTAAATCAACTGAAAGGAGGCGGCGCTGTGCGCTACGGAGTGATCGACTTAGGTTCCAACACCATCCGCACCGTCGTCTATGAAACAGAAGGAAAATCCTTCAAAAAGCTGATCAGCGAGCGGAGTTTCACCGGAATCCTCAACTACATCGAAAACGGGCGGCTGCGTCCCGACGGCATCGAGGCAATCCGCGAGACGGTTTCCCGAATGGCCGAGCTCTGCCGCCTGCTCGTCTGTGCAGAGATTCACGCCTTTGCGACGGCATCGCTGCGCGGGGTACAAAACGCCGGAGCGGTCTGCGAAGCGCTCTCGGACACAGGGGTTTCCGTTCGTGTCCTCACCGGTGAGGAGGAAGCTGCCTGCGATTTCGCCGGGTTGATGGCGTCCGGCCTTACGCCGGACGGACTTGGGTTTGATCTTGGGGGCGGAAGCTGTCAGATCATCCGCTACGCCGGACGGGAGATGACCGGCAGCATCTCGCTGCCGGTCGGCAGCCTCGCGATGTATAACCGGTTCGTCCGCGGAATTATCCCCACACAGAAGGAACAGAAGGCAATCCGGGCCTTTGTACGGGAGCAGTTCAACAGCTCCGATATCAAAAGCGGACCGGATTTCGACACCGTCTATGCCATCGGCGGAACTGCCCGCTCAGCCGGGAAGCTCCATCGCGCTCTGACCGGACAGAACCGGCCGATCGAAGGATATCCGCTGACCTGTGAACAAATGGATGAGCTGTGTGAGCTGATGACCGCACTGGATATGCATGGTCTTCGGCTGATGGAACGGGTGGCTCCTGAACGGATTACCACCATCGTTCCCGGAATTCTTGTTATTCGAACCATCTGCCGCATACTCGGAGCAAAGCAAATTCAGGTGGTAAAAAACGGCGTCCGGGAGGGATATCTGTGCCGTTATCTTCTCAAATGAGCGATCAGAAGCCGCTCTTTCTTGACCGCGAATTAAGCTGGCTGGAGTTCAACCGGCGCGTCCTCGAGCAGGCGGGCGATCAGTCGGTCCCGCTTTTTGAGCGTCTTAAATTTCTTGCGATCTATCACTCCAATCTGGACGAATTTTTTATGGTCCGGATCGGCTCACTCGGCGATCAGGCACTTGTCAACCCGGAAAAACGGGACGAAAAAACCGGATGGACCGCCGCCGGGCAGATTTCCATGAGTCTGGAACGGATCCGGAGTTTTGCGCCCCTTTTGTCTCAGGTCTATGAGGAGCTTGCCGGCAGCCTGCGCGAACAGGGGGTGGAGATTGCCGACTGTTCCTCTTTGACCCGTCTGGAGGAGCTTTTGTTTCTTCAGCGTTTTACCGATGAAATCGAACCGCTTCTCTCGCCGCTGGTTATCGATCGCAGCCATCCCTTCCCTTTTCTCGGGAACAAAGAGCAATATGTGATCACCCGCCTCGACGCTAAGGATGGAAAAATGCGGGTCGGACTGGTGGGCATGTCCCAACTTCCGCCCTATCTGATTGTGACGGTTGACCAGGTGAAAAAGCTGGCTTTTCTCCCCGATCTTGTCTGCCGGTTTGCGGGAAAAATTTTTGAAAAGCAGAAGGTGCGTGAGCGGATGGTTATCCGAATCACCCGCAATGCTGACATTTCAATCGATGAGGCGCTCGATGATAATCTGGATTTTCGCGGAATCATGCAGGGACTTCTCAAAAAGCGCCGCCGTCTTGCGGCGGTGAGGATGCAGTGCAGCCGGCAGCCAAGCCCCGAGCTTCTTTCTTATCTCTGCGGCAGGCTTCCTCTCACCCCTGATCGTGTGATGGCAGAGTCCACCCCGCTTGATCTTTCCTTCGGATTTTCTTTGCCGGGCGTCCTTTCAAACCTCTCTCCCGCCCTCTTTTATCCGGATTCCCCGCCTGTTCATCGTTTCGACGGACAGAAAAAAGAACTCCTGCGCTTATTTTCCGAGAAAGAGACACTGCTTTCCTTTCCTTTTGAGTCGATCCGCACCTTTATTGAACTTTTGGGGGAGGCGGCGGACGACCCCAGCGTCCTTTCCATTCAAATTTCTCTCTATCGTCTGGCGTCTCACAGCCGAATCGCGGAAGCTCTTTGCCGCGCTGCAGGCAACGGCAAGCAGGTCACCTGCCTGCTTGAATTGCGGGCCCGCTTTGACGAACAGAGCAATATCAACTATGCCCAGCTTCTCGAGGAAGCGGGTTGTACCGTTATTTACGGTCTGGACGACTATAAAACCCACGCCAAGCTCTGTCTGATTACGATGCGCAAGCATGGAAAGCTTTTTACCATTACACAAGTCGGGACCGGAAATTACAACGAAAAAACCTCGGAACAATACACCGACCTTTCGCTGATTACGCCGGATGCACAGGTCGGCCAGGATGCCGGCCGGATTTTCGCTGCTCTCTGCAAGAGTGAGATTCCTGAACATTTGGAGCATCTTTGGGTGGCGCCGTTTGGATTTAAGCCCCGCCTGCTCGAGCTGATCCGGGAGGAAGCGGAGTACGCCCAACAGGGCGAGGCGGGCGTCATTGAAATCAAGGTCAATTCTCTCAATGACCTCGAGGTGATGCAGGCACTGATCGAAGCATCCCGCGCGGGAGTCCGCATCCTGCTTATCGTTCGGGGAATTTGCTGCCTGCGGCCCGGTATTCCCGGCAGCACCGAAAATATTACAGTGAAAAGTATCGTCGGGCGGTATCTGGAGCACTCCCGAATCTTCGCTTTCGGTGCCGGGGAGCGCAGGCGGCTTTGGATTGGTTCCGGCGATCTGCTTAACCGCAATACCCGGCGGAGGGTAGAGGTCTTTGCCGAGGTACGCTCCGCCGCATCGCGGCACAAGCTGGAAGAAATTCTGGAAAGAATCCGCCGGGACAATGTCAACGGCTGGGTCATGAGGCCGGACGGCAGTTATGAACGCTGTCCGCGGGGTGGAATACGGCACGACAGTCACCGCGACCTTCGGGAACTTGCTGTGCTGGAATCCTCTGTGCAAAGCATTAAAGCCCTTCCAAAGCATCCTTTTGTGCGCCTGCGGGATATTTTGCACCGGGGCAAATAAGCTGTGCCTTCGCCAGAATGCAGTGAAACAGTTTTAGGATTTTCTGCCTCGCTAAAATCACGCGACTTTAGAATACTGACCTTCATCCAAAGCTTAAGAATAGTGAGTTCAAATCCCTCGTCGATATCGGAATCGGGGTAATATTCTTTTTGCTGTTATGCCTGCAACACAGAAATATGATTTAAGAACCTGTATTCACAAGCGATTGAGAAGGGTGTGGGCATGGGAGATCATAATGACAGCTTCGGCGGAAGAGGTCAGTATCTCATAGTCCTTACTAAGGCGGCGGGAATGATTGAGCCAGGCAAGCGTCCGCTCCACAATCCAGCGCCAGGGAAGCTTCTCTCATTCGTGAGGCTTGATTTTCTCAGAAATATCAACACCACGCCCCAGAGTCTGACTGGCATCAAACGTAAAAGTCCC
>Ga0129309_1001413_pt1 | contig 12051 bp, 3 predicted proteins | sample L1105metagenome_FD_94439 | JGI IMG/M metagenome (GOLD analysis project Ga0129309, IMG submission 94439) | Ring-tailed lemur group fecal microbial communities from Wisconsin, USA - L1105 metagenome | ecosystem: Host-associated > Mammals > Digestive system > Large intestine > Fecal | place: USA...
AAGAATAGCTGTTCTTAACTGCATTAGACAGCCTAATCGCACATTTGAATTAAGCAATGCAAATTTATACAATGAAACTGAAAAAGATAAAAATACTGAAGAAAGGAGCTTGAAGCAAGATGATGATAGAATACATTCAACAGGGAGATTATCAGATTCCCAATTTAACACTCAAACCAGAAAAGAACATTCAACTTGGGAAATACGCATTGATGAGGAAACGATACCTCAAGGAACATCGTCCAATCCTGTTTACGAATTACCTAACAACACAGACTCTCACTCAGCATTTGATGGAAATAGACAGGATAGCCAATCAAAGGAAGGAATTATTGACAAAACAGCTGATGAAACAACAGGGAGTGAACGAGCAGTTGAAGGAAGTCAATCAGATGCTGTGGATTCAAATGATGAACAATATCGAAGAAACAGTCAACGAAATTATTCGCAAGGAACTGATATACAGTTAAATTATAATGAAGATATGAAAGAAGCAGGTCATTTTGAAGTACCTGCTTTTTTTACGCAGGATGAATTAGATGCATTATTCAAATTTGACAGATTCAACAGGCATAAAAATAAGGATGTACAAAAGGTTTTTGAATTATTTGATGATTTAGATAAACGAATTGCCTATCTCAGGGAAACTTATACACCAACAATCATTGAAACGATATATCAGAATACTCATATAGGTTTTCAGCGTTATGATGAAAAAGATTGCCTTCGTGTTTGGAAAGATGAATATACAAACATAGATAAAGTTACCTATATGTCATGGGAAAATGCAGTTTTTTATATAGAAGATATGATTAATAGAAATGTCTATGTATCTATTCCCTCAAAGCCAATTCCTACAACAGATCAGCAACAGCTTAATCTTTTTGATATGGAACCTGTTGAACCATCTCAAAATAAAAAAGATGATATTCCCTACACTCTTCCACAGTATATCATTGATGCTGTTCTATTTGATGGTATCAATACTTATGATAAAGATTTTAAGACACAGGTTACTCATTTTATGGCTTTAGATAGATCAGCAGAAGAAAATGCAGACTACTTAAAAGAACTATATAAGAAAGGCATGAATGGTTTTATCATCAATAACCGACAGATTTCCTACCAATGGAATGAAAAAGGCATGGAGATTGCGGTTGCTGATGGGATCATTAATTCATTTGAAAAACAGACATTAAGCTGGAAAGATGTTGCCAAAGGCATTCGCCAGCTTTTGGATGATGGAAGATATATTTCTCAGCATGATTTACAACGCTGTGAAGAATTTTCGTATAAAAATGCTGCTGAAACATTATGGCTTATGTATCAGGACATTGATTATGAAAAATACAATTATATTCCTTCAATTAAAGAATATTATCATAAAGGATTTCCAGATGGAACTCAGACAATCAAAGAAAAGCTAAAAGATAATGATTTTTATCTTCAAATCATGACTGAACTGAATGAGTTTAAAGATGCTTTTCTTATTGATCCACATATTATGCGTTATAAAAGATTTTATAATCCTTTAAAGGTCATTCCTGTTGTTGAAAGGCTGAAAGAACCACGAATACAGTTTAAAACTAATCATTACAGAGAAGAAAAAATTCATTATTTTATAACACAGGATAAAATAGATTCAATTATTGCCAATCGAAATGACAGTACAAGAAAATATGACATCTACTCATACTTTTTAAATCACAGTGATAAAAAAGAAAGAATAACATTTCTGAAAAAGACATGGGGAATTAGTGGTTCTATGGATTATAGTTCAGACAGCAAAGGATTAAAGATCAAGTATGGCTATAGTATGATACATCCAGAAGTTGAAGTCATGCTGAAATGGAATGATGTTGAAAAACGTATCAGCTATCTGATAGCTCAAAACAAATTCCTCGATGAAGCAGGCATTTCAGGAATTGATGATTATGAAAGAGAAAAAATTGCACAGGATATTAACTCATTTTATTCTCGATTGCCGCTTTCCAATATCAGACCATACAATCCTCATGAAGATTATTGGAATATTGTAAAAGCAGTATCTAAAATCATTAAAGATAGAACCAATCTTCCTCATATCATTGATCTTATGCAGATAGCTCTTGATAATACTGCTCAGGCAGATGAAAATTATCAAAATATGGTCGATATATTAGAGAATATTAAAAAGTATCATGATGGAACATATACTCTTTTTAATCAGAAGAATAAGCCACTTTTTGATACACCATATGTTCCAATTACCAATATATATACTGCACTTGCGGTCAAATTGGATGAGTATATGAAAGACTTTGATTTTTATGACTATCAGGATGATGATCATAAAAACAATGTGGAAGAAGTCACATCAATGCTTCATGATATATCGGCTCTTGGTGATACGATTCAATTTTTAAATGCAAACATAAATGAAGATAAAAATGAAGAAACTGTTTCAGCTGCAAAAATGCTTCGTGAAGAACTATCGACACTTTATGCAATGCAAAAAGGAAGTCAGCTTATTGATGGCAGTCAAACTGATTATTCTTATGGAAAATATATTTCACAGGAACAGCCAATTTATAACACTGGTGATTTTGTTTTTATATATAAGGATAGTGTCCCTTTATTTGGAACGATTGAATTCATTGAAGATGATACTGTAACCATAAATTTATTTGAAACTGATATTCATGGTGAATCGTTTTCAGAAGACGTAGAACTTGATAAAAATGAATTTGAAAATTTACTTGTCAAGGATTATAGAAATATCTATCTCTATGATCAAAACCGTCAGCTTTTAAGATCGCCTCATCAGATAGAAGAAAATGATGAGGATATTTTCTTTGAGGACACGTTCAGCTACAAAAATTTCATGCTGTTGAACCGACTTGCTCCAATTATTACAAATGATGAATCCAATCATATGGAATTTATCAATGATAATGATGAGCATCTTGTTATTACGTTTGAAGATGGCAGACTTAAAATTGGTGAAAACTTATTTGATGTCAATCACAATTCATATGAATTTCAATTTCAAATGAACAGTTTTGAAACAACATTGAATATTCGTGAAATTACTATTGATAATGAAACATATGCTGTACCACTCGTCAACGGAGAAGTTGATGACTATGAAATTGAACTACAGATGAATGAAGAAGCATATGAATTTTTGAAAAGTCTATTTGAAAAGGACTATTATTTACAGAATTTTGAAGTTAGCGGTCTAGGAAAAACCTTTACTGTTGAATATCAAAGTGATGGGAATATCATTTATTTTAATGGAAACGATGAAGAATATCAGGCATTTATGAAGCATTATGAAAATGAACCAGTTAAAAATATATCATGTCTTGTACCAATGAATAAAAACGGAATAGACAAAGTCCAAAAGATAGAACGAAAAGATAAGGCAAGTGAGAACTTCAAACTGCTTCAAAAGATTGCTCCACTTATCATTTCTGGTGAAAGTAACTATATGAAGTTTGTAGCTGGAGAACATATGATGCCCTTAACCATTGAAATGATTGATGAAAACCGTATTGCCATGAGTCATCATTATGAACTCAATGGAGATATGATGGCTGATCCTGATATGGAGTTTGTTATTGATATTGATAATGAAACATTAAGTGCAAGAACCTATCAGCAGGATAGTTTAGCTATTTATCAGAAAGTTGAAGTTAGTGATAACTTTGTTGAAGATACTGATTTGGAAAACGAATTGAATGAATTTGCCAATCAATGGCTTCATAATATTATCAGCAATGACTATTATCTGGAAAAATTGGATTACTACAGCGTTGATGATATGATCAGCATAACCTATGGCTCAGATGGTTTGATTTCTGAATTTAGCGGAAGTGATGAAGATCTGGACTACTTTAGAAAACACTATGATGAAGATTCAAAAAACCGAATCTCTATTCTTATTGCTGATTATGATGAAGATGAACAAAGTATAGAAACCATACCTGCTCAAAAAGAAAATGATTATTCTCATAAGCGTGCAGAAACTGTCGTTGAACCTGACAGCAATTCTACACTCTTTTCAGAAATACCAGAGATAGATAGACATGATTTTCATATTACTGATTATGATTTAGGTGTTGGTGGAGCAAAAGAAAAATATAAAGCCAATATCAAAGCTATTCAACTATTAAAGTCATTGGAAAATGAGAAAAGATTGGCAACACCTGATGAACAGGAAATACTTGCAAGATATGTTGGCTGGGGTGGATTGTCTGATGTTTTTGATGAAACAAAAGAAAACTGGAAAAATGAATATACTGAATTAAAAACATTATTGAATAATGATGAGTATAAGGCAGCGAGAGAATCAACTCTCACTGCCTTTTATACACCACCTCTTATTATTGAATCTATTTATAAAAAACTAACAGATTTAGGCTTCACTTCAGGCAATGTTCTGGAACCCTCATGCGGTGTAGGAAATTTCATGGGAATGAAGCCAGATAATCTAGACTGCCATTTCTATGGTATCGAGCTTGATGAAATTTCAGGACGTATTGCAAGACAGCTTTATCAGAATGCAACGATTGCGATTCAGGGTTTTGAAAAGATGGATATTTCAGATAATTTCTTTGATGCTGTTATTGGTAATGTTCCTTATGGACAGTTGCCTGTTCACGATCCACGATATAATCAGCAGCACTTTATGATCCATGACTATTTCTTTGCTAAGGCATTGGATAAAGTCAAGATTGGCGGAGTCATTATCTTTTTGACATCGAAGTTTACAATGGATAAAAAAACAAATGATGTCAGAAAATATATCAGTCAGCGTGCAAGATTATTAGGTGCTGTTCGTTTGCCGGATAACACATTCAAGGCAAATGCTGGTACAAAGGTCACAACTGATATTCTTATTTTACAGAAACTTGAAAAACCATTAGAACAGGAACCAGATTGGATCAATGTTGCTGAAAATGAAGATGGAATTGTTATGAACTCCTACTTTATTGAACATCCTGAAATGGTATTAGGAACAATGGTAGAAGAAACTTCACAGTATGGAATGACTACTGTATGCAAGGCAAATGATGGAGATGATTTAAAAGTTTTACTGGAAAATGCCATGAATCATGTTCATGGAGAAATTGATACATCATCTATTCTTTTTACTGATGAGGAAGATCAGTCCATTCCTGCTGATCCTCAAGTGAGAAATTTCAGTTACTGCATTCATGATGGATTGATTTATTATCGTGAAAATAGCCGTATGTATCCAATGGAGCTATCAAAAACTGCTGAAAATCGTGTACGAAGTATGATAGCCATACGTGACAGCATGAGAACACTCATTGATTTACAAACCAATGACTATCCAGAAAAAAATATCAAAAGTGAACAGAATCATTTGAACAGACTTTATGATGATTATATTCAAAAATATGGATTGATTAATTCAAGAGGAAGTCGACTTGCCTTTCAGGATGACAGTTCCTACAGTCTAATATGTTCACTCGAAGTTTTAAATAATGATGGAACAATGAAAAGAAAGGCTGATATATTCAATAAACGTACAATCAAGCCCAGAAAACCAGTTCAATCTGTAGATACAGCAAGTGAAGCATTGATTGTCAGTATGGCTGAAAAAGGAAGAATTGATTTTGATTTCATGACTCAAATATCTAATATTTCTCATAATGAACTCATTGAAAAACTGCAGGGAGTTATCTTCCCTAATCCTGTGCGTTTAGATAGTGAAGGAAACTATATTTATGAAACGTCAGATGAATATTTGTCTGGTGATGTTAGAGAAAAATTGGCTATTGCTCAAAAATATGCTAAAGAGAATGCTTTATTTGATGAAAATGTCAAAGCATTAAAGGAAGTTCAGCCTGAAAGGATCAAGGCTGGGGATATTAGCGTTCGTCTTGGAACAACATGGATTCCTACAGAAGTCTATAATGATTTTATTTATGAATTGCTTGATACTCCAATATGGAGGCAAAATCATATCAAAGCTCTCTATGTTTCCAGCACTCAGGAATGGAATATCACTCATAAAAGCATGGATGGAAGTATAAAAGCAACAAAAACATATGGGACTCATCGTATCAATGCCTATAAGATCATTGAAAGTACACTGAACTTACGTGATGTCAAAATATTTGATAAGGAAACAGATAATGAAGGCAGAGAAATAAGAGTTCTCAATAAAAAAGAAACAGCTATTGCTCAAAGTAAGCAGGACCTGATTAAAGCAAAATTTGTAGAATGGGTATGGAATGCTCCTGAACGTAGAGATATGCTGTGTGACATTTATAATGAAAAGTTTAATTCCATTCGAAATAGAACATATGATGGAAGTCAGCTTCAGTTTTATGGTATGAATCCAGACATTACACTTAAAAAGCATCAGGTTGATGCCGTAGCAAGGATACTTTATGGAGGAAATACTTTGCTTGCTCATTGTGTAGGGGCAGGCAAGACGTTTGAAATGATTGCAGCAGGAATGGAAAGCAAGAGATTAGGGTTCAGCAGTAAACCTCTTTATGTTGTACCCAACAATATTATAGGAGATTTTGCAAGTGACTTTTATCGTCTTTATCCAAGTGCCAATATTCTTGTTGCAACGACAGACACATTATCAAAAGCCAATCGCCATAAGTTTTTCTCTCGAATTGCAAGCTGTGACTGGGATGGAGTCATCATCACTCATAGTCAGTTTATTAAAATGCCTATTTCAATTGAAAGGCAGATTGCAACCATTAACAGACAGGTTGAAGAAATCAGCAGCAACATTCAATCAGTAAAGGAAAATAATGGTGAGCGTTTTACTGTCAAACAGCTTGAGCAGATGAAGAAGAAGTTAGAAACTAGACTTGAGAAATTAAATGATCAATCTAAAAAAGATGACATATTATGCTTTGAACAGTTAGGTATTGATATGCTGTTTGTAGACGAAGCTGATTTATTTAAAAATCTGTTTCTTTATTCAAAAATGTCCAATGTTTCAGGAATATCTCAGCGTGATTCTCAAAGAGCATCGTACTTATTCATGAAAACACAGTATCTTGATGAACTCACAAACTATCGAGGAGTTGTTTTTGCAACAGGAACACCAGTTTCAAACAGTATGGCAGAACTATATACCATGCAGCGTTATCTTCAGTACAGTACACTGCAGAAATATGGCTTGGAGGCATTTGACAGCTGGGCTTCGACTTTTGGTGAAACAGTCACAGCAATGGAACTGACACCTGAAGGTAAGGGATTTAAACTCAAGACAAGATTTGCAAAATTTTATAATCTTCCTGAACTGATGACGATGTTTCGTGAAGTTGCAGATATTCAGACAGAAGAAATGCTGAAACTTCCTGTTCCTAAAATGGTCAATAAAATCATATCAGTTCCACCTACTGATGAACAAAAAGCAATGGTAGAAGCATTAGGCGAGCGTGCAGAAAAAATCCGAAACAGAGAAGTTGAACCAAAGGAAGATAATATGCTTTTGATTACAAATGACGGGCGTAAACTGGCACTGGATCAGAGAATTATTAATCCCCTGCTCCCAGATGATCCAAACAGTAAACTCAATGCCTGCGTCAACAACATCTATGAAATATGGGAAAAGAATAAAGATAAAAAATTAACACAGATTATGTTCTGTGATTTATCTACCCCTAGTGGCAATAAAGATTTCAATGTTTATGATGATATAAGAAATAAACTTATAGAAAAAGGCATACCTGAAGAAGAAGTTCAGCATGTTCATGTAGCGACTACAGAAAAACAAAAGCAGGATTTATTTGCAAAAGTACGTAGTGGCAAAGTTCGTATCATTAATGGCTCAACTTCAAAAATGGGTGCTGGAACAAATGTTCAGGATTTACTGATTGCTTTGCATGATCTTGATTGCCCCTGGCGACCTCGTGACTTGGAACAAAGACATGGTCGTATCAAAAGACAAGGCAATCAAAATGATACAGCATATATCTACACTTATGTGACTGAGGGAACATTTGATGCTTACCTCTATCAAATCATTGAAAAGAAACAGACTTTTATTTCTCAGGTCTTTACCAATAAAACACCACAGAGGACGATGGAAGAAATTGATGAAACAGTTTTAAACTATGCAGAAATCAAAGCCATTGCCTGCGGTGATCCCAAAATCATGGAAAGATGTAATTTAGAAGTTGAAGTCAATAAACTTAATATGTTAAAGGCAAGCTATCTCAATCAGAAATACGAGCTTCAGGATTATACTTTAAAAGTTCTTCCTGTAAAGATAAAAAACTGCGAAGAACATATTGGTCAGTTAAAATTGGATATTGCAAAAAGGAATGAACATCACATCAATGGTGAAGAATTTACGGGTATAACAATTAATGGACATTTCTATAAAGATAAAAAGGATGCTGGAAATGCACTTATTGAAGCTGCACAGAAGCATCCTTTTTCTAGTCCAACAGAAATTGGAGAATACTGTTCATTTCAGCTAGCCGTTTCTTTTGATGCGACTTTAACAAAATATTATCTTCATATTCAGGGACAGGCAAAACACCGTATTGAACTTGGAACTGATAAACTTGGAAATCTGGCAAGGCTTAATAATGCACTCAATGGATTTGAAAAAAGTTTAACCAAGAATGAACATCAGCTAGAGGAACTGACAAAGCAAATGGAATCAGCAAAACTTGAGATTGCAAAGCCATTTGCACAGGAAGAAGAATTAAAGCAAAAAACAAAAAAGCTGGAACAGTTAACAATGGAACTAAAATTAGATGAAAAGGATTCAAGCATCATTGATGCAGATTTTACAGAAAAAAATGTGGATATAGATGAAAAACAAAAAGGAAAAGATTTGACAAGATAAGGAGGTTTTAAAATGCCCTATATTCCAAACGACTTACTGGCAGAGGCAAGAAAGATGGATTTACTGACATATCTTGTAAACTATCAGCCGGAAAGACTAAAGAAAATATCTCATGATACCTATTCCATTAAGGATCATGACAGTTTGCATATCTCTAATGGATTATGGCATTGGCAGTCATGTGGGATTGGAGGAAGATCAGCCTTGGATTTTCTACATGATGTAGACGGCTATAAGTTGACCGTAGCAGCACAGATCATACTGGATAAGATGAGAATTTCTCCACCAAGATATGTGAAATACAGTGAAAAGGAAGCTGATAAAAAATTGCAGATTCCCTCTCACTGCCATCAGGACCAAAGAGCAATTGACTATCTCTTAAATCGAGGAATTGGTTATGATATTATTATGGACTGTATTGATAAATCACTTTTATATCAGAGTATCTATCAAAATGCGAATACTAAAAAATCATATTTTAATGTTGCATTTATGGGATATGACAGATATAATCATGTACCAAAATATGCCAATGTCAGAGGGATTGATGCAAATTTTAAAGGTGACGCACCCGGAAGTGATAAACGCTATTCATTTTTATTACAGGCAGAAAGTCCATGTGAAGAAGTGCATATATGTGAAGCGGCTATTGATGTTCTTTCATATGCAACACTTTTAAATATGCAAGAAAAGAATTATAAGAACTATCATATCCTATCGCTTGGTGGTGTTCAAATACCTAGAAAAGATAGTGCAATATCATCTAAAAATCCTATAGCACTTGAACAGTTTTTAAAGGACTTTCCAGAAGTCAAAAAAATCGTTTTGCATTTGGATAATGACCGTGCTGGACGATTAGCAACTCAAACAATCATGAAGAATCTATGGTATATGAATGTTACAGATCAGCCACCTCTTTATGGAAAAGATGTCAATAATGAACTCACCACCCGATTAGGGATAGAAGTTCATAAAAGAAATCGAGCTTATAATCTGCAAAGATAGATTTTTTCTTTGAGATAGTTACTGCACATATCCTAACGGATACGTGAGGAGCATGTGCAAAATACACTATACCAGCAAGCACTGGATTTGGATAGCCTTTCGCCATCCTTCACCCAACTTGCTAGGGAATTCCCTAGTACCCTTTATATAGTAACAAAGTTGCATATTTGTATAAATTGATTGAAAGTGATAAAACTTTTATATAAGGTAAGATTTGATTGAATAATAAATTTATAAATGAGATAATAAGTCATATATAGATTTGTCAATTCATGGAGGTAGCTATGAATCAAAGAGAAATGCAAAATGTTGAGTGGAAAGAAGTCTGGAAAGATGAATATCTTAGATGGATATGTGGTATGGCAAATGCTCAGGGCGGTAAGATATATATTGGAGTTGATGATAATGGTCATGTTGTTGGTCTTTCCAATGCAAAGAAACTTTTAGAAGATATTCCAAATAAGGTAAGAGATACATTAGGAATTGTTGTTGATGTCAATTTATTGAAAAACGATAATAAGGATTATATTGAAATTAATGTGCATACCAATTCTTATCCTGTCAATTATAAAGGAGAATATCATTATCGAAGTGGAAGCACTAAACAATTATTACAGGGGATTGCATTAACGGAATTTCTAATGAAGAAAACTGGGCATAAATGGGATGCTGTTCCTATTGAAAATGTAAGTGTTGATGATCTAGATAAAGAGAGTTTTGATATTTTTAGAAAAGAAGCTTTAAGAACTAAAAGAATGACAAAAGAAGATTTAGATATGAGCAATGCGGAATTACTTGAAAATCTAGGTTTAATAGAAAATGGAAAATTAAAAAGAGCTGCAATATTATTATTTCATAGAAACCCAGAAAAATGGGTATCAGGTTCCTATATTAAAATTGGTAAGTTTGGCAAAGGCTCTGATTTGCAGTATCAGGATGAAGTCAAAGGTTCTCTTATTTTACAGGCTGATAGATGTATAGATCTTATTTATCTTAAATATTTAAAAGCAGCTATTTCTTATGATAAGGATATTAGAATTGAAACATATCCATTTCCAAGAGAGGCAGTCAGAGAAGCAGTGTTTAATGCAATTTTGCACAAATTCTATCCATCATCTATTCCTATTCAAATACGCATAGAAGATCATGCAATGTATATCAGTAATGACTGTGTTTTTCCAAAAGATTGGACAAAAGAAACTCTTATGCAACGCCATAATTCAAGACCATATAATCCAAATTTAGCTAATACATTCTTTAGAGCTGGATATGTTGAAGCATGGGGACGTGGTATTCAAAAAATTTGCGAAGCGTGTAAGGAATTAGGAACCGATTTACCCGAATATGAAGTCATGCCAGATTATATTACACTATGCTTAAAAGCAATCAATAATTCTAATGTCACTTTAGATGACACTTTAAATGTCACTTTGGATGACACTTTAAATGTCACTTTAGATAAGAAAATATTAGAAATTATATTAAAAAACCCAAAAACTACACAAAAAGAAATTGCAGAAATTTTAGATATTTCAGTAAGAAGTGTTAAAAGGCTGATGAAGAATTTATCAGATAATGGAGTCATTGAGCGTTCAGGTGGAAAGCGTTTTGGACAATGGATTGTAAAAAATAAAGTTTATAAAGACTAATTCATATAACTGAATTATATGTGATAAAAGGAAATACCTGTATGACAGCATTAAATAATGAACAATACAATCAATTAACCGAGGAAATAGAGATAAAGTTAGATGAAGCAGATCGATTTGCTAGATCCACTAAAGAGCGCCTTACACATGACGAAGTGTTTGAAAACATTAAAAATAATTTATGTAAAGATTACAAGAGTTCATTTTGAACTCTTTTATTATGAGTAAAGGAACGAAAATAAAAAAGTAATTAATCTTAGATATTAAACCAAAATATATAAATGGTCTTTAAACATAAAAAATAAATTATTTAAAAATTTTACTTTAAATTTGTATGTGAGGCGAGTAATCGCCTTTTTATATTGCTGAATAGTCGCGACAGTGTCGCAACTTTTTATTTAGAAATGAATAATGAAAGAAGGAATGACAATGAAAAAAGTTAGTGAAGAATGGTTGGATAACCATATTATTGAACTGAAAAATATTTATGAAATTTTAAGAGAAGATTCTATTGAATATCTTAAGCAGGAAGATATATGGGAAAAGAAAATGAGA
>Ga0129309_1001414_pt1 | contig 12051 bp, 9 predicted proteins | sample L1105metagenome_FD_94439 | JGI IMG/M metagenome (GOLD analysis project Ga0129309, IMG submission 94439) | Ring-tailed lemur group fecal microbial communities from Wisconsin, USA - L1105 metagenome | ecosystem: Host-associated > Mammals > Digestive system > Large intestine > Fecal | place: USA...
ATACGGGAACGCGATGTATGCCATGCTGAAAAAGACAGAAGAATACATGGAGGCGGGGATCCCCGGAAACCAGTATGTGTATGATACAGAAACCGGAAAGATCATCCGTTACAGGAGTGTTACGGCGTCAGAAGCCCTGATTGCTTTTGCCGCGGCGCTTCTGTGTGCAGGCACGTCCTGCATTGTGATCTACCGCAGATATTCTTCTGTGAGAAAGTATGAATACGAGGTCAGCCAGAACGCGGGTATGGAGCTGCTGAAAAAAGAAGACCGTCTGGTCAATCAGTTCGTGACGAAGAGAAGGATACCGAAAAGCACGCCGTCCGGAGGAGGCGGCGGAGGAAGGTCGTCTGGCGGCGGGGGCAGGACTTCCGTACACAGATCTTCCAGCGGCAGGAGCTATGGCGGCGGACATGGCAGAAAGTTTTAAAGTAAACGACAAATGAATTTGCCGTTTACTTTAAACCCTCCGGGGGGATGCGCATGATTTTTGCAAGGAAGGTTCTGCGTTAATACGCAGCAAAAATCGGCGCTCGCGGCAGTCGCCAAATATCCATACCAGTATGGCTATCTGGCTCGTTGCCCGCGGGAATAAATAGCTGCACAGTCAGAAGGAGAAGCGATGAAAGAGAAGACACAGTATTATGTTGTAAAAGAGAAAGCGGTACCCGAGGTGCTCCTGAAGGTAGTGGAAGCCAAGCGTCTGCTTGAGTCGGAGCGGGCCGCCACTGTTCAGGAGGCAGCGGAAGCCGTCGGTATCAGCCGCAGTTCTTTTTATAAATACAAAGAAGATATTTTTCCGTTTCACGAAAACTCTCAGGGAAAGAATATTTTGTTTATCATGCAGATGGATGATGAGCCCGGACTTTTGTCGGAGGTGCTCCGTGTGATCGCGCAGTATCACGCAAACATCCTTACGATACATCAGACGATGCCGATCAACGGGATCGCATCCCTGACGTTAAGCGTGGATATCCTTCCGACAACGGGAGATATTATGACCATGCTGTCAGACCTTGAAAATCTGACAGGCATCCATTATCTGAAAATCTTAGGACGTGAGTAAAACAGGAGGAGAGAAAATGACGATCAATATTGCGGTTCTGGGCTATGGAACGGTAGGATCCGGCGTTGTGGAGGTAATTAATACGAACCATGACAGTATCAATAAAAAGGCGGGTAATGAGATAAATATAAAATATGTTCTCGACCTGCGTGACTTCCCGGATGATCCGGTACAGGAAAAGATCGTACATGATTTTGATATTATTCTGAATGACCCGCAGATCCGGATCATTGCCGAGGTTATGGGCGGGGTGGAACCGGCCTACACGTTTACGAAAAAAGCGCTTCTGGCGGGGAAAAGCGTCTGCACTTCAAATAAAGAACTGGTGGCGCAGCACGGCGCGGAGCTTTTGCAGATTGCAAAGGAACACAATGTAAATTATCTGTTTGAGGCAAGCTGCGGCGGCGGTATCCCGATTATCCGGCCGCTCAATTCATCACTGACGGCGGATGAGATCGACGAGATCACGGGAATCCTCAACGGGACCACAAACTATATGCTGACGAAGATGGCCCAGGAGGGCTGCGAGTATGCGGAAGTGCTCAAAGAGGCGCAGGACAGGGGCTATGCAGAGAGACATCCGGAGGCGGATGTAGAAGGATACGACGCCTGCCGCAAAATAGCGATCCTGTCATCCCTTGCATTCGGGCGTCAGGTGGACTTTCATGATATTTACACAGAGGGGATCACAAAGATCACGGCTGTGGATTTTAAATATGCGAAACAGATGCAGCGGGCGATCAAGCTTCTCGGCTTCAGCAAGAAAGTGGGAGAGAGCTTTTACGCCATGGTCGCGCCGATGATGGTGAGCCCGTCCGATCCGCTTTACAGTGTGAATGATGTGTTTAACGCAATCTTTGTTCACGGCAATGTACTCGGAGACGCCATGTTCTACGGACGCGGCGCCGGGAAGCTTCCGACGGCAAGCGCTGTGGTAGCTGATATTGTGGATGAGGCAAAACATCTTGAACGCAACATCATGTCCTTCTGGAGCAGCAAAAAACTGGAACTGGCGGATGTTGGAGAGTCACACCGCCGATTCTTCGTGCGTATAAAAGGCACTCCCGAAGAGAGAAGGAACGATGTGGAAGCCGTGTTCGGCGGCGTAAAATATGTACAGGTGCCCGGGCTTGAGGATGAGTTCGGTTTTGTTACGGGCATCATAACAGAAGCGGAATATAAGGAGAAGGCGAACCGGCTTGGCGGCGTCATCAGCATGATCCGCATGAGAAATCTGTAAGATACGGAGGACGAGGAGAATTATGAAATATATCGTGGTATTAGGAGACGGAATGGCGGATGAGCCGATCGGGGAACTCGGCGGTAAGACGCCCCTTGAATATGCGCAGACACCGGAGTTGGACAGGCTTGCAGGATGTTCCGAGATCGGGCTGGTGCACACGATCCCCAAAGGAATGAAGCCGGGAAGCGACACGGCGAATCTTTCGGTGCTCGGCTATGATCCGGCTGTTTACTATTCAGGGCGCTCGCCGCTTGAAGCGCTCAGCATCGGCGTTCCCATGAAGGATACGGACGTGGCTTTCCGCTGTAATCTGGTGACTTTGTCGGAGGATGAGCCGTATGAAAAGAAGAGGATGATCGATCACAGCTCCGGGGAAATATCCACGGAAGATTCGGCGCAGCTTTTAGAGGCTGTAAAACAGGGACTTAAAAGAGACGGATATGAGTTTTATGTGGGAACAAGCTACCGTCACTGCCTGATCTGGGAAAATGGGCGGGTGCTGCAGCTTGCTCAGCCGCATGACATCCTGACGCAGTGCATCGGGGAGTATCTTCCCGAAGATGAGGTACTGCGAAACATGCAGGAACGCAGCTATGAGATCCTCAAAAATCATCCGATCAATGTACAGCGCAGAAAGGATGGGTTAAATCCGGCAAACAGTTGCTGGTTCTGGGGAGCAGGCACAAAACCGGCCCTCTCATCCTTTGAGGAAAAGTATCACAAAAAAGGTGTGATGATCTCTGCGGTAGACCTCTTAAAGGGGATCGCAGTGGGTGCGCAGATGAAAAATATTTATGTGGAGGGAGCCAACGGAGGACTTCACACGAATTACGAGGGTAAAGCGCAGGCTGCCGTGGATGCGCTTTTAAAAGAAGATTATGATTTTGCATATATCCATGTGGAAGCGCCGGATGAAATGGGCCATCAGGGAAGTATAGAAAGAAAGATACAGTCTATTGAGTACCTTGACCAGAGAGTGATCCGCATTGTGACGCAGCAGATGGATGCTTCCGGTGAGGATTACCGGCTTCTGGTACTGCCGGATCATCCGACGCCGATCCGTGTGCGCACGCACACCGCAGATCCGGTGCCCTATCTTCTTTACGACAGCACGGATTTAAAGCGTGAGGACTGGACATATTGTGAGCGCGAGGCTAAGGCGTGCGGAAATGACATTGCCGAAGGCCATAAGATGATGGAGCATCTGTTCTGTCATGGGAAACTGCGTTCCCTGTGACACAAAAAACGCTTCGCGTTGATGCGCATTCTTTTTTCCAAAAATAGATTTATATGAAAGGTTAGAGTCAGATGGATATTACAAAGAAGCTTGCGGCGGAGCTGGGGGTTGCGCTCTGGCAGACAGAGGCGGCAGTGAAGCTGATCGATGAAGGAAATACGATCCCTTTTATTTCCAGATACAGAAAAGAAGCGACCGGTTCATTAAATGATGAGCAGCTCAGAAACCTTTTTGAGAGGCTGACGTATCTCCGGAATCTGGAAGAGAAAAAACAGCAGGTAATCTCAAGCATTAAAGAGCAGGGAAAACTTACGGAAGAGCTGGAAAAGCAGATACTTGCGGCGGAAACGCTTGTGGTCGTGGAGGATCTGTACCGCCCCTACCGTCCGAAGAGACGGACGAGAGCGACGATCGCCAAAGAAAAGGGGCTGGAGGGACTGGCAAATATTATTTTGCTCCAGCGGACCGGCAGGCCTCTTGAACAGGAAGCAAAAGCATTCATTGATCCGGAAAAAGAGGTCGCGTCGGCGGAGGAGGCGATCAGTGGTGCGATGGACATCATTGCCGAGGGAATTTCCGACGAGGCGGATTACCGTATCCGCATCAGGGAGATGACGGAAAAAGAGGGAATGCTGACATCTGCGGCAAAGGACGAGAAGACAGAATCGGTATATGAGATGTATTATCAGTTTGCGGAGCCGGTGGCAAAGATCGCGGGGCACCGCATTCTTGCGGTTAACCGCGGTGAGAAGGAGAAGATACTGACCGTCAGGATCGAGGCCCCGGAGGAGAAGATACTCCGGTTCCTGGAGAAAAAGGTGATCACCCGGGAAAACCCGTATACATCGCCGGTGTTAAAAGAGACGGTTGCGGACAGCTATCACAGACTGATCGCACCGGCCATAGAGCGTGAGATAAGAAATGCGCTGACGGAGAAAGCGGAGGACGGCGCGATCCGTGTATTCGGTAAAAATCTGCAGCAGCTTCTGATGCAGCCGCCGATTGCAGGGCGCGTGGTGCTCGGATGGGACCCGGCATTTCGTACCGGCTGTAAGCTGGCTGTCGTTGACGGAACCGGAAAAGTGCTGGATACGACCGTTATCTATCCGACCGCACCGACAAACGAACAGAAGATCCGTGCGGCCAAAGACACGTTAAAGCGTCTGATCAGCAAATATAACGTTTCCCTGATCTCTCTCGGAAACGGTACGGCTTCAAGGGAATCGGAGCAGATTATCGTGGAACTGTTAAAAGAGATCCCTGTGCCGGTGCAGTATGTGATCACAAATGAAGCGGGGGCTTCCGTTTATTCAGCGAGCAAGCTGGCGACGGAGGAGTTTCCGAATTTTGATGTGGGACAGAGAAGCGCGGCGTCGATCGCAAGACGTGTGCAGGACCCGCTGGCCGAACTGGTCAAGATCGACCCGAAATCGATCGGTGTCGGCCAGTATCAGCATGATATGAACCAGAAGAAACTCGGGGAGACGCTCGGCGGCGTGGTGGAGGACTGTGTAAATAAAGTCGGCGTGGACTTAAATACCGCCTCCGCATCCCTTTTGGAATATATATCCGGCATCAGCAAGGCGATCGCGAAGAACATTGTTTTGTACCGAGAAGAAAACGGACGCTTTACGGACCGCAGACAGCTTTTGAAGGTTGCGAAGCTCGGCCCGAAGGCATATGAGCAGTGCGCCGGATTTATGAGGATCACGGGCGGAAAAAATGCGCTGGATGCGACCAGCGTGCATCCGGAGAGCTATGAGGCGGCGAAAAAGCTTCTGCAAAAACTGAGCTTTGAGGCGGAAGACATTCCGGCGGGAAAACTTCAGGGAATATCAAAAAAGATCAGGGATTATAAGAGCCTTGCCGAAGAGCTTGGGATCGGGGAGCCGACCCTGCGCGATATGGTAAAAGAACTTGAGAAGCCAGCGCGCGACCCGAGAGATGAGATGCCAAAGCCCATCCTTCGCACGGATGTGCTTGACATGAAAGATTTAAAGCCAGGTATGATCCTGAAAGGCACCGTGCGTAATGTGATAGATTTCGGCGCTTTTGTAGACATCGGCGTTCATCAGGACGGGCTGGTCCACATTTCACAGATAACCGACAAAAAATTCATCAAACATCCGCTGGAAGCGGTAAGCGTCGGTGATATCGTAGAAGTAAAGGTTATGAGCGTTGACCTTGCAAAGAAGAGGATACAGTTAACAATGAAAGGACTGTAAATATGAGCGAAGAACTGACAAAGCAATTATTTTCATTTATAAAGAGCAGTCCGACCGGCTATCATGCAGTGGAGACCATGCGAAAAGAGCTGGCCGACCGCGGTTATGAACAGCTTTTGGAGAGCCGCAGATGGGAACTGCGGGCCGGAGGAAAATATTATGTGATCCGCAACGGTTCGGCGCTGATCGCGTTCAGGATCCCGCAGGAAGAGTTTTCCGGTTTCCAGATCATGGCGAGCCACAGCGATTCGCCGGCATTTAAGATCAAAGAAAATCCGGAGATGGAGGCGGACGGACACTATGTAAAACTGAATGTGGAGAAATACGGCGGCATGCTCTGTGCGCCGTGGTTCGACCGGCCGCTCTCAGTGGCGGGACGCCTGATGGTCAGGGAAGGAAACCGCATTGTGTCAAAGCTGGTAAATGTTGACCGTGATTTTGTGATGATCCCGAATCTGGCGATCCATATGAACAGGGAAGCCAATGAGGGAGTAAAGTACCATGCGCAGAAAGATATGCTTCCCCTGTATGGGGATGAAAGTGCAAAAGGCGGATTTATGAGGCAGATCGCCGAGGCGGCAGATGTGAATTCAAAAGACATTGCGGGAAGCGACCTGTTTTTGTACAACCGTATGCCGGGCAGCATCTGGGGAGCAGACAGGCAATATATGTCAGTCGGACGGCTGGACGACCTGCAGTGTGTTTTTGCTTCCTTTAAGGGATTTCTTGCCGCCCGGGATGGCGGAAGCGTTCCGGTTCACTGTGTGCTGGATAATGAGGAAGTCGGAAGCGGCACAAGACAGGGGGCGGCATCTACCTTTTTGTATGATACACTGGAAAATATTTGTGAGTACATGGGAAAATCGCAGCGCGAATACCGCAGGCTGATCGCGGCGAGCATGATGCTTTCCGCAGACAACGGGCATGCAGTCCATCCGAATTACGCAGAAAAAGCCTGCCCGACCAACCGGCCGTATCTTAACGGCGGGGTCCTGCTCAAATACAGTGCGAACCAGAAATATACGACCGACGGTCTGGCTGCGGCCATGTTTAAGGAAGTGTGCCGCAGGGCGGACGTGCCGTATCAGATATACCTGAACCATTCGGATGTTCTGGGCGGTTCTACGCTCGGCAATATATCAGGCACACAGGTGGCGGTAAACACCGCAGATATAGGGGCAGCGATTCTGGCCATGCACTCGCCGTATGAGACGGGCGGTGTGAAAGATACGGAATATCTGACACGTATGGCGGAAACCTTTTTTTCAGCCTCGGTTGAAGAAGAGGACTATGGCGTCTATACGCTGAAATAGAGGACATTGTTCATGACGAAAAAGGTTTTGGTTATCGGCGGCGGCGCAGCCGGAATGTTTGCGGCGCTGACAGCGGCGCAGGGCGGATGCGGGGTGCATCTGTATGAAAAAAACGAGCGCCTGGGAAAAAAGCTTTATATTACGGGCAAGGGAAGATGCAATCTGACGAATGCCTGCGATATGGAGGAGCTGTTTGAGAGCGTGTGTACAAACCGCAAATTTTTGTACAGCGCGTTTTACGGATATACAAATCAGGATGTGATCCGTTTTTTTGAAGACCACGGAATGAAAACAAAGACGGAGCGCGGGAACCGTGTATTTCCGCTTTCGGACAGATCGGCGGATGTGATCGACGTTCTGAGGAAAGCCATGCGTGATGCGGGCGTCCATGTGCATCTGCAGACGCAGGTGAAAGAGATACTGGTGCAGCGGGAAGAAAACTGCAGCCGGACGGCAGGCATACGGCTGGCAGACGGGGAAACGGTAAAGGCAGATGCGGTGATCGTGGCTACCGGGGGACTTTCCTATCCGAGCACCGGCTCAACGGGGGACGGATACCGGTTTGCGGCTGACTGCGGGCATAAGGTGACGCAGTGCTGCCCGTCGCTTGTGCCGTTTAATACCAGAGAGGCATTTGTGAAAGACCTGCAGGGACTGTCGCTGAAGAATGTCACGCTGTCTGTCTATGATGGAAAAAAGAAACTGTATGAGGGATTCGGCGAGATGATGTTTACGCATTTCGGCGTGACGGGACCGCTGGTCCTGACGGCGAGCGCAGCGGTGCAGACCGTGCTGCGGGAAAAAAATTTAAAGCTTGTCATCGACCTGAAACCGGCCCTTTCGGACGAACAGCTCGATATGCGTCTGATCCGGGAATTTGACGCAGGAAAAAACAGGCAGTTCAAAAATGTGATCGGCAATCTTTTCCCCTCAAAACTGACTCCGGTCATGCAGGAGCTTTCCGGGATCGATCCGGAAAAGAGAGTAAATGAGGTCACGAAGGAAGAGAGAGCGCATCTGGCGCATCTGATCAGGCATTTGGAGTTGACGGCAACAGGGCTGCGAGATTATAATGAGGCTATTATAACGAAGGGCGGCGTTGCGGTAAAAGAGATACAGCCGGCCACCATGGAGTCAAAGCTGGTGCAGGGACTTTATTTTGCGGGAGAAGTGCTGGATCTGGACGCGGTCACAGGCGGGTTCAATCTTCAGATCGCATGGTCGACGGGTGCGGCGGCCGGACGCGCAGCGGCAGAAAAGGAGTAGGTTATGACATATAAGATTGCGATAGACGGGCCTGCGGGAGCGGGAAAAAGCACGATCGCCAGAAGAGTTGCGAAGGAACTCTCGTTTGTGTATGTAGATACGGGAGCCATGTACCGCGCGATCGGCCTGTTTTTAATAAGAAACAGAACAGATATCAAAGAGGAGGCGCAGATAAGGGAGGCGCTGGAGAAGATCGATATATCTATCACATATACTGCCGGAGAGCAGCAGGTGATACTGAACGGGGAAAACGTATCCGGCCTGATCCGTACGGAGGAGGTCGGAAATATGGCGTCGGCTGCGGCCGCCGTTCCGAGTGTGCGGGAAAAGCTGCTTGACCTGCAGAGAACACTTGCCGAAACGAACAATGTGGTGATGGACGGCAGGGATATCGGAAGCCGTATACTGCCGGATGCACAGCTTAAGATCTACCTTACGGCGAGTGCGGACACAAGGGCGAAACGCCGATATGACGAATTATGCCGGAAAGGCGTTTCCTGCGATTTTGAGGAAATAAAAGACGATATCATAAAACGCGACGATCAGGATATGCACCGCGCAGTCGCGCCGCTCATTCAGGCGGAGGATGCGGTTTATCTTGACTCTTCGGAAATGACTGTCGAAGAAGTGACGGAAAAAATTAAATTCTTATATAAAGAACAGGCATAGACGGACAAAGACAGGCATACAATAGTAATAATAGGGTAAAAACATGAAAGTGACAGTGGCAAAGACCGCCGGTTTCTGCTTCGGAGTGAAGAGGGCGGTAGAAAAGGTTTACGCGGAAGCGGATGGGACAGGCGGACCCATTTACACATACGGGCCGATCATACACAATGAGAGTGTCGTAAAGGATTTGGAGGAAAGAGGCGTGCGGGTCATCGGTACGCCTGCGGAGCTTGAGAAGCTGGAGAGAGGAACGGTGATCATCCGCTCTCATGGCGTGGGAAGGGATATTTACCGCCTGATCGAAGAACGCGGACTGAAGCTGGTGGATGCGACATGTCCGTTTGTCCTGAAGATACACCGTATCGTTGAAAAAGAAAGCAGGGCCGGAAGACAGATCGTGATCATAGGCAACCGGAACCATCCGGAGGTGGAAGGCATTATGGGATGGTGCGAGGGCACGGCTGAAGTGATCGAAACGAAAGAAGAGGCGGAAAATCTCACCGTAAAACAAAACGCAAAGCTGTGTGTCGTTTCCCAGACGACATTTAACAACAATAAATTTAAAAATTTAGTTGAAATTATTGCCGAAAAGGGTTATGATAGTAATGTTATAAATACGATTTGCAGCGCAACGGATGAGAGACAGAGAGAAGCAGCGGAGATAGCTGCACAGGCCGGAGCAATGATTGTCATAGGCGGCCGGCAAAGTTCAAATACGCAGAAGCTATTTGAGATATGCAAAAAGAGATGCGAAAATACTTACTATATTCAGACACTTAAAGACTTGGAGCAAACAATTATACCTCCTGTCGATTGCGTAGGTATTACTGCAGGGGCCTCGACCCCCAATCAAATTATTAAGGAGGTTCAAAAATATGTCAGAAATGAGTTTTGAACAAATGCTGGAGGAATCATTAAAAACAATTCACAAGGGAGAAGTTGTGGAAGGAACTGTTATTGATGTAAAGGAAGATGAGATCGTCCTGAACATCGGCTATAAAGCTGACGGTATTATTTCCAGAAGCGAGTACACAAACGAAGCGAATGCGGATCTGCGTGAACTGGTTAAAGTTGGCGATACAATGGAAGCAAAAGTGCTTCAGGTAAATGATGGAGACGGACAGGTAGCTCTTACTTATAAGAGACTTGCTGCTGAAAAAGGAAACAAGAGGCTGGAAGAGGCTTTCAATAATCAGGAAGTTCTTACGGCGACAGTTACGCAGGTACTGTCAGGCGGACTCAGCGTTGTTGTGGATGAAGCAAGAGTATTTATACCGGCAAGTCTCGTGTCCGATACTTACGAAAAGAATCTTGAAAAATTTGCCGGTCAGGAAATCGAGTTTGTGATCACGGAATTTAATCCGAGAAGAAGAAGGATCATCGGTGACCGCAAGCAGCTTCTGGCTGCCAGGAAGGCAGAGCTTCAGAAAGCGCTGTTTGAGAGGATCAATGTCGGTGATGTAATGGAAGGTATCGTTAAAAACGTTACTGATTTCGGTGCATTTATCGATTTGGGCGGAGCGGACGGATTGCTTCATATTTCTGAAATGTCATGGGGCAGAGTAGATAACCCGAAGAAGGTGCTGAATGTTGGCGATAAGCTGAAAGTCCTTCTGAAAGACATCAACGGAAGCAAGATTGCCCTCAGCCTTAAGTTTGAGGATGAAAATCCGTGGCTGACAGCCGCAGAAAAATATGCGGTTGGAAATATCGTAACGGGATGCATTGCGAGAATGACAGACTTTGGTGCATTCGTTGAGCTGGAGCCGGGCGTAGACGCACTGCTTCATGTATCACAGATTTCTCACGAGCATGTGGACAAGCCTGCTGATGTTCTGCAGGTTGGACAGGAAATCGAAGCAAAAGTAGTAGACTTTAATGGTGAGGAAAAGAAGATCAGCCTCAGCATGAAAGCACTGCAGGCTGTTCCGGAAAAAGAGCCGGAAACGGAAGAAGCGCCTGTAGAGGAAGCTGTTCAGGAAACAGAGGAATAAGCAGAAGACAAGATGAAAAGTAAGATACCACCGATTACATACTGTAGCCGGTGGTATCTTTTGCTGTTAAACCGTTTTCAGCAAATGTTCTGCATAGCTGCGAAGCGAGGCTTTATCCTGAATAAAAGCGTCACTGCAGGCAAAATACAGAAGAGGACTGCTGTAGTCTTCCCTGAATACAGGCTCAAACAGCGCCGTGTACTGCGGCAGATAAAATCCCTTTTTCCGGCAGTAGCAGGTAGATGCCTTTGCAGGCTCCCGGTACTGTTTGTCCACAAAAGAGGCAACGCTTTTATGGATAGCCGTATCTTCAAGAGGAAGATAATAATAGTTTTTGTAGTCTTTGAAAAAATGTTTCAGGGCTTCTTTTGTCCCTGAGACCTGCAGGCCGAAGTAATCCTTATCACAGGACAGATAAAACAGTTCTTCACGCAGGGAAAATGCCTTTGGAACGGGCGAGGGCAAAAGCCCGTAAATAAGAAGGTGATCGCCCTCTCTTTCCGCAGAGGATACGGCAAAGGTACCTTCTATGAGCGGCAGGTAATTCAGCATGGGAAGAATGGAAAGCATACCGAGGAGATCTTCATAATTGTGGAGCAGAAGTACATTTAAAAGATCATCTGAACGCATGTGTGTAAATTTCCGGTAGACTTCAATAAGTTCTCCGCCGCTGTAGGGGTCGCGGCGGAAAAGGCCAAGGTACTCCTCAAGACTTTTCTGGTTGAGCGCGGAAAGCTGCAGGAGCGGCTTTAAGGGCCGGATCATGCGGAACAGATCGCGGCTGATCAGACCGGAAAAAACATCCGTAAGCTGATAGCTTTGCAGTTTTTCTTTTATATAGGGAATATCAAAGCGGTCGCCGTTAAAGTGGATGATCTGGGAGAAACGTCCGGCAAAGACCGAGAACGCATGGAGGACCTCCGCCTCCTCCTGCGGGTTTTCGGCAAACCACTGGGTAACAAGCCAGTCAGGACCCTGAAAGCTGACTGCGCCGATCAGATACAAAGAAGACGAACGGGCTGTAAAACCGGTGGTTTC
>Ga0129309_1001423_pt1 | contig 12008 bp, 10 predicted proteins | sample L1105metagenome_FD_94439 | JGI IMG/M metagenome (GOLD analysis project Ga0129309, IMG submission 94439) | Ring-tailed lemur group fecal microbial communities from Wisconsin, USA - L1105 metagenome | ecosystem: Host-associated > Mammals > Digestive system > Large intestine > Fecal | place: USA...
AGTAAAAACATTCTATTTGCTTTTCTCTTTTTAATGGGCGCTATCCCGTCGATCGCCCAGAAGAATTATCAAGTCCAGTCTCCGAACCGGGATATAAAGGTGGAGGTTACGGTAGCCGATAAAGTCACTTTCGCTATCGTACAGGATCATTCGGAGGTGATGAATTCTGCCGTATCTATGACTTTACAAGGAGGTGAGGTACTTGGCGCTAACCCGAAAGTCTTGAAAGTGACGAAGACCTCGGTAGACAAGGAGATACCCTCTCCGTTCTATAAGAAGGACGTAGTAAAGGATATCTATAATGAGATGCAAATCTCGTTCCGGGGAAACTACGGGCTGGTTTTTAGGGTGTATAACGATGGAGTCGCTTACCGTTTCACGACGAAAAGAAAGGAACCGATCGTTATTGCCGATGAGGAGGCCGTCTATAATTTTCCCTCGGATTATAAGACATTCACCGCTTACGTGAATAGTACGAAGCCGACGTTCGAGGAGCAATTTTTCAATTCCTTCGAGCAGCCCTACGCAAACGAGACGATCACTGGCCTGAATGATAAACGCCTGAAGATCCTGCCTCTTTTGGTGGATCTGGGAGATGGTCGCAAGATCTGTATCACGGAAGCCGATCTGGAGGATTTCCCCGGGATGTTCTTGAATAACGAGACGGGAAAACCTTCCTTTAAAGCGGTTCATGCGCCTTATCCGAAAGTGAAGGAGCAAGGTGGCCATAATCAGTTACAGATGTTGGTGAAAGAGCGTGAGAACTATATCGCCAAAACATCCGGAACCCGTTCTTTCCCTTGGCGTGCGTTTATAATCTCCCAGAATGATAAGGAGTTGGCCGATTGCGATATGGTCTACCGCCTGGCTTCTCCCTCCCGGGTAAACGATATCTCTTGGATCAAGCCGGGTAAGGTGGCTTGGGATTGGTGGAACGATTGGAATCTATACGGTGTGGATTTTCGTGCCGGAATCAATAATCCTACTTATAAATATTATATAGACTTCGCCGCCGAGCATGGCATCGAGTACGTAATCTTGGATGAGGGCTGGGCCGTGAACCTGCAAGCGGACATGATGCAAGTAATACCGGAGATCGATCTTCAAGAATTGGTGGATTACGGTAAATCCAAGAATGTCGGTATTATCCTTTGGGCAGGTTATTGGGCTTTCGCCCGTGATATGGAGAATGTCGTGAAGCATTATTCGGATATGGGCGTGAAAGGCTTCAAGGTGGATTTCTTGGATCGTGACGACCAGGAAATGGTGAACTTTGTTTATAAAGCCTCCGAGGTATGCGCTAAATATAAGATGCTAGTGGATTTCCATGGCGTATTCAAGCCGACAGGTCTTCAACGGACCTATCCGAACGTGTTGAACTATGAGGGTGTGAATGGTTTGGAGCAAATGAAGTGGTCTTCCGAGAAGGAGTTCGATATGGTGACGTATGATGTCACGATCCCATTTATCCGTATGATCGCCGGCCCGATGGATTATACGCAAGGTGCTATGCGTAACGCTGCCAGAGGTAATCATCGGTCGGTAAACTCGGAGCCGATGAGCCAAGGAACCCGTTGCCGCCAGTTGGCTACTTACGTGATCTTCGAGTCTCCTTTCAATATGCTGTGCGATGCCCCGTCTAATTATAGGAGGGAAAAGGAATGTACGGAGTTTATCTCTAACATTCCGACCATCTGGGATGAGACGGTCTCATTGGCTGGAAAGGTCTCCGAGTATGTAGCGATCGCCCGCCGTCATGGTAATGATTGGTATATCGGGGCGTTGACCAACTGGACGCCGAGGGAGCTGGATTTAGACCTGTCTTTCTTGGGCGAAGGTGATTATACTTTGGAATTATTCAAGGATGGCATAAATGCCGATCGTGCCGCCCGTGATTATAAGAAAGAGGTAATCCCAGTCCCGACAGATCGCAAATTAAAGATCCATATGGCTCCCGGTGGAGGCTATGCGGCTCGTATCCAGAAACGATAATTCTTTTTTCGTCTAAAGCGATCCTGCCTTTCGTCGAATAAACGCTTGCGTTCATAGGCGCAGGCGTTAGATTCGTTTACTTTTATAAAAAACGGTATTATGAAACTCACGAGGCAAGATTATATATTGGCGGGAGGACAGGCTTTATTGTGGATCACTTTATGGCTGATTCCTCCTGCGATCGATTTTTTCATACGCTTTAATCCGAGCTCGGCTTTCGAGGTGTGGAAGATTAATACGGGGTTCATTACTCCGTTGGCTATTGTTTTCACCGCTAATTTCTATGTATTGGTTCCCTATTTGCTTTATCGGGATCGGAAGATGCTCTTTGGTTTGATGAATTTGCTATTGATCACGGGGGCTAACCTATGGATATTTTCTCCTAAGGCGGATTTCCCGGACGAATGGCGTTCGGGAATGTATATGGTCGCTTTCGGAGCGTTCTTCTTACATTTGCTAGTGATTGGATGTGCCGTGGGGTTCCGTTATATCGTACGCTGGGGCGATATGCAGATGCGTTTGAAAGAGGAGCGGCAGAAAAACGCCGAGGCGGAATTGGCTTGGCTGAAGAACCAGTTGAATCCGCATTTTCTCTTTAATACCTTGAATAATATATCCAGCTTGGTCCAGATAGACCAAGATACGGCGCAAGAAAGTATCGGGCAATTGAGCGATTTGTTGCGGTATACGCTCTATGAGTCGAACCATGAGCTGGTACCGGTGGAAGGCGAGATCGAGTTCATGAATAATTACATCGAGTTGATGAGATTGCGCTGCAATGAGTTGGCTACCGTGGAAGTAGATTTGCAGATCCCGCTTAAACCGATGAGGATCGTTCCGCTATTGTTTATCTCTTTGATAGAGAACGCTTTTAAGCATGGCGTGAATAGCCGTAAGTCGTCGTTCGTACGTATTCGCTTCAAGGCGGAAGGAGATGACCTCGTCTTTACCTGCGAGAATAGCGACCATCCGAAACCGGATGTGAACCGTAGCGGATCGGGGATCGGGTTGGAGAATCTGAGGCGTAGGCTGGATCTGGCTTATCCCGGTCGTTACCGATATGATCAAGCGCTCCGGGAAAATAGTTACTTTGTTCAAATAACACTTCGAGACTGCTTATGAAAACACTGACTTGCATGATCGTAGACGATGAGCCCTTGGCGGTGAAGATGCTGGAGGGCTTCGTGAGCCGTACGCCTTATCTGAGGCTGGCGGCTTCCTTCAATGATCCGGTACTGGCACTCTCCACGTTGCGTGAGTCTCCGGTGGACGTGCTTTTCTTGGATATCCAGATGCCGGATCTGGACGGGCTGAACCTCTCCCGGATGGTACCGCCCAGTACGAGGGTGATCTTCACGACCGCCTTCAAGGAGTATGCCTTTGATAGCTATGAGGTGAATGCCCTCGATTTCCTGCTGAAGCCCATCCGATACCATAAGTTTCTCGGAGCCGCGGAGAAGGCCCGCCAATGGTTTGAGATGAGTAGCGTGAAGGAGGAGAGAGGCAGCCTTTTCGTGCGGGTGGATAGCCAGTTGCGGCAGGTGGAAATCTCCCGGATATTATACGTGACGGGCTTGAAGGATTACGTGATGATCTATCTGGAAGGGGAGGCTCGTCCGCTTATCACCCACGTGACGATGAAGGCCATGGAAGAGATGTTGCCTTCCGGTCGCTTTATGCGGGTCCATCGTTCTTATATCGTGGCGTTGGATAAGATCCGCTCCGTTGATCGGAATAATTGCGTTTATATCGGAAAGGAGATCATCCACGTGACGGATGCCTACAAAGAGGCGTTCAACGCTTATCTGAAAGCTGCTCAACCTTCTTGAACTTGGATGCCCATTCAAAGCTCCTTACGATGGGCATTCTAACGACCTTACAATGCCCATTGTAGGAACCTTATAATGGGCATTCTAAACTTTATGTGTATATTCGTGCCTTAATTAAGAGAAAACGATATGAAGAATAGCATTCCTTTAGGGTTTATCCGGATCTTTATCCTGCTTATATGTCTGACCTCGTGCGGTAGCAAAAAACAACAAAAAGTAGCTTTGCCCGCCGATTTCAAGGGACCGAAGGAGTTGGCTCGCTTATATGGGGTACGTATCACACCGGAAGATAATATATTCTTGTACAACGAGGGGGCCCGTTGGTTGGGTGTACGTCATAAATTGGGAGGGAGCACGAAGCGGGGCGTGGATTGCTCCGGTTTCGTATCGATCGTTTATCGGGAGGTATACGGAAAACAGCTGGCTCGTTCCTCGGCGGATATGCTGAAGTATAATTGCAAGAAAGTGAGTCGTGTCAAATTGCAGGAAGGAGATCTGGTATTTTTTAAGACGGGTCGTGGCGGGAAACGTGGCGTTCCGAATCACGTGGGGATTTACTTGAAAAATGGGCGCTTCATCCATACCAGTACTTCCAGTGGCGTGATGGTAAGTAACCTTAGCGAACCTTATTATACAAGAACTTGGTTAACGGGTGGTAGGGTAAAATAAAATTACTAAATTCGCGTCTTAGAAAAACTATTAAACATAAATAGAATATGTTGACAATCAAATTAATCACTGAAAACACGGATGCCGTAATCCGTGGACTGGAAAAGAAACATTTTAAGGGTGCGAAAGAAAGCATCGATAAAGTGTTGGAATTGAATGATAAAAGACGTATCGCACAAAATCAATTAGATAAGAACCTAGCGGAGGTAAACGCAACCTCGAAGTCGATCGGACAATTAATGAAAGAGGGCAAGAAGGAAGAGGCGGAGGCCGCTAAGAAACATGTTTCCGAGATCAAGGAGGTGAGCAAGGCTTTGCAGACAGAGATGGATCAGGCTGCCGAGGAGCTGCAGAACTTACTTTATACGATCCCGAACGTACCTTATGATGAGGTGCCCGAGGGTATCTCCGCCGAGGACAATGTGGTGGAGAAAATGGGAGGTATGGAAACGGAACTTCCGAAGAACGCTCTTCCGCACTGGGAATTGGCGAAGAAATATGATTTGATTGATTTCGATCTGGGTGTTAAGATCACGGGAGCAGGTTTCCCGGTCTATAAAGGACAGGGCGCTCGTTTGCAACGTGCGTTGATCAACTTCTTCTTGGATGAGGCTCGTGATGCCGGTTACTTGGAGATCATGCCGCCTACGGTGGTGAACTCGGCTTCCGGTTATGGTACGGGACAGCTTCCGGATAAGGAGGGACAGATGTATCATTGCGAGGTAGACGATTTATATTTGATCCCGACAGCGGAGGTGCCCGTGACGAATATTTACCGGGATGTCATTCTGGATGAGAAGCAGTTACCGATCAAGAATTGCGCTTATACACAATGTTTCCGTCGTGAGGCCGGATCTTATGGCAAGGATGTACGCGGTTTGAATCGTTTGCACGAATTCTCTAAGGTGGAGTTGGTTCGGATCGATAAACCGGAGCACTCTAAGCAATCTCACCAAGAGATGTTGAATCATGTGGAGGGATTACTTCAGAAGTTGGAGTTGCCGTATCGCATCCTTCGTCTTTGTGGGGGTGATATGAGTTTCACGGCTGCCCTTTGCTTTGATTTCGAGGTGTATTCCGAGGCACAACAACGTTGGTTGGAAGTTAGCTCCGTGTCCAACTTCGATACGTATCAAGCCAACCGCTTGAAATGCCGCTATCGTGACGAGAATAAGAAAACGCAACTTTGCCATACCTTGAATGGTAGTGCCTTGGCTTTACCTCGCATCGTAGCCGCCTTATTGGAAAACAACCAAACCCCCGAGGGCATCCGCATCCCGAAAGCGTTGATCCCTTACACTGGGTTTGATATGATTAAATAAGCATCAAATCATTTGATGAACACATCGGTAAACGTATTAATGATTAATGCGCAGGGTATTATGCTTTCGGTGTTAGGACGGGATTATTTTCTGTCATATAATCGTGTTCCATGGTTGAAAGAAGCACGTATTAGTAATGTGTTAAATGTTCGGATGGCTGGGCGTAATGCGATAGAATGGCCGGAGTTAGATGTTGATTTGGAGATCGAAAGTTTGAAACATCCAGAACGTTATCCTCTTATTATGAAACGTTCAACATTGGACTTTGTATAATCTCTTTTTTATAAAATATCCCAGCATTGTCCTTATTGTGGATATGCTGGGATATTTTTTTTGAATGAATTAGATGAATAAGTTTACGTTCGCGTCTTCCGCACGTTCCAGATAGGTGGCTACGCCTCCTAGGACAACGTTATCCATCAGTTCTTCTTTTTTGACGCCCATTACGTCCATGCTCATCGTACAGGCGATCATCTCGATACCATTCTCTACGGCTTGTGCCATAAGGCTTTCCAAGCTGTCGATCCGTTTCTTCCTCATGATAAGGCGCATCATCCAACTGCCGGCTCCACCCATATTCATTTTAGATAGTTTCAGCTTTTCGCTATTTGCCGGAAGCATCCAGCCAAACATCTTACCGAAGATATCTTTTGATACGGCAGGTTTTTCCCGTTTCTTAATCACGTTAAGCCCCCAGAAAGTAAAGAACATAGTCACCTTTTTTCCGGTGGAGGCGGCCCCGTTCGCTATGACGAATGAGGCCAACGCCTTATCGAGGTCATCGCTGAAAACGATCAATGTCTTGTTGTCGGCACTATTACCACCTGTCGCTATTTTGCATTCAGCTTTTTTTTTTCGTACCGTGGCGGCGATCGTACCTCCCTTATTTTCCAGAGAGACTAACTCTGCCCCGGTTATCTTGCACCATGAAGAGACATCTTTCCCGAAAGCCTGATCCGTTGCGGTGATTTCCAAAGACTCACCTTCCCGCAAGTTCTCATAGTTTTTTTTCAGCTGCATGATCGGTCCCGGACACATTAATCCGCAAGCGTCTACCTTAATCGCCGTAGCTGCCGGAGTCGATTTGCAAGAGCTACTTTTACCAGATGCCTTATCAGAAACAGCTTCGGACGAACAAGGTGCGCAGGCCGGCTCATTCTTGATCTTTGCTGTCGCTACATTCCAAGTCTTGTAACCACCGGATAGATTTCGGACATTCGTGAAGCCATTTTGAGTCAGGATGCGATAAGCCAAATAGCCCCTTAATCCAACGGCGCAAGTCACTACGATCGGTTTATCCTTGGGCAGTTCCGCCAAATGTTCTCTTAACTCATCAACCGGGATATTGATGAAGCCGGGGATTGTCCCTAAGCTGTACTCGTCACGGGTACGGACATCGATACGTACGGTATCTGGCGATAAGTTCTGGATTTCTCTCCACTGGATCGCTTTCGCTTTTCCCGTAAGTAGGTTCTCCGCTACGAAACCGGCCATATTTACAGGATCTTTAGCGGCTGAATAAGGAGGAGCATACGCATGTTCTAACTCAGTCAGGTCATAGACTGTACCTTTCCGCTGGATCACTTGCGCTAACATCTCGATCCGTTTGTCTACGCCTCCGAAACCTACGACTTGCGCCCCTAACAGTCGTCCGTCTTCCGGTGCGAACAATATCTTGATCGATAAAGGCACGGCTCCCGGGTAATATCCCGCATGCGAGGCTCCATGCGTATAGGAGGATTGATAAGCGATTCCTTCCCGTTTCAACAGCTTAGCGTTAGCTCCCGCCGTGGCGACCGTCAAGTCGAATACCTTGGCGATAGAGGTTCCCATCGTCCCGTCATAAGTTTCCTTATTGCCGGATACGATATTATCGGCTACGATACGTCCTTGCTTATTCGCCGGACCCGCCAATGGGATCAAGGCTGGTTTGCCTGTCACGAGGTGGCGTACTTCCACGGCATCTCCCAACGCATAAATATCCGGGTTCGAGGTCTGCATATATTCATTGACAGCGATACCGCCGAGTGCTCCGATCGTAAGTCCCGCTTCTTTGGCCAATCGGGTTTCCGGACGGACACCGATACTCAATAAAACCATATCCGCCGGGATTTGCTTACCACTTTTCAAATGAACGGTCACGCCTCCAGAAATCTCCTCGAAACGAGATACGCCATCTTCCAGCATCAAGCCTACCTGCTTGCCGATCAATTGCTGATGTACGATAGCGGCCATGGAATAGTCGAGGGGTGCCATCACTTGGTTAGCCATTTCCACGACGGTGACGTGGATACCCAGCTCATGCAAATTCTCCGCCATCTCCAAGCCGATGAAACCACCCCCTACAACAACGGCGGTACGGGGCTTTTCCGTGTTCACGTAATTCTTGATCGTGTCCGTATCCGGCACGTTACGTAACGTGAATATCTTTTTATTCTCGATTCCTTCGATGCGTGGACGCAAAGGCTCCGCACCGGGAGAGAGCACTAGTTTATCGTAAGTCTCCGTGTAGGTTTCTCCTGTGCCGAGTTTCTTTACCTCCACTTGCTTGGATTCGGGAAGGAGTCGGGTTGCTTCCTGCTCCGTACGGATATCGATGCGGAATCGATCCGTGAAGCCTTTCACGGTTTGTACGAATAATTTATTCCGGTCGTTGATCGTGTCTCCTATATAATAAGGTAATCCACAGTTTGCGTAAGAAACATATTTTCCACGTTCGAAAAGGATGATTTCCGCTTTCTCGTCCATTCTACGCAGCCGGGCTGCTACGGTAGCTCCACCGGCTACACCTCCAATAATCAAGTACTTCATATCTGTTTTTATTTAATTTGTATTATACATATTTGTTAGTAGACAATAATTAGTTAAAAAAAGGGATTCATCCCTTCTGTATGTATTCTTTGAGTTGATTGAACAGGCTATCCATGTTTAGCTCGGCCTGCATCATCTGTTGTATTTTCTCTTTCCCTTTTGGGGTGAGCGAGAAAAACATTTGCCGCTTATCCTCTTTATTGATGTTCCTGCGGATAAACCCCTTGTTCTCGACGGAGGTGATCACCTTTGAGACCCGGGAGTTTGAAAGACCGATATAATCGCAAATCATTCCCGCCGACTTTGCCTCATTATCCTTTAAGCAACAAAGCAACATGGCCTCGTTGATGGTGATAGCATGTACTTCCGAGAAATTTTTCTCGAACTGGTACAGTATCTTATAGATATCCTTTATGGCGCAAATTGGTTCCATATTTCTTTATAACTTGTTTGATGATGCAAAGATATAACTATTTTCCAATAAAAATACTTTCTAGTGGAAAATATTTATCTCTTGATATCTTTTAAGAACAAAATCGAGATTTAGGCTGTTTAGAGCTATATAATTTTAAAATGTATGGTTATGGAAGATATGTTTCAAATGGGTGTAGTTTTAGATTTATGTAAATTGGTAGAGTATTCAAAAGGCACCATCTCCAGTAGGCAATTGGTGAAAAGCCCTGCGGGTAATATTACGTTATTCGCTTTCGACGAAGGCCAAGGGCTGAGTGAGCATTCCGCGCCGTATAATGCATTGCTACAATTGCTGGATGGGAAAGCCGAGGTCACCGTGGATGGACGTACCTTTAAGATCGAAGCAGGCGAATCGATTTTCCTTCAGGCGAATGTCTCGCATGCGATAGCGGCCAAAGGTGCTTTTAAGATGATGCTGACGATGATCAAGGCATAAAAAAAGAGGTCCCTCCTAGGACCTCTTTCTGTTTCTTAGTCTCTGTTGGAGAAATATTTCATGAATTGTGAACGCTCATACATCGCCGGGTTCGGGATATTGGCGTAATTCAATTTGCCTTGGAACTGGGAAAGGGATTGGTAATGTGCTTGATGCATCCACTCTTCCACGCAAGTCAATACTTGGGAGATGATTTCCGCTCCATGTGTATAGACAGCGCTACACATCTGTACGGCGGAAGCGCCGGCCAATAGACATTTAACGACATCTTCCCAATCATGCACACCGGTAGAGGAAGCGATACTGATTCCCGGGATCTTTCCGGATACGATAGCCGTCCAGCGAATCGTGTCACTCAAATCGGAATGATTGCTAAATACATTACCCGAAACGATCTGCATATTATTGATGTCGATATCCGGCTGGTAGAAACGGTTGAATAGCACGACACCATCAGCACCGTTTACTTTCAACAAATTAACCAGTGAAGGAATATTGCTGTAATTCTTTCCGATCTTCATGATAACCGGAATCGATACGGTCTCTTTTACCTTGCGGATGATACTGACATACGTATCCCGGATACTCTCGAAATCTTCGGTCAGCTCGGTTTCCATGAAGAACACGTTCAATTCCAAAGCGTCCGCTCCCGCTAACTCAATTTGGCGGGCAAAGTCGATCCAAGCGTCCGCCTTATAGCAATTGATGCTGGCGATAATGGGGATCGTACATAATTCCTTGCTCTTCTTGATCAGTTCCAGATAATCATTTACTTGATTCGCTTTTACATAACCACGGATATAATCCGCCGCTTCGGGGTAATCGGAGTCTTGCATCAAAGCCTCGCTCTGCATCTCGATCTGCTCTTCGAAAAGAGATTTCAATACGATAGCTCCAGCACCTGCTTTCTCAAAATCCCTGTTACGTTCCGCCTTATTGGTGAGTCCGGAGCTCCCTACGATAATCGGATTGCGAAGTGTTAACCCCGCATATTGGGTTTTAATGTCAATCATGTTGCCTATATTTAGATTTAATAATTACTTTAATATTCCCGTTCGCCAAAGATACTGGTACCCACCCGTATCAAGGTGCTTCCTTCTTGGATAGCGATCGGGTAATCATGACTCATCCCCATGGATATCTCCTTGAAATCGACATTATCTTTACAGAGCGTCTCTTTCAGTTCGATAAATAAATCATGGATCTTGCGGAATTCTTCCCGTATCAACCCCGTATCATCGGTATTGGTAGCCATGCCCATCAATCCGCAAATACGAATATGCTGGAATTCAGCCAAGGACTCGTCACGCAACAACTCCTTGCATTCCTCAGGACTGAGTCCGTGCTTGGATTCCTCTTGCGCCACATGGATCTCCAATAATACCCGGATCGTGCGGTCGTGTTTTTTCGCTTGTTTATTCACCTCAGCCAAAAGCTTCAAGGAGTCTATGCTATGGATCAAATGAATAAAAGGAGCGATATCTTTTACCTTATTGCTTTGTAACGGGCCGATAAAATGCCATTCGATATCCTCAGGTAGTACTTTTTGCTTGGCGCTCAGTTCCTGTGCCCTGCTTTCGCCAAACACCCGCTGTCCGGCGTTGTAAGCCTCCCATAGAGCCTCCACCGGGTGAAACTTAGAGACGGCAACCAACGTCACCCCTTGCGGGAGCGACGTTTTCAGTTGTACTATGTTTTGAGCGATACTCATGTTTTTATCCTCTTTGTTCAGCTTGTTGTTTTTGCTCCGCTATCAGTTCCTCGCCACTTTTCTTCTCGCCGGGAATACTGTTCGCATCGAATGGGAATACATCCATCAACTGGGTTTCCGTTACCGAGGCGATGGTATAATCCGCCAATGTACCCTTCATTCCATCTTCCAATACGGCGATGGCCTCTTTCAGCGTAGTGGCTTGGGCAAGCATTTGTGCGGCGGTTTTCTTTTCCGCTCCGCTCTTCTCGTCCAACGTGATAAAATAAACCTTGATCTTATAGAACCGATCACCATTCTCGTTGAAGAATAATTCGGATAAACGAGCTCGTTTGATGTCTGTTACCGTGAATTCACCCGTGATGAAGGGGCGGATCTCCTCGATGATGCGAGCTTCCGCTTCCGTAAAAGACAGGGCGTCTACCAAGTAAGGCTCGGTTACTTTTTTCTGCATGCCATTTTCCAGCATTTTCTCGTAAGAGACCTTACATTCAAACCAATTGTGCATATGCTTTACTTTTTAATTTAGTCTGTACTCTGTTTAAAACAACGTACAAATATAGTGGCTATTCGTCAATAAAACAACTTGCCGCAAAAGATATAATTTGTCAGGATGTCTAATTTTGCGTGTTTGTTTTCAATTGGAATTTAAAATAGAGAGATATGGATGAGAAAGATTTGGTGGAAGGGATGCGAGAGTATATAAGTCTGTTACAAAAGGAAGGACGGTATTCCTCGGCGAAAAGTTATCAGGATGCGATGAA
>Ga0129309_1001426_pt1 | contig 11992 bp, 12 predicted proteins | sample L1105metagenome_FD_94439 | JGI IMG/M metagenome (GOLD analysis project Ga0129309, IMG submission 94439) | Ring-tailed lemur group fecal microbial communities from Wisconsin, USA - L1105 metagenome | ecosystem: Host-associated > Mammals > Digestive system > Large intestine > Fecal | place: USA...
CGAGCTGTTCGTCATACAGCAGGCTGTCATATAAGAGCGTGCGGAACGGCATCGCATAGTGGATCTCCATCTGATTCTCACATGCCAGATAGAAAGCGTCTGTCCCTTCTCCTACCTTTTTTATGATATCCCTCTCCCGTTTCCCTTTCTTCCTCCCTTTTCCATAAATAAAGATCGGATCTCTGTCTTTCATTTCATCCGCACGGATAACGTTCTTTCCATGAAACGCGATCCCGTTGATCAGATCTGCAAATCTTCTGTTATCTCTTAAATACTCCCGCAGAATATTATCTTTTTGCCCCATTTTCCTTACTTGTATTTCTTAAATTCCTTCTCCACGCAATACTGCAGTACAACTTCCATCTGCGGCGATTTCCATTTATTTCGATGATACAAGAGCTGCTTCCATATCTCAATCTCAAAATCTTCTACATCCAGATACGCTAATCTGCCTTCTCGAATACCTTTTTCCGTCACATAGTCCGGCAAGAATGAGATGCCATTTCCCTGTTCTACAAGCGAACAGATCAAATCCGTGCTGCCAATTTCCAGAACCGGCTGTATTTCCAGCGACATTCCTGCAAGCTTTTCATCCATCAGCCTGCGGTAACTCATGCCTTTTTCCGTCAGAATAAACGGCTGACAGATGAGTTCCTGAATCGGAATTGATCTCTTGCTGCACAAAGGATTTTGAGCAGCTGCCACAAAATGCGTTGCTGCTTTTTCTTCCTGTACGATGACATATTCCGTATTATAGATGTGACTGTCCAGCGTTAAAATCGCATCCACTTCATTATGGTTCATCAGTTGAAACATATCTTCCGTTCCGGCAGCAATGATTTTCAGCAAAATTCCGGGATAGCGTTCCCGAAATGCCGCGAAATTCTCCTTTAACAGAGAATAACAGAGGGAATCTGCCATCGCAATGCGAATCGTTCCCATAAGATTCATTTTCCCCTGCATCGTTTCCTTTAATTCCGTCGTCAATTTCTGTACCTGCAGAGCATAGCTCAACACCTCATGTCCGCGTTCCGTCAGGACAACCGTATGATTGATCCGTTCAAATAATTGCGTGTCCAATTCCATTTCCAGCTGCTTAATCTGAAATGATACCGTTGACTGAGAATAGCCAAGTTTTTCACCAGCTTTCGTAAAACTACGCAGTTCTGCAACATGAATAAAGGTAACTAGATTTTTAATATCCATATAGACCCTCCCATCGAATAATTCGATTCTCTTTATTATAACCATCAATTTTACAAATGCTTTCTTCTACTATATACTAAATACAATCATTTTTCTATCAAAAACAAACACAAACTTGAAAGGACTTTACATATGAATATTTTAAGCACAGCCGGAGATTTTGGCATCCGCATTTTTAAAGCAATTTACTTTTTACTTTGGGGAGATCTGATCACCATCCCGCTCCCGGGCGGAAGTTCTCTCGGACTCTCATTACTGATTCTGATCTTAATTCCTTCCGGAATTTATTTTACGATTCGGACAAACTTTCTTCCTTTTCGACTTTTCCCGGAAATGTTAAAAGTTGCAGTTGAAAATCACCATACATCGGAAGAGGATTCGATTTCCGGTATCCAGGCACTGATCGTGTCAACAGCAACCCGTGTCGGTATGGGGAATCTCGTCGGCGTTGTCGCTGCAATTTCTGCCGGCGGTGCCGGAGCTGTCTTCTGGATGTGGCTGATCGCTCTGCTCGGTTCTTCGACTGCTTTTGTTGAAGCAACACTTGCACAGCTGTATAAAGAAAAGGATCCTCTATACGGCGGATACCGTGGTGGGCCGGCCTACTACATCCATTCCTTTTTTATGAAAACGGACAATAGAAAAAAGAAATCAAAGATCGCCATTTTGTTTGCACTGTCCGGTCTGATCTGCTGGTGCGGTATCAGCCAGGTAATCGGAAATTCCGTTTCCTCTGCATTTGAAAACGCATTTGAAATTCCTCCGATCTACACGACTACAATCCTCGTTATCATCGCAGCTGTCATCGTGCTTCGCAAACACGCGACCGTAAAAGTACTGGATATTATCGTACCAATTATGGCTGCGTGCTACTTTTTTATCACTGTTTTTATCATTGTGAAAAATGCCGGTCAGCTTCCTTCTGTCATCGGACGAATCTTTACGGAAGCGTTCGGTTTTCGTCAGGCAGCAGCCGGTGGATTCGGGGCAGTCATTATGAACGGAGTCAAACGAGGACTCTTCTCTAACGAAGCCGGTTCCGGTTCTGCTCCATGTGCAGCGGCTGCCGCAGACATCAGTCATCCTGCAAAAGAAGGTCTGCTCCAGTCACTCGGCGTCTTTATCGATACGATCGTAATATGCAGCTGCTCCGCAATGATCATGCTGCTCGCACCGCAATCATTGACAAATGGTCTTGTCGGTATGGATCTTTTGCAGACTGCAATGCAGTATCACCTTGGAGATTTCGGTGTCATCTTTATTGCCGTCATTTTATGGTTGTTCAGTTTTTCGACATTTATCGGCATTTTGTTCTATGCAAGATCAAATGTTGCCTATCTGTTCGGAGATAACTGGACATCACAGACGTTGTATAAGATCCTTGCACTGATCATGTTATTTATCGGCGGGCTCGCTGCCTATACTTTCGTCTGGGATCTCGGTGACATTGGCATCGGACTGATGACCATTTTCAACATGATCGCACTGATCCCACTCGCACCGCAGGCAATGCACGCGTTAAGCGACTATGAAAAGCACAAATAACCAGTTTATTCATACTTTATACAAATCATATAAGATAGACTCCGGCATATTGTATCAAAGACAGAAAGAAGGTAATGATTATGTTTGATACTCCTCAAAAACGACGTGAACTCAGCAAATGGCTGATCACAACGATTACCGGCTGCATCCTGATCTATCTGTGTTTTCGAAATATCAGTACGGTATTCCGTGTATTATCCACTGCAGCCGGATTAATAAAACCATTGCTGATTGGATTTATTTTTGCATTGATCCTCAATGTACCGATGCGTATGATTGAACAATGGCTGCAAAAACATACAAAACTGAAAAAGGGAATCCGTCCTCTGGCGATTGCTCTTTCCCTGATCTTCGTGCTAGGTATTTTTATTCTGGTTGCGGTACTCGTGATTCCGGAACTTTCAGAAGCACTCCGGACGCTGCTGCAAATTGCCGTCGAAGAACTGGAACATCTTGCTGATATGAATACCAATACGAAATTAACGGCGCTCCCGCTGAATGAATATCTCTCCGGCATAAATATTGACTGGCTGAGTCTGAAAACCCAGTTGGAAGAATGGGTACAGACACAAAGTATGACTTTCGCCAATCAGGCAGCCGCAGCCGCCGGTTCCATTATAAACAGCGTTGTTACCTTTTTTATCAGTTTTATTTTTGCACTGTACATTCTGGCAGACAAAGAAACTTTAAAACACCACGTATGCCGTCTGATCCGTGCATGGATACCGAAAAAGGCAGCCGATGCTCTGATCCACGCTGCTTCCGTATGCAATCATACATTTCGCCTTTTTATCGCCGGGCAGGCAACGGAAGCCGTTATACTCGGCACACTCTGCATGATCGGAATGTTGATTTTACGTCTTCCATACGCTCCGATGATCGGCGCTCTGGTCGGTGTTACCGCTTTAATCCCGATTGTCGGTGCATTCGCAGGCACCATCGTCGGTGCGATCATGATACTGACGGTCAGTCCGGTCAAAGCTGTCGTCTTCGTCCTGTTCTTATTGATTTTGCAGCAGATTGAAGGCAATCTGATCTATCCGAGAGTCGTCGGTTCGAAGCTGAATCTGCCTGCGATCTGGGTACTTGCTGCGGTAACGGTCGGCGGAAACTTAGGCGGACCGCTCGGTATGCTCTTTGGCGTTCCGGTCACCTCTGCACTCTACGCCCTTTTAAAAGAAGCGACACAGATGCGCGAACAGAAACTCAAAAAGCAATGACAAACTGCTTTCACAATCTTTCAAACCGATTTGTTTCATGGTAGAATAAAAGCATCAAACTATATTGCACAGGAGGAATTTTATGGATTACAGGACTTATTTAAGGAATTATCCTGATGAAAACGGTCGTTTCGGTTCTTATGGCGGTGCTTATCTGACCGACGAACTAAAGCCCGCTTTCGAAGAAATATCCGAAGCTTACCAGACGATCTGCCATTCTTCTCAGTTTATCAATGAACTTCGAAGAATCCGCAAGGAATTTCAAGGCAGACCGACACCGGTATATCACTGTGAGCGGTTATCAAAATTATACGGCAACTGCCAGATTTATTTGAAACGTGAAGATCTGAACCATACCGGTGCACACAAACTAAATCACTGCATGGGCGAAGGTCTGCTCGCAAAATTTATGGGAAAGAAACGCCTGATTGCAGAAACCGGAGCAGGACAACACGGCGTTGCACTTGCAACTGCAGCCGCATTTTTCGGACTTGAATGTGAAATTCACATGGGCGAAGTTGATATTGCCAAGCAGGCTCCGAACGTAACGCGCATGAAGATTCTCGGTGCCAATGTCGTTCCGGTATCACATGGTGCGAAAACTTTAAAAGAAGCCGTGGATTCCGCATTCGCTTCTTATGCTAAGAATTATAAAGATTCCATCTACTGCATCGGTTCCGCACTCGGTCCTCATCCATTTCCATTGATGGTTCGTGATTTTCAGTCAGTGGTCGGATATGAGGCAAAAGATCAGTTCATGGAGATGACCGGACTTCTTCCGGATGTCGTATGTGCCTGTGTCGGAGGAGGCAGCAATTCCATCGGCATGTTTATTCCATTTGTTGACGAACCGGTCGATATCGTCGGTGTCGAACCGCTCGGTCGCGGCAGTTCTCTCGGCGATCACGCAGCTTCAATGACATATGGTGAAAAAGGAATCATGCACGGATTTGAAAGCATTATGCTGAAAGATAAAGACGGAGAACCGGCACCGGTTTACTCAATCGCAAGCGGACTCGACTACCCTTCGGTCGGACCGGAACACGCTTTTCTACGCGATCTTGGCAGAGTCACCTATGAAACGGTCGATGATGAGGCAGCAATGAAAGCATTCTTTGAATTATCCCGTTACGAAGGTATCATTCCTGCAATCGAAAGTTCTCATGCAGTTGCCTATGCCGTCAGAAAAGCACAGGAGATGAAGAAAGGATCCATTCTTGTCTGCCTGAGCGGACGCGGCGATAAAGATATCGACTATGTCGTTGAAAATTACGGCTACGGAGAAAAATATCTGTAAACATTCATACAAAAAGCTTTGAAAATAACGGCGGCACCCTCTGTTTACTGAGGATGCCGCCGTTTTCTGCTCTTCCTATAAATGATATTCACAAAATTCTTTTAATCGCTTAAAATCTTCTTCTTCCGTCTCTCCTTCCAGAAAGAACGTAACCTGATCTCCCTGATAAGCTCTCAATGCCAACAACGCCGGCATGTTTTTCGCATTTGCTTTTCGTTCTCCATGTACGATCGTAATCCTGCTTTCTAAGCTCCTCGCCATATTGGCAAGTGCCATCGCAGGTCTTGCATGGATCCCTTCCGGCACCTCTATGACATAATCAAAACGCTGCATATCGAATCCTTTCTAACTTTCCATCTGTCTTATGTTTTTTCACAGATTAAAACGGTTGATTTCATCATTAAGCTTCTTTGCAAACCGAAATGACTGGCGGAATGCGTAACTTTTTATCCGAACCGGCTTTGAAAGCAGCGGAAGCATCTTCTCCGTTCCATCTTTCATGCTGATACAGATTCTGAGATAATCAACTGCACTTTCATCTTTTCTTAAAAGCACTTTCTTTTCCAGTTCCTCCAGGCTCATTTCAGGATAAAATTGAATGCAGCTCCCCTTAATATCATCCATATCATAAAATTCCGGTTCTGAAACCTTCTGACTTACCATACGGTTATTGGGTATGCATATACGCCGATGTTTCTCATCGACCAACAGATAATTGCCGATCTTACCGGTAACGGCAAAATTCTCAAAACTCTCGTCATCTCTTTGCCTGGCACATAATTCTTTAATCTCGGACAGACTCTTTTGTGTGATCGTCTCCGTAAACTGTCTGCTCGCTTTTTTGTAACATTCCTTACAAATATATCCGCCCTCATATTTAAACTTATTCATTACTCCAAGCTGATTTCCACATACATCGCATGTTTTCATACCCAATTCTCCTTTGCCGTTACTGAATCTGTTTCATTGCATCATGTATTTTCAAATATATCTCATACTTTTTCTGATATCGTTCTGAATTATACGGTCGAGGTGCAAATGTTTTCTGTACTTTTACTGTTTTGTCAATCACTTCGTTCACAGAAGTATCGCCGACCGTTCCTGCCGCTGCCAGTGCAACTCCATAACCGGCTCCGGCACCGCTTTCCGTACGACAGACGTTTACACATAAGACATCTGCTAAAATCTGCATCCAGATATCATTCTTCGATCCGCCACCAATTACTTTCAGGTTCTCCAGATTCTCTGACGGTATCTTCATCACCTCTGTCAGCTGGCGCACTGCATAGCTGATTCCCTCCATAACGGCAATCGTCATTTCTCTTCGGGTAGTATCCGTTCCGATCCCGATAAAAGAGCCTCTGAGATCCGCATCCGCATAAATCGTCTTATCCCCGACCAAATGCGGGTAAAAGATTAATTTCCCTTCTCCCAGATGCGACGTATCAAATGCTGTCTCCTTATAAAAATCCGATGTTTCCAAGATACGGTTCATCCACCATGCGAAACTGCTTCCGCAGGACTGGACAACTCCCTGTACCAATATCATAATCTCTTTTCGATCAAATGAAAAGAGGATATTCTTTCCCTTTGCTGAAAAATCAAGGTTCTCTTTGGGATACATAAGAACACCGGATGTTCCAAGTGATAATACCGGATATTTTTTTGTAAAACATCCGGTTGAAATTGCCGCCGCCGGATTATCCCCGGTTCCTACCAGAACCTGAACGCCATCTGAAAAATGGTATTTTTCTTTCCAGATTGGCAGCAATTCACCGGCAATCTCATTCGTTCCTTTTACTTCCGGATAAATGGTCTCCGGGAAATCCAGCATTTCGCGGATTTCCACAGACCATTCCTTTTCCTGCAGATCAAATAATGATGATGTTGATGCTTCACAATAATCTGTTTGACAATTTCCTGTCAATCGATATACAATATAATCTGGACCAATTAAAAATTTCTTGATCTTATGAAAGTTTTTCGGTTCCTGTTCTTTCAGCCATAGTAAATTCATGGCCGGACTTCCGGTTGAAATGATATTGGCAATGTGAGAAGTTTTGGAGTTTTGCTGAATCTGCCGTCTGATATGCGGTAATCTTTCACTCGTCCGCGTATCATTCCACATCAGTGCCGGCCGGATGGATTTGCCGTCTTCTCCTATAAAGACAACGGTATGCATCTGTCCGGTCACTCCAATCGCTTTTACCTGTTCCGGTATCTGATCTTCAAAAAGTTCTTCCATCGCACTGTCAACAGCATACATCCAGATTTCCGGATCAATTTCTTTCCATCCCGGCTGCGGTTCCATAATCTTATATTCTCTGCTGCTTTCTTTGATCAGTTTTCCCGTATCATCAATCAGCGTCAGCTTCGCAGAAGACGTTCCGATATCAATTCCAACATAATATTCCATAAACTATTCTCCGAATGTTAAAATTACTTTATAAGTATCCGGTTTCGATGCCAACGCGATCGCATCTGCAAAATTCTCATAATCAATCATTGCTTCCGTAAATACGGTCGGATCCACAAGCCCTTTTCCAATCAGTTCTACGGACTGATGGAAGGAAGATATCGTTGGACTGACTGCTCCGGTGATTGTCTTCTGATAAGAATGAACGGCTCCCATATCCACCGGTACCGGTTTATTCGGATGAATCGAACTGAACATTACTGTTGTTCCGGTCGGCGCCGTCATCTCAACTGCCTGAGCCGCAATTGCCGGAATCGCCGTCGTATTAAATACGACCAATGCACCGCGCCCTTCCGTCAGTTTTTTCACTGCTTCTACCGCATCCCCTGCCATAGGATCAATAACATCATCGCATCCGAGAGAAAGTGCTTTTTCTCTTCGTTCTGCAAGAGGTTCACTTAAAATCACTCTTGCACCTTTCATTTTTGCGAGTACAACATGTAAAAGTCCCATCGTTCCACCACCGATTACGACGATATCATCTCCGAATTTGATCGTTGTCCGCTCGATGCTGTTCACGACGCATGCCAAGGGTTCCGTAAATGCCATTTTTTCAAATGATGTTTTTTCCGGATATACGAACAGATCTTCTGCCTTTGCCGTAACATATTCCGCAAATCCGCCATATCCGGATAATCCGTCCGGATTGTGGAAGATCTTGCTGTTCGGATGTTCCTCACAGATATTTTCTTCTCCATGTTTGCAATAATAGCATTCTTTGCAGTCATCAATAATATACTGTACCACTTTCTGACCTTCATGAAAACGTTCTTTATTGACTGCAGATCCCATTTTGGCAATCACACCGCAATATTCATGTCCGCCGATCCGCGGATAACTGTAATTGCAGTCTCCATTATAATCCCGCACATCATTCGTGCAGATTCCGGATGCTTTAATCTGAATCAGAACTTCATCTTCTTTTATTTCCGGAAGCGGAATCTCTTTGATTGAAAAATCTTTTGGCTGATTTAATATAATTGCTTTCATTTTTTCACTCTTTCCCACAATTCTAGTATGTTAAAATACCGGTTGCACCGCCGATAATTCCAATGACGATAATTAAACCAATTACTTTCACGGATGACCAACGTCTTTTATTAATTAAGTAATACACAAGCATTGTCATGCCAAGCGGCAGGATTTTTGGACAGACAGCATCTAAAAAGCTTTCCTGAATACTGTAAGTTGATGTCGAACTTGCAATTTCAATACCGCAGATTGCTGTTACGTAGTTTACGATCAGACCGCCCATTACCATACATCCCATGATCGATGCACCTTTGATCAGTTTATTCAAAATTCCTTTTTCAAGGAAATCCATGATTGCTTCACTTCCGGCTTTATATCCAAACATAAAGTTCCAATAACTCAAGCCATAAGCTGCTGCTACGATCACAACCGCATAGATTACGGCACCCCATACATTTCCACTTCCGGATCTTGTCAGGTCAATACAAAGTGCAAGCAGAATCGGAATAACAACGCCCTGCCAGATCGTATCACCCATACCGGCTAACGGTCCCATTAAAGAAGTTTTTAAGTTCGTAATAAATTCACCCGGAATATTTTCACCCATCGCCTTTTGTTCTTCCAACGCGACTGCCATACCGAGGATACATGCTCCAAATTCGATATGAACATTGAAGAATTCAATTTCACGCTTCATGACTTCTTTGCGTTTTTCCGGATTATCTTTATATAAAAATCCAATTACGGCTGAGAACATATGTGCTACAACCTGTCCCATCATTCTTTCATAGTTATAACATGTCTGCGGAAACGTCTCCCAGATAAGCCATGCCTTGATCAATGCAGACTTCGGAATTAATCTTTTCTTATTTTCCATATTAGTCATCCTCCTCATCATCTTCGTCATCGTAATCAGCTGCTGCACCTGCCGGAGCTGCTGCTTTGTTATCTGTCATCTGTACATATACAATCGCAACGATCAGGGCAATAATACCTAATGTCAGCAATGGAAGCTTCGAATATACTGCTAACAAAAATCCTGCAAATAAAAAGATTCTGGATTCACCTTTATAGATATACTGCAATGTGATTGCGATTCCCAATGCAGGCATCAGACCGCCGATGATCTGGAATACCGTCAGTACTCTTCCACTTAACAGATTTAAGATGCTCTGAATATAGTTTGCTCCAAAGTATGCTGCAAGCGTACATGGTATTGCCGTCATGCAGAAACACATGATCTGTGGGAACAAAACATTCGCCCTCCATATCTTGTTGTATTCCCCTTTTTCAATATATTTATCTGCCATATGTACAAAAGCACAGTCAAATGTCATACGTCCTGCCCATACGATTGTTCCAAGAATACCGATTGGAACTGCAATTGCGAGTGCAGTATCCGCATCCAAACCGCCGCAGATCGCATAAGCCGTACCAAGTACTCCGGCAAGACCCATATCTGCCGGCATCGAACCGCCTGCTGACATAAATCCCAAATAAACAAGGTTAATCGTTGCTCCGATCACAGCTCCTTCCACAGGATGTCCCAAAACCAAACCGGTAAGTGCACCGCACACCAGCGGTCTCTGCAATGACCAAAGTCCTACAAATGGTAAATTTCCAACTGCAAGCCAGTATATAACTCCGCAGAGGATTGCCTGAATGATACTCATGTTGCCCATATTTTTTTCCTCCTTAATTGATGTCTGTTACTCTTAGACATATTCTTTTGCTTCAATAACCTGCTGTTCCGGTACAAGCTGATAATATACATGTACGCCTTTATCCATCAGATGTTTGATTGATTCAATTTCATCCGGAGAGCATGCAACATTTTTAATAAATGGTGTTCTCTCTCCACGAAGACCCATACCGCCAAGGTTCACTGCATCAAATGTACATCCCAGATCAGCCATTCTTGCATACGTGATCGGTGTTTTCGTCAATACCATGACTTTTTCTGAGGCTTCTTTCGATGGTCTTTGCAAAATATCTGCTCCGCGTTCTACCGAATAAACATTACATTTTACACCATTGGGTGCCAGTGCCTTAATGACACGTTTGTTAAATTTATCTGCTGCCACCTCATCATCTACAATAATAATGCGGTTTACGTTTAAACTCGGTGTCCATACCGAAACTACTTCTCCGTGAATTAAACGGTCATCAACTCTTGCTAATACAATATTTTTCATTCGTCTTCCTCCTCATCGTCATCATCTGCCTGAAGCATATCATTTACATATTTTACTGTGTCTGGTGCTTCGTTCATTAATTCCCTACATATTTCTTCCGCCGTCTTATCCGCATAACGTCCCATCATAACCAGAACGGCTAATGGAATGTTGATTCCTGTAATATGGTAGAAATCATAATCTCTCATCAGATCAACGACTGCATTAAACGGGCTTCCATGGAATAAATCCGTCAGGAAAAGAACTTCCTCGCCCTCTTCTGTAGCATCCAGCTCTTTTTTCAGCTTTTCCTTTAAGGTTGCTACGGTTTGTTCCGGAAATAATCCATAAGAAACCAGGTTTTCCTGTTCACCGACAAGCATCTGAACACTTTCTACCAGTCCTTTCGAATAACTCCCGTGAGATACTGCAATTACTTTCATATCTGCCTCCTTTTCTCGTGCATTCATTCGTATATGTTTTTGATAGCTTTAGTCTAGCATAGGAATGCGGTTATATCGCACAGACATTTGCAAGAACAAATACGCAATTTCTTCCTGAGTTTTTCGCACATAGTTTCATATTTTCTCATGCAATTATCAAAATTTCCTGACGACTTTCTCCATCTATAATATAAGCAAGCTTGGTACGTACAGGTGAGCAGATAAAAACGAAATAAAACATAGAACAGGAGTGTAATTATGAAAATTGTTAACGGTTTTGACCTTATGGAACATGCAAAAAAACACGGTTTGATGCTTCCTGCATTTAACACAACAAATCTTGAAATGACATTTGCGATTGCAAAGGGATTAAATAAAGCAAAACTTCCCGGATATATCCAGATTTCTTCTAATAATTTAAGACTTTCTGATCCGGAAACAATTGTTTATTTGACGAAGAAAGCTTTGGCAGACAGCGATGTGCCAATCGCTCTGCACTTAGATCACGGTCGTTCTTATGAACATGTAAAAGCATGTGTTGATGCAGGATTTACTTCGATTATGATCGATGCTTCCTCTCTTCCATTTGAGGAAAACATCAAAGAAGTTCAAAGAGCTGTAGAATACTGTCACTTCTACGGTGTACCGGTTGAAGCAGA
>Ga0129309_1001429_pt1 | contig 11976 bp, 16 predicted proteins | sample L1105metagenome_FD_94439 | JGI IMG/M metagenome (GOLD analysis project Ga0129309, IMG submission 94439) | Ring-tailed lemur group fecal microbial communities from Wisconsin, USA - L1105 metagenome | ecosystem: Host-associated > Mammals > Digestive system > Large intestine > Fecal | place: USA...
TTCTCACAGATATGGTATGCTGTAAGCAGTATATCAACTTGGAGGTACGGAGCATGGAGGATATGACATTGAAATGGGCGATGAAGTCAGCAGGACATCGTTATGAGTTGGAATAATGGGAGGTGTGTTTTATGGCAAACATCTTGATTGTAGAAGACGAAAAAAATATGCAGGATATAATTGCTGAATATATGCAGCGTGGCGGGCATACCTGTTTCATGGCAGACGATGGCGTGGATGCGTTGATGGTACTGAAAAACAATCCTATGGATTTGATGATATTGGATATTATGATGCCCCATCTTGACGGATTTTCTGTTTGCAAAATGGCAAGGGAAATGAGCAACCTTCCCATTATTATGCTGACCGCAAAAAGCAGCGAGGATGATAAATTGAAAGGCTATGATTTGGGTGCTGACGATTACATGACAAAACCATTTAGCCCTAAAGTGCTGCTGGCAAAAGCAAACGCCCTGTTGCGCCGCTCTTCTGCGCTCCCGGAAGACACCATGAACGCCGGAAAAATCTCCATCATCCCCGCTTCTCATAAAGTCTTTTTGGAAGGACAGGAAATTGTGCTGACACATAAGGAATATGAACTGCTTCACTTCTTTATGGCGAACCCCGGTCAGATTTTCAGCCGGGAACAGTTGCTTAACCGGATATGGGGGTATGATTTTGAGGGAACAACCCGGACAGTTGATACGCATATCAAAACGCTGCGGCAGAAATTGGGGGACGAAAGCAAGTATATTGTTACGCTTATCCGTTCCGGCTACAAATTTGAGGTGACAGCATGAAAATCAACGATAACATGAATATATTTACAGTACGGAAGAAAATACTGCTGGCCTCTAAGCTGATCGGCGTTGTGTTGATCGTTTCTTATGTGCTATCTGCAAAGTTGCCGGTAGACACGGATATTTCCTTTGCTGTCTGGATGATTTTCGTTGTCATCCTGATCTGTGCGATTGATTTATTGATGGCCCGTTTTATTTCAAAACCTGTTTCTGAACTGAATGAGGCTGCCCGCCGCATGGCGGAACTGAATTTTTCCAAGCCCTGTACGGTAACGAGCCTTGATGAATTTGGGGAGCTTTCCAAAAGTTTGAATAGCATGAGTGAAAATCTGCAGCAGGCATTTGCGGCGCTGGAAGATGCTAACGTGAAATTGGAACAGGATGTAGAACAGAAGAAGCGGCTGCTGGTTGAGCGCAAAGAGCTGGTAGACAATCTCTCCCATGAAATGAAAACCCCATTAGGAGTTATCCGGGCTTACGCCGAGGGCATGCAGGATGAAACAGATGAAGTGAAAAGGCAAAAATATTCTGAGGTTATCATAGCAGAAACAGAGCGCATGAGCTGTTTAATTAGTACATTGCTTGATTTGTCCGCGCTGGAAAATGGAGCTGCACAGCTTCATCCAGAACGTTTTGACTTTGTGGAATTTCTGGAAACGATTGCCGGGCGGCTTCTGATTGATACCCCAGACGCTGATTTTGTCTTGCAGTACGAACTTCCAGAGCATCCCGTTTATGTCGATACCGATAAAAGCCGTATGGAACAGGTTTTAGATAACCTGATCATCAACGCAAAAAGGAACGTCCAACCGGGCGGCATTTTGAAATTGTCCCTGATAGCAAGTAACGATATGCTGGATTTTACTATTTTTAACCAGGGGCTGCCTATCCCACAAGAAAACTTGTCAAAAATCTGGACAAAATTCTATCGTGACAGAAATTCCAAATACAGCGGTTCGGGGCTGGGACTTGCCATTGTCGCACAGATTTTATCTATGCAGCATTTAACCTATGGCGCTGGAAACCGGCCCGGAGGCGTGGCGTTTTACTTCTCTATCCCAACTGTAAAGTGATAACCTGATATTTGAAGAAAGGTTTCTATTTCCAAAAGGAAACGGAAGCCTTTTTTTGCCTCCGGAAGATTTCACATCAACTTCACACCGATCTCACACCGACTTCAACGCCTTTTTTTATCTTTACCTCACAAAGAGGAGGAAATCCTCAAAATAAGGAGGTAACGATTATGTTTTTAGGTTTGGAATGGTACTGGTGGCTTGTGATTCTGGCGGTGCTGGCAATCTCTATCCCGTTCAAGGTAAAGTTTATGAAGTGGTGGAATGAACGCCAGAGTGAAAAGAAAAAGGAGCAGCACGGCAAATGGGGGGATGAAAATGATTGATGTAAAGGACTTGACGTTTTCCTATGGGAAAGACAAACAGGCGTTGCATGGTCTGAATTTCACCGTAGGAGATGGGGAAATCTTTGGGTTTTTAGGACCGAACGGTTCCGGCAAGTCAACAACCCAAAAGATACTGACGGGAATTTTGAAAGGACATGGAGGTACGGTATCTTTATTCGGGCAGGACATCAAAAACGCGCATACACAGGAATTTTTTCAAAAAATCGGAGTCCTGTTTGAGTTTCCCTATCTGTATGCCAATTTAAGCGCCCTTGATAATCTCCATTATTTTGCTTCGTTCTATCCCAAAGAACAGTTGCGGGACGCGGAAGAATTGCTGGACGAGCTGGAATTTAAGAGGGACTTTTTGAAAAAGCCGGTGTCCTCTTACTCCAAGGGGATGCGTCAACGTGTCAGCATGGCGCGGGCTTTAATCAGCAACCCGAAGCTCCTGTTCTTAGATGAGCCAACCAGCGGCCTTGACCCCGCCGGGGCTGTCCTCTTTCGCAGGATTATAGAGAAAGAACGGCAGAAAGGTACAACGGTATTTTTGACAACACACAATATGCTGGACGCTGATCTGCTCTGTGACAGAGTGGCATTTATCTCCGATGGAAATATTGTGGCACTGGATACACCGAGGAACCTGAAAGTGCAAAATAGCAATCACAGCATCGTCATTGATTATCTGTATCAGGGAAAAAGGGAGGAACAGACGATAGAGGCCCAGGAGCTTAAAGCTGGTATTCCTTTCGTCTATGACGAAATTATCAGCATCCATTCCCAAGAGCCGACTTTGGAGGATATATTTATCCGGTACACGGGAAGGAGGTTGTCTTGATGTGGAAAAGCCTTTATTCATTGCTAAAAAAAGATTACCAGATGATGGTTTCAGGGAAATTCTTTCTTGTGGCTGTGGGTTCGCTCCTGCTTTACACACTTTTCATTAATTTTGGTTATCTGAATTTTATGCACGCCGAGATTTACAATGTATATCTCTATGACCCGGCAGGAACACAGGGCGAGGTTTCACAGATTGTCCATCCCGTGGCCTCTCTGGAAGATATGGATGCGGCGCTTGCAAATGATACAAACGGCGTGGGGATTGATGCCAGCAGCGGCAGTCCATGCGTCATACTCTATACGGCAGCGGAAAAGGCAGACCAGCACAGGAAAGATTATGCGCTGTCTTTGCTGCATACTGACGGGGGTCATTCGGCAGAAATAGTCGGCAGTAACACTCCGGAAATGAAGCAGCGCAGAGAAATCACCTGTGAGCTGTTATTTATCGAGATTGTTGCCGTGGGTTTTTTGGGGATTGCGTCTGTGCTGTTCAAAGAAAAGCAGATGGGGGTTATTCGTGTTCATGCCATTATGCCGCTGAAAAAGAGCCTGTTTGTATTTTCCAAGATCTTTCTCTTTCTGCTGACGGATTTGACGTTTGCGGCCCTGATGACTTTGTTCAATGTCGGATTAGCAGACACGGGAAATATTTTGCCTGCTGTACTGGTGCAGACAGCGATCCTATCTCTGATCATGGCTTTGGTTGGGTTCGGCTGTACAATGCTGTTAAAAGATTTCAAGCAATTTTCGTTGGCCTATCTGGTGATTGCGCTCTTTGCTGCGACGCCGGTTTTTCTGGCGGCCAACACTTCCATTAAAATGGCATGGATTGGCTACCATCCGTTTTATTATGTGTATATGGGGTTGAAAAACGCATTTTTCGGTATGCCGGTCACAACCCCGGTTTATTATATTTGTGCGGCGTGTGCGATTATCCTGCTCTTTGGTATTGTGGAAGCTGCGTTCCGTAAAGAAATGGGAAGGGAGGGCTGACAATGAAAGGATTGATCTATCAGTTGAAAAGTGTCCGAAAAGATAAGTTTTGTATCATGTCATTTCTTCTGCCTGTCGTGGTAGCCATAGTGTTAAATTTTGTCGGTTCCATTGACCTTTCTTCTTTAGGGGAATTTCAATTTGGTGTGATTGCTCACGATGCCACTTCGGAAATGGAGAGCTGGTTGGAAGAATACGGTTCTGTTACAGTCTATCAGACGAGGGAGGAATTGATTTCGGCAATCAATGAACCATCTACGAACCTGATCGGCGTGGAAAGGGACGGAAATGGTATCAAAGCTATTATATCCGGTGATGAATTAACAACATGGCAACAGACGGCGAACACACTCCCGGAACTCTATAAACAGAGGGAAACGTCAGCACAGGCCAGTGTTCAGGTTTTGGAACGTCCTGACATACTGGCGGGCTATCAGAATATTTTTATTGCGATTACGCTGATCGTTGCTATGTTCATGGGCTGTACCTTTAATGCAATGAACATCATTTCTGAAAAAGAAGATGGTGTTGCGCTGATCAATGAAATACTGCCTATGACACCAAGACAATATATGATACAGAAGATCTTTGTCGGATTTGTCTTTGGGTGTTTGTCTGCCATTGTAACAGCGGCAATCTGTTTCAGAATGGCTTTTATGGGAATGTCGGTCATGCTGGCACTGATCGTATTGTCGGCCTTTGTATCTGCCTTGATTGGTCTGTTTGTTGGCCGTATCTCGGACGGGCTGATGGTGGGGGTAGTTTATATCAAAATTGTGATGATTGTGTTCATGGCAGTTCCCATATTGTACTATCTGGCGGGAACTGGAAATAAAGTCCTCTCATTCATCTGCTACCTTATCCCGTCCAGCGCCACTTTTGAAGGGATTATGGATTTGGCAAATGGAGGTGCAACCGTTACAGGTAAAGATATGTTTATCCTTGTAATCCATAGTGTTGCCTGGTTCTCGCTTTATCTGTTCATATCGGAACGCCAGAAAAAACACGCATAACTGACATTGAGTAAAGAATTGAAATGACGGTGGAGCCTATGGTGAATATCTTAATTATTGAGTCTGGGAAGGAAGATGGGATATTAAATGAAATAGTGGACTTTATATCTTCAAGGACACAGTGCGGGGGTATGAATTTGCTACCGAATTTAAACATAAATCTTTCTGCCGAAGTTTTGTTTTTCACGGGCATGGAAGTTCATGTCTATGAGCAGACCGTCTATCGAGATGGAGAATTAGTGCCAATGGCCCACCATGAGTTTTTTACGTTACTCTATCTGGCACAGCATCCCGGATGGGTGTTCTCGAAAGAGCAAATCTATGAGTCAGTATGGAAATTGCCCGGAGATGATTGCGGATCAGCAGTGACGAATGTAATCAGCCAGCTTCGGCGGAAGATCGGAGACGGGTACATAGAAACTGTGGTGAATAGTGAGTATCGGTTTGTGGGATAGGGTAATCCCCTGGAGCAGTGCAAAGAACTGTTCCGGGGGATTTTTTTCTTAATATACATATGCTGGTTTGAAAATAAACCTCAGAACATTACGAGGCAGTTAGGGGTGCCAATGTGGTGTGTATGATTAGAAGGAAGATTGGAGATATAGGGAGAATGGAATGGGGAGCAGGTATTCGTTAGTAGAGCAAAGGTAAAGTCCCAGAATGGCAATTTGAAAGTTACTCTGGGTGTTTTTATATTGCTATAGAAAAGCTCTCTTACGTTGATTTGAACTGGCTATAAAAGGTTGATTTTTTACTATCAATATGATAATATTTTCAAAAATCCAAGTTGGAGGACGTGCTATGATAGATAAATTGATGGATTGTCTTACAAATCCAGTAAAATGTAGATTATTACTTGAGATCCATTCGAGGGGGCAGACTACGGCAAAACATTTAGCGGATATTTATACCGATATTCCGCAGGCAACCCTATATCGAAATCTAAAGAAAATGACAAATGATGGAATATTAAAAATCGTAGAAGAAACACAGATACGCGGCACCGTAGAGCGCACCTATGCACTTGCATATGATCTCAATAAAGATCCCGATAAATTGCTTGAAGAAAACTCTGGAACCGTGTATATGCAGTTTTTCTTTCAGTATATCATAGGGTTTGCAAAACAGTTTCAAAAATACTGCCAATCACCTAATATAGACATTAAACATGATATGACTGGCTTTTCTCTAGCACCGCTATATTTGACGGATGAAGAATTGACCGCTTTAATGGAGCAGATTTCAGGTACCATTCGCAGTGTCAAGCAGAATAAGCCTGCACCGGGAAGAAAACTCCGCAATATAGGGATAATTGTTTCGCCTGAAGAAAAAATGGATAGGTAGTTTTACCGCCCATGTTATTAGAAACTGTGGGCGGTTTCTATTGACTTTATATTATCAATATGATAATATTACCTAAACGAGAATAAATTGACCGATATAAACTACATATATGTTTGGCGGTTGGTTGTTCTTAACAACACAACGTGAAAGGAGCTTTGTTTATGAACAAGAAACAAAAAGGAGTTATGCTTGTACTTACTTTGATTACTCTGGTATGCGTGCTTGTAGCCCTTCATTTTTTACCCGATGAAATTCCTCTACATTTTGGAGTAAATGGTGTGGGTAGTGTTGCAAGTAAATATTTTCTATTGATTTTTGTACCAGTGCCGGCTGCCCTCTATTGGGCGATCTGCCGCAAATATAATAAATGAGGAGGTATTATCATGGGGGCCATATTAGAAATCACAAACTTCACAAAAATTTATTCACAGAGGAAAAGGGCGGTAGATTCGCTTTCGCTTACTGTCATGCCCGGAGAAATACATGGTTTTATTGGACATAACGGGGCGGGAAAAACAACTACGATTCGTGCAGTGGTTGGTGTTATGGATTTTGACGTGGGAGAGATTTTAATTGACGGACATTCCGTAAAACAGGAACCTGTCATCTGTAAAGCTCTAACTGCTTATATTCCTGATAACCCGGATTTATACGATTATGTTACGGGGATTCAATTTCTTAATTACATGGCAGATATGTTTTCTGTTGATCGGAAATGCCGGGAGGAACGTATATGTAGATATGCTGATCTGTTCAATATTACCGACAGCTTGGGAAATTTGGTCAGCTCCTATTCGCATGGTATGAAACAAAAACTGGCTCTGATCGGTGCCTTTCTGCATCAACCTAAGTTGCTTGTGTTGGACGAGCCATTTGTCGGGCTTGACCCGGAAGCTGCTTTTCGCCTGAAAGAAATTATGCGTGAATTATGTAATCAGGGAAATGCCATATTCTTTTCCACTCATGTATTGGATGTTGCGGAGAAACTATGCGATAAAGTTTCCATTATTAAGCAGGGGAAAATGGTGATAAGCGGCAGCATGGAAGACGTCAGGGGTTCGGGCAGTTTGGAGGATGTTTTTATGGAGGTAGTAGAAAATGCAAAATAAGTACCTGCTTCTTTTGAAAATGCAGTTATATAATTTCTTTGGTATTAACCGTATGCTTCACTCTCACAACAAGAAAGAGAAACAAAGGAGTGCCGCAATAGGAATACTGGTGATCATCGTTCTTGGGTTGATGATTGCATATAGCACACTGTTTAGCGCCAGGTTAGCGAGTATGGGAGATGCAGGTATTTTACCGACGATTTCTGCATTGATTTGTTCACTGGTGACATTGGTATTGACATTTCTCAAGAGCTCAGGCGTTCTTGTTGGCCTGCGTGACTACGATATGGTTATGTCGCTTCCAGTGAAAAGTTCAGATGTGGTTTTGAGCCGGATAACAATGGTATATTTAGCGAACCTTTTAGTCAGCATGATCGTGATACTGCCTGCCGTTGTTATTTTTGGGTTGAATACAGATGTGGGAATAGTGGCGAACCTTATTTTTTTGTTGTCTATCCTGTTTATGCCAGTTATCCCTATGATAGTCTCTTTGGGGCTTGGAGTTTTGATTACTGCTGTTTCTTCCCGGTCAAAGCACAAGAATATATTTTCGCTTGTTTTAAGTACCCTTGCGGTTTTGTTGATTGTGGTAGCTTCCACAAAGGCGCAAAATATGGATTCCTCTGAAATTTTAAATATAGGGCTTGTATTGAGCAATATTGCAAATCGTGTTTACCCTCCGGCAGCATTTATCTCAATAGCAGTACTGAATCAGGATTGGTTATACTTCTTTGCCTTTGCTGGCCTGTCCGTTTTGGTTGGTGGAATTTTCGTAATGATTGTAGCACACTTCTATCAAATGATGAACACAGTTACTTTTAGTCATGCTGTCACCAAATATGTGGGAAAGCCACTAAAGATTTCTTCCCCGGTCAGGGCAATGTATAAACGGGAGTTTGATCGTTATTTTTCCTGCACAATTTACGCACTTAATTCTACTATAGGGATGGTTCTGCTGCTTGTAGTTTCTGTGATGCTTTTGTTTATCAGTCCTGAAATGCTGGAACAGCAAAGCGGATTTGCCGGATTAAGTCAAATGTTGAGACAGATGCTTCCAATGGTAATCGCCGTATTTATCACTATGACGTCCACTACCGCTGCATCATTGTCTTTAGAAGGGAAAAACCGATGGCTGATGTGTTCTGCTCCCGTTCGCACCATAGACATATTCAATTCAAAGATTGCGGTCAATCTCACAGTGATATCCCCGTTTGCAGTGACCAGCATACTTTTGCTGGGCGTCAGAATGAAGGTTTCCCCGGTACAGATCACTTTGTTGTGCATCGTACCGGCAGTCTATGCTTGTTTTATATCGGTGTTAGGAATGTATATGAATGTGAGATTTCCAAAGTATGACTGGACAAGCGAGTATTACGCAGTCAAAGGCGGTGCAGTTTCTGTTTTGGCAACCATGGGAGTTGGTCTCTTGAGCAGTGTGATCCCGTTCTTTATCTGCCTCATTTTTACTGATTTCAGCACCGTTATTATGGCAGTAACGTCTTGTCTGCTGCTTACAATCACAGCCACTATTTATAAATCGCTGAGGGGTATTCAGTTATATATGTGATATGGGAAACGGGTCTTTAGACAAGAAATTTAAAGCGTTGTCCAGTCAAAACAGGCGTAAAATAATTTTATACTTAAGGGATGGTGGGAAATGTGCTGGAGATATTGCAAACCAATTTCCTGTTTCTGCTCCTTCCATTTCCTACCATTTGTCCGTTTTGGAAAAAAGCCAGTTGATTTCTTCTGTCCACTTAGAAGGATTTATCTACTATTATTTGAATTTCGAGGAAATGGAGGAGGTAATTCAATGGCTGAATAAAATATTAAGTAAAGCATGAGGTGTTTGCGGTATATGGAGAAAAAAGATTTCTTACATATTTCAGAGGTTCTCATACAAGAACGTAAGATGAAAGGAAATTCACAAGAGGAATTAGCACAGTATTGTAATGTCTCAAAGTCATCTGTTTCAAAATGGGAGACGGGAAGGTCACGGCCTAATATCTATCAATTTCCTAAAATTGCTGATTTTTACAATATAACGATTCAGAAACTATTAACTGGAAAGGAAAAAGATGAATGAGAAAGACTATTTAGAAAAAATATGTTCAGCATAGGAGGATGATATGTCTGCTTTTGCAAAGTTTGAGAGTATCCCAGAAATCCAGCGGGGAAATTTAATTATCAACCTACAGAGTTATATTGTTACTTTGACCGGAGAGAAAATCAGTCTGTATCCCAAAGAATTTGATGTCCTCTGCCTATTGACGAAGTATCCCGGTTGGGTGCTTTCTCCTGAACAGATTTACGATGCCGTTTGGAAGGAGAGCGTGACTGGCTGCGAGCATTTGGTCTATAACGTGATTTGCCAGATTAGAAGAAAACTGAAGAACCCGGATATGATCCAGACGGTTATCAGGAGAGGATATAAATTTGTGGAATAACAGGTTAGACAATAAGAGTGGGAGTAAGTATCAGTTTGTGAAATAAAATGAAATGCGGAGGCGGTTGAACCACAAGGAATGACTGGCCTCCGTTTTTATACCTCGCAATAGGACTTGACAAAACAAAAATGACACGGTATAATTGAACATAAGTTCAAAATTGGAGAGAAAAATGGCACAGGTATTGAAGGAAGAAATAAGGGAAAAGATTTTAAAGGCTGCTTTAAAAGAGTTTTATGATAAGGGTTATAAATCGGCTGCTATGCGAAATATTGCGGAGAAAGCGAAGATTCCTACTGGTCTTATTTATTCGTATTACAAGAATAAGGAAACTCTTTTTGATGCTGTTCTTCGTCCGGTTTTGTATGATTGGGAGAAGGTATTGACCGCTGGTGGAGAAAATAAGAGCAAGCATATGGATACGGAAATCTACGGATTGAGCAAAGCGGAGATTGAGTGCTTGCTGAATCTTTTTGATCATCGACAGGAATTTATTATCCTGATTGACAAAAGCAATGGTACAGTGTATGAGAATGAAAAGGAGCGCTTTGTTCAAGATATAGAAGATCATTTAGTAAAACATCGAAATGATAAAACTGCGGACACAGTTTTTATCCATATTATTGCAAATAATTTTGTAGATGGTCTGATGCAGATTATGTATCACTACCAGGGAAAGGAATGGGCAGTTATGATATTACAAAAGTTGTCAAAAATGTATTTGTCGGGAATCGGTCTTTAGACCGGTTCCCATTTTTTATTGAACAAAATTGAACTTTTGTTCAAAATTAAAGGAGGAAAGACGAATGATGTCACTATTTATACGAATATTTATCAAGAATAAGGATGATGTTTCAAATCCAAGTGTAAAGAAAGCCTATGCTACTTTATCAAGCGTTGTCGGCATCCTGTTAAATCTATTTTTATGTACAGCGAAAATTACGATTGGTCTTTTAAGCCATTCAGTTGCTATTTCAGCAGATGGATTTAATAACCTGTCAGACGCAGGTACCAATCTGGTGTCACTTCTTGGTTTTAAGATTGCAAGATACGGCGGGGGAAGTACACATCCTTTCGGGCATGGACGAATTGAATGGATCATGGGTATTTTTGCATCTATCGCCGTTCTGCTTATGGGAATAAAACTGGCAGGAACTTCGGTCAACGCGATAACCAATCCACAAGAGACGATATTTAGTGCTGCCGCAGTGATTGTGCTGGTACTTTCTATTCTGGTTAAGGTTTACATGTACTACTACAATAAGCAGTTTGGAAAGATTGCCGACTCAGAAACTTTGAAAGCAACTGCCGCGGATTGTATCAGCGACTCGATTGCTACTACTGCAGTTTTGGTTTCTACTATTGTTTCTCATTTCACTCATTTTGAGATTGATGGTTATTGTGGTGTATTGGTGTCTGTATTCATTACTTTTGCAGGTGTGAAAAGTTTGTGGGGAGTATTAGGGCGCATCATGGGAAAAGCTGCAGATACGGATATAAAGGATGACATTTTGCAGATGGTTAAATTACATCCAGAAATCGTTGCCGTGCATAATCTGATGCTGCACGATTATGGATTTGGCTACTTTGTGGTTTCTATGCGTGTTGCGGGATGCAAAAAAGACAGCGAACAGCTTTACATCTCAGTAAATCAGATCGCTTATGAACTATATCAAAAATTTCATTGTGATTGTTTCATACAGATTGATTATCTTCTGGAGGACGAAGCATTAACGAATGATCTTACAGAACAAATATATTCTGTGATGAAAAAGTATAGTGAAGAAATTAAAATTGATAATTTTCGACTAATTGAAACTGGCCCTTTTATCAATGTGGTTTTCGATATGGTTTATCCTGCCGAACTGCAAAAAAGAGAGGAAGAAATCTGCAAAGACATTGTGGATAGGCTTGAGGCTGAAAGTCCAAGATTCCATACCATAATCAAAGGTATTATACGGCGTGAGCGTTTCAGCCTGCACCGATAATATAAAATTTTTACATTAGGAGGACATTCAAATGGCAAAA
>Ga0129309_1001431_pt1 | contig 11965 bp, 9 predicted proteins | sample L1105metagenome_FD_94439 | JGI IMG/M metagenome (GOLD analysis project Ga0129309, IMG submission 94439) | Ring-tailed lemur group fecal microbial communities from Wisconsin, USA - L1105 metagenome | ecosystem: Host-associated > Mammals > Digestive system > Large intestine > Fecal | place: USA...
CTCGCAGAGCAGCCAGTGTCAACAGCGGATATACCACCAGACGGATCAGGCAATAATACAATACTGATGGATCTAGCAACTGTTTCACTTTCGAATTCGCCAGCATCGATCCAATCGCCAGCATTGAGATCGGTACCATACATTTGCTGATACTTGCCATCGTATTATCCACAAACACTGGCAATTCAAATGGACATACCATCAACACAATACCAATCACAATAGCAATAATACATGGATGCTTCACCAGTTTCTTATACGCCTCTTTCCTATCCACATCCGTGAACAACGCAAGACCAGAAGACCACATGGTTACCCGGACCGGAATCTGGAAGATGGATGTATACAGAACTCCTAAGCTGCCATATAGGCTGTTAATAATCGGAAGCCCGATAAAACTGGAATTCGACACGATCAGTCCATAAGTAAATATATTTTTTCTCCCAGAATCAAACTTCCAGAAGAAGTATTTTCCAACTAGAATACTAAATATTTGAATTGCTAAAGAAACTATAAAAGCATTCACACAATTCTTAAAAAATTCTCCAGAGATGTCTATCTCCCCTAAAAATGACTCTATGATATTACAAGGAAGTATAATGTTCACCGTCAGATCTGATAACGTCTTCTGCCCCGCATCGGAGATAATCCCCTTTCTTTTCAGGAATATTCCTATAAGTATCAGCAGAAACAATGTAAACTGCAAGTGTATCATCTGTGTAAAAAAATCCATCTCAGCCTTTCCCCTTTCTCTTAGAGTCTGCTCGGGTACACCTTATGCATCATTTAGGCACACCCTTAATGTCAATTAGGTACACCACTTATGTCAATTAGGTACACTACTTATGTCAGTTTGGGACGTAGTAAAACTGCATTTTACTACGTCCCCATCCACTACTGCGTCACTGTTTTTGACGCATATATCTTCGTTCTTTCTTCTCTATTAAAATATTTCTTCGTCTCATCCACAACCACCTTACGCAATCCAATCAGCGCAATCAGATTCGGGATAATCATCAGCGCATTCGTAATATCTGCCAGCAGCCAGATTGGTTCCAGCGTCAGGAACGGTGCAACTGCAATCGCAAGAATATACACAACCTTGAATCCTTTAATGCTCTTCGTACTTCCGGTCAGATACAGTATACATCTTTCCCCATAATAATTCCATCCAAGAATCGTTGTAAATGAGAAAAAGATAATACCAATTGCAACCATATACATACCTATATTAAATGGAAGACCCATATTATATGCCTTGGTTACCAATACGCTTCCGCTAAGTGAACTATTATCCAAAAGCCCACTGGAGATGATTACCAGCCCCGTCATAGAGCAGGTTACAAGTGTGGTGAAAAAAACACTCGTCATAGAGATCAGTCCCTGCTTTACGCAAGAATTCGTCTTAGCTGCTGCTGCAACGATGGGAGAACTTCCAAGTCCCGCCTCGTTCGTATAGACACCTCTTGCAACACCAGTTCTCATCGCCGTCATGAAAGTGATAACTCCGGTACCTGCAGCACCGCCAAGTGCAGATTCCTTAGAGAACGCACAACGGAAGATCTCGCCAAATGCTCCCGGAATTGCCTGATAATTTACAGCCAGTATCACAAAAGATCCGCCGATAAAAAAGATTGCCATAAACGGTACTACAAACTGTGCTACTTTAGAGATAGACTGAATACCGCCAAGTGTAACAACTGCTGTTAAAATTGTTACGATCACACCAATAACGATTACTGGTATTCCAAAGGAATCACTGACAGATTCCGTAATTGCATTCACCTGTGGGAATGTACCGCATCCTAACAGTGCAGTTACGATTCCAAAAAAAGCAAAAAGTTTCGCCAGCCATTTGAACTTCTCACCCATTCCATTCTGGATATAGTACATCGGTCCTCCGGCAATCTGTCCATTCTCATCGGTGATACGGTATTTTACTGCCAGAAGCGCCTCTGCATATTTCGTTGTCATTCCCAATATTGCGGATACCCACATCCAGAACATCGCGCCCGGCCCACCAATTCTAAGTGCTGTTGCCACACCCACGATACTTCCGGTTCCGATATCAGCCGCCAGCGTCGTACACAGTGTAGCAAATGCGGACACATCCCCGGCACCCTCTTCTTTTTCAAAGATACTTCTCATTGCTTTCGGGAATTTCAGAAGTTGAAGCCCTTTTAATCTGTAAGTAAAATATAATCCAGTTCCCATAAGCAATATCAATGTCGGCGGTCCCCAGATAAATGACTGGACTTTTTCCAGCACGGTCATTAGTGTTTCCATAATAATCCTCCAAGTTGTTAAAAATTTGACACGAAATAGGTATTTTTTAAGCAACAGACTTGAAACAAATCCGTTGCTTCTATGGCGGTACACCACATTTGCTAATTAGGTACACCACTTTTTTCAGTTTAGGACGTAGTAAAACTGCACTTTACTACGTCCCAAACCGTCTATGAGTTGTATTTCTTAAGATCAAGTGCTTTCTCTTTTGCATTAACGATTACGTTAACTGCTGCGTCACCAATAACGTTCAGTGGAAGCAAAGCCATCTCAACCGGACGGTTAATAGCAACTACCAAAGAGTAACCAATCAGGCACAATTCTGTTGTCCACCCCATACCAGATAATACTGTGAAGATCATGGTCGTTCCTGCAATCGGGATCGCCGGTGTTCCTGCTGCCGCACAGATTGACAAGAATGCCATAACTGCCATGTTGGCTGGTGTTACATCCAGTCCGGCTGCCGTTGCGATAAAAGTAACTGCAAACATATGCATAACTGTCGTTCCGTTCATGTTGATAGTCATACCGGTAGGAAGTACGAAACTAGTAATCTCTTCGCTGCATCCAAGTTCATCGATACAAGTTCTTGTATTCAGTGGAAGACATGCTGCTGAAGAGTTGGTTGAAAAACCAAATACTCCGACTTTCGCAATCTTCTTTAAGAACTGCAATGGATTCAATCTTGTTGTAAGCCAGATTCCAAGTGGGTACAGGGTTACAACCAGCAAGAACAGCGTCAGCATTGCTGCTACAACATATGCTGCCACAGGCGCCAGATACTCTACACCATAGATAGCGAATGTTCTGGAGATCAGACAGAAGATCGCAACTGGTCCGATCTTGTTGATCAGGAATGTAAGCCACATATTGATAATATCACTTAATGTCTCTAATACGTCTTTCAGAGGCTTTCCTTTCTCTCCCATCTGATTCAGGCAGAGACCAAGGATAATAGCAATAACTACAACTGCAAGGATACTATTGTTCGTGCTGCATGCAGATACGATATTAGAGGTAAATGCATTTACAACAACCGCCAACGGATTGAATGCATCAATTGTTGCTGCTTCTGCTACACCATCACTTGGAAGTGTAACGTTGAAAAATCCAAGATTCTTAACTGCGGATGCAATCACACATGCTAACGCCGCACCACATACGTAGAATCCGAAGAATCCCAGCAAAGAACGTCCTGCAATACGTCCAAGTTTTGTAGAGTTAGAGATACTACACATCGCAAGGCTTAAGGATACCAGTACCAGCGGTACGATTGCCATCTGCAGCCCTCTCATGAAGATCTGTCCTGCAATATAGAAAAGACCAATACCGCTAGCTTCAGTAGTGATATCTACGAACAGAAGCCAGTTTACCCAATTCCATGCAGACTCAGATAATACATTCTCTCTCAGTAACAGGAATCCGATTCCGACAACCAGACCACCTACAAGAGCAATCATCATCTTTTTAACGATTGATGCCTGTTTTTTGTTTTCTTTACTCATCTTTCTTTCACTCCTTCATCTTTAAATGTATTCTTACAGATGCTTAATCTCAATACCTTCCTGTGCAAATGTCTCCCTGATTCTCTGGACAAATGCTAAGGCTTTCGGTCCATCTCCGTGTACACAGAGTGTATCACCCTTGATGTCAAGTTCTTTACCGTTAATAGAAGTTACCTTTCCTTCTTTGATCATCTTTACACAACGCTGGATTGCAATATCCTCATCTGTGATCATTGATCCTTCCATCTTTCTTGGCACCAAAGACAGGTCATCCATGTATGCTCTGTCTGCGAAGATCTCAGATGCTGTACGAAGTCCCTTGCTCTCTGCGATATCACCAAGAACCGCTCCTGCACAGTAGTAAACGATCAGGTCTTTGTCGAACTCTGCGATTGCTTCTACGATTGCAGTAGAGATCTCTTCATCATACTGGCACTGGTTACCCATTGCTCCGTGTGGTGCTACGTGATTCAGTTTCATTCCATAACTCTGTGTAAATGCAGCCAATGCTCCGATCTGGTATCTTACATAGTTCTTTACTTCCTGGAATGACAGAACCATCTTTCTGCGTCCGAATCCCATCAGATCCGGATATCCTGGATGTGCGCCTACTACTACACCGCGCTCTTTTGCCATACGCACTACCTTATCCATTACCATTGGATCTCCTGCATGCCATCCGCATGCAACATTTGCTGTTGTAACATACTGGATAATATTCTCGTCGCCGCCAAGTTTATACGCGCCGAAACTTTCTCCCATGTCACTGTTAAGATCAACACTATACATTTCTTTTTCTCCTTTCGTTTTGTATATGAAAATGTCTTTCTTACCGTATCTGATTGCAGAACTTATTTATTTACAACGTTCTGCGGCTCCCCGTCAACATATGCTTTCAGGTTCGCTACTGCAATGTCCATCAGTCTCTGACGAGATTCCTTCGGAGCCCATGCAATATGTGGAGTGATGATCATGTTCTTAGCCTGAAGAAGCGGGTTATCCATCTGGATAGGCTCTGTAGATACTACGTCTACTGCTGCTCCTGCTACTTTGCCGCTGTTAAGAGCATCTCTTAAGTCTTCCTCTACGATCAATGGACCTCTGGAATCGTTGATGATCATAACGCCTGTCTTCATCTTTGCAATTGTGTCTTTATTGATGATTCCCTCTGTAGATGGGAATAACGGGCAGTGAAGTGAGATTACATCTGACTCAGCCAGCAGTTCATCAAGTTCTGCATAGCGGCAAGTCTCTGTCTCCAGAGCCGGATTATGGTATGCATCAAATGCTAATACCTTCATTCCAAGAGCCTGTGCGATCTTACCTGTATCCTGTCCGATACGTCCGAATCCGATGATACCCATCGTCTTTCCAGCAAGTTCTACCAATGGGTAGTTCCAGAAGCACCAGTCCGGATTATTGGTCCAGTCACCCTTCTTTACACAGTCAGAGTGCTCTCCGATGTGGTGGCACAGTTCCAGAAGTAAAGCAATTGCATACTGGGATACTGCTGCTGTTCCGTATGTAGGGATATTGGATACCGGGATTCCTTTTTCCTTAGCCGCCTCGATATCCACAATGTTGTATCCTGTTGCCAGAACACCTACAAACTTGATGTTCGGGCATGCGTCAAATGTCTCTCTTGTTAATGGTGTCTTGTTGGTGTATACCACCTCTGCATCTCCGATGCGTGCAACAATATCTTCCGGCTGTGTACGGTCATATACTGTTACTTCTCCGAATGCTTCCATTCCTTCCCAGCTGATGTCGCCAGGGTTCAATGTGTAACCATCCAATACTACAATCTTCATGTTTCTAACTCCTCCATTTTTGTGTATTTTTATAAAATATATCGCTATATTTTACAGTTCATAATGACTCTCGATAAAATCAGTATTGAACATTCCGCTTCGGAAATCCTCCTGATTCAATATATCATATTGGAAATTCAGGTTCGTCTTCACACCTTCAATCTCCAATTCCCCCAGCGTGCTGATCATCTTCCTGATCGCACCCTGTCTGTCGCTGTCATATGCGATTACCTTTACGATCATAGAATCGTAATAAGGCGGTATCGTATATCCCGGGTAGATCGCCGTATCCATACGGATACCATTTCCTCCCGGAAGGTGCATCTTCTTCACAGTTCCCGGACAAGGCATGAAATTATGCACCGGATCTTCCGCATTGATTCTGCACTCGATCGCATGTCCCCGTAAGATAATATCTTCCTGTTTTACGCTCAGCGGCAAGCCTGCTGCTGCACGGATCTGCTCCCTGATCAGGTCTACCCCCGATACCAGTTCGCTGATCGGATGCTCTACCTGGATACGGGTGTTCATCTCCATAAAGAAGAACTCTCCGGACTGATCCAGCAGGAACTCTATCGTTCCGGCATTCTCATATCCGACTGCCTTGGCTGCCCGTACTGCTGTCTCACCTAACTTCTCTCTCAATTCCTGTGAAATGAATGCACATGGTGACTCTTCTATCATCTTCTGATGGCGTCTCTGAATGGAACAGTCCCTCTCTCCAAGATGGACTACATTGCCATACTTATCTGCCATAATCTGTACTTCTATATGGCGTGGAGACTGGACATAACGTTCCAGATACATGGTATTATCTCCGAATGCACTAATGGATTCCTGCTGTGCCGAGCGAAATCCTGCCAAGAATTCCTCCTCAGTATAAGCAAGGCGCATTCCCTTTCCTCCGCCGCCTGAAGATGCTTTAATCATAACCGGAAAGCCGATCTGTCTTGCCTTCTCAAGCGCATCCTCTGCTTCATATACCGGGCTGTCTGTTCCAGGAACTACCGGAACGCCCGCTTCTTTCATGGTTCGTTTGGCTTCGGACTTATTCCCCATCTTATCAATCAACTGACCAGACGGTCCGATAAATGCGATGTTATACTTCGCACACCGTTCTGCAAATTCCGCATTCTCCGAAAGGAATCCGAATCCCGGATGTATCGCCTCTGCCTTCGTGGCGATTGCCGCGCTCAAGATCTGGTTCATATCCAGATAACTTTTTAATGGAGCCGCCGGACCGATGCATACCGCCTCATCCGCAAGGCGGGTGTGCATTGCGTGCGCATCTGCTTCCGAGTAAACTGCGACCGTATGGATTCCCATCTCTCTACAGGCACGTATAATGCGCACTGCAATCTCACCACGATTGGCAATCAATATTTTTCTAAACATGATTCCTATCCCTCAATTACGAATAATGGCTGTCCATACTCTACCAGTTCCCCATCGCCTACGAGAACTTCTGTTACCGTTCCGGAACATCCTGCCACTACGTCATTCATCATCTTCATTGCCTCGATTGCTCCGAGCACCTGTCCCTCTTCAATTGTCTGACCTGTTGTAACTATATCTTTCTTATCCTGTGATGCAGATGCATGAAAGATTCCTACCATAGGTGATCTGATGATCACTCCTTCTTTGATAGAGACTTCCTCTGCTTCTTTCTTCGGCTCTGCTTCCAGTTCCTTATGTACCGTTTTCGGTATATCCGCTGTTGTCGGCTCCGCACATCCCTGCTTTTTCAGAGATATCTGGAACTCTCCCTTTTGAAGCTGAAACTCTGTGATACTGGAATGCTCTATTTCATGGATCAATTCTATAATCTTCTCATATTCCATTTCAACGTTCCTCACTATCTGCTTCTTAACTTCTATCTCTGTCCTAACTGCTTCTCAAGACTCTTAAACTGCTGCAGTCTGCGAATATACAGATTCTGTGCCAGTTCGATTCCAACTCTGATGAAACGTACCTTGTATCCCGGAACACTCTGTGCCAATTTCGGAAGGTCTACTGCAATAACGGTTCCAATCTTCGTATATCCACCGGTACTCTGACGGTCAGCCAGCATGATAATCGGCTGTCCATTGGACGGTACCTGGATAGATCCGAATGCGATTCCGTCGGAAATAATGTTTCCATCGCCTTTGTGCTGTACAGGCTCTTCACGTTTCAGTCTGCATCCCATACGGTCGAACTCGTTGGTAATCTCTGCTCCATACCAGAAGAAACGCTTCAGTTCTTTCTCGGTAAATTCAGAATCCTGCGGACCGGTAACAACTCTTAATGTAATCTCATTCTTCGGGAATACTTCCGGCTCTAGCTTACGCAGTTCCATATTCGGCAGTTCTGTCTTCGGATTCGCGAATCCGATCACATCACCTTTTTCCAGTTTTCTTCCGTGAACACCACCGAGATTATTTCTCATAAGGGTCGATTTGCTTCCCATTACAAGCGGTATATCTAAACCTCCTGCGAATGCAAGATAACCGATACGTCCATTTCCGCTGATCATTCCAAAGGAAAGAACATCTCCTGCATGTACCAGGAATGCCTGATACATCGGTGCCGGTTCTCCGTTAAGTGTTGCCTTAAGATCTCCTCCGGTAATCGCAACGATGATATCTTTCTCGAATCTTAAGGTTGGTCCCTGGAATGTCATCTCCAGAACGCCCTCGCTTCTCTTATTGCCAACTAATATATTCGCCAGATAGAAGGACTGTGTATCCATCGGTCCTGCCGGTGATACACCAAACTGCTGGTATCCAAAACGTCCCTCATCCTGCACTGTTGTCAGTATTCCCGGATTCTCTACTACAATTCCCATTTATTTCACCGCCTTTTCATTGCCCTTGCGGGTATAGGTATTCACACGATAGGTTCCTTTTTCCACGTCTCTGCGGATCGCATCATATTCACTCCGTGTAACCGGCATGTATTTTACCCAGTCACCTGCATGCACCAGGAACGGATCTTCCTTGGAATAGTCACAGACCTCGCACGGCGTGGTACCTACGATATTCCATCCACATGGCTGTGGGAACGGAATTAAGTTGGACTGATTCGTCTGGGCTACAATCGTTCTTCCCGGAATCTTTACTCTTGGAGATTCTCTTCTCTTAAAATGGAACGGTTCCTCGAATCTTGCTTTATACGCATGACCAGGTGCAAATCCAAGCATATATGTATAGTATTCATGTTCCGAATGCATACGGATGAATTCCTGGATAGAGATATCTTCAAATCTTGCACAATCCTCCAGATCCGGTGCCAATTCTCCTTCGTAGCAGATCGGAATCTCCTTCACAATACTGGACTGCTCCTTAGCCTGCCCCGCATTCTCCATGCGCTTCTTAATCTCTTTCTTCAATTCCTCGTACCTGATCACCTCAGGTCTGTAGTGAACCATTAATGAGGCATAAGTTGGAACCATCTCTTTGATTCCGTCTACAGGGTCATCGAGAAGACTCTGCATTAACCCTCTTACTTTCTGATTCACTTCCAGGCTGATCACATCTCCCATCTGGATAGATACAGCCGACTCGCCTACCAGCAGAAATTTTGCTTCCATCTGATATTCTTCCTTTCCTTTTGTAATTTTTACTATAAAATATTGTATTATTGCCGTTCCCTTTATAGATTAGTTACAGTATAACACAAGGCGTATTTTAAAAAAAATGAATTATTTAACTATAATATATTAAAATTTTTTATTTTTTCAGCAAAACTATAACAACTGCCCACATGAAAAGGGAGCGTATCAAGCTACATGCTGATACACTCCCTTTTCGTCTTTGATTCTTTTATCTATTCTACCTTCATCATCCGGTATCCAACACCGATATGCGTCTGGATGTACTGTGGTGAATCAGCATCCAGCTCCAGTTTCTTCCGCAGAGTCGCCATAAATACGCGTAAGGATGCCACATCGTTATCCCAGCTTCGTCCCCAGATATTCTGCGTGATGAATGTATGCGTCAGAACTTTTCCCACATTCTTAGACATCAGACACAACAGTTTGTATTCAATAGGTGTCAGATGCAGTTCCTGCCCCTCCAGGTAGGCACAGCCCCCGGCATAATCTATCCGCAGTTTCCCGTTGATGAATACGGAACTGGACGCCAGCATCTCCGCAGTCATATAAGAGAGCCTGCGCTGGGTCACGCGAAGTCTTGCCAGCAGTTCCTCCACAGAGAAGGGCTTGGTAAGGTAGTCATCCGCCCCCACGTCCAGGGCTTCGATCTTATCCGTATCCTCGCTTCTGGCGCTGATCACGATAATCGGCAGATTCGACCAGGACCGTACATTCTTGATTACTTCTATGCCGTCCATATCCGGAAGCCCCAGATCCATCAGAATGATGTCTGGATTATGGGAAGACGCTTCTAAGAGCGCCGTCTCACCGTTCGGCGCAGACAGATAACGGTAGTCATTGGTTTTTAATGTAGTCGTAATCAGATTGCGCACCGGCGGATCATCCTCTACAACTAAGATCAATGGTTTATTCATGCAGTTCAACCTCCCCTGCTGGTAATGTAAATGTAAAAACAGTTCCTTTCGGCTGATTATCAGTTACCGTAATCGTACCACCGTGGGCGGTAACGATCGCTCTGCACAGTGAAAGTCCAAGTCCTAAGCTTCTCCTGCTGTCCGCGACTTTATTCGCCCCACTGTAGAACATCTCAAAGACATGTGCCTTCTGTTCCTTAGCAATTCCCGGCCCGTTATCACGGACTTCCGTTACGATCCACCCATCCTTCCGCTCTATGCAGATCACAATATCAGAGCCTGCCGGCGTATATTTGACCGCATTGTCGATCAAATTGATTAGAAGTTGAACGACCAGCCTTACGTCAATCTTCGCAAGCAGCAACTCCTGCGAAGCAATCACACGGATATGATGTTCCTTACTTCTCCTTCCAATGTGGCGAAGCGCCTCTGCAATCACTTCATCCATCAGTTCCACCGACTGATTCAGCTTAACCTGATCGCCCTCCAGCCTGGTTACCGCCAGCAGATTCTCCACCAGATTGATCAGCCACATCGAATCATCATAGATATCTGTAAATATCCTCTGTCTTGCCCCATCCTCCAGTTTATCGTAATTTGTCATCAGATTGCTAGCATTGCCGGAAATCGATGTCAGCGGCGTACGCAGATCGTGAGAGATCGCCCGGAGCAGATTGGCACGGAGCTGTTCGTTCTTCGCAAATATCTCTGCCGCCTCTTTTTCGCGCGCATTTTTAATACTCTCGATTGCAAGCGCACACTCGCCCAGGATTGAGAGCAGCACGCTGTTCTCGAACGCCTCCAGCGGCACGCCTTCCATGGCGATTCCTACGACCCCGTATACCTTCTGGCTGGCTCTGATTGCCAGATACAGACATCTGGCATTCGACAAGGTATCCGTCGTAGCGCCCGCCCGCTTATTGTTACGGAATACCCATATAGCAACTGCTTTCTCATCCTCATCGGTCAGATCCACACAAGCGCTCCCCACTGTTCGGTATACATTGGGTTCGGACAATCCCTCCCCTTTGGGAAGATAGATCACGAGATCCTTTTGCAAAAGTTTCATCATCTGTTCTGCCGTCGCGCTAACCACCGCCTCTTCATCCTCTTCCTTCTGAAGGATCTGGTTCGTCTCAAACAGGATTTTCGTCCGGAATGCAGATCTGGCGGATTGCCGCGCGTTATCCTTTAACTTAGTTGCCAGCGACCCCGTCAGGAGCGCGATCATAAACATGAGCATAAAAGTAACGATATAGGACGAATCATCGAAATGAAAGGTAAACCGCGGTACCGTAAAGAAGAAGTTAAACACTAACACACTTACCAAAGACGAGACCATACCGCAGATCTTGCTCGTTGTAACCACCGATACTACCAGTACCCCGAATATGTATACGCTGATGATATTTGCCTCGGTAAACCCAAGCCCGTAAAACAGATAACTAATCAGCGTAGCCACCAGCAACACAAGGATCGTTTTCCCGATATCCTTTACCGGCATGGAAAACATTCCAAGCCATCCCCTTTTCTGTTCTCGCCGCTGATCCGCCGATGAAGCGTCCGGGATAACATAGACGTCCAGATTCGGAGCCGCTGCAATCAGGCACTCCGTCAGGGACGGCTTGCTGAAGATACTCTTACGCGCCGCACTGCTTCGTCCGATCACGATCTTAGACACTCCGGAGAGTCTTGCGAATTCGGCGATCTGATAAGGGACATCTTCTCCGTAACTGGTCTCTACGGCGGCGCCAAGCTGTTCTGCCAGACGTATATTCTCGCGCAGCCGCTTCTGATCCGCCCCATCTATAACTTCTTCTTCCGGCGTCTGTACATACAATGCAGTAAAGTCCC
>Ga0129309_1001434_pt1 | contig 11947 bp, 11 predicted proteins | sample L1105metagenome_FD_94439 | JGI IMG/M metagenome (GOLD analysis project Ga0129309, IMG submission 94439) | Ring-tailed lemur group fecal microbial communities from Wisconsin, USA - L1105 metagenome | ecosystem: Host-associated > Mammals > Digestive system > Large intestine > Fecal | place: USA...
AACTTGGAGTATTACTTTGCTTGTTAATACAAGCATTTAGTAATACCCATGCAAGGTGTTCCCAAGAGAACGAATGTAATGAAGTTCGATTGGTTGAACACTACTGCTGCGATTCAGCTTCTAAAACCAGGAGCACAGATAGACATCGTCAGATGGATGTTTCTGCATAAACAGGTATCAAAGTAAGCTTGCTTACATTTGTACCTGTTTGCGGAAAAGGACTGTGCTCCGTATATTGTCAGGTCCGCCTAACCGTTCAAGCGATTCGCGCGTTTTAGGCGGACTCTGTGGAAAAGATGAATTGCTTATGTTGTTCAATGACTCCGGCACACGTCACAAAGAAGAAGCTCTTTCTGTTCTAAAAAATTCAATTGGAGGAATCAAGGATATGAACAATAAAATTTTCAGCGGTCATATATCCGCATTATTTTGTATTATTATCTGGAGTACAACGTATATTTCAAGCAAAGTACTGCTTCGAACGTTTCTTCCCATAGAGATTTTGGTGATTCGGTTTTTCATCGGATTGCTGGTTCTGATGATCCTATGTCCCAAAAGTCTGGAATTTCAGGGAAAAAAGGAACTGTACTATATTGGTGCAGGCTTTTTTGGAATTTTTATTTATTATCAGATGGACAACATTGCATTGCTCTATACGATGGCATCTAATTTGGGAGTGATCATGTCGATTGCCCCGTTTTTTACGGCTATCTTAACAAAATTATTTTACCCGGATGAAGAAAGTATGAACAAATTATTTGTAATCGGATTTCTTTTTGCAATGACCGGGATTGCAATGATCAGCTTTAATGGAGCAAAATTATCCATTAATCCCAAAGGAGATCTGCTCGCGATCTTTGGAGCATTTGCGTGGGCAATGTATTCTGTATTATTTAAAAAGATCAACAGTTTTGGGCATGCGACAATTTTGGATACCAAACGCTGCAATTTCTATGGATTTCTTTTTATGATTCCATTGTTCATCATGGAAAAAGGGCAGATACAGATAGAACGTTTTTCCGATATTGTTGTTTTAGGCAATTTTCTATATTTAAGTGTACTTGCATCGGCGATTTGTTTTATTGCATGGAATTATGCAACGAGAGCAGTAGGGATTCTGACAACGAGTGTCTATATTTATTTGGGTCCGGTTATCACCATCGCAGCTTCGTATTTGATTCTGCATGAGCCGATTACAAAACTAATGATAATCGGTACCATGTTTACGTTGATTGGACTTATTTTGTCGGAATATTCTGAATATTTTGTAAAAATCAAAAAATATATTGACAAATGAGATTTTTCGTGTATAATAACAGTATAAAGTAAAACAAACGGAGGAATAAGACGAACGAAAGTGAATTAATTTCTCAAATGTATTTACTTATTTGCATGGCGACCAGGAGATATAATTAGAAAAAAGGTCGTTAATTAATAGAATAGGAGGTTATAAAGTGAAGCTTTTGATTATTCATTAAAAGGGCTGTCTGACAGGAGAAAAGATCAGATAGCCCTTTTTTTGTTGAATTTCCTATGCAACAAAAAAACGTTCCGCGAGGATGTGACCGGATGCATAAGGAATTTGACTGCTTACAGCAGTCCGCATCCGCTTAGTTCCATTTTACGTTTTTTAGCATTGTTTGCTATAATACCAGAAGAAAACGCTGAAATATTAGGAGGAAAGCAGAGAATGACTTCGACGGGAGAGTTAAAAAAAGAACAAAAAAGAAAAGACAGGGAAAACCGACAGAGAGAAATCGCACAATCCATGTCAATCACAGAACTTGAACATAGCTATAAGATACGAAATCGTATTTATATTGCATTTTTTATTCTGACGATTTTGAGTGCATTTTTTCGACCATGGTTTTATACTGTTATTTTGATCATTATTACCGTGAGGGAAAAAAGGAGGAGAGATAATATCGCAGCTGCATATCAGATAAAGACAGGAAATCCGATTCGACAGAAAAAAAGCAAATCATAAGAATAAAATTTAATGATATGTTTTCCTTCGTTTGTATAGACTTTGTAAAAAAATTGGTGTAGAATGTAGAATGCAATCGAAAATAAATACGAAAAGAAGGAGACGATATAGATTATGGAGAATGAAAACATTACAGAGGCCGGAACAGCATTTCCGAAGAAAAAGATCGGCATTGCCATAGTAATTGCTATTTTGGCTATTTATATTATTGGGGCGATTTTTTTTCATAACCGTTATTTGCCGGGTACAAAGATCGGTGATAAAAAGATCGGGGGCAAGACGGCTGCTCAGGTAGAGTCGATACTTTCTGATGATGCGAAGAATTATAATCTTACCTTAACAGGCAGGAATCATTTCAAGGATCATATCCAGGGAAAGGACATTGATCTGACGATTACTTTGGGAGACAATCTGAAGGATGGATTGGAGAAGCAGAATTCTCTCCTTTGGTTTTTAGGTGCATCCGGGGATACGAAAAATTTAACGGCCGATGTTTCTTATGATGCAGCGAAGTTTCAAAAAGCAGTGAATGCCTTATCATGTTTTGACAAGAAGAATATCATTGCTCCTGAGAATGCTACGATCGTAGCCAATGATAAAGGCAAATTTGTAATCAAAGAAGAGATTTACGGAACGACCGTAAAGAAAAAAGTATTGACGCAGAAGATTCAGGAATGTCTGGCGAATGTGGATACGGAATTAAGTTTAAAATCGGAAAAATGCTACAAAGATCCTACATTATTAAAAGATGATAAGCGGTTGGAAGATGGAATTGAACAGGCGAATAAGCTTGTTGATGTTACGATTACATATGACTTTGATTATACAACGGAAAAGGTAGATAAAACGCTGATCAAAGATTGGATTAAGTTTGATAAAGACTGCAATGCATCTTTAAGTTATAAAAAAGTATTGAGTTATATAGAAGATCTGGCTAAAAAATATGACACCTATTCCACAATCCGTACGGTCAAAGATGCATCGGGTGGAAAACACAAAGTATATTTTGGTTCATATGGATGGAAGATCAGCCAGACGAAAGAAGCTAAGAAGCTGATGAAGGTTATCAAAGCAGGCAAAGATGTGACAAGAGAGCCTATTTATATGTACAAGGCAGTTTGTCGTAAGAAAGGCAATATTGACTGGGATGATACGTATGTGTGTGTCAATATTTCAAGTCAGTCTATGGTATTTATCAAAGATGGAAAAGCAGTTCTGTCTTCTGCTATTGTAACCGGTGATCCGACAAAGGGTCATTCAACACCGACCGGAGCATATCAGGTTATGTACAAACAACGTAATGCGACATTAGTAGGTCAGGGATATTCTTCTCCGGTAAGTTATTTTATGCCATTTACAACGAATGTCGGTTTCCATGATGCGACGTGGAGATCGAGTTTTGGAGGAAGCAGTTATCGAGGAAATGGTTCACATGGATGTGTTAATATGCCGGCCGGCAATGCCGCTGCATTATACCAGATCCTTGAAAAAGGAACGCCGGTATTTGTATATGAATAAATAAAAGGAATACAAGCATAAAAAGCGAAGTTCGATTTTATGAGAGGATATTTATGAGGCAGATGATGTCTGTTTCATAAATTTCCTGTCAGATTCAGGCTTCGCTTTTTCATAGAATAAAAAATGATCAAAAGGTATTCGTATTTGGTATAGCTGCCTTGGTTATCTCAATCGTATTGTCATTGAGAGTGGCTGCATCTCCATAATCCGTTAATTTTTGTGACATCAGAGCATTTACGGTAAGACCGTTACAAGAATGCTCTGCCTGAAATACCCCTTCGGCAACAGCGGTTCCCTGTTTTACCTTTTGGGTAACGGATGCATGAAAAAATACTTCTGCGAGATCGTTATAAGCTTTTATCAGATCGCCATCCCGGATGTCTCGTCTGTCTGCATCGGATGGATGGATCATCAGGCACATATTACCGCGTTTTTCAGTGAGATCCCGGCGTTCGGTAAAAGTAGAGTTTAATGTCTGTACATGAGGAGCAGACACCAGCCTGAGTGGATATTTGCCGCCATAGTTTTCTTTGTAATGCGGAATGCGATCTTCTTTTTTCAGATCGGGATTGAGCAATTCAATTTTGCCGCTTGATGTTTTAAATTCCAGTGGATCATCGACTGGCAGTAATACGCCGTATCCATTTTGATAACGGGAAAGGTCTTCTTTCTTCCATAACTGTTTTAATTGCGGAGAAGCCTCGATGATTCGATCTGCCAGTTCTTCATCCGTTTGTTTCCACATTGGATCATGAAATCCCATATATTCTGCCAGAAGGCAAAAGACATCCCAATTGCTTTTCGAATCTCCAAGAGGTTCTATGATCTTACGACTGCGCTGCAGTACAAGATGTCCATATGGTGTTGTAAGATCCGAATGTTCTACAGATGTATCGGCAGGCAGAATGATATCCGCATAGCGGGCGGTATCCGTCATAAAACGTTCATGAACGACCGTATATAAGTCTGATCTCTTCAAACCTTCGATGATTTTCTTCTGTCCGGGTACCGTATTTGCCGGATTGGCATTATAAACATAGAGGGATTTGATTGGCGGCTCTAAATCGCATAGTGCATCCCCGAGCTGATTCATATTGATGGTTCGTGTATGTTTCATTTTCCAGTCCGGTCTGGATACAATATCCCGATTAAGCGCATATCCGGTTGACAGTTCCCCAATGATTCCTCCGCATGGATCTCCAAGTGCACCGGTCAGTGCCTGTAATGCGATAATGCAGCGTACGTTCATTGCACCATTACCATGTCGTGATAATCCGGATCCGATCAGGATGGAAGGATGCTGTGCATCGGCAAGCATCCTGGCCAGAGATTCTATCTGCTCAGTTTCCAATCCGCAGATTTTGGTGAGATCTTCAGGCGTATAATGCTCAAGAGAATCGAGAAATTCTTTCCATCCGTATACATATTTCTCCATAAAATCATAATTCAGCATATGATATTTCTTCATATAATAAGCAATGCATAACGCGAGTGCTCCATCTGAGCCGGGATGAACAAGATAGATCTCGTCAGCTGCAGAAGAAGCAGGAGTCTGATATGTTTCAATGAAAATGATATGTGCTCCATTTTTCTTTGCATTTTTTATGTTCTGGTATGCGTGGATGTAAGTTGCTGCGACATTACAGCCCCAGATTATGATCAGATCACTCTTTTCCATCACAGAAGGATTCCTTCCCTGTGTTGATCCAAGGATCTGACGATATCCTTCCCCTTTTGCTTTTGCACAGATCGTACGGTCCAGGTTCGAAGCACCCATTTGATAAAAAAAGGCTTCCCCTGATTTGTTCTGAATCGTATGTTCATTTCCTCCATAAGAATAGGGAAGAATCGATTCTGCACCATACTTTTGTATGATCTGTTTCCAGTAATGCGATATATTTTCTAAGGCTTCTTGCCAGCTGATCGCTTCAAAGCACCCGTCTCCCTTCTTGCCGATACGTTTTAGCGGCGTTAAAATCCGATTTTGATGATGAATTGTCTTTTCATAATGATTCATCTTTCGACAGACAAATCCTTTTGTAACCGGATGTTCCGGATCTCCTTTTACCTGAAAAACTGTCTTTCCATCTGTTTTTATCAAAAGACCGCATTCATCCGGGCAGTCATATGGACATACACTTCTTTTCCAGTACATTGGCATAATAGAATCCTTTCTTATTTTAGTAGTTTCTTATCTGGTTTAAGTTCAGTTTATCTATGAAATTTATAATATCATTATTTAAAGTATCCGTCAAAAATGTTATAATGCAGATACGATTGGAAAGAGATGGAGGAAAGACAGATGAAAATAGTGGTTGCAACCGATAGTGCTGCGGGAATTACACAGGAAGAAGCGAATCGGCTGGGAATTCCGATTTTGCCGGTGCCGTTTATTATAAATGGACAAGAATATATGCAGAACGTGAATATGACAGATGAGACTTTTTATGAGATGCTGACCGACGATAATGCCGTTGTATCGACTTCTCAGCCGTTATATGGATCTTATACGGAATTTTGGGATGCCTTGTTAAAAGAATATGATGCTGTTCTTTATATTCCTTTATCCAGTGGATTAAGCGGATCCTGTCAGACGGCTACGATGATTGCCGAAGAAGATTATAAAGGGAAGGTTTATGTCTTAGATCTGCAGCGTATATCTGTCAGCCAGAGACAGGCTGTCTTAGATGCACAGAAATTAATCGCACAGGGCAAAGAACCGGAAGAAATCTGCAAAGTTTTGATGGACATGAAATTAGACTGCAGCATCTACATTACACTTGATACGCTAAAATATCTCGCAAAAGGAGGACGATTGACTCCGGCTGCTGCACTGATTGGGAATGTACTGAATTTAAAACCAATTTTGCAAATTCAGGGAGACAAGTTAGACGCATTTTCCAAATGTCGTGGTACGAAAAAGGCACTCAAAATTATGCTGGATGCACTGCACAATGACCTGAACGGACGATATCGGTCATATGTTGAAGCAGGAGAGATTTATTTACAGATTGCCCATACGAATTGTCCCGATCGGGCACAGGAATTAAAAGCAAAGATGGAAAAAGAATTTCCGGAATTTGAGATTTTCCTGACAGATCTTCCTCTTGAAATTGCATGTCATGTCGGTCCGAATGCACTCGGAGTTGCATGTATGAGAAGGTTATAGATATCATATATTTGTTAGATGAGGCACTTTCAGAAGTGCCTCATGATGTTTCTTTAAACATTCTAAAATTTTTCTAAAGTGAACAGATTGACGGATTTGTACATTGGATTTCACAAGGATTCGGTTTAAAATATCTGTAAATCATAAGAAAAGAGGCATCAAAATGAAGCTGATGGAAAGAAAAAGGGAGATTTGGACAATTCCGAATCTATTAAGTATGTTTCGCGTTATTCTTGCAATTGCTATGTTATGGGTGTTTTATCAGCCAGGAATTGAAAATAAACGGTATGTAATCATATCTATGTTGGTCATATCCGGACTTACTGACGTTTTGGATGGGAAAATAGCCAGAGCATTTCATATGGTCAGTGAGCTGGGAAAGCTGATCGATCCATTTGCAGATAAATTGACGCAGGGAGTATTATTAATTTGTCTGCTTTCTCAATATCCTCTGATTAAGTGGCTGCTTTTGTTATTTGTGATCAAAGAAGGCTATATGCTTGTGATGGGAAAGAAAGCAATTGAAAGAGCTGAACAAAACGAAGGAGCGATGTGGTATGGTAAGATGAATACCGTCATATTTTATGCTGTCATGTTTTTGTTAATTTTTATTCCGGATATATCGTATGCAATTGCAAATGTGCTGATCATTATCAGTGGAATCTTTATGTTTCTTGCATTGATTTTGTATGCAAGAAAGTATCATCAGATATTGGCAGAAGGAACAATGTCTGAGGGTAGTTGCAAAAGATAATTTAAGCAGGGCAGGAGATGGATGCAGCATGTATTATAGAAAGCAGGAAAACAACAAATGGCAAAGACATTTGAGCAGAATCGTTTTGTATTTTATCGTTTATTTGATTGGGTTTTTTTATATCGAGCAGCGCGAGGTTGATATCCATATCATTCATACTGTATTGGATGATCGAATTCCTTTCTGCAGTTATTTTATTATTCCATATGTTATGTGGTTTGGTTATGTTGCAGTGACGATCGTCTGGTTTGCCGTGTTCGCATCTAAAAAAAATGAATATTATCAGCTTTCAGGAACCATTTGCAGCGGTGCATCCCTCTTTTTGCTGATTTCATTTTTTTACCCCAATGGACAGAATCTGAAACCTGATCTGACTGGTGGAGATATATGGACAACAGCTGTTCAGATTTTATATCAAATTGATACGCCGACCAATATCTTGCCAAGTCTGCATGTATTTTTCTCCATTGCCTGCTGCATTGCAATTTTAAAAAATGACACAATCAGAAAACATCGGATCGTTCGGTTATTTTCCGTAGTATTATCTATATTGATCATTTTATCAACCATGTTTTTAAAGCAGCACAGTGTGATTGATGTTGCCCTGGCACTTGTGTTTAATGTTTTCGCATATTGGCTGTTTTATGTATGGCTTCCATCGCATCGGCGGACAAAAGCAAAGGACAATATCCTGTATGACATATAGAATTAAAACAGATCTTTTAAGAGCTGATATTGACAGGCGGCAAGTTCTTCTTTTGGTATGTTATAATTGCTTTTCATCCATTGAAGGGTCGTGACACTTAATCCTCCGATATAGAAAGAAGCAACCGTTTCAATCGGACCCGGAAGAACGAGTCCTTCCGCAATACGTTTTTCTAAAATTTTCATAAAATTATGGCTTAGAAATTGATACAGAAGTTTTGCAATTTCCCCATCCGTATCTGCCTCGAAGATATTATTAAAAAAGCGTTCATTTTTTTGAATGAGATCAAGAAAAACAGTAAAAATCTGTTCTTGAGAGTAAGTCTGCAGGATTAGATTCCATTCATCTGTTTTTTCATTCAGGCAATAAGCAAGCAGATCGTATTTATCTTCAAAATTTGCATAAAAAGCAGATCGGCTGATATGAGCAGATTCACACAGTTCATTCACGGATATTTTCTGAAATGGTTTTTTATGAAGTAAATCAAAGAGTGCATTTGTCAATGCAGCCTTTGCCAGCGTTTTTTTCTTAATTGTCATAAATGATATCTCCTTATACGATAGGGAAACAAATGTTTTCATGAATCAAGACAGGCAGGAAACTCTAAACAGAGAATCCTGCCTTATTTATGGTTGCCTTATAAGAAATTATGGATAACGGTCAATACGTCGTTCAACTGATCTGCACTGACCTGTCCCGGAGCAGAAGCAGCCGCACCGGCACCAAATGTAAGTGCGGAACCGAAGTATTCACCGCTCAGACGGCTGACACTTCCCTGAGCTGCCATTGACATCGTAATGATCGGCTGAGTTGCAAAATTCGTAGCCATCTCTTCCGTTGCTGCAAGCAATGTGATGACGTCTTTTTTGCAGGTAGGCATTACTGCAATCTTAGGAATATCGGCACCCATATCCTGCATCTTTCTCAAACGATAAACAATATCAGACTGAGATGGTGTTTTATCGAAGTCATGGTTGGAAGCGATGATCTTAACACCTGCTGCGTGAATCTTCTCAATCATGTCAGCCACGATCTCATCTCCTGTAAAGATCTCTACATCTACAAGATCGACATATCCGCTCTCAGCAACAGCAATATTCAATGCTGCATAAGCTTCATCAGGAAGAGAGTATTCACCGCCTTCTTTTGATGTACGGAATGTAAATAATAATGGTTTTGAATCATCTAAAGCTTCACGGATCGCTTTTGCGGTTTCAATTACTTTTGCGGTATCTTCAACATCTTCATACCAGTCTACACGCCATTCCATAACATCCATAGGGATTTTGTTATAGTCTGCTGTTAACTTTAAGATATCTTCGGTCGTTTTGCCGATGTTGGATACACAGATCTTCGGTTTGCCTGTTCCAATCTCCACGTCTCTTACTTTTACTGGAATCATGATTTGTTCCTCCTCTTATTCGTGTTTTATTTAAAATATATGTTATTACTAGTGTACCATTTCACACGTTTTTTTCAAATATGAAACTGTCAAAAATTTGATAGAAAAAAGCAATTAATTATGATATAATCAGGCAAAGGAGAGATATCAATGACTTTACAGCAATTAATTTATTTTCAAAAAATCGCGACCTTGCAGCATTATAACAAAGCTGCAAAAGAATTGCATGTAGCACAGCCAAGTTTGAGTAAGTCGATGGCTTTGCTGGAAGAAGAATTGCGGGTTCCTCTATTTGAAAAGCAGGGGCGGAATATCATTTTGACAAAATATGGTCAGGTCTTTCTGGAATATACGAACAAAATCCTGGACGAAATTGATGCGGCAAAGAATCATATGAATGGAATGTTAGATAATCATGTCGGACATATCAACATCGCCTACATATCCCCGTTTGGACATAATTATATTCCAAAGATGGTTCGAAAGTTTCTTTCTCAAAAGAACAATGAGAACATCACATTCAGCTTTAAAGAAGGGTTTACCGGTTCGATGATCAAAGCACTCCATAATAACGATATTGATGTTGTGTTCGGCTCCTATGAAGAGAATGAACCGGATCTGGAGTTTTTCCAGATTATCAGAGAGAATCTGATTCTGATCGCGCCTCCGAATTTTGAGATAGAAAAGGGAAGATGCTACTCGCTGAGCGATTTTACCGGTACGCCTTTTATTGCATATGACCGTATCTCGAATATGGGAATTTATACACGGAAGATTTTTTATGATCAGGAACTCAGGATGAATTTTTTGTGTGAATCTTCGGATGAACTTGCTATTTTGGCGTTGGTATCCAGCGAATTCGGCATATCCTACGTGGCAGAAACGAAGGAAGTGAAAGAAGCCATTGAAAAAGGTGCTGTAAAGCAGATTCCGATAAAGGAAGAACATTACCGGACTCTCCATATGATTTATGCAAAGAATAAGTTTTTTGCACCGGTTGTTTTGGACTTTATTGAGTTTGTAAAAGAAGAATATACGATATTATAAAAGACAGGAGTAAACAGACAATGAAATTTACAAAAATGCATGGATGCGGCAATGATTATGTATACGTAAACTGCTTTGAAGAGACGGTAGAGAATCCGGGAGAAGTGTCAGTTAAAGTAAGTGACCGTCACTTTGGAATCGGTTCCGATGGTCTGATCTTAATCTGTCCGTCAGAGATTGCAGATTTTCGAATGAAGATGTACAATTCAGATGGTTCAGAAGGTGCAATGTGCGGCAACGGCGTACGCTGTATCGCAAAGTATGTCTATGATTATGGTTTAACAGACAAAACTTTTATCTCTCTGGAAACAAAAGCCGGCATCAAATATCTGGATTTAACGGTTGAAGATGGCAAAGTTACGATGGTCAAAGTCGATATGGGGGCACCGATCACGAACCCGGCAGACATTCCGGCTGTTTCTGATAAGGAGATTATCGTCTCTGAACCAATTGTTGTCGATGGAAAAGAATATAAGATTACCTGCGTATCGATGGGAAATCCTCACGGAGTGTTATTCGTGGATGATACGGACCGGATTGAGATTGAGAAGATCGGACCAAAATTCGAACATCATGAGATGTTCCCTGACAGAGCGAACATCGAATTTATTCAGGTTGTTGACCGTGGACACATTAAGATGCGCGTCTGGGAGAGAGGTGCAGGCGAGACGCTCGCATGTGGAACCGGTACATGTGCCAGTGTATATGCATGTATTCTGAATGGATATACGGATTCTTCGGTTGATGTTGAGTTGCTTGGCGGAATGATTCATATTGATTATGATGAAGAAAAGAATACAATCTTTATGACCGGACCGGCAGCTGTCGCATTTGATGGAGAGATTGATCTGTAATCCGGCACGAAGCAAAATATATTCGGCATTTATTATCATATGATAGTGCGTGACATACAAAAAGCTATCAAAATCATTTTATTACAAATGGTTTTGATAGCTTTTTTTGTATGAATCATTTCTTTACGTTTTTATATTTCTTTTAGTACATTACTCTATGTATGCTGTGGTAAAATTCAGCGTATATGCAAAAAATCGGACACTGACCCCATAAACTGACCCCAAATAACTTAAATACTATGACAATCTAACAATTCCATTTGCTTCTTTTTCATTCCAATGGATGGATGTACATACCTGCGAAATGTAGTTGCAACGTCTGCATGCCCTAAAATTTCGCTTAATGATTTCATATCAAATCCTTTTTCCACGCATCTGGTAGCAAAAGTATGCCATTACGGTATAATAACGACAAACGGAAAAAGCCTTGATTTTCAAGGGGTTTCAGCGTTTGTCGCCGTTTATTCAATTCCTTTTCCCAGGTTGAAATATGGCGAGAAAATTGACGAA
>Ga0129309_1001436_pt1 | contig 11936 bp, 8 predicted proteins | sample L1105metagenome_FD_94439 | JGI IMG/M metagenome (GOLD analysis project Ga0129309, IMG submission 94439) | Ring-tailed lemur group fecal microbial communities from Wisconsin, USA - L1105 metagenome | ecosystem: Host-associated > Mammals > Digestive system > Large intestine > Fecal | place: USA...
AATCAATCCACTTTGGAGAAGAACTTATGAAAATTATCTTTACCTATTCTCAACAAGGTAAAGAGTTGATTCAGTCTTGTATGTCTTCTTTACTCAAGCCTGCCTAGACCTTCGTCCTATCGGAACTAAAACGATCCTTATATTCTGAACAACGAAGAATAAATTAAACGAATAAAATATAGGGGTATGAAAATAAGGACAATAATCTCAAGTATTTGCTTGATGCTGCTAGCGATCTCTTGCTCAATGGGAGATGAGGTGCTGGATGAGGTAGGCAAAGTTGTTACAGAGGAAGAATCGAGGACGGATATATATGCGGAATTCGACTTGGCTTTAACAGGTGGCACTCTACAAACTAAATCAGTAGGTACAGAAGCTCCGGATAATAATAAAACAACAGAAGGAGTTATCAATAGCTGTTATATAGCGGCATTCTTAGGGGCTGAAGATGCGTTAACAAACGGAAGTGAAATAATAGCCTCTGCTTTCTATAATACCTATCAAGGAGGTGATGCGATAGGCTCTGCACCTACGAAAGATAATCCTAATATTTATGCGTTGGGAAACCATATGATTATTAAGATTCCTGTAAGAAACGCGGACGCGACAGATAAACCTAAAGTGACGTTTGTGGCGGTCGCGAATATATTATCGGCCGATGCAAAAAAAGATCTGGATGGATTTGTGGCGAACTGCAAGACTTACGGTGATATATTGGGACGAAGAATTACTATGACAGATCCTAATATCTTCGTGAAGTTCGGTTCAGCAACTATATCTGATTATAAAGTGCGGGAGAAGGTATTGGATGAATGTGTTGAGGGAGAGAATTGTACCAAGGTTGAAATACCGGTACATCAACTTACGTCGGCTATTCAGTTGGAGGAGTTTAAGGTAAATAAGAAAGTGCAAACTGGAACAGGTTCGAAAGGAGAACCTGTTTTCAAGGAAGAGACGGTATCCGATGCTAACGTTGTAAGCGTTTCATTATTAAACGCCGTTACTAGCACATATGTTAAAAAGGCTGATCCTAATGTGATTCTGAGATCTTCTCCTGTAGGTCCGCTTTCTGTAGGTGATGATAATCCTTTTCATCCGGATTATAATGATTCGAGTGTATCCCCAAAACCAACGTATGAGAATATTAGCGATATTCGTTTTTATACATATGCGAATGAAAGTAATGACGTGAATAAACAAACGGCATTGAAAGTCGTGTATACGGTGAATGGAGTGGAATCTACAAGTACATTTAAGATAAAGACGGACGGTGCAGCCTGCGTACAGCCGGGGAATATATATAAACTGTATGTGACCATTACGAATGGCACGGCAGAAGGAACCTGCACGGTAAACGACTTTATATCGAATACGGTAACAGGAACTTGGGAAGAAGTAATAAAATAAACGGGTAAAATAAATAAGTTATGAAACTAAAGAATATACTATTTACGATAGCTGCCACGACATGGCTATTCTCTTCTTGCTCAGAGGAGACATTGGTTGACGGGCCTGTTATAAGTGGAGGAGAGGAGGCTACGATATCGGCTACTTTGTCCATAAATAGTGTGGAGACAAAGGCTGCTGCGAACTATGAATTTCCACAGGATGATGCTGAAAAGAAAATCAATAACTATGTGATAGTGGTTTTTGATCCGGAAAAAGCGAATGTGGTTGGTTTAAGCTATGGTGAGCCGGATGCGAAGGAATCGTTTGAGGTAGAAGTCGTGGCTAAATGTTACGGGGAAAAACAGCCGATATTGACACTCGTTAATTTGCCGAGTGTTCAATGGGAAGCTTGTAAGGCTTATACGACATATCAGCAATTCAAGGATTTGGCCGTGGAGCAAATAGGTAGCTTTAAATCCTCGGAATTGATAAAGATCGCTGAGCAGTCTGAACGATTAAACAAAGGCCAGATGAATACCTTTGATATCAAGGTAGATCAATTGGTCGCACGCATTGATGTCTCGTGGACTTTCCCTGTAGAAGACGGGGCTTCCTTTGAGATCTCTTCATTTACGATAACGGGAATCAATGCGGAATCAGATGTGGTTTTGCCTGCAGGTGGAATCGTAAGCACAAATAGCAAAAATGGCAAATCTATGACTAGCTTATGGGAGAAAACGACGGAAGGCAATATCAGTAGTTTCTCTTTTTATACCTATGAGAAGACTACTGAAGGTTCTCCTGTTGTGATAGAGATAACGGGTCTGTTAAAAGAAAGCGTAGCCGATGAGGGAACGACCCGGAGTTTTAAGTACGAGTTGAATCCGGTAAAAAATGCTGCGTGTAAAACTACTGGTCTCGTTCATGGAAACCTATATGAGTTAGAAGGAACATTTGACTTGAAAGAGCGCAATATTAAATGGGCCTATAATCTAGCTGAATGGAAGTCGAGAACTACGGAGGTAAATGTGGAGAAGGGTAATTATTTGTTGGTTACGCCACTGGAGATTATGATGCCGAATGAAAAAGAGAATACGGATATTAAGTTTCAGTCATCCTCTAATGTGAGAGTAGAAGATATTAAAATTTATGTGAAAGATGAACCAGTAAGTACACCAAGTGGATTTAGTATCTCTTGTTCTGGTACGAATGGAGCAATACAAATAACAAGCCCTATACCGACAAATTTTGTTCCTCGAGTAATTAAATTTAAAGTTCGCAATGAGAACACTTTGTCTTCTCCCGAAATAACGGTTTATCAATATCCTCCGTTGTATATAACACAGCATCAGTCGGGAGATCAACCCGGATCCGGTTGGAGTAACACATCTATGTTTATATTCAATACTTTGGTGGCAAACTATTCAGCGCTGCCTTATCCTCCTGAACGGAGTGATTATAATCGTCCTGATTATAGTGAAAAAAGAATAGAGTTTACAAATTATGTTCGGAGTGCGGTTACCGGATATCCATTGGTTGATGAGAATGGATACACTATTGATACCGAGGAAAATAACAGAAGGGTTTCTCCTCGTTTTATGTTGGCCTCACAGCATGGAACGAATGGTGCTGGAGATTATGATTCAAAGCGACAATATTGTGGAACATATACTGAGAGAGATAAAAATAATAGTAATATCCGTTATTCTGATTGGAGAATGCCAACTAAGGCTGAATTATATATGATTGATGTCCTCCAAAATTTGAAAGAGAGTTCTGTGACGAGCATTTTAGGAGGGCATTGGTACTGGAGTGCGCAACGTTCTTCTGCGATTAAAACAATGGACTATCCTAAGGATAATTCGGGTTATAGCGCTACTAAAGCGGCTGTTCGTTGTGTACGAGATGTAAAGGATAATGAGATGAATTAATTATGAAACATTATAAAAAGAAAGAACGATGAGAAAGCTAATATACATATTTTCAGTAATGTTTCTAGCATTATTCTCTTGTCAAGAGGATATTTTGGAACAACCGAAATTGAATGATGATGGTGAGACCTTTGCTACAGTCAGTTTCTCTTTGGATATACCCGACTATTCAATAAAAACGAAAACGGCTACCGATGGAGTGAATAGTTTATCGCTAATGACTTTCGACGAGAATAATAAGTTTTTAGGAAAAGTGGATGTCTCAGCTGAGAACTCAAGCGGGACTGCCCGTGTTTCTAGAGAAACTAAATATATCCATTTTATAGCTAATTATGAGTGGAGTGGGTTTAATGAGGGTTCTAATAAAGGTAAAGCGGAGGAACAAGTAATAGTTCCTTTGGCGACAAGTAGTAATGTCTTTTGGGGGAGAGCCGAAATTGCAGACTTTAAGCAAACGGTTAATGTCAGTCTTTTGCGTAATTTCGCCAAAGTAACGGTAGAAGTCGATCCGGGTGTGTCTGATTTCTCTATTGGAGGTTATGGCGTGTATCATTATGCTTCCAAAGGAACGGTGGCAACCTATAATGAGAATAGGGATAACACGTTTGTTCCTAATGATAACGAGGTGTTGACTTTGCCCGATAATTTCACTTATGCGGAGTCGGAGTTTAATACGGATGCGAAATATCCGTTCGAGTCTCCTAATACAAGCGATAATACTACTTATGTAATCGTGCAGAATAGTTCTAATGGCAGATACTACAAGATACATCTTCTGAACTCTGAGAAGAAAGCTTACAAAATTGAACGAAATTTTAATTATAAGATTATTATCAAAGGATTTACAGGTGGATCGGATAGTGGTGCGGCAACATTGGAGGATGCGAAGGCTAGTGCTCCCGCCAATAACCTGTATGCGGAGATATTGAAAGAATCGCCTATTATTTCTGATGCGGATGGAAATCGACTGGTCGTGGATAAACTTGTGCATTTATTTACTTCGGCCGCGACATTACGTGTTCAAGCAAACTACTATGTGAACGGAAGCTCGCTAAATAACGCTGGAATGACAGTCGAGGTATTAGAGGATGAGTCTGGCATATTTTCTTCTTCTCCGGCGATAAGTAATGGTTTAATAACAGTCGGTGTATCGAATGTTGCTAATGGTCAAAAAATTGCTAAGCTAAAGGTGTCTAAAGGAGTTTTGTCTCGTGAGATAACAGTTGTAGCTTCGGAATTATATAGTTTTACTCCGTATACGACTCCAATCTCTTACAGTGGAAAGGATGCTGATGTGACATTGAATTTTACAATCCCTGAAACTTATCCCGAGGGTTTGTATCCGGTAAAGTGTAAGATCCATGCGACATCTCTTTATCCTACAGGGAATAATCGGAATATGCTGATTGTTTATGAGAATGAGACATATTATTATATGTATGAAGCTACTTCTTCGGGTAATCAAACTGTTACTTTTAAGTCAAGCTTATCTGAAGAAAAAGAAACTGTAACGATAGAAAATGAAAGCTTTACAACAGCCGAAATTCAAGTCAATGCTACAATGTCTTCAAAAAGAGTTAGCGGAACACTTAGATATGCGACTGGAAGTAGCAATAGGAGTAATATTAGTACTAATACAACTAATAAATTGTATTATAGCATAAGTGGAGGAGATGACATTTCTTTTACTGCAAATAATGGAACCTATACATTTAATGCAGCGGTAGGCGATAACGAACCAATAACACTGACTTATATTCGTGAGCGTACTAATGGTTCAATAACCTATCAAGGCTCATTTACCCTTTCAGAACTAAATGGTAAATCTGTTACTCTACAGCCTGTTAAGATAGAAGGGACGATTTCTGGTTTTGATAATAGTGCCGCGACAGTGAATAAGGTTAGTGGGCGTAAGTATAATACAAAAGGCAATCAATATGGTCAGATTACAATTTCTTCTCAAAAGTATTACTATACATTGCCTCCAGATTATAGTTGGGATCAACATGTCCGTATCTATCAAGGTGATACTAAAACTGATTATTTGGAAATATCCGATTGGTTAGGCGCTAGTAACTTGAATATGAGTAAAGAGAATTAAGTGGGTTCCCATCCATCATGTGAATGACGGATGCGGGGAGCGTGCAGCACACAATGGATTGAATTTGTTTTACACGTAGGCTGCACCTCCTCCCCGGCCCTTTACCTCATATAGCATTCGTGCTTCATCGATGCCATTCATTCCGTAAGGAGATGGGCGGCATCGCTTTCTTCATTTGCTGATGAAGTTAACTTGCTTTGGTCTGAGATCAAAGGTTCTTGCGTAAAAAATTGCGCAACCCTTTGTTTATTAAAAAAAAGGCTCTATCTTTGCAGCCCGAATAAGTATGCGAATAATAATAAATAATATAGAAAGATGAAAAGAACATTCCAACCTTCCAACAGAAAAAGAAAGAACAAGCATGGCTTCCGTTCTAGAATGGCTACCGCTAATGGCCGTAGAGTATTAGCTTCTCGTCGTGCTAAAGGCAGAGCTAAATTAACGGTATCTGACGAATACAACGGATAATTAGTCACGTTCTAAAGATTTATAAAGAAAGTAGAGGTTTTTTCCTAAAAAGCCTTTACTTTCTTTGTTTTTGTAGTATTGTTCTGGTGGGTATTGGTCTATATGCCGTTTTTTTTCTACTTTTGAACCGCCTACAAATACATACGTGAAATGAGTAACTTTTTTGTAAAACTGATAAAGAATCCGTTTGTCATCAATCTCTTGTTGGTGATAGTCGTGTCGTGCGGCGTTGTTTATGGCGTACTGGCGTGGCTGGATTCTTATACCCGCCATAATCAAGCGGTGGTCGTTCCGGACGTGAAAGGAATGAAGCTAGAGGACGCCGCCGAGTTTTTCGGGAATAATAAGCTACGCTATAACGTGATCGATTCCGTATTCTCGAAAGATGTGGCTCCGGGCTCCATCGTGGAGTTGGTTCCCGGTGTCGGATCGAAGGTGAAAGAGGGGCGGATCGTCTTTGTTACGATTAACGCGTTGACCTCCCAGATGGCCGTGATACCGGAGGTGGAAGACTTATCTTTCCGTCAGGCGTATGCCTTGCTGCGGGCCCGTGGCTTCTCGTCGGTCGAGATAGAGTATGTGCCGGGCGATTATAAAGATTTGGCGATGGGGGTGGAGTTAAACGGGCGTACCTTGCTCAAAGGGGAACATGTACCGTTGACCGCTCATCTGGTATTGAAAGTAAGCAGTGGCGATCCGAATATGCTTCCCGACTCATTGGCTTTGGATAGTATTCCGGTAGAACCATTGGATAGTGATATAGAAAACTGGTTTTAAGGGAATGGACGAGTTTTTGGACGATATGGATGATGAACAGGTAGACGACCTGTTGATGCCGGAAGAAGACGAAACATCGTCGAGCCAGATGTATGAGCATTTCCGCTTCGTAGCGGACAAGGGGCAATCCCTGCTCCGGGTGGATAAGTTCTTGGTAGACCGTATGATGGGCGCTACCCGTAACCGCATCCAATTGGCGGCTGAGGCGGGTTGCATCTTGGTGAACGATAAGCCGGTGAAAAGTAATTACCGGGTGAAACCTTTGGATGTGGTTTCTATCGTGATGGATCGCCCACGCCGGGAACTGGAGATTATCCCCGAAGATATCCCTTTGAATATAGTATATGAGGACGATGATTTGCTGGTGGTGAATAAGCCGGCAGGCTTGGTCGTACATCCCGGTCACGGTAATTATACTGGTACGTTGGTGAATGCCTTGGCTTATTATTTGAAGGATGATCCCTATTATGATCCTTCCGATCCTCGTTTAGGCTTGGTACACCGTATCGATAAGGATACGTCGGGCTTATTGGTGGTGGCTAAACGCCCGGAGGCCAAGAGTAACCTAAGCCTGCAGTTCTTCAACAAGACAACCAAACGTAAATACCGTGCCTTGGTATGGGGCATCGTTCAAGAGGATGAGGGGCGTATCGAGGGAAATATCGGTCGTGATCCTCGTGACCGTATGCAAATGACCGTCTTCCCGGAAGGCGATCAAGGCAAGACTGCCGTCACCCATTACACCGTGTTGGAACGCTTGGGCTACGTGAGCTTGGTGGAGTGCCGTCTGGAGACGGGGCGCACGCACCAGATCCGTGTACATATGAAATATATCGGTCATACGCTTTTCAACGATGAGCGGTATGGCGGACATGATATCTTGAAAGGAACAACTTTTACTAAATATAAACAGTTCGTGCAAAACTGTTTCGCTATTTGTCCACGTCAGGCCTTGCATGCTAAGACGTTGGGGTTCGTTCATCCTACTACGGGAGAGGAGATGTTTTTCGATTCTGAGATTCCTTCCGATATGCAGCAGCTGATCGACAGATGGCGTGTATACGCGAACACTAAAGAATTGTAAAAATGAAAAAGAACATCGCTATCGTAGCAGGGGGAGATTCCTCCGAGATCGTTATTTCATTAAAAAGTGCGGACGGAATCTACTCTTTTATTGATAAAGACAAATATAATTTATATATTGCCATCGTTAAGAGGGATGAGTGGGCGGTTATACTTCCTAGCGGGGAACATACACCAATTGATAAGAATGATTTTAGCTTCAAGGAGAATGGCGTGACGAGGCATTTTGACTTCGCTTATATAACGATACATGGTACTCCGGGCGAGGACGGACGTTTGCAAGGATATTTCGATATGATCGGTATGCCTTACTCGTCTTGCGGGATGCTGGTGAGCGCTTTGACATTCAATAAATACGTATGCAATCATTACTTGAAAGACTTTGGTGTAAAAATTGCCGCGTCCATTCATTTATTCAAGGGAGAGACTATTACGGACGAAGAAGTCGTGACTCGTTTGGGTTTGCCTATTTTCGTGAAACCAAACGATGGGGGTAGTAGTTTTGGCGTGACGAAGGTGAAAGAGATCTCCGCTATCCAGCCCGCTATCGCTAAGGCGTTTGGGGAAGGACGTGAGGTGATTCTCGAGCGCTTTATCGATGGAACGGAAGTGACATGCGGTTGCTATAAGGTGGAGGGTAAAGAGGTTGTCTTCCCTTTGACCGAGGTGGTTACGGATAACGAATTCTTCGATTTCGACGCGAAGTATAACGGACAGGTGGACGAGATCACTCCGGCCCGTATCCCCGCCGAGTTGACGGAGTTGATACAGCGCGAGACATCAAGGATCTACGATATATTGGGCGCCAAAGGACTGATTCGTGTGGATTATATTATTCCGGCAGACGGGGAGCCTGTCTTACTGGAAATAAACACGACACCGGGAATGACGGCTACCAGCTTTATCCCACAGCAAGTACGTGCGGCGGGATTGGATATAAAGGATGTCATGACAGACATTATTGAAGACGAACTCAAAAACAGAAAAACAAAATGAATAGATATGGATACAGAAACAGTTTCCCCTAATTTCGACGACATCCGTCCGCTGAACAACAGTGAGGTGAAGGACGCGATTGAAAAATTGGTCGCCAATGAGGATTTCGAGCGGGCTTTACGTTACATAAAGCCGAATTTGAATTGGGAGGAATTCTCAGTTGCCATGCGTGCTTGCAAGACGAAGGAGGAGTTTAAATCTACTCTGGCCTATGACGCTGTAATGACGGTGGCGAAAAATACTACTTTCTCGCTTACTATCTCAGGGCGTAGCCGTCTGCCGAAAGATAAGGCGGCCTGTACGTTTATCTCGAACCATAGGGATATCGTATTGGATGCCTCCTTCTTGAACGTCATGTTATATGATGTGGGGTATGGTATGACGCAGGTCGCTATCGGCGACAATCTTTTGATCCGTCCGTGGATCGAGACGTTGGTGCGTTTGAATAACAGCTTTATCGTGAAGCGTGGCGTTTCTGTTCGTCAGATGTTGGAGGTCAGCAAGACGCTTTCCGCCTATATCCATCATGCGATCAAGAATGTGAACGAGTCTGTATGGATCGCCCAGCGTGAGGGACGTGCCAAGGACTCGGACGATCGTACGCAGGGTAGCGTATTGAAGATGTTGAGTATCGGCGGTGATAAGGATAATCTGTTGTTGAATTTGATGGACTTGAATATCGTACCGGTCGCTATCTCCTACGAGTTTGATCCTTGCGATTTCTTGAAGGCGAAAGAATTTCAGATGAAGCGGGATGATCCGGATTTCGTGAAATGCCAGCGGGATGATCTATTGAGCATGGAAACGGGTATCTTGAACAATAAGGGTCGTGTCCACTTTACGATTACTTCCCCGATCAATGATTCCTTGGCTAAACTGGACAAGGATATGGAGAAGAATGAGCTGGTAAGCGCTATCGCGTCCGTTATCGACCGGGAGATCTATAAGAACTATCGTTTCTATCCGTGCAATTACGTGGCGTATGACTTACTGAACGGCACTCGTCGTTTCCAAGAACATTATGGTCCGAAGGATAAGAAGCAATTCGAGGAATACTTGCAAGGACAATTGGATAAGATCGTCCTTCCGGACAAGGATGAGGCGTTCTTACGTAAGAAGATCTTAGAGATGTACTCCAATCCGCTGAAAAATTATCTGACAACTTTATAAGCGGCCTTTATCGGCTATGCGTAGCGGTTCGTACTTGATCCGCCCTTGATCCCCTCTTTCCGGCGAGCGTGCCACCTTCGGGTGGCAGCCGCCGGAAAGGAGGGATTATCTTTTTTGCAGGAATTCGTCCAAGGATTCCTCTTTCTGCAATCCAAGTTTCTTGCGGATACGGCTACGTCCGGAGTTGACGCTGGGACGGGAGATGCCCAAGGCCAACGAGATCTCGTCCGTGCTCTGCTTCAGGTAGATCAGCATGCAGAGCAGTTCGTCGGATTTGGTCAGTTCCGGGAAGTCCTTACGCAAGCCGGGCAGGAAGCGAGGGTACAGGGCGGCGAAGGATTGGCGGAACCGCAACTCGTCCTCGCCGCTCAGCAAGGAGGGGTTGAGCTTCTGGCGTACGCTGTCGATCACCTCGTTATGGGCGGCTTGCTCCAGCTCGGCGCTCAGTCGCTCATTGCGGCGGTTCAGTTCTTGTTGGGTAGCGAGGAGATTATCCAGTCGTTGACGCTGGATCTCCCGCTCACGTTGGTGAAGCCGGCGACGTTGGAGTGCGTAGACAATGATCCCGGTCAGCAGGCAAATGGCTAGGATCAGGATGACACGCGTATAAACGAGCGAACGTTCCTTCAAGGCCACTTCGGCGGATAAGGCCCGATTCTCCTGCTCCTTCCGTCCGGTCTCGTAGCGTACGTTGGCACCAATGGCGTACCGCTGCTTCTCCGCCAGTTGCAACGAGTCGTGTATCTCCTTGTATTCCGGGTAGATCTCGGCCATCTTGTCTCCCTTCTTCTGTTCGGCGTAAAGGTTGAGCAAATGCCGTCCGGTCCAATCCATCATATCGTTCGCCTCGTATTTCTTGTAGAGAGCGTAGGCCTCTTCCATCAGGGGGAAGCCTTTTTCCGGCTTTCCGTCGCGTACGAGGCAGGCCCCCAGCATGAATTTGAAAAGATCTTGATACCCCGCGGAGATCGCTTCTTCCTCTTCTATCAATTCCTTGTACCCTTCGAGGGCGGCAGGGATAGAGTCGGGCACATATTCGTAGTAATAATTGTAAAGTATGTTTTTGGCGGCGAGGACATAGGCGTTCTCTTTCATCTCCTCCCCTCTCTTTAAGGCCTGCCGTGCGTAATATAAGGTAGAGTCGTGCTGTTCCAGCTCCCAGAAAATCCCGGCTTTCATCCGGTAGAGGTCGCTGATGGTAAAACTATCCAACTGGAGGGAGTAGTCGATGGAGCGTGAGATGGCCTCCATAGCCTTGTCGTACAATCCGAGGTCGCTATAGGTGGAGGAGAGGTCGGCGAAGGTGTAGACGAAGCCCCGGTTGAGCTTCTCGGGGTGGGCTACGCACCAGTCCATGGCTTCCTGTATGACTTCCACCTCTTTTTCCCGCATTCCCTTGCGGCGGTAATAATGGCCGAGGGTAGAGAGCAGGTCGGCCGGATCGTCGGCGGCATCGGGGTGGAGGCGATAGACGGCGAGGGCCCTTTCTTGCATACGGATCGCGTCCGAAGGGTCGCGGCGGAATTTATAGAGCGTGTTGGCTACCGCTTGGGCGATACGGATCTCTAGCCACGGGTCGTCGGAAGGGGGAAGAGCGGCGAGGCTGTCGGCGAGGCGCAAGGCCTCCTCCCGGTTGTCGCGGTCGTTGAGCCGCCGGAGTATCTCCTCGGTATCGGGCGGAAGCTGCCGGGAGAGGGAGCCGTCCGTAGGAGGCGTGTCGTGCCGGCAAGCGAGGGTGGCTAGCGAGAGGAGGGTGGCTAGCAGGAAATACGTGATGTCTCTCATCTGCGTATGATTTTTCGGTTTCCCGCGAATATACGCCGTTTTTCTTGTAAAATAGCCTGTTTCGGGGTATAAATCGATTGAATCATCTATTGGTTTTTTATCCGTCCGAAGGCCCGGCGGCGTACCTTTGACTTGTCCGTACCACCGGTGCCCCGAGCGGCGTGTCAATTAAATTGATGATCGCATTTCGTGCGGATAAGGCCGTTGTTGAGGACTTGTTGAGTGGATTGCTCAAA
>Ga0129309_1001439_pt1 | contig 11912 bp, 11 predicted proteins | sample L1105metagenome_FD_94439 | JGI IMG/M metagenome (GOLD analysis project Ga0129309, IMG submission 94439) | Ring-tailed lemur group fecal microbial communities from Wisconsin, USA - L1105 metagenome | ecosystem: Host-associated > Mammals > Digestive system > Large intestine > Fecal | place: USA...
TCTGCTCATAATAATATCATCAGCTGATGAAAGGAGAAATGCATATGCCAAAAACTCCAAAGCCTCTTACAGAAGATGATATACTAAAGTATGAAATTGCAGAAGAGTTAGGATTAGCCGATAAAGTACAAAAGGAAGGATGGAAATCCTTATCCGCAAAAGATACAGGCCGAATCGGCGGATTAATGACCAAAAGAAAAAGAGAAAAGCAAAATAAAAAGTACTGACATGCGCCGCTGGAATTCCAGCGGCGTTTATGTTATCATAATATAATTAATGTAAAATTGTCGGAGAATATTACATCGGAGAAAGAGTGGATTTTATGAAACAACTCAAAAAATTTATAAAATTTTTATTTGGCAGACTTGTAATTGGAGCACTTCTCCTGATCGTTCAGTTTTACTGGATCGTTGCAATTTGTTTTTCGATCGGGAAGTATTCGGAGCGTATTTCTTATGTGTTGACGATCATCAGTTTTCTCGCGGTTGTTTATATCGTCAATAAAGATGAAAATCCTGCATACAAACTGGCATGGGTTATATTTATCTCTGTCTTTCCAATCTGGGGAGGTGCCATGTATCTGTATATCGGCAATAAACGACCCGCGCGGCATCTGCGGAAAGTGCTGGATCAGGAGATGGAAGAGACAAAAGATCTGTTAAAGCAGGATGACCGGGTTTTGGAGGAATTGAAGATCAAAGATCCGTCTGCAGAGAGGCAGAGCCGGTATATTGCCGGATATGCGGGTTTTCCGATATACCAAAATTCAAAAGTGGAATACTTTTCCAGCGGGGAATCCTGTTATGAACGGGTGCTCGAGGAGCTGAAGAAGGCGGAACGGTTCATATTCATGGAATACTTTATCGTAAAAGAAGGTACGATGCTGGATGAAATACTGACCATTTTAAAAGAAAAGGTGAAACAGGGCGTTGAGGTACGTTTCATGTATGACGATGTCGGCTGCATATCGGAGCTTGACAAGAATTTCTGTGAGAAGATGGAAGCTTACGGAATCCTCTGTATGCGTTTTAATCCGTTTATTCCGATTGTATCAACCGCATGGAATAACCGGGATCACCGAAAGATTCTCGTAATCGATGGCAATACGGCATTTACGGGAGGCTTTAATCTTGCCGACGAATATATTAATCGGACGGAACGATTTGGATATTGGAAGGACAGCGGCGTGATGGTGCAGGGAGAAGCGGTCTGGAACATGACGGTGATGTTTTTGAGCCTGTGGGATCCTCTGTATAAGATAAAAGAAGATTATCGGATCTATGCACCGGATGTATTGCCGAACCGGTTTTCGGAACATGGCGGATTTGTACAGCCATATTCGGATACGCCTCTGGACTCAGAGACGGTTGGAAGAAATATATACTTTAATATGATCGGCAGTGCTACACAGTATCTGTATATTACGACGCCGTATCTGATCCTGGACAATGAACTTGTAACGGCTCTTTGCCTGGCGGCGAAAAGGGGAGTTGATGTTCGGATCATAACGCCGGGGATTCCGGATAAGAAGATGGTCTTTTATGTGACACAATCGTATTTTTATCAGCTGATTTCTGCGGGAATCAAGATTTATTCCTATACACCGGGTTTTATCCATGCCAAAAATGTGATCTGCGATGGCAAGATCGCATCCGTTGGCACGGTGAACTGGGATTACCGAAGCTTTTATCTGCACTTTGAATGCGGCGTCTTTTTTACGCATGCAGAGGCAATTGAATCCATTTATCAGGATTATGTGGAAACAATTCGGGAGAGCCACCTGATCACGTTAGAAGAATGTACGAAACCGCTTCTGATCAGTGTGATGCAGAGTATTTTGCGTGTATTTGCTCCGCTTTTGTAATGCAGATACCCGCTGAGATTATGATTTGTAAAAAAGAGGAGAAATGATGGAAAGTTATGAGACATTTGCCCGTGTCTATGATGATTTTATGGACAACATACCATATGGAGAATGGGCAGACTATGTGATTGGATTGTTAAAGGAATATGGAATAGAGGATGGGCTGATTCTTGATCTTGGGTGTGGAACCGGAAGTCTGACGGAGAAGCTTGCGGATGCCGGTTATGATATGATCGGCATTGACAATTCGGTTGAAATGCTGGAAATTGCAAAGGAAAAATCCTATGGGAATTATGATGGCATTTTATACCTTCTTCAGGATATGCGGGAGTTCGAATTATATGGTACCGTCCGGGGCATCATCAGCATCTGCGACAGTATGAATTATATTTTAGAGAAAGAGGACTTGACAAATGTTATGCGTTTGGTGAATAATTATCTCGATCCGGAAGGAATCTTTATCTTTGATATGAATACTCCTTATAAATATGAGAGAATGCTTGCTGACAATACGATCGCGGAAGATCGCGAAGATATGAGTTTTATCTGGGACAATTATTTTTATGAGGAAGAACGGATCAATGAATATTCGCTTCATCTTTTCCTCAAGGGAGAAGATGGACGATATGATAAATTTACGGAGACACATTATCAGAAAGCTTATGAGATCACTCAGGTGATTGAGGCGATAGAAGACGGTGGTTTGGAATTTGTTGCAGTGTATGATGCATTTACAAGGGAACCTCCGAAAGCGGACAGCGAACGGCTGTATTTTATTGCACGGGAAAAAGGAAAGGTGGAACAGATTCGAGATGGAAGATTACATTATTAGAGGAACTGCTGCGGATAATCAGGTACGCTTTTTTGCAGCATATACGAGAGAAGTCGTAGAAACGGCAAGAAAAGCACATAATACAAGTCCGGTTGCAACGGCAGCACTGGGAAGGCTTTTGACTGCAGGAGCAATGATGGGAAGCATGTGCAAGAATGACAGCGATATTCTGACTTTGAAGATCCAGTGTCAGGGACCGATCGGCGGATTGATGGTCACGGCGGATTCGCATGCGAATGTCAAAGGATACGTGCATCATCCTGATGTGATGCTGCCAATTCGTGCAGATGGCAAACTGGATGTCGGCGGGGCATTGGATTTGGGTGTTTTGAGTGTGATCAAGGACATCGGATTAAAGGATCCGTATGTGGGTCAGACACATCTGGTTTCCGGTGAGATTGCCGAAGATCTGACGTATTATTTTGCAACAAGCGAACAGATTCCTTCCTCAGTTGCACTCGGCGTTCTGATGGAGAGGAACAATACCGTAAAGCATGCCGGCGGCTTCATTATCCAGCTGATGCCATTTGCTTCAGAGGAAGTGATCTCCGGTCTTGAGAAGAAGATCCGGGAGTTTACTTCTGTCACGACTGAACTTGAGAAAGGCAAGACGCCGGAAGAGATCATGGAAGATCTGCTGGGAGATTTTGGCATGACGGTTTACGATAAAGTTCCGACCAGATTTGCATGCAACTGCAGCAAAGAGCGGGTTGCAAAAGCGGTGATCAGCGTCGGTGAACAGGAATTGCAGTCAATGATACAGGATGCAAAGCCGATCGAAGTCAACTGTCAGTTTTGTAATACGAATTATGTATTTACAACGGATGAGTTGAAAGAGATGCTGAAAAAAGCAAAGTCGGAGGCATAACATGAAGAATCAGAGAGATATGGACACGATTTTACATTATATCATGTCATTGATCGGAGGATTTTTAGGAACTTATGCACTGCTGCTGCGCGGAGGAAACTTCGGTTCGGCACAGACCGGCAATTTTCTGGAAGCGATGATCTCTTTATCAGAAGGAGATTTTACTTCTGTGGCAATTCGTGCCGGAGGCGGAATTGTCTATGCTTCTGCACTGATTTTTTCTTATCTTCTGTCAAACTGTACGAACGTAAATATGAAAACGATGGTTTTAAAAGTCGAAGTGGTCGGTCTGCTGATCGCGGCAATGATTCCGGAGACTGCGGATCCGATTCTTGCACTTTATCCGATCTTTGCGATGATGAGCTTTCAGTGGGGAACTTATTCAGGCGCGAAAGGATATAACAGTGCGAGCATTTTTACAACGAATAACTTCAAGCAATGTGTACTCGGGTGGACACAGTATATTCATCAGCATGATCCGAAAGCAAAGGAAAAAGCATGTCTGTATACATTCACTGTTTTTTCCTTTTTAGGAGGCGCACTCCTGGGAGCTGTGTCCACAGAGTATCTTGGTACATATGCTGCATTTATCTGTTATGTGCCGCTCTTTGCAGCGTACACGGTTCTGCTGTGCAGTCAGAGAAGCGCGGAAATGGTACTCGAAGTACTCGAACAGACAGATCACTGTCAGATCAGTCAACCATCTGTCCGCGAATGATGTCTTTTACTGCTTTGTACAGATAAGATTTGTAAGTTTCAATATCCATCGGTTCATTATACAGGATAATGCTGTAGCAGGTAGAACCGACTAATTCGATCAGCATAAACAGCAGTACTTCTGAATTTCGAAATTCATGAGGAGAATCCTCAATCATTCTTATATATACATCATAAAAGTCTAACGTATAGTCAGTCTTCGGATGGATTAAGGCGGATTTGAATACGCCCCATCCGAGGTTTTTGGCGATAAATGTCATCAATTGACGATCCTGATCTAATAAATCCAAAATATAATCAATAATAAAGATAATCTTATCTTCGAATACGGTAATGTCTGTCTGCTGGAGCGCGGCATCTGCCTGGCTGAAAAGGCGGCTGGATTCAATGGAAATCAGCTGGTTCCGTATGTCGTATTTGTCATTAAAATAGAGATAAAACGTCCCTTTTGCCATCCCTGCTTTTCGGGTAATATCAGAAATAGATGTTTCGTGGAATCCTTTTGTCGTAAATAATTCTAATGCCGCATGAAATAATTTTTCCGTTTTCTTTTGTTTTTTTTCTTCTAATTTTCCCATAAATGTTCCTCACTTTTGAAATGATTTTATCATAAACAAAAAAAGATGCAAATAAATATTGACCAAGAGTCATTTCTGTGCAATAATACTGAATGTAAAATATGACTGTTGGTCATTTGTTGTAAGGAGTGAAAGTATGAGGATAGGACATTTTATTGCAAAACATAAGAAATTGATTACTCTTATCTGTCTTTTGCTTTTGATTCCGTCAGTACTCGGCTATGTAAAGACCAGAATCAACTATGATGTTGTCAGCTATCTTCCGGGCAATCTGGAGACGATGAAAGGGCAGGACATCATGGTAGATGAGTTCGGAACGGGTGCTTTCTCTATGGTAATTGTAGAGGGAATGGAACCAAAAGAAGTAGTAAGCCTGAAAAAAGATATGATGAAAGTAGATCATGTCAAAGACATTTTATGGTATGACAGCCTGGTCGATATCTCAGTACCGATGGATATGATCCCGGATGATCTAAGGGAGAATTTCGATAAAGGTGAGGATACGATGATGATCGTCTTTTTCGATAATATCACTTCATCGGATGATACAATGGATGCAGTTGCAGAATTGAGAAGTGTTGTATCAAAAGATGTCTATATCAGCGGAATGGCAGGAATTGTTACGGATATTAAGGATCTGTTTCTTCAGGAGATGCCGATCTATGTTGCGGTTGCAGCCTGCTTATCGCTTGCCGTTCTGATTTTGACATTGAATTCCTTTGTTGTACCGTTTTTGTTCCTGTTCAGTATCGGAACAGCGATTGTATATAACCTGGGAAGTAATATTTTCCTCGGACAGATTTCATACATAACACAGGCGTTGGTTGCAGTATTGCAGCTGGGGGTTACGATGGATTATTCGATCTTTTTGCTGAACAGTTATGAGGATAACAAAAAACGCCTGAACGGCGACAATGAAGAAGCAATGGCACAGGCAATCAGTGCGACATTTAAGTCGGTACTCGGAAGTTCGGTTACGACAGTTGCCGGATTCATCGCATTGCTGTTCATGACTTATACATTGGGAAAAGATATTGGAATTGTTATGGCAAAAGGAGTTATCATCGGCGTGATCTGCTGTGTTACGTTTTTGCCGTCACTGATCTTGATTTTTGATCGATGGATCGATAAGACGACACATCGGTCTCTGATTCCGGATTTAAGCGGAGTGTCAGACTTTTTAACGAGACATTATAAAATTTTTGTGGTTCTTTTTATTATATTGCTTCCAATCGCATATTATGGAAACAGCCATGTGAATGTATATTATAATCTGGACGAAACATTACCGGCAGATCTTCTGAGTTCAAAGGCGAAAGTGAAGTTGGATGATACTTTTCGGATGAACAGTGCCTATGTGATCATGATGGATTCTTCGATGGATCAGAAGGATAAATCTGACATGATCGATCAGCTGGAGGAAGTCAAAGGCGTCAAGTTTGCACTCGGTATTCCGTCGATTGTCGGCAATGCAGTTCCGGAAAGCATGATTCCGGCGGAAGCAACGGAGATGCTGCGGAGTGACAAGCATGAACTGGCATTCCTATGTTCTGACTACAAAACGGCATCGGATGAACTCAATGATCAGATTGATTCGGTTCAGTCAATTATCAAATCTTATGATAAAGATGCGATTTTAGTTGGAGAAGGACCGCTTACAAAGGACTTGATCGACATTACTGATATTGATCTTCAGCATGTGAATATCGTTTCGATAGCAGCGATATTGGTCATTATCATGCTGGTGTTTAAATCTGTCTCACTGCCGGTTATTCTTGTATCCGTCATTGAATTTGCAATTATGATCAATATGGCAGTGCCATATTATACCGGTGTTCAGCTGCCGTTTATCGCAAGTATTATTATCGGAACGATCCAGCTTGGCGCGACAGTGGACTATGCGATCCTGATGACAACTAAATATCAGGAAGCCCGTCTGAATGGCGTTCCAAAGAGAGAGGCAGTATCTCAGGCACATCGGTTTTCGATAAAATCTATCATTATCAGTGGTTTGAGTTTATTTGCGGCGACAATCGGTGTAAGATTGTATTCAAGAATTGATATTATCGGTTCAATCTGTGCGTTGTTGTCGAGAGGAGCGATCATCAGTACCGTTGTTGTGCTGACGGTTCTTCCGGCGATGTTTATGGTATTTGATAAACTCATTTGTATGACGACGTTAGAATTTAGGAGGAAGAAATCATGAAATATAAGAAAGCAGCAACAGGGATTATGAGCGTTGCACTTGCGGCATCGATGATCGTACCTGCAGGAGCAGCACAGGATCAGGGGATTGTCAAGACGGAAACGGTCTATGTTAAAGCAGACAAAACAGGAAGTGTGAAGGAGACGATTGTCAGTGACTGGCTTCAAAATGCATCGGAAAGCCCGACGATCAAGGATCGTTCGACTTTAAATCAGATTAAAAACGTGAAAGGGGATGAGATCTTTCAGAGAGGTAAGAAGAATGCCATTACATGGCAGGCAAACGGCAAAGATATCTATTATCAGGGTACGACAGACGAAGAGACGCCGGTACAGCTGAAAGCTTCTTATTATCTGGATGGAAAGAAAATCGATCCGGAAAAACTGGATGGAAAAAGCGGTGAATTAAAGATCAAAATTACAGCAGAAAACAGCACGGATACGCCGTTTACGGTCATGTCAATGCTTACAATGCCGGCAGATCAGTGTTCTAATGTAACGGTGACCAACGGAAGAGTCATTTCTGATGGAAAGAACGAAATTGCAGTTGGAATCACGATGCCGGGTCTGATGGATCAATTGGATCTGGACGATTATAACGGGGAAACTTACGAGTCTGTGACCGTCAAGTGTCAGATCGAAGATTTTGAACCGGTCAGCATCTACAACATCGCGATGAACGGATTGCTGAATGACATTAATCTGGATGACGCAGACGAAATCACAAATCTGCTGGACGAATTAAAAGATTCTTCCAAACAGCTGGCAGACGGAAGTAAGGAACTTTCGGACAGCATCGGAACGTTATCGGATAAGGCGAAAGAATATACCGATGGAATCGCCAAATATATCGCAGGTGTTGAGAAGTATTCAGCCGGAGTGACGCAGGTATCTTCCGGATTAAGCCAGCTTGCAAATGGAAGCGGCAAACTGGTTTCCGGCAGTGACAGCGTAGCAGAAGGTGCGGAAAAGATCAATCAGAGCGTTACGACTTTAGCGTCCAGTATGAAACAGCTGCAGACAGGTGCAGCTTCCGTATCGGATGGAATCGCCACGCTGGACAGTTCCCTTGCTCAGATCGAAGCAGCAGTTGCGGCGGCAGCTCCTTCGGAAGAGGAAAAAGCACAGCTGCAGGCAGTTGACAGTCAGATTGCACAGCAGGAAGCAGTTTTAAGCAGCATAGAAGACCAGAGTTCGAATGAATATGCCGCATTGGCAGGTGCGATCCAGATTGAGAAGAACCTGAAAAGCAAACTGGAATCCAGCATGTCCAGTTCGGCACAGTTGTCGAATGCGATCAGCCAGATCCGAAGCTATACAAAATCAGGAGGAACGTTAAGTGCCGGTGCAAAGGCAGTCGCAGACGGACTCGGAACAGCCGCAGCCGGTGCGGATAAAATTGAAGCCGGAACAAAGACGTTGTCTGAAGGTGCCAAGACGGTTGCCAGCGGAACAGGTAGTCTGAATTCGGGAATTCAGGCTGCAAAGCAGGGAACCGATCAGCTGACAGCGAATAATGCTACTCTTTCAAAGAGCGGCAAGACGATCAATTCCGCAAGTGCAGCTGTCAATGAAGGAATCAGCAAGCTGGAAAAAGGTGCCAAAACTTTGACGGACGGCATGTTCAAATTCGATCGGGATGGCATTCAAAAAGGAACGGAAAGCGTCGATAAGGTATTTGACAAGATGGACGAATTGATCGACAAAGATGCGGATTATCAGAACTTCTCCGGCATTTCAAAAGACATGGAAGGTGAAGTGAAATTTATCATCGAGATGGAATAAACCGAGGAACGGCCGATTGCATTGACTTTGGTGAGAACGCAGAGAAAGGTATAAAAAAAGAATCCCCAAAAAGGGATTCTTTTTTTATGCTTCTGTCTCATCGGATGATGGTGCGGTTTCTTCTTCTGCTTCTGCCTCCTCATCCTTATCTTCTTCATCAGTAATTGTAATATCTACATATTCGCGGTCGGATGCTTTGCCGAAAATCTCGTCATCATCAAAATCGTCATCATCGAAATCGTCAAAATCATCTTTGGATAACTTACCTTTTACAGCAGAGAGAGCATCTTTGATGGAATCTTTAAATAAAAAGCAAATACCACAAACAGAGGCGATCACTGCTAACACTTTTATTAATTTCTTCACTTTTTCACCTTCTTTTTTTTTATATGAATATTGTAATCTATTTGGGTGAAAAAAGCAATTCATATTTTATGGTATGAGAAATTCTGTAAAATTTTCTATGCGAAAAATATAGTTTTTCCGGAATGCGTCGTATGCATGATAAGTGTTTTACCACAAATAGAGTACATCGAACTTTATGTATAGTACCACGAAATGCTGTGAAAGATAAAATAAAGGTAAGAGGTGATGAGATGAATCGGGTGAAGAACCTACGAACGGAAAAAGGATTGACACAGCAAAAATTATCGATGGATATACATGTATCTCAGCAATATGTAAGTAAGATCGAAAATGGAACATCATTTTTAACGGAAGATATTATTTTACGTCTGTCAAAGTATTTTCACGTATCGATTGCATATCTGCTCGGTGTAACAGATGATCGTTTCAGTGAAATGCTAAAAGACAGCAACGATCCCAATCTGAAAAAATGGGTGGAATTTTATTACAAACTGAATCAGGAAAATCGGGATACTGTTTCTGCTTTAAGTGAATACCTGATTGAAGCTCAAAGAAAGTCCATAGAAGAAAAAGAATAAATTCTCTGGTTTACAGACGCCAATTGCTACGATATAATTGTGATATGCCTGATTGGCGTTTTTTCTATGCAAAATGATAATGATGCGGTGTTGTGTGCCGGGTTGTTGTAAAATGCATAAAGAATGATAAAAGGGAAGGAGTTCATCATGATCAAGATATTTAAGACGCATGAAGATACAGGAATTACAGAACAGATTGACAGTATAGAGCGTGAATCATGGGTCGCGATGACAGCTCCCTCTGCAACAGAGATTTTGAAGGTCTCAAAAGAACTGGGGATTGATATCGATGATCTGAAAGCACCTCTGGATGAAGAAGAACGTTCGCGTCTGGAAAAGGAAGAAGGATATACGCTGATCTTAGTGGATATTCCGGTGATCGAGCGGCGGAATGACAAGGACTGGTATGAGACAATCCCGCTTGGTATTATTCTCACGGAAAAAGTCATTATTACCGTCTGTTTGCGTGAGACGCAGATCTTAAAGCAGTTTACACATGGAATGGTCAGTGATTTTTGTACATATAAAAAGACCAGGTTCGTTTATCAGATATTATACAATAATGCATCGCTATATCTGTATTATCTGAGGGATATCGATAAGAAGAGTGAAGCGATTGAGAAGATTCTGCTAGAGGAATCCAGGAACCAGGATCTGATCCAGCTGTATGAGCTGGACAAGTGTCTCGTTTATTTTACGACTTCTTTAAAATCCAATGAAGTTGTTATGGAAAAACTATTGAAGACGAACAGTGTAAGGCACTATGAAGAAGATGAAGATCTTTTGGAAGACGTTATCATTGAGAACAAGCAGGCTATGGAGATGACGCATATTTATCATAATATTTTACGAAGTATGATGTCTTTGTTTGGATCCGTTATTGACAATAATCTGAACCAGATCATGAAACTGCTGGCGGCCGTTACGATCGTCGTGGAGCTGCCTACGCTGATCGGAGGGTTTTATGGGATGAATCTCCTGCCTGAGAGTATGCCTTTTTCGAACTCACCGTATGCATTTGCGATTATTGCCGCATTTTCCTTTGTTGTATGTATTTTTGCAGTGTATATATTGAAGAGAAAGAATCTCTGGTGAGCGGATAAACGAAGGACAAAAAGCGATTTCATTTTCTCGGAATATTCTTTCGTTGAACAGAAAATATATCAAAATTTTCGGTTCCATAAAAAAATACCTTGCATTTTTTGGTTTCGTCATGTATTTTTATTATATAAAAGATGCTGTGTGACTGGCGGATGAGTAGAGTAACTACAGGGAGCATAGCACGAGTACGCCGACCGCCTGGGCAGACCGCATTGGTTTTCCCAGGCGGTTTTCTTTCTGACAACATATGATCATAATGAAGGAGAATTTCTATGAGAGCATTGATTAGTGTATCTGACAAGACAGGGATTGTTGAAGTAGCAAAGCAGTTAGTGGATTTAGGAGTAGAGATTATCTCTACAGGCGGAACTTATCATAAATTAAAAGAAGAAGGTGTTCCGGCAATTGAGATTTCTGATATTACCGGATTTCCGGAATGTCTGGATGGACGAGTTAAGACTTTACATCCAAATGTACATGCCGGACTTCTTGCGATGAGAAGCAACCCGGAACATATGAAACAATTAAAAGAACTGAACGTAGATACGATCGATTTTGTATTTGTTAATTTATATCCATTTAAGCAGACAATTTTAAAGGATGGCGTAACACGTGCAGAAGCAGTTGAGAACATTGATATCGGCGGTCCGACAATGATCCGTGCAGCAGCAAAGAATTATCAGGATGTCGCTGTTGTTGTTGATCCTGCAGATTATGATAAAGTATTGACGGAATTAAAAGAAGAAGGCGAAGTAAGCTTAGATACGAAGTTCTATCTGATGCAGAAAGTATTTGCTCATACGTCGAATTATGACACGATGATCGCGAATTATCTGAAGAAGGAAAGAGGAGATGATTCTCTTCCGGAGACATTGACGATGACCTTCGAAAAGGTTCAGGATATGCGTTATGGTGAAAATCCACATCAGAAAGCAGCTTTTTATCGCGAGATTGGCAAAAAGACAGGCTCTCTTGTTGATGCAGTACAGCTGAATGGAAAAGAGCTGTCCTTTAATAA
>Ga0129309_1001441_pt1 | contig 11905 bp, 13 predicted proteins | sample L1105metagenome_FD_94439 | JGI IMG/M metagenome (GOLD analysis project Ga0129309, IMG submission 94439) | Ring-tailed lemur group fecal microbial communities from Wisconsin, USA - L1105 metagenome | ecosystem: Host-associated > Mammals > Digestive system > Large intestine > Fecal | place: USA...
AAAAAATAAAAATTTCTTTCATATTTTCTTTTTTCTTGCTTTTTTCCAATGACAGGTATAAAATTATCTTAAAAGTAATAATGTGAGGATTTGCATATGGCAAGTGAAAATTTAATGACAAGTATTACAAAGGCGTATCCTAAAATGACGAAGGCAGAAAAGAAGGTGGCCGACATTGTCCTGTCAAAGCCGCAGGAGGTACTGCGCGCCACAATTACAGATCTGGCCAGAATATGCGGTGTCGGAGAGACAAGTGTTTTCCGCTTCTGCCGCACACTGTCCCTCAACGGATATCAGGATTTCAAGCTTTCCCTGGCACTCGACTCCACTTCTGCCGAACCGGTGCATCCCAAAGACACCGTCAACGTGCTGGATGCAAAAGACTGCAAAGCGATCGCCAAAAACGTCCTTCAGGCGTATCACGCTGCGCTCGAAAACGCATACAGCGCTTTCAACTTCAAAGCCATCTCGAAAACAGTCGACCTGATCCTCACCTCGCGCAGCCTGAACCTGTTCGGTTTCGGCGGCTCAGGCACCAGCGCCAACGAAGCAAAAAACAAATTTCTTAAGATCCTGCCGCATGTTACCTACAATGCCGACAGCCACATCCAACTGACCCAGGCCGCGCTGCTCGGCCAAAACGACCTTGCACTGATCTTCTGCAACTCCGGCGTCACCAAAGACTGCATTGAGATCGCAAAGATCTGTCATACCAACGGCGTTGCCGTAGTGTTCATCACCATGTTTCTCAAAACTCCCGCCGCTCCCTACTGCAATGTCATATTGCCCTGCGGCGCCAACGAAGGTCCCATGGAAGGAGGCTCCATCGCCGCCAAGACTTCCCAGCTTTATCTTGTTGATATTCTTTATGCCGAAGTCTACCGCCAGCTCGGGGAACGCGCGTTAGAAAATAAGAAGAAGACGTCAAGAGTAATTACCGAGAAGATGATGTAGCTGCCAGGGAGGAGTTATCATGTCATCAAAAAATGAGAAAACTTATACAATAGAAGATATTTATAATTTGCCGGAAGATAAGCGTTATATGTGACAGCAAAAAGCTCACCGAAGACGGCTGCAGCGGTGCACCGGAGTGGATCATTGAAATCGTATCTCCCGGCAGCAAGCGAATGGATTACATGGTTAAGCTCTTCAAATACAGAAGCGCCGGAGTAAAGGAATACTGGATTGCAGATCCCATTGTAAGAACCGTAACAATTTATGATTTTGCAAACGACGATGTAGGAAAATACACTTTTCATGAACTTGTAAAATCCGGGATTTTCGATGGACTGGAATTGGATTTTTCCGAATGGGCATAAATACTGCTTCTGCAACAAAAGACGCTAAAATATTCTGAGTGGTTACAGTACTTTTCAAAAGCATTGTTCTCATGTTATCCTCCTCATATATCCTTCAGTTAATTTTCGTGCAAAACATTGATTTTTTCGTGCATATAGTATATATTGTAACTATCAACAAGAAAGGAGATCATTATATGGCTGGCTCTACCACTAACATCAGCATCCGAATGGATTCGGATTTAAAGACGCAGGCTGACGCTCTGTTCAGTGAACTCGGTATGAACCTGTCTACAGCGTTTAATATCTTTGTCCGCCAGGCGCTCCGCGAAGGCAGGATTCCTTTTGACATTACTTTAAATCAGCCCAACAGGGAAACCATTGCCGCCATGTTGGAAGCAGAGAGGATTGCGAAAGATCCATCCGTCAAACATTACACAGACCTGGACGAATTGTTCGCTGATCTGAAAGCATGAGAAAAACAAAACTTTCTATTGTTCCAACCACTGCGTTTAAAAAAGACTACAAACTGGCAATAAAGCGCGGTCTGAATATCAAGCTATTGGAGGATATCGTTACATCTCTTGCAATGGGAGAGACTCTTCCAGAAAAAAACAAAGACCATCCCCTGTCTGGAAACTGGGCGAGACACCGGGAATGTCATATCCTCCCTGACTGGCTGCTCATTTATCGCATCGAAGAGGATGTTCTGGTACTGACCCTTACCCGCACCGGAACACACAGTGATTTATTCGGAAAATGACAATCACACCGGGCTATCGAGAAATTGATAGCCCCCTTTTTATATATTTTCCATATATGTCTGAGACCTGATAAAGAGAAACCTCAGATTGTGTTATGAAATCCATTGACAAAAGCGACATTTATGTCGTATAATCAAAAAAGAGACATATATGTCGTTTTTCGGAAGGAGCATACTATGAAAGATTTTGTATTAAGAGAATGGCGGTATGATGACGCGGAGGAAATTTCAATAGCTGCTGATAATCCAAATATTGCAAAGAATTTAAGAAACACATTTCCTAATCCATATTCAATAGACGACGCAAAATGGTATGTAAACGATTGTATTTCCAAAGAAGGAAAAAATCAGATTACCAGAGCTATCGTTGTTGACGGAAAAGCTGTTGGAAGCATTGGAATATTTATCAAAAATGATGTGTACGAAAAATCAGGAGAACTCGGATACTGGCTTTCAGAAGATTATTGGCGTCAGGGGATCACATCTGCCGCCGTGCGGCAGATATGTAAAGAAGCCTTTTCTGCTTTTGATATCGTCCGCATATTTGCAGAGCCCTTCGATTGCAATACCGGTTCCAAAGGCGTTTTGGAAAAAGCAGGATTTACATATGAAGGAACTATGCGGAACGGTGTGTATAAAAACGGGAAAATACTGTCGTATTGTATGTATTCCATTTTACGGGAGGAAGTGAACATTTGATATGGGCAGCAAAGGGGCAAAAACAAAAGAAAAAATCCTTCAGGAAGCATATCTGTTGTTTGCCGAAAAAGGGTTCAAGGCTGTAACAATGTCTGATATTTGCCAAAAAACAGGATTGAGCCGGGGAGGCTTATACCGCTATTATACTGGAACGGAACAGATTTTTTCCGAAATCATATCAAAAGAATATGTTATATCTGACCGTATTGAAAAACATGAAAGCGCTGTAAGTATTTTGGAAGATATGCTTAAAGCAATACGATGTGAAATCCTGGATAAAGAATTGTCTTTGAGCCTTGCAATATACGAATATGCCAATCTTGGAAATGAAGATTTTTTTATTACGGTCAACGATAATGCTAAAAAGCGTTGGACGAATTTGCTGCATTATGGAATGGAGACTGGTGAATTTAAGCGTGTTGACACAGAACAAATTACTGATTTAATTTTATATTATTATCAGGGTTTGCGGATGTGGTCGCGCGTCATTCCATTTGGTGAGCAGGAAGCGGAGCATTATGTCAATAGTATCAGGCAAATGCTGCTTATGGAGTAAAAACGAATAGTTGCTATTGTCGATAAAACTGTTGACATCTGCGAAGCTTTATGTTATAAGTATATGGTGAGCAACACACAGGGGATTGGTCAAATGGTATGACAGAAGTCTCCAAAACTTTTAGCGGGAGTTCGATTCTCTCATCCCCTGCTCAAAAAACCGGAAACGCTTATTTAAAGCGGATTCCGGTTTTTCTTTTTACTTTCTGCAAAATAGATGAGCCCCGTCAATTCTTTGAGGTGCAGTGGTTCAGAATATAAGTGACCGCTTCTTTTACTGTCTTTAAGCCTGCAATGCGTATGCCGTCTGTTTTCACCAGCGATCCTGCACAGACCGCAGGCATGAGTACCGTCGTAAATCCAAGCTTTTTCGCCTCCTGCACACGCTGCTGCGCCATGCTGACCGCGCGGATCTCTCCGCTTAAGCCTACCTCTCCGAAAGCGATCGTCTTTTCATCCACGGCAATGTCTTTATAGCTTGAAACAACCGCCAGGATCAGGCCAAGGTCGATGGCCGGCTCTGTCATCTTAATGCCGCCTGCTATATTTACATAGACGTCGCAGGCCGACAGATGCAGGCCCGCACGTTTTTCCAGCACGGCAAGCAGCAGATTTACGCGGTTGAAATCCGTCCCTGCCGTGGTCCGCCTCGGCATCGGGAGATTGCTCTGGCATACCAGCGCCTGGATCTCGATCAGCACCGGCCTCGTACCTTCCATGGAACACGCAACCACAGAACCGGAGGCATTCTCCGGCTTTCCGCTTAACATATATTCCGAAGGATTTTCCACTTCAACAAGACCGCTGCTTCTCATCTCAAAAACACCGATCTCATTTGTAGAGCCAAAACGGTTCTTTACGCCCCTGAGTATACGGTATGCCGCATGCCGGTCGCCCTCAAAATAAAGGACCGTATCTACCATATGTTCAAGGACCCGCGGGCCTGCCACAACCCCTTCTTTTGTCACATGTCCCACCAGAAAGACAGATATTCCCATGCCTTTGGCTATCTGCATAAAAATACCCGTTGACTCCCGGACCTGTGAAACGCTGCCCGGGGCGGATGTGACATTTTCGCTGTACATGGTCTGGATGGAGTCAATGACAACGATATCCGGTTTTACTTTCTGCAGCACATCCTGAATGATCTCCAGATTTGTCTCACACAGTATCAGCAGATCGTCCTTAAAGTCACCGATCCTCTGGGCGCGCAGCTTGATCTGCTGCGCGGACTCCTCGCCCGAAATATACAGGACTTTGCATCCGTGCTCCGACAGATGATGGCACACCTGCAAAAGCAGCGTTGATTTTCCGATTCCCGGATCGCCGCCCACCAGCACAAGGGAGCCGGGCACGATCCCGCCGCCCAGCACCCTGTCAAGTTCTTTGATGCCGGAGGAAACCCTCTGACGCTCATCCACGCTCACCTGCGAGAGCTTTTCCGGCGCTGCCAGACCGCGGCCCGCACTCCTTGCAGCGCTGCTTTTTACAGAGCCGCTTTTTCCGGTCGCCACCGGTTCCTCCGTAAACGTATTCCATTCCCTGCACGCGGGGCACTGGCCCATCCATTTCGATGACTCGTACCCGCAGTTCTGGCAGAAAAAAATTGTTGTTTTCCCTTTTGCCATAGCTTATTTTCTGATTCTCACCGACACGGCTTTGCCCTCTTCCAGCTCTGCGCTGATCGAAAGCTTACCGCTTAAATTCGTTTTCATCTTTGCTGTTTCCTTGCCGTCGATCTCGATGCTGTATACTGTTTCAGCCTCCATCTCAACGGTGATCTGCGCATCCTTCACGCCCTCAACCTGGAACTCCATGCCGTCTGCCATCTGACGCAGATGGCTCACTGCGGTTCCCGGAACCGACTCATATACAAACATCTCGTTCTTTTCCAGCTTGGTGATCTCATGAAAGGATTTTACCTTATAAATATCGCCTGCGTTCTCAAAACCTGAAACCTTTGTCTTTTGGGTAAGTGTGTAATCTCCAAAGCTGATCGTTCCGTCCGCTTCACTGCGGATCAATCCTTCTATTACCGCCATTTTTTTATCCTCCCTTTTTCTTTACTGTACCTTTTCAAATTTGATCTTTCCGGCTGTCATTCCTACCGCCACATGGTCATCCCTGCCAATATTTCCGGCAAGAATCTCTTCCGCAAGCGCATCCTCTATCTGGCTTTGTATCGCCCGCTTCAGCGGCCTTGCCCCGAACTTCGGGTCAAATCCCTTCTCGGCAATGTGCTTTCTCACGGAACTGCGCACCGTCAGTTCTATATTCATCTGTTCCTTGCAGCGTTTTGCAAATCCGTTTAAAAGAAGCGCTACAATGCGTTCGATCTCCTCTTTATTAAGAGCGTGGAAGACGATGATCTCGTCGATCCTGTTTAAAAACTCCGGTTTAAACAGACGCTTCACTTCTTCCATGACGCCGCTCTTCATGCGCCTGTAATCCTCTTTTTCATCCTCTCCGGCGGCGAATCCAAGCCTTTTCGGCTCAATGATCGACTGAGCGCCGGCATTCGAAGTCATGATCAGGATCGTATTCTTAAAGTCAACCTTTCGTCCCTGCGAATCGGTGATATGCCCGTCGTCAAGTACCTGAAGCAGGATGTTAAACACATCCGGATGCGCTTTTTCAATCTCATCCAGCAGGATAACAGAATACGGATTGCGGCGGACCTTTTCGCTGAGCTGGCCGCCCTCCTCATAGCCCACATATCCGGGCGGCGAGCCTACCAGTCTGGAAACGCTGTGCTTTTCCATATATTCCGACATATCCACGCGGATCATGGACTGTTCGCTGCCGAAAACAACCTCCGCCAGTACTTTTGAGAGCTCTGTTTTTCCGACGCCCGTCGGTCCCAGAAACAGAAAGGAACCGATCGGCCTTGCCGGATCTTTGAGCCCTACGCGCCCTCTCTTGATGGCCTTTGCAACTGCCGTCACCGCCTCGTCCTGCCCGATGATCCGTTTATGCAGCGTGTTTTCAAGCTTTACGAGACGCTTCGTCTCTTTTACTTCCAGCCTCTGCACCGGTATGCGGGTCCACATGGAGACGATCGCCGCAATATCCTCTTCTTTTATCTCCGGCCTTTTGGCCCTGCCTTTGCGGCTCAGGCGTTTCCGGAAAGCTTCCAGCCTCTTTATCTGCGCCTCCTGCTGCCTGTTCAGCCGTCCGGCCATCTCCCACTCTCCCTGAATGATAGCCTTTTCCTTATCCTGTGAAAGACGGTCTATCTCATTATATATCTCCTCCATACCTTCCGGAACAGACGGACCCGTGATCTGCTTGCCGGAAGCAGCCTCGTCGATCAGATCGATCGCCTTATCCGGCAAAAATCTGTCATTGATATAGCGCACCGAATACTGCACTGCCGCATCGATCGCCTCATCCGTGATCGTCACTCCATGGTGCGTTTCATAATTCTCCCTCAGCCCTTTGAGAATCGCAACCGCTTCTTCCTCCTTGGGCTCTTCAACCATAACAGACTGAAATCTCCGCTCCAGCGCAGGGTCTTTTTCAATATGCTTGCGGTATTCCGTAATCGTAGTAGCGCCGATCATCTGCAGTTCCCCCCTTGAAAGAGCAGGCTTTAATATGTTGGAAGCATCCATGGCTCCCTCTGCTCCGCCCGCGCCGATGATCGTGTGCAGTTCGTCGATAAACAGCAGCACATCGTTTCGCTCGCTTACTTCCTGAATTACTTTTTTGATCCGTTCCTCAAACTCGCCCCTGTATTTGGAGCCGGCCACCATTGCAGCCATATCCAGCGTATAGATCTGTTTGTCCCGGATAATCCTCGGCACGTTTCCCGCTATGATCCTCTGAGCAAGTCCTTCCACGATCGCCGTCTTTCCGACTCCCGGCTCCCCGATCAGGCAGGGATTATTCTTTGTCCTTCTTCCCAGAATTTGTATAATCCTCTGGATTTCCTGATCTCTTCCGATCACCGGATCAAGCTTTCGGGCCGCTGCCTGCCGCGTGAGATTCCGGCTGTATTTTTCCAGCATTCCCGGCGCTTCTCCCGGCGCATTTCCTCTCATCTGCTGGGAATATTCTTTATACCGTTCTTCCTCAAGCCCCAGTCCGTCCAACACATCCATAAACACCTTCTGCACCTGAACCCCCATCGTGTGGAGGAGTCTCACCGCTACGCAGTCCGTATCTTTGAGCAGCGCCAACAAAATATGCTCTGTTCCGGCCTGCTGCTGTCCGAAAAAGTGTGCCTCAGCCTCTGTCTGTATGAGTATCTCCTCAGCTCTCGGTGAATACATTACTTCCTCAGGCTCCCTTACCGTTCCTTCCGGAACAATCAGCTCTCCGATCAGCTCCGTAACCTTTTCCGGGCTTACCTTATGTTCGTGAAGAATTGCTGCAGCCATGCCTGTCTCTTCCTTAAGCAGACCCAGCAGCAAATGCTCGGAACCGACATAATTCTGGCCGCATATTCCTGCTGCCTGCTCCGCGAGCTTTAATGCCCGCTTCGCCTGTCCTGTATACTCCATCTTTCTACATCCTTCCGTTTTTCATGTCTTCCAAAATATCATCAATCATGTCATGCACCTCCGCGCCGCTGATATTTTTACAGCATGCCTTTGCAAGCAGCACCCGCAAAGTGCTCTTTAGTTCTTCCATTGCCTGTATCTTATCTATATCCAGCGCCACCACTGCTCCTCTTCTGCGGTCAAGACGGAGAAATCCTTCCTGTTTCAGCACCGAGTATGCCTTATTCACCGTATGCATGTTGATTCCGATATCATCCGCCATCTGCCGGACCGAAGGAAGCGCATCCCCCTCTCTGATGGCCGACGTGGCAATTCCCAGAATGATCTGGTTTCTCAGCTGTATATAGATTGCCTCATCACTTTGAAAGTCTATTTCAATAAACACTGTACTTTCACTTCCCGTTCTTTGGAAATTTGTTATATTGATTATAGCACAGATATTATGATATACAAGAGGAAATTTCAAACAATATGAATGCTTTTCTCTTATGGAAGCGTGTACTGCCATGCACGCCACCGCAAAAACCGCACAGGCCAATCCCGTGCGGTTTTTTCTCATAGAAGCTATGTTCTTGTTTACAGATCGATCATATCTACATTGACATCCGGTTCCTCTTCACTTCCTCGGACAAGCGTAGGTCCTTCCATCGAAGGCGCTGCATTCTGTACCGTTTTTACAGGATCAGGTATATTCTGCGGCGGCATATTCTGCGGCGGCATATTAAACTGCATCTCCTGTGTATTCTCCACACCGTCTTTAATCTTCGCAGCCCTTTTCGCCGCTTTTTCCTGCTTCTTCTGCTCTTTTCTGGACAGTTCTTTAATCGGTTCCTGAACCGCAGCATGCATGTTCTGAGCAGGTGCATTTACCTGCCCTGCCGTCGGCTGCGCATAGAGTATCTGCGGAGCGTTGCCGAAAGCCGCCTGCACATTCGCCGATGCATCCATCATAGGCTGACCCATGTTTCTCTGCACATTATGTACCGGAGCATAATAATAATCGCTTCTCATGTTCTCGCTTCTGCGGGCAAAATCCGTATTCAGATCCGCCTGCGCCCTTGCTTCCTTAAGATCATCCTTCAGGTCCTTGTTGCGCAGACTCTGATTGATGATAAAGAACAAAAGCAGCACACAGAATCCTACCAGTCCGTAAAGGACCTTCATCAGCGTGTTCAGTTTTTCGGTCAGGCTTTCATTCTGCTTTGAAACCTTCTCCGCCTGCTCTGCCTGTGCCTTGAGCTCTGCCGCCTGTCTTGCCGCTTCCTCGCTCTCAGCCTGCTTCTTCAGTTCTTCCTGATGCTTCTGTTCGTCTGACATCTCTGTCTCTTGCGGCTCCGTTTCCGCCGCCTGTGCTTCCCCGTCTGCATGTACGTTCAGCACATAGCTTACCTGCGCCCCGTTTGCCGCTTCCACAGTGATATACACCGTGCCGTTTCCGTTCTCGTCAAGCTGTGTTCCGCTGATATCGATGATCGATGCGTCCGCTGCCGAGGTGACCGGGTCAAGCTGCAGTTCCCGCGTACCTGCCGGAACCACTACGTCGTATTCCAGCGTGGAATAGTAAAACTCAGGCGAGCATTCGCCGTTTTCCAGTCCCAGACTGTACAGGGAGTTGTCGCCCGACGCCTCTTCCGCCGCTGCCGTCATGCCGAGTACGAAAAGTACTGCCAGCATTGTCAGCACCATACTTTTCCAGACTTTCTTCATTGTTTTCATTATACTACCTCTCTTCTGCTTTTTTAATTTGCCTCATCTATTGCTTTTCCAATATCATGGCGGTAATACTTATTATCAAAGTCAACCCAGTCAACTGCCTTATAGGCATTTGCCCTTGCTGACTTCAGATCCTCCCCAACGGCTGTCACTCCCAGCACACGTCCGCCGTTTGTCACAATGTCTCCGTCTGTTTTTTTCGTTCCCGCATGGAACACATAGTAACCGTCTTTTCCGCTGAAATTTTCAAGCCCCCGTATCTTAAGCCCTTTCTCGTATTTAACCGGATAGCCGTCCGATGCCAGCACTACACAGACAGCCGCGTTATCTTCAAACAAAAGTTCCGTCCGGTCGAGCGTACCGTCAATACATGCCTCAAATATATCTACGATGTCGGACTTCATTCTCGGAAGGACTACCTGTGTCTCAGGGTCGCCGAATCTCGCATTGTATTCCAGCACCTTCGGTCCGTCCTCTGTCAGCATCAGTCCGAAGAAAATGATTCCCTTAAATTCACGTCCCTCCGCCGCCATTGCATCTACGGTCGGCTGGAAAATATATTTCCGGCAGTACGCGTCGATCTCTTCCGTATAGAACGGGCTTGGAGAAAATGTTCCCATACCGCCCGTATTCAATCCTGTATCCCCGTCGCCCGCTCTCTTGTGGTCCTGCGCCGAGGTCATGGTCCTGATCGTCTTTCCGTCTACAAAGGACAATACGGAAACTTCACGGCCCGTCATAAATTCTTCGATCACCATGCGGTTTCCTGACTCGCCGAACTTCTTGTCCTGCATGATCGACTTCACGCCTGCCTTTGCTTCCTCGAGAGTGCTGCAGATCAGTACGCCTTTTCCGAGTGCAAGCCCGTCAGCCTTGAGCACGATCGGGAACTTTGCGGTTTCAAGATAATCGAGCGCCTTCTGCGGATCATCAAAGTTTTGATAATCCGCCGTCGGAATATTGTATTTCTTCATCAGATCCTTTGAAAATGCCTTGGAACCTTCCAGAATCGCCGCATTTGCACGAGGTCCGAATACCCTCAGCCCCTCTCTTTCAAACACATCCACAATACCGCCCACCAGCGGGTCATCCATGCCGATAACCGTAAGGCCGATTTCATTTTCTTTTGCAAATGCAGCCAGTTTTTCAAACTCCATTGCGCCTATGCCAACGCACTCGGCGTATTCTTCTATTCCGGCGTTACCGGGAGCGCAGTATATTTTATCTACCCTGCTGCTCTGCGCGATCTTCCACGCGATCGCATGCTCTCTTCCGCCGCTGCCTACTATCAGTACTTTCATTGGCTTCCTCCGTCTATAAACACTTTGCCGTCTGTTACTCTCACGCGTCCGTTTGCGATCAGATCGATCGCCTCCGGCATGATCTTCCACTCCGCTTCCTCCATTACGCGCCGCTGCAGGATCTCAGGGGTATCGCCCTGTTTTACCTCCACCGCCTTCTGAAGAATGATCGGTCCCGTATCCGTACCTTCATCCACGAAGTGAACCGTTGCGCCTGTCACCTTCACGCCTCTTTCCAGCACTTTTTCATGGACATGCAGCCCGTAATAACCGGTCCCGCAAAATGACGGTATCAGTGCCGGATGTATATTGATGATCTTATTCGGATAAGCTTTTACCATGATCTCCGGTATCACGACCATGCATCCCGCCAGCACGACCAGATCCGGTCCAAAGGACTGTATCTTTTCAAGCAGCGCCTTATTAAAGGCTTCTCTTGACTCAAACGTCTTCGGTGATACGCAGACGCCCTCGATCCCTGCCTTTTTCGCCCGCTCAAGCGCAAAGGCATTTGGATTATTGCTGATCACAGCCGCGATCTCCGCATTCGTAACCGTACCGTTTCCGATACTGTCCATGATCGCCTGCAGATTTGTCCCGCCGCCGGAAACCAGCACCACCAGCTTTAACATAATTCCACACCTTTCTCACCGGATACGACTTCCCCGACAATATAAGCTGTCTCACCGGCCGCTTTCAGGGCCTCCATGGCTTTATCCGCATCTGCCGCATCCACTGCAAGCACCATGCCGATACCCATGTTAAATGTATTATACATCATCTGCTCCGCAATTTCTCCCTCTTTTGCAAGCATTTTGAAAATTTCCGGAACTTCATAGCTGTCCTTTCTGACGACTGCCCGCGCGCCTTCCGGGAGCATTCTCGGAATATTTTCATAGAACCCGCCGCCCGTGATATGGCTGCAGCCTTTGATCACAACGCCTGCCTGCTTCACGCTGCGCAGCGCTTTCACATAAATCCTTGTAGGTGCAAGGAGGGCCTCGCCAAGCGTGCATCCGAGATTTTCATGATATGTATCCAGCGTCTCCCTGTCCATTTTAAATACTTTTC
>Ga0129309_1001445_pt1 | contig 11880 bp, 11 predicted proteins | sample L1105metagenome_FD_94439 | JGI IMG/M metagenome (GOLD analysis project Ga0129309, IMG submission 94439) | Ring-tailed lemur group fecal microbial communities from Wisconsin, USA - L1105 metagenome | ecosystem: Host-associated > Mammals > Digestive system > Large intestine > Fecal | place: USA...
CAACAGGTAAAGTACAAAGTGGGTGGAATCCGGAACTACCTGCGAACTATGATAAAGCGGGAACATATACTGCTCAGTTCAAGGCTCAAACAACAGACGCAGATAAATACGAGCCAAAAGCAGTTGGAGAAAAAGTAGAAGTTGGAGAAAAAGTAGATTTAACGGATAATGTTACAAATTTACCAGAACTACCTAAAGGAACGAAAGTGACTGATATTACTTCTGATGGGGAAATTGATACTACAACACCAGGAAAATATCAAGGGACAATTGAAGTAACATATCCAGATGGATCGAAAGATCAAATTAAAATATCTGTAGAAGTTGTAGATACAATTGCTCCTGATAAACCTAAAGTTGATCCTATTAAACCAGGAGATGATGAGGTAACAGGTAAAACCGAACCAAATATTGAGGTAACAGTTAAACTACCGAACGGAAGCGAATATTTTGGTTCTTCTGATGGCAAAGGAATTTTCAAAGTAAAAGTCCCTAGTCTAGAAGCGGGTGTTAAAGTTGTTGTTACAGCGACTGATAAATCAGGTAATACAAGTGAACCAACGACTGCCATTGTTTCTCCTAGCGATACAGAATATGTTACATCAGGAGAAAATAATAAGATAATTGCAACCCCGCAACAAAAATTAGAGAGTGGTATTGGGCTCCCCTCACAAGTAGGATTAAAAGAATTACCTAAAACCGGTGAATCAAGTAATAATATGATTACTATTAGTGGGGGAGTTGTTTTCTTGAGTATGTTGGGATTATTTGGTTATAAAAAAAGAAAAGAGAACGAATAGAAGTTAGAAGCTTAATTCTTCTCGGAGAAGAGGAAGAGTATTCTCTTCCTCTTTTTAATTAATGAGGTGGAAGAAAATGAATCAAAAAAAATTTTTTGGGAAATTCAAAATCTAGTTTCATTTGTAGAAAATGAACGAGAAAAAAATTCTAATGAAAAGAGTGGCTTAACAAATAATGATTATTATGTATTGAAGATAATAGAAGATTTATGTGAGGAAGCTCGAAATTTGATAAAAGGAATCTCAGACGAAAATTTTAAATTAACAATGGGGAATCTTGTAAAATTAGATGCTAAGATTTGCTCATATCTTTTTTTACTAATTAACAGTGAATGGATAGATTTCTTAGAGATTCATCAAATTGTAGAAAAGGAATATTTTGAAGATTATTATGAAGGTCTATTTTTCACAGATAGTTTAAATGATTATAAGCTTATTAATTACAGAAATATAGGGGATGGAAGGTACGTTGAAAAAAATTGTAATTGTAGGTTCTAATCACGCAGGATTATCGTTAACTAAGTGCTTACTTGAAAGTGAAACGAAATATGAAATAATTCTTATAGATAAAAAATCAGTAGTTAGTTATTTAGGATGTGGCTTATCTTTACTTCTAAAAAAAGATGTGTCAGATATGAGTTCTTTATTTTATGTAGATATGCAACAATTAGAATCTAAAGTTTCTAATCTTTACATGGAAACAGAAGTTTTAGATATTGATACTGTTGAGAAGAAAGTTCTTTGTAAAGATAAATATGATAATTTATTTTATCAAAATTATGATAAATTAGTGTTGGCTACCGGGGCCAGTCAATTTACGTTGAATATACCAGGAAACGAATTAGTTCAAAATTTTATGTTAAAGGAGATTACTGATGTATCGAAAATTATCAAGAATTTAAATAATCCAGCAGTAAAAAATATTGCTATTGTAGGAGCTGGATACATAGGTGTTGAGTTGGCAGAAGCAATTTCCAAATGTGGAAAAAATGTATATTTATTTGATGCTGCTAATCGAATATTATCGATGCACTATGATGAACCGTTTTCAAATATTATCGAACAAATTCTCCTAGAAAATAATATTAAAGTTTGTTTGAGAGAGACTCCAATACAGTATCTAGGAGATAGGAGAATAGAAAAAATAGTGACCAATTTGAAAGAATACAAGATTGATATGGTCGTTCAAGCTATTGGTTTCACTCCTAATAGTAAATTGGGGGATAAAAAATTATTGAGACATTTAAATGGAGCGTATTTGACAAATGAATACCAGCAAACAAATGTAAAAGATATCTATGCAATAGGTGATTGTGCAACAACATTTTCAACTGTGTTAAATCGAAGTGATGTGGATTTTTCTGTGTCTAATGCTTTAAGAACAGGATATATTGTAAGTCAACATCTCGAAGGGAAAAGTTGTAATTCACAGGGAACGCAATTTGCAAATGGATTCTCTATTTTTGGCTATAATTTTTATTCGATTGGTTTAAATTCAAAATGGGCAAATTTGATGGATATACCATTGAAATATGTAGATGTTGAAGAAAATATTAGACCAGAGTTCATAAAAAATAACAATTCGATAAGACTTAGAGTTTTTTATCATGGTAAATCAAGAAGAATTATGGGCGCACAATTTGTTAGTAAAGAGGAATTGTCCAGTTTGTTAATGCTGTTTTCTTTAACTATACAAGAAGGAATAACTGTCGATAAATTAAAAACTCTGGATTATCTGTTTTATCCAATGTTTAGTAAGCCATATAATTTTCTTATCAATGCTGTTAAGAAAGCAAAATAAAAGTATGAGGTGAGATATTTGAAAAAGATACTAGTGTTAGCAGTTATTTTATTCATGTTAGTTAGTGGTGTTTTATTGCTTGGAAAAAATTTTTGGGGGGTTAATAAAAAAAATAAGATGGATTTAGAGACATCGATTAGTGTTGAAAAGAAGATTGTCCCCGAATTAAGTGTAGAAACAAGTGTTTTAGATAGAGGTTCAGTGATTGAAGACGAGAAATCAGTAAACGAACTATATCAAGGAGATATAGATTTTGAAAATGCAAATCCGAAGCACACATATATAATCTCTATATCACTCAAAGGAGAAGCTGGACAATTTGTGGATCCTGATGGGAAACCTTTAGAAGTAAAAAAAGATATAATTCTGAAAAAAAAAGAAGGAACTGTACATGTAAAACTAACGGGTAATAAGCCAATGCTCAATCATATTAAAAAATTAAAAAATGTTAAGGTAGTATGTGATTTAAAGGAAAAATAAAGTTTGCTTTGATAGAATATAGTTATCTATTCTAATTAACAATGAGAGGAAGATATCTATGTCTCAAAATAAAGAGGTGTTATTAAAGTCGTTACATGTTTGTTTGAGATTGCCAATTCTTATTTTTGATAAAGAATTTAATCTTGTTGAAGAATATCGTTCGAATAGAACGATTTCGTTCTTTTATAATTATAAGCTATTACTAAAGAGGATAGTTAACGACCGAGATTTCTTTTACTATATTAATGGTAATTTTAACGAAATGTTCTTATTGTATGTAAATGGAGAAAGAAATTATTTGTTTGGACCATTTAAATGCAACATTATAGATAAAGAATTCTTTCAGCTAAAAATGGATCAACAACATATCAGTTTAAGTAATCAAAAAACTCTATATGAATCATTGAGTGAGCTACCACTTTTTTCTCTTGGGGATGTAAGAGATATGTTAATTTTAGTTCATTATTTTTTTACAGGAAAAATTGAAGATGTACTACATATTCAATTGCACAATTATGTAAAAGAATTCTCAGAATATACTGAATTAAACGAGAGAATTGATGATTTAGTATCACAGAATTATGATCCAGAGATATATTTATTTTTATATGAAAATAAAATATTAGAATATGTTAAGACTGGTGATGTTGAAAAACTTAGAGATATGGTTTTTCAACTTAGTAACGGTATAGTTCCAGCAATTAGTGGAGATACAATTAGATCAGAAAAAAACTATTCCATTATTGTTTTTGAAAAATTAGCTCAGACTTCAATATCTTTGGGAATGGATATCATAGATGCTTATCAAAATAGAGATAAATTTGTACGTAAGAATGAGCTAGCAGTATCTTTAAATGAAGTTCTACAAATAAGAGATGCTTCAATTGTTTTTTATACAAAAGAAATTGGGAAAGAAAAGACTAAAAAGCTGTCGCCGCTAATTTCTTCAGTTGTCCAATATGTAGGGTTAAACATTTATAAAAAGATAACTGTAAAAGAAATTTCAGAGTACTTTTCAATAAGTGAAACCAAATTAAGGACAAATTTTAAAGAGGAAATGAACACTACTTTGTATAACTATATTATGAAACGTAAAATTTTAGCAGCTAAGGTAATGTTAAAATCTAATAATACAATTAGTGAAGTTGCTTTTACACTTGGTTTTTCTGATTCCTCACATTTATCAAAAGTATTTAAGAAATATACAGGAATTTCGCCAAAACAATTCCAGCAGAAGATTAATTAAAGATAAAATTCTCTACAATTATTGTACTATTATAAAAGACCATGTGTTCAAATAACTTTGTTAATATAAAATAGTTCATTTTCTTTTTAATACTTTTTATGAAGAGGGTTGCTAATGAATAAAAAAAAATTAACTGATAATGTTTATGAGGTTACTCAAAAAAGATTTAAATTTATTTTTGAGGAATTTGAAAATATTTATGTTTCTTTTTCAGGAGGAAAAGATAGTGGCTTGTTACTACAGTTATTATTGGATTTTAGAGATAAATATTATCCTCAAAAAAAGATAGGGGTCTTTCATCAAGATTTTGAAGCACAATATAGTGCTACAACAGACTATGTTGAAGAAGTATTTGCATCTTTGACTCATAATGTGGAAAGATATTGGGTATGTTTACCTATGGCCACACGTACAGCTTTGAGTAGCTACGAAATGTACTGGTATCCCTGGGATAATGAAAAAGAAGAGTCTTGGGTGAGAGAGATGCCAAAACATGATTACGTAATAAATTTAGCTAATAATACTATAACAACATATAGATATAAAATGCATCAGGAGGATCTAGCAAAGCAATTTGGTAGGTGGTATAGACAGATTAATAAAAATAGGAAGACAATTTGTTTATTAGGTCTACGGGCGGATGAATCATTACAAAGATATAGTGGATTTATAAATAAGAAATATAGGTATAAAAATAAATGCTGGATCACTCAAAATTTTAAAGGAGTATGGTCAGGTTCTCCGTTATATGATTGGACAGTTGATGATGTTTGGCATGCATATTATAAATTTAGCTATACATACAATAATATATATAATCTATTTTATAAAGCAGGATTAAGTGCATCTCAAATGCGTGTCGCTTCTCCATTTCAAGATTACGCCAAGGAGTCTTTAAATTTATACAGGGTAATAGATCCTAGAATATGGGTAAAGCTTGTTGGAAGAGTTCAAGGGGTAAATTTTGCTAGTATTTATGGAAAGTCTAAGGCTATGGGATATCGAACAATAAGTTTGCCTGATGGGCATACATGGAAATCATATACACAATTTTTATTATCTACTTTACCAAATGACTTACGAAATAACTATATAAAGATATTTAATAAATCTATAAATTTTTGGCATCATGTAGGGGGAGGACTAGAAGAAGAAACAATTGAAGAATTGTTGAAAAATGGTTATCGTATAAAAAGAAATGGTATATCAAACTATACTATATTTAAAAATTCTAGAATTATTTTTTTGCAAAATATTCCGGATGACACTGATGATATAAAAAGTACAAAAGATATACCTAGCTGGAAGAGAATGTGCTTTTGTATATTAAAAAATGATCATATTTGTCGTTTTATGGGGTTCGGTTTAACCCGTATCCAACAAAGAAAGTTAGACTTTCTTAAAAGTAAATACAAAAGTATTGATGATATATAATATATAAAATATCTTTAATTGATTATGGAATGATAGTTAGTTACAGGAAGTGAATGTAAATGAAATCAGAGAAAAAAAGCCCTGTTTATAATGTTAAATCAGTAGATATAAAGAAAGTATCTCCGAATGATTATAATCCTAATTCGGTAGCAACTCCAGAAATGAAGTTATTGTATGAAAGTATTAAGAATGATGGTTATACGATGCCTATTGTATGTGTTTACGATGAAGTTGAAGATAAGTATATTATTGTTGATGGTTTCCATCGTTATCGAGTAATGATGGAGCATCAAGATATATATGATAGAGAGAATGGTATGCTTCCTGTTTCGGTTATTGATAAGCCAATAGACCAAAGGATGGCTAGTACTATACGGCATAATCGTGCACGAGGAAGCCATGATGTAGATTTAATGAGTAATATAGTTAAAGAATTGCATGAGCTTGGACGTTCAGATGCTTGGATAGCTAAGCATCTTGGAATGGATAGTGATGAGATATTGCGTTTAAAGCAAATCACCGGATTAGCTTCATTATTTAAGGATCATGAGTTTAGCGATGCTTGGGAACCAGATGAAGAATTACTTGAGTAACCTCTATTGCATTCAGTAGAATGATTCATTGACAATAGTTTTCTTTTAGTAATAATTATTGTCAATGAATCCATACAACACAACGTCAAATTACTTATATAATTATAGGCAAATTTGCGTTGGGAGTGTTACAAAATTAAATACAAATTTATTTTCTGCTCATAATAATCGTAGCTATTGAATAATAGGTATGTTTTTTGTGAATTTTAATGAAAAGTGAAGATAGTATTATACTTTTCATATTTTAGATAGCGAACATAATAAGTGTTTTAAATAATCTTTTGAATGTTTTTTTTCATAAATTATCTCGAGCATTACTTCTTATTTACAAAAAATAGAAAGCATAGATTTTGTATAGAAATATTAAACTACAAAATCATGATTTTCTAGTTTTTTATATATGCATAATGCAGATGCTCCAATAGCTCCATTAATTTTTTGATAGGGCTTTTTTATAATTTCTTCTTGCTTAGGAAAAACTAGTAATTCGGGTTCTACATTTAATAATTGTGTTAAAAAATTTAAAATATTTTTATTATCAAATATTTGTCCATGTAAAAATATTTTAGCAGAATCAAGAATCATATTTAAATTATTTAGAGTTAAAGCAATATAATTGAGCGCATTGTCGAATATTTTTAGAATAGCAGCATCTCCAAGATCATATGCAGTAAGAAGTGTTTCCATAGAAATTTCTGATTCAGTATCAACTAGTTGATGTAAAAAAGTAGAAGTGGAGTTCCTATAGATTGATTGTGAATACTTTAATAACCATGTTTCGCTAGTGTATGTTTGCAAGCACCCTCTTTTCCCACACTCACAGTACTGTCCATCTAAATTTACTACAGTATGTCCTATTTCACCTATTAAAAAATTTTCCTTGCTAAAAATATCTCCCTTATAGAAATAAGAACAATGAATTCCTCGACCGATATGAAAAAATAAAAAATTCTCATTTCTTTGACTATAGAAGAAATGTTCTGCCAATGCCATACAATTTACGTTGTTTTCAAAAAAAATTGGAATTTCTACGGAGTCTATAATTTTTTTTAGATCAAAATGTTTCCATGTGTAGTTATTGGTAAGTATTTTACTAGAACAATTATAATGACCAGGCAATGCAATTCCAATTGCAGAGACAGGGACAGTTAATGATTTATAAAAAGATAGAAGATTTTTAATAAATACATCGCTAGTAATAAATATTTCTGATGTATTTATGGAATAAATTTTTTTTGAAAAAATTTTCCCGGTATTATCTGTTAAAACGTAAGAGTAAAATGATTCGGTTATTTCAGCTCCAATAAAAAAACTATGCTCTTGGGAAACATCTAATAATATTTTTCTTCGTCCAGCCTTAATTGTTTCGTTATAGGATTCACCCAATTCGTATAAAAGGTTTTTCTCTATCATTATTCCTGTAAGAAAACTAACTGTAGCTGGTGTAATACCAGTTTTATTTGCAATGTCAATTCTAGAAATCGGTCCTTCAGGAAAAATTACATTCAGTATTTCAGAACACAATTCTTTTTGCTTTTTCGTGAGTTCTATTTTAAACACCTCCAGGATCTATTGGAGATTATAGCATAGAAATTAGTATAATAGTTGACCTACAATTTCAAAAAATATTAATGCTTCTAATTCTATATAGTTAACTGTATATATTTTAAGGTTTTTTTATACTTAGTATTGACAAAAAATAATTACTAGTTGTAAGATGGAATTGATAATAGATTATTATTAAAAAGTGTATTGAAAGGGGTTTTATAGTTTCGAAAACAAATCAAAGTGTTTTGGATGATTGACTTGAAATCGAATTAATGAAGGGGGAATTTTATATAGCTTATTTGATATAGTTTATGTGTTTTTCAAGGAATGATTTTTTGTTGTCGAAAGGATTAAAGTTTTAAATGTAGTCAAAAATTATTAAGAAAAAAGTATGAAAATGGTTATTCATTGTTAATAAAAAATAATTATTTAATAGAACTGTAGACAAGAATGGAGAGATTTCTGTGGTTAAAAGGCTTATTAGTACAAACTCTTCAGAAATTTTGAAGATGAATGCTCAAGAATTAAAGCAAAGTATTAGAGCCAGTGAAGGAAGAGTTGTCCTGTCAGAAAATGTTGCACCGAGAGAAAGTTTTATAGGTGATATTACCAATGCTGAAATTGCGCGTGCATTTGGCGCAGATTTAGTTTTATTAAATGGTTTAGATATATTGCATCCCAAAATTTTTGGATTAGATAGCAAAGAAGATAATATTATTGCAGAGTTGCGTTCTTTAGTTGGATGTCCTATAGGTGTAAATTTAGAACCTGTTGATTTAAGTGCCGAGTTACAAGAAGAACGTCTAGAATTAGAAATTGGGAGACAAGCAAATTTACAAACTTTTAAACGTGCAGAAGATTTAGGACTTGATTTTATTTGTTTAACAGGTAATCCAGGAACTGGTGTATCAAATAAACAGATTATTAAAGCTATTGAAGAAGCAAAGAGAACTTTTTCTGGGTTGATTATTGCGGGGAAGATGCATGGGGCTGGAGTAGATGAAGCAATTGTAGATGTGGGAATTACACAAAAACTATTAAATGCTGGTGCAGATGTTATTTTAGTACCAGCTGTTGGAACAGTTCAAGGATTTAAAGAAGAAGATTTAGTTGAAATTGTAAAAGAAGTTCATAAAAGAAACGGCTTAGTTCTTTCAGCTATTGGTACCAGTCAAGAAAGTTCTGATGTTTCAACAATTAGAGATATTGCAATTCGTAATAAGATTTGTGGTGTTGATATTCAGCACATTGGTGATGCAGGATATGGTGGTGTAGCACCAGTAGAAAATATTTTTGAACTAAGTAAAGCGATTAGAGGAATTAGACATACAGTGTCTGTTATCGCAAGATCAATAAATAGATAGGAGAATAATGATGTCAAAAAAGATTATGTTAGCATGTGCTGCTGGAATGAGTACTAGTTTGTTAGTAACAAAAATGCAAAAAGCTGCTGAAGAAAAGGGATTGAATGCAGAGATTTTTGCGGTTCCGGTTTCAGAGGCAATTCAAAATGTAGAAGAGAAAAATGTGGATGTAGTGTTATTAGGACCACAAGTTAGATATATGTTACATCAATTTGAACAAGATTTAGAATCAAAATCCATTCCTGTGGATGTGATTCCAATGACTGATTATGGAATGATGGATGGAATGAAGGTTCTTTCATTGGCGGAAAATTTAATGGAATAGAGGAATTGTTTATGAATGATAGAATAATGCAGGCTGTAATGGGATTAATTATGTATGGTGGAGATGCAAAAAGTAGTGCTATGGAAGCTATTCAGTTTGCAAAGCAATTTGATTTTGATCAAGCAGAAGAAAAGTTGAAAGCTGCTAATGAATCATTAACCCTTGCGCATAACGCTCAAACAGACATGCTAATAGCCGAAGCACAAGGAGAAGAAAATACTATTACATTGTTAATGGTGCATAGTCAAGATCATTTAATGACGAGTATTACATTCACTGATTTGGCTAAAGAAGTCATAGATTTGTATAAAGTAATGGAATCAAAATGAAGTTTTAAAAAGTAGTAAGAAAGAATCTTAAGGGAGAAAAACAATGAATAAATTTGAAGAAATCGTTCAGACAAAGCTAGTACCCATTGCCGGACGTTTTGGAAATAATAAGTTTTTAATAGCTATTCGGGATGGTATTACTTATTCAATGCCATTAATTCTTATTGGCTCATTTTTGATGGTGATTGCAAGTTTTCCAGTTCCAGGTTGGGAAACTTGGCTCGGGGAAGTGGGTATTTCAACGTATCTTTGGAAAGGAGTCGATTCTAGTTTTAATTTGATTGCTTTAATTGCTGCTTTTTCCATTCCTTATAGTCTGGTCAAACAATATAGAGAAGACGGAATTTCAGCTGGTGTCATTAATATATCAGCTTTTTTAATGGTTACTCCGTTTACAATCCCTTTTTTAGATGAATCGGGTAAAACCTTGGGTTCTGTGGGGGGGATTGCACCATCATATTTATCATCCGGCGGATTATTTGTAGCAATTGTTTTAGGATTACTTAATGGCTATGTGTATCAATGGTTCATGAAAAAAGATATTCGTATAAAAATGCCTGATGGAGTTCCTCCAGCAGTATCAAAAAGTTTTAGTGCCATTATTCCTGGAGCAGTAATTCTAATTTTTTGGCTTATTATTTATGGACTGTTAGATAGTCTAAAATTACCTAATGTACATGATATAGTAAAAACAGTTTTAGGTGTTCCATTTAGTATGCTAGGAAGTACGTTGTTTGGTAATTTTATTGTTGTTTTGTTAAATGGTTTATTGTGGTTTTGTGGTGTTCATGGGGGGAATGTGTTAAATAATCCAATTATGAAGCCTATTTGGTTAGCTAATTTGACAGAAAATGCTGCAGCCCATAAAGCCGGACAAGAACTTCCGCATGTTTTCACATCTGTATTCATGGATAATTTTGTTTTTATTGGTGGCTCGGGTGCGACAATTGGTTTAGTCATTGCGTTAGCGTGGTTAGCAAAACGTCGTAAAGCCAGTCAACAGGCGAAGGTTCTTTCACCTTTAACGTTATTACCAGGTCTTTTTAATATTAATGAACCTACAATGTTCGGGCTTCCAGTCGTTTTGAATGTCTTAACGGTCATTCCGTTTGTTTTAGCTCCAGCAGTAAATCTCATTGTTGCTTATTTAGCGTTCAGCTCAGGTATAGTTCCTGGAACATATACAGATCCCGGTTGGACAATGCCACCAGTTGTTTCAGGTTTTTTAGCAACTGGTAGCTGGCAAGCTTCTGTTTTACAAGTCATTCTAATTGTATTGGATATTCTTCTTTATTTACCGTTTATCTTTAATGTTGAGCGAAGATGGAAAGCTAGCGAGAAACATGAAGATAATATTTAGTTGATGCTTTTATAGTATGGCAATCTGTATCAGAGTAATCATTACCGTCTGATTGCTCTGATATGGATATAAGCGATTTCATAAGTTGTGTATTTAAATTAGAAAACGCTTTCTTTAACGGTGAAGAAAGTATAAAAAGTTAAGGGCTAAAAAGGCTGCACTACCAGTCTTTTTAAATACGTATACAAAGGGTGGAAAAAGCGGTGTCTAAAAGAAATGTATTTCTAAGAAAGCGAAAGTATGCTTGCAAAGTTCAAAAATATTCTATTAAGAAATTAAGTATTGGGATTGCTTCTGTTTTAGTAGGAACAGCTTTATATTTAGGTAATTCAGTATCAGCTGCAGAGGTTACTAATACAGAGATAAACAGTGACAATAATATTGCATTAACAGAAGAGCCAAGTGGAGTTGCAACGGCAGAAATTGAGAAGGAATCAACAGTAAGTGATGGTACAACAGTTGAAAATGGAGCAGAAGAGCCAAGTGGAGTCGCAACGGCAGAAATTGAGAAGGAATCAACAGTAAGTGATGGTACAACAGTTGAAAATGGAGCAGAAAAGCCAAGTGGAGTTGCAACGGTAGAAATTGAGAAGGAATCAA
>Ga0129309_1001446_pt1 | contig 11876 bp, 8 predicted proteins | sample L1105metagenome_FD_94439 | JGI IMG/M metagenome (GOLD analysis project Ga0129309, IMG submission 94439) | Ring-tailed lemur group fecal microbial communities from Wisconsin, USA - L1105 metagenome | ecosystem: Host-associated > Mammals > Digestive system > Large intestine > Fecal | place: USA...
TCTTCATCCCCTGCAAAAACGGCGTCAGCCACAACCCCCGCCGAACCGGCCGGGTCCCCGGTATCCGGGTGGGCTGTCAGGTCCTTTCCGAGCTGCTGCCCGGCCGGGCGAAGCACCGCTGAACGCCGCCATATTACACGGAAGGTGAATCAGAATCAATGGATATTAACCACTATTTTTCCGCGCTGTCCAATTTTTCGATCGGCAGCATTACCCTCTCGAATCTTCTGCCGGCCCTTCTGGTGCTGGCCGTCTGCCTGCTCGCAAAGAGGATGCTGATGAAGTTGGTGGACCGCGCGATCGATGCCTCGCGCATCGACCTCTCTCTGCGCGCCTTTCTGCGCTCGGCAGTGAACATCGGCCTGCTGATCCTCACCGCCCTGATTGTCGCGGATAAGCTCGGCATCCCGGTCACCTCGCTGATCGCTGCTCTAGGTGTTGCCGGGCTGGCTGTTTCTCTCGCGGTGCAGGGCACCCTCTCCAACATTGCGGGCGGCATCATGCTTCTGCTCTCGAAACCCTTTGCCGTTGGGGATTATATCGAGGCCGGAGAAACCGGCGGCACCGTCCGGGAAATCGGGCTGGTTTACACCAAGCTCGCCACCATCGACAACAAGCTGATCAGCGTGCCGAATGGCGACATCGCCGCGGCCAAGGTTGTCAACTATTCGGCTGAGCCGAACCGGAGGATCGACCTCGAATTCGGCGCTGCCTATACTTCCCCGGTGCCCGCGGTCAAGGCCGCGCTGCTGGCCGCCGCCGCACGTTTTGACGCGATCCTGCCCGAGCCCGCTCCCTTTGTCAATATTCTCGAATACCGCGACAGCCAGATCGCCTACACCCTTCGGGTCTGGGTCCGCACCCCTGATTACTGGGATGTGCGCTTCGCGCTGCTTGAGGCCGTCGGGGAGGAATTTGACTCCCACGGCGTGGAAATGAGCTATCCCCACATGAACGTTCATATCGTGAAACCGTAAGCCGGAGCGGCGGTCCGCTGCGCCGCACAGAGAAAAGGAGGACTTTTCCATGTACGGCCTTCTGATCACCAACGCCTCGGTTGTCACCATGGACCGGCGGCGCCGGATTCTTTCGCCCGGCTTTGTCGCGGTGCAGGGAAAGACCATCGCCGCCGTCGGCCCGATGGAGGAGCTTCCCCTCCGGCACCGGCGTCCGGCGGACGATCGACGGCACGCGTCTGGCCGTGCTGCCGGGGCTGATCGACGCCCACGGCCACGCTGGCCACTGCCTGATCCGCACCCTCGGGGAGCAGTCCACCCACTGGATCTCGATGGCGAACGAAATCTATGACCGGTTTACCGACGACTTCTTCCGGTATGCGGATGGCGCGCTGGCCGCTGCCGAACGGCTGAAATTCGGGATTACCACCGGCGTCTCGATGATGGGAAGCTCTTCCCGCTGCGACCGGGCCGAGCTGCTGGACGCCCACTTCGAGGGCAGCCTGAAAACCGGCATCCGGCAGTTTGCCGGCTTGGGCTGCGCCGCGCCTCCGTGGCCCAAGACGATCCGCCACTGGCAGGGGGATTCCTTTCGGGAGTACGAAGCTCTTCCGCAGGACGCCCCGGCCCGCCGCCCAAAGCCAATCTCTGGAAGGGCGGCGGCGCGCTATTGCACCGCCGCCCTCTCCGAAACAAAAAAAGAGCGGAAATCCCTCTGCGGGGATTTCCGCTCTTTTTCCGGGGCAGATTAAATCTGATACTTCCGGATCCGTTCGGGAACCTCTTCCGGCTCGCAGGAGACAGTAAAGACAACGGTCAGTCCGTTCGCGGAGGTAAGCTTATAAAGGCGCTCGACCATATCGGCAAACTTCTCGGGGTCCTTGCCGCAGATCTTGAAGGTGGCGTCGACAAAGATGTCGGTGATGTCGTAGTTGCCCGCCATCAGCCCGCAGAGGAAGCCCAGCAGCGCATTGTATTCGTTGACGCCGTACTGGTCGATGTCAACGAGACGGATCTGATAGTTGAGGTCATAGTTGAGCTGGATCCCCTTCTCAACGCAGACGACATTGCCGTTCGAGGTCTTGACCGCATCGTTGGCCATCTGGATCATCGTCTTGGTCTTGCCGGAGCCCTTGTGTCCCACAATCAGCTTAATCATAATTGTTACCTCCTAGATTTTGAGCGTTCTTTGTACCCCAAAGCCCGCCTGATCACTTGTTCGAGAGCTGTGCCGCCAGAGCCTCGTAGCCCGGCTTGCCCAGCAGGGCAAACATATTCTTTTTGTAATCCTCAACGCCCGGCTGGTCAAAGGGGTTGACCCCCAGCGTATAGCCGCTGACCCCGCAGGCAAATTCGAAGAAATAGAGCATCCAGCCGTATTCATAGGCCGAACGCGACGGGGTCGTAAGGATGATCGAAGGGGTTCCGCCCGAACGGTGGGCCATCGCCACCGCCCGCTCGGCCCTGTGGTTGATCTCGCCCAGCGGCATCCCCGCGAGATAGTTGAGCCCGTCGGGGTCCCCGTCCTCGGCTTCCACCGAGAGGCTGGCCGTATCCTCCCCGATCGAAACGACCGTCTCGAAGAGAATCCTGCTGCCGTCCTGAATGAACTGACCGAGCGAATGCAGGTCGGTCGTAAAAGCGGCCGACGCCGGGAAAAGGCCCTTATGATCCTTGCCTTCGCTTTCGCCGAAAAGCTGCTTGAGCCATTCGGCGGTCATCGTAAAGCAGGGGTTCCAGCCGCAGAACAGTTCGACCGAACGGCCGGCGCGCAGCAGGAGGTTCCTTGCCGCGGCGTACTGCAGGCAGATGTTGCTGTCAAAATCGGACGAAGCACAGGAGGAGGCGGCGTCCGCGGCGCCCGCGATGAGCGAACGGACATCGACCCCCGCAAGTGCGATCGGCAGCAGGCCGACCGGGGTGAGCACCGAAAATCTCCCGCCCACGTCGTCGGGGATGACGAAGGTTTCATAGCCTTCGGCCCGGGCCATGGCCAGCAGCGCGCCGCGCGCCCGGTCGGTGATCGCCACAACATGGGAAGCCGCGTCCCCGCCGTAGCGGCGGGCCAGCTCCTTCTTCAGTACCCGGAACGCAACCGCAGGCTCGGTGGTGGTGCCGGATTTGGAGATCACGATGACCGAAATTTCCTGCCCGCGGCAGGCGGACAGCACTTCCGCAAGGTGGGAGGCCGAAACGTCGTTGCCGACAAACCAGAGATCCGGGGTCTTTTTGGGGATGCTGTTATACAGGGGGGAGACAAGGTATTCCACCGCCGCCCGGGCCCCCAGATAGGAACCGCCGATGCCAACGACCAGTACCGCTCCGCTCTGGGCGGCGAGCCGCTTCGCACAGGCCTCGAGCCGGGAAAGCTCCCCGGGGGAATTGAGCGCAGCCGGGTCGAGCCAGCCGAGGAAATCGCTGCCCGCCCCGCTTTTCCCGAGCAGGGTTTTCTGCGCGGCAAGGATTTCGGGGGCAATCTCCCTGCGCCGGGCCGGAGAAATCATCTGATCGAGGTAGGTAAAATCAATGGAAAGTGCCATAGGCTTTTCAACTCCTTCCTCTTTGTAATCATTTTACACGAAAGCCGCTCTTTTTTCAACCTTCCGGCTATGAAATTATTATGACACCGTAAAAGGATTTGTACAAAAAATGTTTCTGCTCTGTGAACGAGGGACCGTTCAGCCGTTCCCGTCCCCGGCCGGACCCATCCTGATCAGCTCGCCCCAGAACATCGGGAAGGCGGATTTCATCGTCATCCGCTCGACCGCCGAGGCGGTTTTGACCGGGTACTCGCAGACGACCACCCCATCGAGCAGCAGGCGAATCGTTCCGACCCGGGTTCCGGCGTCGACCGGCGCCTCCAGCTCCCCGGCCAGCTCCCTCTGTTCGGTGAGCTGTTCTCCCCTGCCTTTTTCCAGCAGCATGCGTTTTGGCGCGTCGCAGGCAAGCTCCACCGTCCGCCGCACCCCGCGGCGCACCGGCAGCGGCTCGAGAGCCGGGTCCGGCGGCGGAACCTCCCGCGCTTCATAGTGGGCAAAGCCGTATTCGAGCAGTCCCCGCGCCGAGCCGAAGCGGTGGTCGCTGGTGTCCGCGCCGAGCACCACCGCGATCAGCGAAAGCCCCTTGCGGGTCGCCGAGGCCGAAAGGCAGTAACCCGCGCCGTCGGTCGTTCCGGTTTTCAGTCCGGTCGCCCCCTCGAAAAAGCGCACCAGCTTGTTGGTGTTGACAAGCTGGGTTTCGCCGTTTCGCAGACTGTCCATCCAGACGGTGCTGTATTCGGTGATGAGCGGGTGGGAAAGCAGCGCCTGCGACATCACGGCAATGTCCCGCGCGGTCGTCAGATGTCCCTGCGCGTCAAGTCCGGTCGCGTTCTGAAAGGTGGTATTTTTCATTCCCAGCTCCCCCGCGCGCTCGTTCATCCGCGCGACGAAGGCTTCCTCGCTGCCCGAAATCAGCTCCCCGAGGGCCACCGCTGCGTCGTTGGCGCTCGAAATGGCGGTCGCCTTGAGCAGCTCATGCACCGTCATCTGCTCCCCCGGCTCGAGCCAGATCTGCGCGCCGCCCATCGAGGCGGCGTGGGGCGAGCAGGTGACCGCTGTTTCCAGCGTGATGGTTCCGGCGTCGAGCGCCTCCATCACCAGCAGCAGGGTCATGATCTTGGTGATGGAAGCGGGCGGCATCGGAGTGTCGGGGTCCTTTTCAAAAAGGACCCGTCCCGAGGTCTGCTCGATCAAAATCGCCGACTGACAGGGAATTTCAGGATTGACCAGCGCCGCCGCGGGGAGGGCGTCCTCCCCGGCGGCCAGCGCGGCGGGAGACAGAAGCGTCCCCGCCGTCAGGCATGCGGCCAGAAACAGCGCCGCCGGCGCACCGCGTTTACTCATAGTATTGCACCCCGCCTCTCTTGGTAACATCCATCTGAAAAATATTCTCGGGAGCGACGCAGCATGCATCCGTCCCGCGGGAAAATTCGCGCCCCCGCCGGCCTTTTCCCGGGAAAAGGCCGTTCCAAAGCCAGTATATGCGGCGTGATGACCAAGTTATGAGGGAGAGAGGCCCTGAAATTCGGCGTTTTAGGCACCGCCCGATCCGGCGAAACGCCTTGCGTTTCCCCCGTAATTTTCGTATAATAAATACGAAAATGCCTTCCGTTTCTCGGTAAGTTCGCCGTAACCGGCCGGAGGGACTGTTCCGGGGGTTCCGCCTCCGTTTTCGCATCGCAAGCATCTGGCAGGGGCGGCGCCCCTGCGGTTTGGAGGGCGCTTTATGCGGGTCCGCTTCCTTTCCCTCGGCTGCCGGGTAAACCAGTATGAAGCCCAGGCCCTCGAGGGGCTTTTTTCACAAAACGGCTTCACCGTCGTTCTGGATGGAGAGGCCGACGTTTTTGTCATCAACTCCTGCACCGTCACCTCCGCCGCCGACCACAAGAGCCGTCAGGCGGTGCGGCGGGTGCGCCGCGAGCATCCCGGTGCGGTGGTGGTGCTGACCGGCTGCCTGCCGCAGGCTGCGCCCGACGCTGCCCGCGCACTGCCCGAGGCCGACATTGTCACCGGCTCGCTCGACCGGGCCGGACTGGTCGGGAAGGTTCAGAGATTCCTGCAGGACGGGGAACGCCGCATCTCGATCCCCGCCTTTTCTCCCGGAGAAGCCTTCGAACCGCTGGAAATCGGCCGCTTTGACGAGAGCTTCCAGCGGGCCTACCTCAAGGTGGAGGACGGCTGCGACCGGTTCTGCTCCTACTGCGCCATTCCGCTCGCGCGCGGACCCGTCCGCTCCCGCCCGCCCGGGGAGATCACCGCCGAGGTGCGGCGCCTGGTCTTTGCCGGCTACCGCGAAATTGTCCTGACCGGCATCAACCTTTCCCGCTACGGAAGCGGCTGGGGTTCCTCTCTGGCCGAAGCGGCCGCCGCCTGCGAAAAAGTCCCGGGTGATTTCCGCATCCGGCTGGGATCGGTCGAGCCGGACCTTCTCTCCCCCGCCGACTGGGACGCGCTCGCCGCCTTCCCGCGGCTCTGCCCGCAGTTCCATCTCGCGCTGCAATCGGGCTGCGACGCGACGCTGCGACGGATGAACCGCCATTACACCGCCCGGCAGTACCTCGAAACGGTCGAGGGAATCCGCAGGCGCTTTTCGAACCCCTCGGTCACCACCGATCTGATCGCGGGCTTTCCCGGCGAGACCGAAGCGGAATTTGAGGAGTGCTGCCGCACCGTCGAAGCGGCCGGCCTGCTGCGCGGCCACGTCTTTGAATATTCTCCGCGCGCCGGCACCGCCGCCGCCGCCCTGCCGGATCAGGTTCCGCCGGCGGTCAAAAAGGAGCGGGCGAAGGCGCTCGTCCGGCTGTGCCGGGAATCGGGCAGGGCGTTCGCCCAAACCCAGGTCGGAAGAACCGCCCGCGTGCTGCTCGAGGCGACCGGCGGCGGCTATACCGACAATTATCTTTATGTGCAGGTTTTTCCGCCCGGACAGGTCCCGCATGGCGCGGGAGGATGGATCGATGTCCGCCTGGACCGGGTGGTGGAAGGCGGGTGCCACGGCATCCCGATCAATACCGATTGTAAAACAGAGAAGGAGAATGAAGATGGCGGTATATCGTGTTTTCATTGAGAAAAAGCGCCCCTACGCGGTGGAGGCCGACGGCGTCCTCGCGGATCTGCGTTCGGCGCTCGGCCTCGAGTCGCTGACCGGCCTTCGGATCTTCAACCGCTACGATGCCGAGCGGATTTCCCCTGAGGACTTCGCCGCGGCCCGGATGACCGTCTTCGGCGAGCCGCAGGTGGACCTCGCCTGGGACCGGCTTCCCGAAACGGACGGCTTCCTCTTTGCCGTCGAATATCTGCCCGGCCAGTACGATCAGCGGGCCGATTCGGCCGCCCAGTGCATCCAGCTCCAGACCCAGAAGGAGCGCCCCCTCATCCGCTGCGCGCGGGTCTATCTCTTTGAAGGGGGGCTGACCGATTCCCAGAGGGAGGAGGTCCGCCGCTATCTCATCAACCCCGTCGAGAGCCGCGAGGCCTCGCTGGAGCTGCCCGCCACCCTCGAAACTGACTATCCCGCCCCGCCGGACGTCGCGGTGCTCGAGGGCTTTCTGGAGATGGACGAGGATGCACTCGAGGGAATGCTTTCCCGCTACGGCCTCGCGATGGACCTCGACGACCTGAAATTCTGTCAGGACTACTTCAAAGGGGAGGGCCGCTGCCCAACCTTCACTGAACTCAAGCTGATCGATACCTATTGGTCCGACCACTGCCGCCACACCACCTTTTCGACCGAGCTTGACCACGTGCAAATCGAATCTCCGGCGGTGCGGCAGTCCTATAAGCGCTACCTCGAGCTGCGCGCCGAGGTGGGACGCGCCTCGCGTCCCGTCACTCTGATGGACCTCGCCACCATCGGCGCCAAGGTGCTGAAAAAGCGCGGCATGCTGCCCGACCTTGACGAGTCGGAGGAGATCAACGCCTGCTCGGTGAAGATCACCGTCGATATCGGCGGCAGAGACGAGCAGTGGCTTTTGATGTTCAAGAACGAGACACACAACCATCCGACCGAAATCGAGCCGTTCGGCGGGGCCGCCACCTGTCTGGGCGGCGCAATCCGCGACCCTCTTTCCGGGCGCAGCTATGTCTATCAGGCGATGCGGGTCACCGGCGCGGCCGATCCGCTCAAGCCCATTTCCGAAACCATCCCCGGCAAGCTGCCCCAGCGCAAGATCGTCACCGGTGCGGCGGCGGGCTATTCCTCCTACGGCAACCAGATCGGCCTCGCGACCGGGCTGGTGCGTGAGATCTACCACCCCGGATATGTCGCCAAGCGGATGGAGATCGGCGCGGTCATCGCCGCGGCCCCCGCTGAAAATGTCGTGCGGGCTGCGCCCGAGCTGGGGGATGTCATCGTGCTGCTCGGCGGCAAGACCGGACGGGACGGCTGCGGCGGCGCAACCGGTTCCTCGAAAGCGCACTCGGCCGAAAGCCTCACCGAATGCGGAGCCGAGGTGCAGAAGGGCAACGCCCCCGAGGAACGCAAGCTCCAGCGGCTGTTCCGCAACCCGGAGGCCGCGCGGATGATCAAGCGCTGCAATGACTTCGGCGCGGGCGGTGTATCGGTGGCGATCGGCGAGCTGGCCGACAGCCTCGATATCGACCTCGACGCTGTCCCCAAGAAGTATGAGGGACTCGACGGCACCGAGCTGGCGATCAGTGAATCGCAGGAACGGATGGCCGTCGTCCTCGACGAGGAGAAGGTCGCGCGCTTCCTCGAGCTTGCCGCGACCGAAAACCTGCAGGGAACCCCCGTGGCCAAGGTCACCGCAACCGGCCGGATGCGGATGGTCTGGCGCGGCAAAACCATCGTTGACCTCTCCCGCGAATTCCTCAGCTCGAACGGCGCCCCCAAACATGTCTGCGTGCGGGTGACGGCTCCGGCCGCGGCTTTGTCGAGCAGCGAATTCCTCTCGTTTGGGGAACGCCTGCGCCGCACCGTCACCGACCTCAACGTCTGTTCCCAGAAGGGGCTGGTCGAGCGCTTCGATTCCTCGATCGGCGGCAACACCGTCCTTTCCCCCTTCGGCGGCCGCTGGCAGGAGACTCCCGCCCAGGCGATGGCCGCTAAAATTCCGGTCACCGGCGGCGAAACCAACACCGCCTCGATCATGGCCTACGGCTTTGACCCCACTATCACCGACCCCTATGCCAGCGCCGTCACCGCCGTCTCGGAATCGATCGCCAAGGTCGTCGCCGCGGGCGGCTCGAGGAAACGCTGCTGGCTCTCCTTCCAGGAGTACTTTGAGCGGCTGCGCCGCGACGAAACCCGCTGGGGCAAGCCGCTGGCCTCTCTGCTCGGTGCCCTCGACGCGCAGCTTGCCCTCGAGTGCGGCGCCATCGGCGGCAAGGATTCGATGTCCGGCAGCTTTGAGCACATCGACGTGCCCCCCACCCTCGTTTCCTTCGCCGTCTCGACCGCCGACGCGGCCAACATTCTGTCCCCCGAATTTGAACGCGCCGGCTCCCAGATCGGGCTGATGATGCCGGCGGTCGATCAGAACGGTGTGCCCGATCTCGACAGCGTCCGCCAGATGATCGACGGCCTCGAAAAGCTCATCGCCGGACATCGGGTCCGCGCGGCATGGGTCTGCGAGGCGGGCGGCATCGCGGAGGGCCTCTTCAAAATGTCTCTCGGCAACCGGATCGGCGTAACCCTCTGCGACGGCTTCTCCGACGATTTCTGGTTCGAGCGCCACCCCGCCGCCGTTATTATCTCCTGCGATGAAATTCCGGCCGGGGTGATCAAGATTGCCGAGACGGTCGATTCCTTTACCCTCACCCATGCGGGGCGGACCTACGATCTCGCCGGATATTTCGAGGACTATGCCAACCGGCTCGCCCCCGTCTATCCCTACCGCCTGCCCACCCCTAAAACCGCTGTTCCCACCTTCACCGATGAAAATGCCTCCTCCTGGCCTTCGCCCGCTGTCAAAACGGCGAAGCCCCGGGTGCTGCTGCCGGTCTTTGCGGGAACCAACTGTGAATACGACACCGCCCGCGCTTTTGAACGCGCCGGCGCCGAGACCGAAACCTTTATCGTCCGCAACCTCTCGGCCGCCGACATCGAGTGGTCGGCCCGCGAATTCGAGCGCCTGATCCGCGGATGCAACATCATCGCGGTGCCCGGCGGCTTCTCGGGCGGCGACGAGCCGGAGGGTTCGGGCAAGTTTATCACCGCCTTTTTCCGCAATCCCCGCATCGGCGACGCGGTTGCCGACCTCATGGAGCGCCGCGACGGCCTGATGCTGGGCATCTGCAACGGCTTCCAGGCGCTGGTGAAGCTCGGCCTCGTCCCCTACGGAAAGATTGTCGAACCGACCGGCAGCGCCCCCACCCTCACCTTCAACCGGATCGGACGGCACCAGTCCAAGCTGGTTGCCACCCGCATCTGCTCCAACCGTTCGCCCTGGCTCATGTATGAGAAGGTCGGGGACATCCACATGATTCCGGTTTCGCACGGCGAGGGCCGCTTTGTCGCCGAACCCGCCCTGATTGAACAGCTCGCCAAAAGCGGCCAGATCGCGGCGCAGTATGTCGGCCCCGACGGCTGCCCCACCCTCGACACCGAGTATAACCCCAACTTCTCGGACTGCGCCATCGAGGCGATCACCTCCCCCGACGGGCGAATTCTCGCCAAGATGGGCCACTCGGAACGCTGCGGGGCGTTCGTGCACAAGAATATCCCCGGTGCGAAAGAACAGAAGCTCTTCCTCGGCGCAGTACATTATTTCACCAAGTAATTAACTGTTTGTTAAAATCCCGTCCGAATTTCCGGACGGGATTTCGTTTTACCGGGCAGAGCTGCCTTTTCGGCCCAAAAAGTAAATTTTCTTCACCGGACTATCGGCCGCAACAATTTTTTGCCAATTTTGCACCATGTTGATGAAAGGACCCACTTTTCAACGAACAGAAGGGAGAATTGTGATGAAACGAAATTCCTGCTATTCTCTTGCAGCGCTGCTGCTTGCAGTTTGCCTTGCCCTCACTGCCTGCGGGGCCTCCTCCGGCTCATCCGCTTCCTCGACCGCCGCTTATGCCTCGCCCTCGATGATGAAGGCCGACTTTGCGCCCGAGGCGGCCGAGGCGCCCGCCGCCGTGGCAATGACCGAGGCAGCAACCGATGATACGGCGGCCAGGGTGAATTCCGCGGCCGGAGAGAGCACTCCGATGGACAGCTCCCGAAAAATTGTGCGCAACGCCTGGCTTTCTCTCGAAACCAAGGAGTTCGACACAGCCCTCTCTTCCCTCTCGGCCCTGATCTCCGAAAAGGGAGGCTATATCGAAAGCCAGAGCGAGGACGGCCGCAGCCTCCGCCAGAGCGGTTACTATTCCCGCAGCGCCTCGATCACCGCCCGGGTCCCCGCCGAACAGCTCGACGCAGTCATCAGCGCCGCCGGAGGCTTCTGCAATATCGTCTCCCGCAGCACCTCGTCCGACGACATTACCGACCGCTATTTTGACAGCGAGGCGCGGCTGCGCTCCCTCGAGCTGCAGGAGGAACGGCTGCTTGACATCCTCTCAAAGGCCGAGAAGCTCGACGACGTAATTACCCTCGAACAGGCGCTTTCTGAAGTGCGCTATGAAATCGAATCGCTGACCGCCTCCCTGCGGAGGATGGACAGCCAGGTTGCCTACTCGACGCTGAATATCGACCTCTCCGAGGTGGTTGATTATCAGCAGCCGTCCATTCAGCCCAAATCGTTTGGGGAACGGATCGCTGCGGCATGGAGCCGTTCGGTCGAACGGATGGGCGACATCGCCGAGGGCCTTGTCCTCTTCGCCGTCGAAGCGCTGCCCAGCATCCTGCTCTTCCTTGTTCTGCCGGTGCTGGCGATCCTTTTCATCATCCGTGCGGTGCGCCGCAGCCGCCGGGCCAAGCGGTCCAAAACCGCCTCAGTCCCCGTCCCCGAACCGGCGAAAAAGGAAGACTGATTTCCCGCTAAAAGCAGGGGCATGGCCGTTTTTCGCTGAGGCTCCACGGAATGCTCAGTTCCCTGCGCAGGCGAAAGAGATGCCGCAATCGTCTCCGCCGATGCTCCGGCAGGCGCCCTACTTCCCTGCACCGAAAGTCATGACCCCCGGCTAATCCGGGGGTCTTATGTAAGCCCTAGAAGGTCTTCATACCGGCACGCCTCTCAAGAGGCCCTGTCACCCATGGCGCAACAACCGTCCGCCGTCTGTGTCATGCCCGTCCGAAGGAGCGGGCAGAACTGTTCTCGCCAGAAGGGCATATTACCGGCAAGCCTCTCAAGAGGCACTGAATAATCTGTCTCTTGCATCACATGCACGGCAGCCCGTAAACAGGCGATTACTGTTCCAACGGCAACTTTTTGATAATCGTAAAGTTGTCGTTCGTTTCTCGCTTCGCTCGATGCTTGAA
>Ga0129309_1001449_pt1 | contig 11856 bp, 10 predicted proteins | sample L1105metagenome_FD_94439 | JGI IMG/M metagenome (GOLD analysis project Ga0129309, IMG submission 94439) | Ring-tailed lemur group fecal microbial communities from Wisconsin, USA - L1105 metagenome | ecosystem: Host-associated > Mammals > Digestive system > Large intestine > Fecal | place: USA...
AAGCAATGCTCCTAACGGTATAATATAGATAGACACCGCATCCATCCATGCTCCTACCGCATCTCCACTCTCGATAAAGATTCCAACAGCAGTTGAGATAACCGCGATCACGCCTACCGCTGCCCCTCTTGACAGCCCAAGTTCTTTCTGCACTGCCTCGATCGGTGTCTCGAACAGGTTCATAAGAGAGGTAATCGCTGCAAACAGCACTGCAACAAAGAAGATAATTGCAAATACTCCTCCCAGCGGCATCTGCTGGAATACTGCCGGAAGTGTAATGAACATTAGCGGCGGTCCACTGGCTACATCCAGCCCGAATGCAAATACTGCCGGAATCACCACCATACCTGCCAGCAATGCTGCAACGGTATCAAAGAACGCCACATTCTTCGCACAGGCAACCACATCTTCATCCTTCTTCAGATAACTTCCATATACGATCGTTCCCGAGCCTGCCAGCGACAGTGAGAAGAACGCCTGACCCAATGCATATACCCAGGTCCGAACATCCCCAAGTTGTTCCCACTTCGGCACGAACATATAACGGTATCCGTCCGCTGCTCCCGGAAGGGTCACAACACGAACCAGCAATATGATAAAGAAGACGAAAAATACCGGCATCATGATCTTATTCATCTTCTCGATTCCCTTGGTTACTCCCAGAATCATAATCAGGAATGTCAGTGCCAGACCAAGCATCTGCCATCCGATACTTCCGAACTTTACTGCCAGTCCTCCAAAATAACTTCCATAATCATCTACCTTCATCAATCCTCCGGTCAATGCACCGACCAGATACTTAAGGAACCATCCTACAACCACGGAATATCCGATGGCGATTCCCAGAGAACCCAGCACCGGGATAATTCCAATGACCGTTCCCACAGTTCTTCCCTTCTTACCATAACGCATCTCCATCGCGCCTGCGAATGCCCCCAGCGGACCTGTCTTCGCGCTTCTTCCGAATGCCATCTCTCCGATTACTCCGGAGAATCCCAGTAATACTACAAAGATAAAATACGGGATCAGGAACGCAGCCCCGCCGAACTTGCCGGTACGGTACGGGAACATCCAGATATTGCCCATTCCCACTGCGGAACCGATGCATGCAACAATGAATCCCATCCGGGTACGGAATTCATCTCTGCTTTTCTCATTATTCTTACTCATCTTAAGTCTCTCCATTACTTTCTTTAGAATACTATCTTGTTTATTCTAACAAATATTTCTTTAGAATACCATAGTAATATTTCTTCGTGCCAATTTAACAAAAAAGATACCGAAAATATTCGCTATCTTTTTTCTTGTTACATATAACAAACAATATTATATTTTGAAAATTTATCCTACCTTCCAATTCACTTTCTAATATTCCAAAAGGTGTAGACCCACTAGAATTGCAGCCATATAATAAACGATTTTCATAATCATTCACTTCATTACCCTTGCTTTACAATCACTTGTTCCGCCATCTCACATAATTCATTCATTTTGGCATCAAGAAAGCATTTATATCCACAGAAAATGCTATGTTTCGAACCACATACCTCTCTTTGCATTCTCACACATCCTCCACCGCAAATGAGTTTATAACGACATGATTTACACATATTCATCTGCATGCGTGGTCGTTTTAAAAAGTTGCTTGCCTGCCGTGACGAAAGTAACTTCAATAATGACTGATTTGTAATATCGCCAATTTTATACTCATCCAATACATAAAAATCGCATGGATACGCACTGCCATCAGCCTCTATCACTAATTGAGGAGAACAATATCCCACTATGCCGCAAGCAGTACATATCTTATATACAAGCAAATTTAATAAATCATCAAATAATTTGACACTTACAATCTCCTTATTATTATAATCTCGTTTCCATAATTCAAATAATTTGATATAGAAATATGCAAACCGCTGTGGTGTCAAGACGAACGGATGAATCCCTTTTCCCTCAAACTCATCCAGACATGGAATCAACTGCACATATGAGATTCCCAGTTCTCGAATAGTTTTCCAGAATTTTTCGGGCTGCTCTGCCAGTTCATTCGTCAATACAGTTAAAATATTATATTCTACGCCATACTCATCTAACAGGCTTTTCGTTTTAACCACCCGCTGATAAGTTCCTTCTCCATCTTTATCCACACGGTTTGCATCATGGAATTCTTTAGAACCATCCATTGACAGACCAACGAGGAAATTATATTTTTTAAAAAAAGTACACCATGTTTCATCTAAAAGCGTACCATTCGTCTGAACCGTATATTCTACACATACATCGCCCCGCAAAGTATTGACAGAACGGACAAAAAAATTAAAGAACTCTATTCCTGCCAACAGCGGCTCTCCACCTTGGAATGCAAAAGTGATCCTATCCATTGCTTCTAAATCGCAAAATATATTCGAGAGCATACTTGTTACTGTTTCCGAAGACATAATTCCATAAGAAGATACTTTCCGCCGACTGGCAATATCGCTATAAAAACAATATCGACATCTCATATTGCATAAGGATGATGCCGGTTTTATCATTACTGTAAACTGCCTCATTTTCTGCCTTTCTAATATTTTCTGATTTACGAAAATCATCCTATTTTCCAAGATTTCGAAGCAACTCGAATATTTCAGGAAGTATAGACAAATAAAAATCTTTATATATTTCACAAAACACCGAGGAATTCATACAACACATTCGGTCGCTCTGACATAGACTTACCCATCTACACATCTTACATTCTGTTTTCACATCAACACTTTTCATAACCAACAGACCTTGCTCTTCTAATTGCTTACACAAATATTCTGTATGCCCTTCCCGACATCCCCTCGAATAAATATATCCATTAGAAAAAAATACATTCTGAAAGGGACACTGCCCGGATAAACTGCTAACTAATGGGGCATACCCTTTTATGACACCCGCAAGATTTTCAAACTCCCTCACATATACAGGCTGCCTATTCATCCGCTTATCTTTCCAAAGCCAAAACAATTGTTCCAAAAAATACTGATACTCTCTCACAGATAATAGTTCTGTCGGCATTTTCTGATGCATCTCACACATGACAGGCCAGTAAGCATGAGAATTCCACCCATTTTCAATAAAAAATGAAAAAATGCGTTGAATATTCATTGCAACCACAGAAGTGACTGTTATACCTATATAAAAATTCACTTTATATGTTGTCAAAAGCCTGGCTGCATGAACCGCTTGTTCATGGGAACCCATTCTATTTAAAAGAATATTATTGTGTTCATGAATACTTTTCGGTCCATCCATAAGTAAGCAGACAGTTATGTTCTTTTCCCTAAAAAACCCAGCCTGTTTCATCGTCAAGCCAACTCCAGCCGTACAAATCTCATATTTTATTTTTATTCCATTTTCTAATTGTCTTTTTAAAAGACCTTCTAATTTACAGAAATAATTCGAAAAATCTGTTGCTATACTGGGTTCATACAATCGGATTTCTATTAAAGTATTATTATATTCTGCCAATTTTTCCACAAATGACTTCATAATCATTTCATTATAAGAACTTAATGTTTCTTTAAACGTAATATTTAATGGCAAAACTCTCACCCTTATCTAATGATATGTAATATCGTTTTATTATGCTTTTACCTGATACTGACAATTAATCGGCTCGTATACGGTATACTGTGAAGCATTTTTTCCCGCCATCACTAACTGCCCATTCCCGGTAACTCTTTCTACACGACCATCTTTTGTAGGATCTACATATTTTTCAAACCATAATTCCATTTGTCTCTTCAATTCAAATATTCTATCCTGACACTTTTCATAGCCTATCAGATTATTCTTTTCTTCAGGATCATGGATAAGATCATAATACTCATCTGGTCCATACGGATAACGACAAACATACTTATCTATCTCTGTTCGTATCATACGTACTGGTCCATACTCGTCAAACACAACAACCATACAGTCACTATCTTTTTCCTCCTCTTTTCCAAGTAATATATCTAAAAAACTCGAACCTGGAAGCGTTGGGCCATCTGAAACTGGAACGCCTATATAGTCCAGTAAAGTAGGACGTACATCGTATGCACTCAACATATGATCTATAACCGTTTTTGCTTTAATTCTATCTGGATGCCAGATAATCATTGGTACACGAATAGATGTATCATACATATTCATTGGAAACGTACCATTTCCTTTGCCCCATATACCATGATGACCACAGTTGAATCCGTTATCTGCCGTATAAATCACAACAGTATTATCATCAATTCCTAATACCCTTAGTTGTTCCATAATCCTTCCGACCCCACGATCTACACCTGTAACCGCTGCATAATATCCCTTTATACATTCTTCTGGATGTGCCACATGCTCTTTCGTTACTGCATCATGCGCTGTAGAAAATACCGCCCACGGATGCAACTCTTCTCTTGGGCATGATTCAAACTTGCAGTCTTTATAAAGACCTGTCAACTCTTCTGGATGATTCCCATTGAGCCATGGGCTATGTGGTGCCGTATAATGTACAGACAGATAAAACGGTTCCTCTTTTTCATTCATTTTTTCCATAAAATATAGCGCATTATCTGTAATTGCATCTGTAACATAGCCTTCTTCATTAATTAATTCTCCATTTTTAATCATTGGGGCATTATAGTAATTTCCGCCTCCCATCTGGTGTGTATACCAATAACTAAATCCTTTCTGTGGATTTATACTGTCACCCAAATGCCATTTTCCACTAAGTGCACATTGATATCCTGCATCTACCAGATCATCCGTATAACCTCTCAAGCCCTGTAAATACTCAATAGCACCAGGTCCCGTATTGCCTTCTCGAATCCAGTCATGAACACCATGCTGTGACGGAATTCGTCCTGTCAGCAACGATGCTCTCGCCGGCGAACATACCGGAGACACGCAATAAAAATTTTCAAATCTTGCACCTTCTTCTGCAAGTTTATCAATGTTAGGAGTAATTATTTCCGAATTCCCATTACATCCAAGAGCCCAGTATCCCTGGTCATCTGTTAAAACAAATACAATATTAGGCTTTGTTTTGTCATGATTAGCCATAGTCTTCTCCTTATTAAAAATATTTTGTCAGCGTCCAAAGTATAAGCTTACCACCACTTAATCTGATCTGTAACATATTTTCTTAATTCAATGAATTCTTCTGATGTAACATCTCTTGGCCGTGACAGATTGATTTCCAGATTTTCCTTAATCTTTGCTGGTTTATTCGACAGAATAAGCACTCTCTCTGCCAAATAAATTGCTTCTTCAATATTATGTGTAATAAAAATTACTGTGCTTCCGAATTCTTTCCAAAGTTTCAAAACCTCATCTTCCAGGTAAAATCGCATCTTAATATCCATTTGGCCATAAGGCTCATCCATTAATAAAAGATCTGGATACGTACTGAACGCACGGCCTATGATTACTCGCTGTTCTTCACTTACAGACAACTGTTTAGGATATGCGTTCCGCAGGTTCTCCATTCCTAATAATTTTAAAATTCTGTCAACACGTTTTTTTCTTTCTTCCTTCGGTATCTTTTTAATCTTTAATCCAAATTCCAGATTCTCTTCTACAGTCAACCAGGGCATTGCTGACGGTTCCTGAAAAGCAAACGATATATTATGCTTTTTAGGATCCGCTGGTTCTTCGTCGATGTAAAGTTCTCCCGAAGATGGCTGGTAGATTCTTGTCAAAAGATTAAGAAATGTTGTTTTTCCACATCCAGTAGGTCCGACCACACATATAAACTCACCTTTTTTCACTTCGAAACTTATATCATCCAACACCAAAAGATCTCCAAACCTTTTTGTAAGATGGTCAACTTTTATTTTTACTTTATCAGCCATATATAACTCCTTTCCGATTTCTTACAAAGCGAGATCTGTATTTTCTGATATTTCTTTTCTCAACATCAAAAATGTACGATCCATAGTATCTCTAGGTTTTGAAATATTTACATCATAAATCTTTTTAATTCTGGCCGGATAATTCGTGAATAAAATAATCCTGTCACCAAGCATCAATGCTTCTTCAATATTATTCGTCACAAAGATAATCGTACGTCTATCCTTTTCCACAATATTCTGTACTTCCTGCTCCATACTATAGCGTGTCTGTGCATCAAGAGCACCGAATGGTTCATCCATAATAAGAATTTTCGGTTCATTCGTATAAGCACGTGCAATCCCGACACGCTGTTTCATACCTCCGGACAACTGATATGGATAACTTTTTTCAAACCCGGTCAATCCAACCATATCTATATACTTTTGCGCTCTTTCTGTATATATTTTTTTACTCTCGCCACGTTGTCTTGGACCAAATGTTATATTATCCATTACTGTCAGCCATGGAAGCAGTCCTGTTTTTTGAAAAACCATTCCCATCTGTGGATTTGGCTTTGTAATCTCTTCCCCGTCAAGAACCACTTTTCCTTCATCTGGTTTCATCAGACCCGCTATCATATTCAGCAGTACACTTTTCCCACAGCGTCCCGGTCCCAATAATACTAAAAATTCCCCATCATAAACATCAAGGGAAATATTATCAACTGCCAATTCTCTTTTTCCTTCTTTATTTGGGAATGATTTTGAAATATTAGATATTTTCAATCTCGTCAAATACTTCTGTTCCATGGACATAACTTCCTTTCTATAAAGTTTGTCAAAACTGCTACCAGTGCCCCCGTCACACCGATAGCAACCATGCCCGACATAACCAGTGATACATCAAATACTTCCATTCCACGGTTAATCAAAAATCCCAGACCTGCCCGCGCTGCTATCATTTCCGCTGCCAATACCACCATCAAAGCCATGCTGGTCGCATTTCTTATTCCTGCAAAAATCGTAGGCAATGCTGCCGGAAGAACAATGGACCTAAGCAATTGCCATTCAGTAGATGCATTAAACATCTTTCCCACATCAAGGTATAAAGGAGAAATCATCTTAATCCCTGTATACGAATTCACTACGATAGGCATTAACGCTGCCATAAAAATCATAATAATCTTTGATTTCTCACCAATTCCAAACCACATCACCATTAGCGGAATCCATGCGAGCATCGGAATTGGACGTATGCACTCAAACACTGCACCTATTGTTGCTCTTACTCCACGGCTCCATCCAATCAAAACTCCCAATGGAACACCTATAATAATAGCCAGACCTAACGAAACCGCTACTCTCAATAAACTGACACCCATATGCCCAATTAACGTATAGCCACTCAACTTATTTTGGCTTAATTCAATCATTCTTCGCAGCACTGTATTCGGTGTCGGAAATATCATAGGATTGGAGGAACTTCCCAGATACCACACGGCAATTAACAATCCGATACTAAGAAAGGGAAGGACGTGATACCAAATGCTGTATTTCATTTTATATTCAGTACTTATTTTTTCCTTTTTTATTCTCATATAGTGCCTCCCCGTACAACAATTTTCTCAATCACCGTAAAAACTGTTGTAAAAATATACCCTATAAACCCAATTATAATCATTCCTAAAACCACCACGTCTGCCCGTCCAAAATTACGCCCCATATTAATCATATATCCAAGACCTGCAGAAGCCGCCAGCATTTCAGCTGCAACCAAACAACTCCATGAACTCGCCAGTGCGATACGCATTCCTGCAAAAATCATCGGAACTGTTGAAGGAACTCCAACATGTAAAAAGGTGTAAAAATTCGAGGCACCGTATACCTTCGCAACATTAATTAATGCCTGACTGGTCTGCCGAATTCCAGTATATGAATTGAGTACGCAAGGGATAAACGCTGTAAGAAAAATAATTACCGCTTTTGCTTCTGTACCAACGCCAATCCAAACAATCATCAATGGAATCCAGGATACCGCCGGAATAGGGCGTATAATTTCAAATATAGGTCTTACAAATCTATCAAGCAAACGATACCACCCCATTAACAGTCCAAGCGGAACACCTATAATAACTGCTAAAACAAATCCACTCATTGATATCTGCAGACTTGTAAGAATATTGGTTATAAGAAGATTGCCATCCGGTCCCACGTTATATATTTTGAAAATAAAGGCCTCCAGAACTTCTGACGGCGAAGGTGTATACTCTCCAACGATCAGATTATTCATAGCCAACACCTGCCATAGCATAAGAAATACTACAAACGTAAGCACCGTCATAAGCGTATATTTGAGATCATTTTTTTCAAAAAATTTTCTTTTTACTTTCATTTTTTCCCCTTCTTAAATTTTATCGAACAGAATTTACATATTCCAATCCTTCAGCAGTAAAAAGATCTTCCTGATGTTCAATCATATATTTTCTATCAGATTCCTGATAATTCCCCTGGCTGATATAAAAATCCATTGCTCCCATTGCCATATCTAATGCTTTGAACATTGTTCCATAATTATTCTCTACTGTTTCCGTGAAATATTCATGGTTTTCTTCCAAGGTATAATAATGTGTCTCTTGCAGATAAGCTAGATTCTCTTCATACGGCACAGCTGTCCCCTCTGCTTCTCCCCAATAAGTCAAGGCTTTTGCAGCAAATTCCATATTTTCATCAGAATCCATCATCCAATCCAATATTGCATAATGTGCTTCAAGTATTTTTTCGATACCTGCACGAATACTTGGATCAGACCATGCCTTCTCACTTGTTCCGTAACCTGTTACAAGATTAATTCCCACATCATAGCCTTCAATAACCGGCACAAAACCTTCTTCTTCAAGAGTTGCATCATAACATTGAAAATTCCATACTCCCCATGTTTCGCCTTTTCCCGCAAACATTGCTGCATTTACGTTTGGCTGATCCATATAAACCGGAGTAACATCCTGCAGAGACAATCCAATCTTACTTAATGAATCACCAAGCAGATACTGAAGAGTACTTCCTGACTGCATATATACCTCTCTGCCTTTCCAATCCTCTTTTGAACCTCTGAATCCCGCTTTATTATAATCAGCAGCGGCAAGCGGATCATCTTTTTTTACATAAAACTTTTGGACAACAGAGTCGTCGTTAATGTAGTTAAGCATTTTTATCGACCCCTGAGCACATCCAATAGCAATTCCTCCAAAACCTGTACCAAATAAATCAATTTCATCTGCAGCGATAGCCTCTACACGCAATGGACCTGATGCAGACGGATACCATTCCAAATTGACACCAAGTTCTTTCAATGCTCCTGATTTCCATGCAACATAGATTGGAACCGACAACTGATATCCTACTCCATCTCCATATCGAATGGTTACTTCCTCATCAAGTGCGTCAATCCCCTCAAAGTATGGTTTAACACTATCCCATACTTCTGACAGTTCTTCTTCTGAAATGCTTACGGCTGCTTCATCTTTTGCCTCAGTACTGTCTGCTCCATCTGAATCTCCCGAAGTTCCACAACCACACACCAACATAACCGTTACCAATAAAACCGCTAATAGTTTCTTCATTCTCTTTCGACCTTCCTTTCTCCTAAATCTGATTGAAATATTTACTTGTTATAACTAATTTCATTTTACTTCTTGCAAAACTCAATGTAAAATACTATTATTTAATTAGAACTATAGCCTTTTAGTTATAGTTCAGATCGAAATTATCTTGAAAAGAGGCATTTTATGAATATCAGACAGCTAACTATTTTTATTACTGTATGCCAGTATGGCTCTATGACTGCTGCCGCACAAAAACTTTATATTTCTCAACCTTCCATCAGCAATGCTATTCGAGACTTTGAAAATGAATATGGCGTCCAGTTTTTTGACCGTTCATCAAAACATCTCTCACTAACCGAATATGGTCAGGAAGTTTATGCATATGGTACTCGTATTTTGTCCTTAATTGACGATATTACTACTAGTATTAACAATAAAAAAATAAATACTACTCTTCGCATTGGTACAGGCATTGCATTTGGGAAATTATATTTACCTAGAATTATCAAAGAATTTAAAAGACAGAACCCTCAATGTATTTTTAATATAACTATTGATTCTTCCGAGATATTGGAACCGTTATTAGCAAATGGGGAAATCGACATATGTATTATGGAAGGTACTTCTCACATACCAGACTTTCAACATCAAGAAGTATATCATTCTCCAATTGTTGCTGTCTGTCATAAAGACCACCCTTTGGCTTATCAGAAAAATGTAACTGCCGAAATGTTAATCCAGGAAAATCTCTTACTGCGCGAAAAACTTTGTCCTACACGTGAAATGGTAAATGCATATTTTTCAAATCACAACCTATCTGTAACCTCTTTTTATGAAAGTAGCAGTGCACTTGCTTTGATTAATGCCGTAAAAGAAAATCTTGGAATTGCTATGCTTCCACGTGATCACTATCAGTATTTTTATTCACCTGAATTAAAGATTATTGATATTCCAGATTTTAATTACACACGATATATTGATTTTATTTACAGAAAAAAAACTATAGTATCTCCATTGGCTCAAACATTTATGCAATTTACAACTAACTACATACATAGTTTACAAAAATAAAACTTCCTCATAGAATAGAAAAGGAGATTACTTTCACGTAATCTCCTTTTCTATCTATTATTCTACTTATCTGCCACCTGAATACAATGTTCAATCAGCCATTCTTTCACTAGATTATTCAGTGCAATCTCTTTCAGATCATCTTCTTCCGCAGATTCTTTCAATGCATCAACATCGGCATAGCCATAATCCTCTGCCATCTGCTTAAGCTGTTCCTCATATGCCTCATCGCTTAACTTGATCTTCTCTTTATCCGCAATCGCAGTTGTTACCATGGTCTGCTTTACGCTTGCCTTGGCAGCCTCGTCCACCTGCTTCTCGAACTCTTCAAGACCATATCCCATATTCGTCTGGATAAAGTCTTCGTATTCCTGTCCGTAGTACTCTGCTGCCGTCTTATACTGTTCGATCAAAGAATCTGAGATCTCACTTACTTCCTTATCCGGATACTTCTTAACCTCTGTATTATCCAGAACCGCCTGCCATACACTCTGGCTAAGATCACTGTTATAGTTTGTCTTGGCATCTTCCTCTAACTGCGCTTTAACTTCCTTCTTGTATTCTTTCACAGTCTTAGATTTCTCTGATACGGTTTTCACGAATTCATCTGTCAATTCCGGAACCTCCTGCTGACTGATGGATTTTACCGTAATTGTAAATACAACTTCTTTGCCTGCGTAGTCGGCATTGCTATAGTCTTCCGGGAATGCACCGGCCCAATCATAAGTTTCTCCGATACTATGACCAATTACACTGTCTTCGAACCCGTCAATAAATGTTCCGGAGCCGATTACAAGTGGATAATCCGTAGAAGATCCTCCCTCGAACTCTTCACCATTGATCTTACCAACGAAATCAATCGTCGCAGTATCGCCGTCCTGTACTGCGCGATCGGTAACATCTATGGTCGTCGCATTGGTCTGCAGGGTTGCCTGGATTGCATTCTCAACATCTTCATCTGTAATCTCTCCCGGCTTCTCTACCTGATCCACCTCAACACCCTTGTACTTGGAGATTGTCAGTTCATCCGTCTCCAATCCTGCACTTTTAGAACAGCCTGCCAGAATCATAGATGATGCTGCAACGCCTGTTAATATCATTACTATTTTCTTTTTCATATTCTTTTACACCTCATCATGTTACATAGTTACATACTAATATGTTATAGCATATTCGCCGGAACTTTCATAGACTTTTCACATTTATTTCACGAATTTCTCGTAACAGTTCAGCCATAAGCCGGATTGTGGGCGAATCATGCTTGCATGAATGAACACACAATCCGGCTTATGAGCAGAGCGCCATTTTATGAGCAAAAAGAGCTGCGTAGCAGCGGAGAAGCA
>Ga0129309_1001450_pt1 | contig 11851 bp, 10 predicted proteins | sample L1105metagenome_FD_94439 | JGI IMG/M metagenome (GOLD analysis project Ga0129309, IMG submission 94439) | Ring-tailed lemur group fecal microbial communities from Wisconsin, USA - L1105 metagenome | ecosystem: Host-associated > Mammals > Digestive system > Large intestine > Fecal | place: USA...
ACCGGTTGAACGTGCATGGATCTTATCGTCAACCAGGTGATGCAGTTTCAGATAGTGCATGTGTCCGATGGTTACCGGACTGTCGAAATATTCTCCGGTACGTCCGTCACGCAGGCGAACCTTACCGTCTCTGGAGATCGGAACTCCTTTCCAGAGTTTTCTATGCTCTCTGTTATCAGACAGGTACTGCAATACCTCTGGCAACAGTTCTTCTTTATGTTTTGCCTCGAACTCTTCCCAGCTTAAGTTGACATAGTCATTCGCCAGATCGAGAGTATCCATAATATCATTCTCATCTGCACCGTCGAATACCGGTGTAGCAATGTTGAATCCTAATGCTTTTGCAGCCAGGGACAAGTGAATCTCAAGCACCTGACCGATGTTCATACGTGAAGGCACACCCAGCGGATTCAAAACGATATCCAGCGGACGTCCATTTGGCAGGAACGGCATATCTTCTACCGGAAGCACACGGGAAACAACACCCTTGTTACCGTGACGACCAGCCATCTTATCACCGACAGAGATCTTTCTCTTCTGAGCGATATAGATGCGAACCGCCTGGTTCACGCCCGGAGACAGTTCGTCTCCTCCATCTCTTGTAAATACCTTCGCATCTACAACGATACCATATTCTCCGTGAGGAACCTTAAGAGAAGTATCTCTTACTTCACGTGCTTTCTCACCGAAGATTGCACGAAGCAGTCTCTCTTCTGCGGTCAGTTCCGTCTCTCCCTTCGGAGTAACTTTACCAACCAGGATATCTCCTGCACGTACCTCTGCACCGATACGGATGATACCTCTCTCATCCAGATTCTTAAGCGCATCATCACCAACACCTGGGATGTCGCGGGTAATCTCTTCTGGTCCGAGTTTCGTATCACGTGCTTCTGCTTCATATTCTTCAATATGAACAGATGTATATACATCGTCCTGTACCAGTCTTTCACTCAACAGTACAGCATCCTCGTAATTGTAACCTTCCCATGTCATGAATCCGATCAATGGGTTCTTACCAAGAGCCATCTCTCCGTTGGATGTTGACGGACCGTCTGCGATCACATCGCCAGCCTCTACTCTGTCACCCTTGAATACGATTGGTCTCTGATTGTAGCAGTTGCTCTGGTTACTACGCAGGAACTTCGTTAATTTATATTTCTTCAGATTGCCATCGTCCTGACGGATGGTAATCTCTTTGGAAGTAGAACGCTCTACCACACCTGCTGTCTCTGCGATCACACATACACCAGAGTCAACAGCAGATTTTTCCTCCATACCTGTACCAACAACCGGTGCTTCTGTCATCAGAAGCGGCACAGCCTGACGCTGCATGTTAGATCCCATCAGCGCACGGTTCGCATCGTCGTTCTCCAGGAAAGGAATCAGCGCCGTCGCAACGGAGAACACCATCTTAGGAGATACGTCCATATAATCGAACATTCTTCTCTCGTATTCCTGTGTCTCTTCGCGGTAACGACCGGATACATTCTTATGAATAAAATGTCCTTCTGCATCCAAAGGCTCATTCGCCTGTGCCACATGGTAGTTATCCTCTTCGTCGGCGGTCATATATACAACTTCCTCAGTTACTACCGGGTTCGCAGGATCATCATGATTGATCTTACGATATGGTGCCTCAACGAATCCGTACTGATTGATTCTCGCATAACATGCCAGAGAGTTGATCAGACCGATGTTCGGACCTTCAGGGGTCTCGATCGGGCACATTCTTCCATAATGTGAATAGTGAACGTCTCGTACCTCGAATCCGGCACGGTCTCTTGACAGACCACCTGGACCAAGTGCGGACAGACGTCTCTTATGGGTCAACTCACCCAACGGGTTGTTCTGATCCATGAACTGTGACAGTTGAGAAGAACCAAAGAATTCTTTTACAGCAGCTGTAACAGGCTTAATGTTGATCAGCGACTGTGGAGAGATGCCTTCCAGATCCTGGGTCGTCATTCTCTCACGTACCACTCTTTCCAATCTGGAAAGACCGATTCTGTACTGATTCTGTAATAATTCACCTACGGAACGAATACGTCTGTTACCAAGGTGGTCGATATCATCATCGTTGCCAAGGCCATACTCAAGGTGAATGTTATAGTTAATGGATGCAAGGATATCTTCTTTTGTAATATGCTTCGGAATCAGGTCATGGATATCTCTTCTGATCGCGTCCTTCAATTCGTCAATATCTCCGGCTGTCTCTTCCAGGATGCCTGCAAGAACCGGATAGTATACCTGCTCGGTAACCCCTACTTCCTTCGGGTCAACATCGACAACCGCATCAAGGTCAACCATCATATTAGAAAGGACCTTAATATTACGCTCTTCATCTTCTCTTGCGATCCACACATATGGGATTGCCGCATTCTGGATCTGGTCTGCCAATTCTCTTGTAATCTTGGTGCCTGCTTCTGCAATCACTTCACCTGTGATCGGACTTACTGCTGACTCCGCAAGAACCTGACCGGTAATACGGTTCTTCAGGGCTAATTTTTTATTGAATTTATATCTTCCTACTTTAGCAAGGTCATAACGTCTTGGGTCGAAGAACATGCTTGTGATCAGGCTCTCTGCGCTGTCCACAGCAAGCGGCTCGCCCGGACGGATCTTCTTATATAATTCCAGAAGACCTTCCTGATAGTTGGTCGCTGCGTCCTTCTCAAAACTTGCGATAATCTTCGGTTCCTCTCCGAATAATTCCACAATCTCCGGATTCGTGCCGATTCCTAATGCACGGATCAACACCGTGATCGGCACCTTTCTCGTTCTATCTACACGGACATAAAAAACGTCATTGGAATCCGTCTCATATTCAAGCCATGCACCACGGTTCGGGATGACAGTGGATGAATACAGTTTCTTACCAATCTTATCATGTGCAATTGCATAATAGATACCAGGGGAACGTACTAACTGGCTTACGATAACACGTTCCGCTCCATTGATCACGAATGTACCTGTACTCGTCATAAGCGGCAAGTCGCCCATGAAGATCTCATGCTCGTTGATCTCATCTGTCTCTTTGTTATGAAGCCTTACTCTTACCTTCAGTGGAGCCGCGTAAGTAGCATCACGCTCCTTACACTCTTCAATCGTGTACTTCACGTCTTTCTCGCATAAAGTAAAATCAACAAATTCCAGACTCAAGTGACCGCTATAATCAGTAATAGGGGAAATATCATCAAATACTTCATTCAATCCTTCATCCAGAAACCACTGGTAGGAATCTTTCTGGACTTCGATTAAGTTAGGCATCTGAAGAACTTCTTTTTGTCTGGAATAACTCATGCGTGAACTTTTTCCACTTTTGATGGGACGAATTCTGTTTTTCTCCATATTGACGTTTCACTCCTCATTTATTTTTTTGCGGGCTGCGAGATAGCCCTTGATACTGCTGAATCATTGAAAACAGGGCTTTTTCTCCTGTTTTCGCGCAAATTCATGGCATAAGTTTCCACAATAGCGCATTTTTTACTATAGCACATGGGGGAGGGGCTTGTCAACGGGAAGTTAAAGATTTTTTCGTGAGATCTTTTAATCAAAAAATGTTGAAAAAAAAGAGCGCGCATCCTCCCTATGATACATAAAAAAGCCGTTCCATGCGGAACGGCTTTGCTCAATCGTCTTGCTCGATTATTTAACGTTAACTTCAGCACCCTCAGCCTCAAGTTTAGCCTTGATCTCTTCAGCCTCTTCTTTAGAAACTGCTTCTTTAACCATCTTTGGAGCCTCGTCAACTAATGCCTTAGCTTCTTTTAATCCAAGTCCTGTGATCTCACGAACAACTTTGATTACTTTAACCTTAGAAGCACCTGCTGCAACTAATTCTACGTTGAACTCTGTCTGCTCTTCTACTGCTGCTGCCTCTCCGCCTGCTGCTGCAACTACTACGCCTGCTGCTGCAGAAACACCAAATTCTTCTTCACATGCTTTTACTAACTCATTTAATTCTAATACTGATAACTCTTTGATTGCATCAATAAATTCAGCTGTTGTTAACTTTGCCATTTTATTTTCCTCCATTTATTATTTTATTCTTATAATGATGTTCTTCTCACTATGCCAGGCTGCACCTCGCTAAGTTCAAAGAACAGGTTTGTACCGGGTCAAGCAATGACTTGCCGGGTACTCTATGCCTCTGCAGGAGCCTCTGCTGCTTCTTCTGCCGGAGCGGCTGCTTCACATGCCTCTGCTCCTCCCTGCTCTGCAATCTGGTTAAGAACACGAGCAAGATTGGTAATTGGTGACTGTAAGCTTCCAAGTAACTTGGACAGTAATTCTTCTCTTGATGGAACCTTGGATAATTCTGTTAATCCGGCAACATCATATACTGCGCCTTCAACCACACCTGCTTTTAACTCAAGGGCTTTTGCATCTTTTGCAAATTTGCAAAGGATTCTTGCCGGAGCTGTTGCATCATCTTTAGAAATCGCAATAGCGCTTGGTCCTTCTAAGTGCTCATCTAATGCTGCAAACTCAGTTCCTTCAAAAGCTCTCTTCATCATTGTGTTTTTACAAACTTTGTAGATGATTCCAGCTTCTCTTAACTGTTTACGCAGTTCTGTATCCTGAGCAACAGTAAGTCCACGGTAGTCTACTAATACAACACTTGCTGCATCTTTGACATCATCTGCAATAGCCTGTACGATTGGTTGTTTTAATTCAACTTTTGCCACGAATGGTGCACCTCCTTATATTATTTGTCTGACTGCACACATAAGGATATAAAATAAAACCTCTACGTCAAAGACATAGAGGTGATGTAAATTCATATTAATCGAATCTAACTTTCCTCGGCAGGCGTATCACTACTTATGCTTTCGCACCTGCTGTCTTTGGCAGTCATCTGATACTATAGCATTCTTGGGCTTCTGTGTCAACCGTTTTCTTGCACTTTTTACATTTTCCCGTCTTTTCTTGATACGCTCCCGCTTGACTTTCATAAGTCGGATGCTATAATTAAGTTAGTGATTGCAAACTCTATTGTGAAGCCATCTTGGCATCGACATTATTGCAGAAAGGAGATCTAGTGTGAGTAATTATATTATTGTAGCCATCCTGGCTGTCGTGCTCTTCTTTGGTATACGTTCAAGCATGAAGCATTTTCGCGGGGAAGGTGGCTGCTGTGGCGGCGGCACATACAAAGCCTGCCGGAAAAAGTTGGATACCGTTATCGGTCAGAAGACGGTATCCGTAGAAGGAATGAGCTGTCAGCATTGCGTGAACAGAGTAATGGAAGCAGTCAACTCCATTGACGGAGCATCTGCTCTTGTAAAACTGAAGAAGGGTGTGGTAATTGTTTCCACAGAACGCCCGATCAGCAACGAGACCATCAAGAACGCCATTGAAAAAGCCGGATATAAAGTAACCGATATAAAAGAATAGCGAAGAGACGAGGTTTCAACCACTTCGTCTATCCCAAAAAGGAGAACAACCATCACATCGTTCTCCTTTTATCATACATATATTATTTTTCATCCGTATGACAACCGCAGCCGGCGTGCGACTCACTGCCACACCCGGAAGCATTTCCCTCGGCATGACTGCAGGAAGAGCAGTATTTTGCATCCGGGCAGCCAACACATTTGATTCCGTTCTTTCTGGACTTCATGATATACGCCAGCGCAGAGCCAACAGCCACTACAAGTATTGCAACAACAATCACATCTATCATACGACAAACTCCTTACTTATATGTAATCTTACTTATATATAATCTTATTTACTGCTCAAAGCATACTCAGCAGCCAGGTTCTTATTCGTCTTCTGGATCAGATAGACAACAACTGCAGCCATCACAGCAACAATAATCAGACCAGGCACGAAACCGCCGCCCAGAGAACCTGTAGTAATCAGTGTACCAATCTGGTATACAAGGAATCCAACTGTATAACCGACACCTAACTGAAGGCAGATACCGCCAGCCAGCCATTTGCCGCTCTTAATCTCAGAATGCATAGCACCGATCGCAGCAAAACACGGAGGTGTGAACAGGTTAAACATCAGGTAAGCCAAAGCAGCAACCTTTGTCATAGCAAAGATTGTAGCAACCTCTGTACCAGCGCCTTCCATCAGAGCCAATTCGTCTGTATCGATGAAACTTGTTACGCCATAGCAAACAGCCAGTGTACCAACGACATTTTCCTTCGCGATGAAACCAGTAACCGCTGCTGCCGCAAGCTGCCATGCGTGGAAGCCAACGATCGGTACCAGGATATAAGCGAAAGGATTCGCAATGGAAGCCAGGATTGATGTGTTCTCCATACCTTCTTCCACAAGTTGAAGATGCCAATTGAAACTCTGCATAATCTGAACCACGGTATTGCACACCAGAATGATCGTACCAGCCTTCACAATGTAAGCCCAGCCACGTCCGCACATGGAGATGACCGCACGCTTCAGGCTTGGAAGTTTGTATTCAGGCAACTCGATGATGAAGAAGGACTTTCTTACCTTGTAACCAGCCAGTTTGTTCACCAGAAGGGCGCAAACCAGAATCAATACAATACCTACAAAGTACATCAGGGTACCAACCCAGGATGCATCTGCAAAGAAAGCACCTGCAAATAATGCGATAACCGGAAGTTTCGCGCCACAAGGCATGAACGGTGTCAGCATAGCAGTCGCTCTGCGCTCACGCTCATTACGAATTGTACGGCAAGCCATAACACCAGGGATCGCACAACCGGTACCGATAACAAACGGAATCACTGACTTTCCGGAAAGACCAACCTTTTTGAAAATAGGGTCAAGCACAACCGTAGCACGTGCCATGTAACCACAGTCTTCCAACAGGGCGATCAGGAAATACATAACCATAACCAGCGGCAGGAAACCGACAACGGCACCAACACCACCAATAATACCATCAACAATCAGTGCTGACAAGAACGGATTCGCATTCTCCATCCAGCCGCCAGCCATCTCTTGGAAACTTTCAATTGCTCCTACCAAAGCATCGGCAATCCACGGTCCTACCCATGCCTGAGAGATCTGGAATACCAGGAACATTACAACCGCAAAAATAATCAGACCTGCAACAGGATTCGTCAGAACAGAGTCAAGCGTATCCTGAGAATTCTTCTCCTTGGTCAGAACCTTACGAGTCTCAACGCCAGTCACAATCTGGTTCACAAAACTGAAACGCTTACGGTCAGCCGCCTCGACCTCTGTCTTACTTGTCAGATCAATATTGCCCTGAACATAAGGAGCCTTCTGTTCCTTTCCCTTCAGGGAAGCAGCAGCCTTCACAACCTCTGTCAGTCCGCTCGCGGAAGTAGATACTGTCTTCACAACCGGGCAGCCCAATTTGGCAGATAATACTTCTGCATCGATCTTAGTTCCCTTCTTCTCATTGATGTCGCTCTTATTCAGTGCCACAACCACCGGCACGCCCAGTTCTAACAACTGTGTCGTAAAGAACAAGCTACGGCTCAGATTGGTTGCGTCCACAATATTGATGATCGCATCCGGATGCTCATTCTTAACATAACCACTTGTGATGCTCTCCTCAGAAGTGAATGGAGACATGGAATAAGCACCAGGAAGATCCACTGCAATCAGTTCCTCGCTGCCATCATAATACGTTTTCTTAATCGGGCTCTCTTTCTTCTCAACAGTAACACCTGCCCAGTTACCAACCCTTTCATTTCTGCCGGTAAGTGCATTGTACATGGTAGTCTTACCGCTATTCGGATTACCAGCAAAAGCAATTCTCATGTTAAAATCCTCCTCTTATCCTTTTTAAGCATTCTCTTAAAGTCAAATAAACGCAAAAGTTAGTTTTCACTAATCGATAACCTAAAAAAACAACTGCCACCAGCGCTTAATCTTTTTAGATTAAGATCGCTGATGCCAACTGATTGTCGATATTATATCTACCGTCCTTAATGGAAACGACACAACTTTTATTCAGGCGGGACACTACCGTAATAGGCTCTCCACTATAGCATCCTAATGAAAATAAGAATGCATTCAGATCCTCATCGTCTGTTTCAATCCCCTGAACAATGTACTCTTTTCCTTCCTGAGCATCGGTTAGATTCATACTTTTCATCCACCTTTCAAGCTTCGGTTATTTATTACTAACTCTTTTCACACTATAGCACCACAGTTCTTGTTTGTCAACCTTTTTGAGAATTATTATGAAAATTATTTTCAAAAAGGTCGTCTTCTACGCTGTGCCCCGCTCTACCAGGGAAACCGGAATCACCACATGCCGGTTTTCCACCGTCTCAGGTTCCAGAATCAGCCGCAGCAGCATCTGTACCGTGTTCTTCGCCAGTTCTTGTGTATTCTGCCGGATCGTAGTAAGTGCCGGATAGCACTGCCGCGCCAGAGAGATGTCATCGAAGCCGATCACCTTGATCTCTTCCGGCACCTTCACTCCATTCTGCTGAAGCGCCTGTAAGGCTCCGAATGCCCGCAGATCATTTGTAGCAAATATTCCATCGAAGTTCAGTTTCTTTTTCAAAAGATAATAGGTAATCTGGTAAGCCGTGTCATAAAGGTGATAATTATCATCCAGATGCACGATCAGATCCTCTGATTGCGGCAGATGATATTCCTCCAATGCATCTATATATCCGTGAAGCCTTGATCTACTCGCCGGATTATCCTCCTCTACGCCCAGGAACATAATATTTCGGCAGCCTTTTCGTATCAGATGCTCCGTCGCCATGTATCCGCCCAGGTAATGATCATACTCAATGCTTACAATATCTTCTTTTTGAACCGGCGTACGGTCGATGAAGATCACCGGCACTTTTGCCCCTTTCGCACGTTGTGCGATCTCCTTGGTTGGAGATACGATGATAATTCCGGCAAATCTGCGCCTCATACACTCTTCAAAATACCACAGCGTCTTCTTCGCATCCTCATTCGTCGTGTGAATACATGCAGAATATCCCTGCCGGTATAACTGCTCCTCCAGGTCTGCCGCAACATTGGCAAACCATTCATTCTTAATATCCTGGATCAGGATTCCAACCGCTTTCTCTCTGTTTTTTTCCGACACTTTATAAGAACTGCTCTTCACGATATCCATGACCAAGCGTTCCGTCTCGTCAGAATATCCGCCTTTCTTATTCAAGATGCGAGAGACTGTAGCAGTTGATACTCCCGCCTGCGCAGCGATATCTCGAATCGATATTTCTTTTCTATTTCTCATGGCACACTCCTCCTAACTTCTCAGTTTTCATCTCCCAGGCAGAGAGATTCATCTTTTATCCTAATCTATCATTCTTTTCCTCAAAAGAACTCCTAATATTCATCTCACCCATCTTAATATGCTAATAAAATAGTAACATATTTTTCCATCAAAGTAAACTTAATGTTTATATATACGTAAATTTACGTTATGTATTCGAAATTCATTTTTGTATATTTTACATAAAATTACGTCTTGTTACTTAACTATATTATAGAATTGGTTCAACACTATTGACAACTAGCACACAAATAACTAATATTATCTTAACAGTAATACGTTCCCGGAACGTAACAAAACGTAAATAATTTATTTTATAAAGGAGGATGACTCATGAAATATGGAATTTATTTTGCTTACTGGGAGAAACAGTGGGGTGCAGATCAGAAGAAATACATCGAAAAGGTTAAAAGCCTCGGCTTTGATACATTAGAGATTTCTTGCGCGCTTCTCAAAAACATCTCTAAAACAGAATTGGACGACCTGAAATCCGAGGCAAAAGCACAGGGCGTTACCCTGACTGCAGGTTACGGTCCATCCGCATCAGAGAATCTGGCTTCCGCTGATGAAAATGTTGCGAAAAATGCAATTAATTTCTACACGGACATCTTAAAGCAATTAGAATATCTGGATATTCACACGATCGGCGGCGGCATCTATTCTTACTGGCCGGTTGACTACTCTAAGCCAATCGACAAAGCTGGCGACTGGGCAAGAAGTGTTAAAAACGTTCGTACCGTAGCCAAGATCGCCGGAGAATGCGGCGTTGATTACTGTCTGGAAGTCTTGAACCGTTTCGAAGGCTACATCTTGAACACCGCCAAAGAGGCAGTACAGTTCGTAGAAGAAGTTGACGTTCCAGCCGCAAAGGTAATGCTGGATACCTTCCATATGAATATCGAAGAAGACAGCATGATCGACGCCATCCTTACAGCCGGAGACAAACTCGGACATTTCCACGTAGGCGAGAACAACCGCCGCGTTCCGGGCAAGGGTACTATGCCATGGGCAGAGATTGGTCATGCATTGCGCCGCGTGGGATATGACAAGAACATTGTCATGGAACCATTCGTACTGATGGGCGGCGAAGTAGGAAACGACATCAAAATCTGGAGAAATCTGTGTCCGGACGAATCCAAACTGGATCAGGATGCGAAGAATTCCGTGGCATACCTGCGGCATGTATTCAGCGGTCCATATTCAGACTACAGTTTATAATTCGATTGCTCTGTCCCCAATTAAAAATCCCCCGGAATTCCGGGGGATTATATATTTCGTTGACTCAATCTATTTTACAAGTTTCATTGGGTTAATCTTAACACCAGGTCCCATTGTAGAAGTAAGTGTCACGCTCTTTAAGAACTGACCTTTTACTGCTGCCGGTCTTGCTTTGTTGATTGCATCAATCAGCGTCTGGAAGTTGTCCGTAATCTGTTCTTCGGTAAATGATGCTTTACCTAACGGCACATGGATAATGTTTGTCTTGTCAAGTCTGTACTCAATCTTACCAGCTTTGATATCATTAACAGCCTTCGTAACATCCATTGTTACTGTACCAGCCTTCGGGTTCGGCATAAGACCTTTTGGTCCAAGTACACGACCGATACGTCCTACAACACCCATCATATCCGGTGTAGCAACAACAACGTCGAATTCAAACCAGTTTTCTTTCTGGATCTTCTCGATCAGTTCCATTCCTCCAACGTAATCTGCTCCAGCTGCTTTTGCTTCTTCTGCTTTAGCATCCTTAGCAAATACAAGGATACGAACCTTCTTACCTGTTCCGTGTGGCAGTACAACTGCTCCACGAATCTGCTGGTCAGCGTGACGTCCGTCACAGCCTGTTCTGATATGAGCCTCGATTGTCTCATCGAATTTCGCTACTGCAGTCTTTTTAACTAATGCTACTGCATCTGCAACATCATAGAGCGTTCCTCTGTCAATTGCTTTTGCAGCTTCAACATATTTCTTTCCTCTTTTCATCTAAATAACCTCCTTGTGGTAATGTCGGGATAACCCTCCCACGATTCTTGTTTTCACGTTTATAATGAACTAATTACTCCTCAATCTTTACACCCATACTGCGGCATGTTCCTGCTACCATGCTCATAGCAGCTTCAACTGTTGCTGCATTCAGGTCTGGCATCTTCAGTTCAGCGATCTCCTGTAACTGTGCCTTTGTAATTGTAGCAACCTTTGTCTTGTTCGGAACACCTGATCCAGACTTAATGTTGCAAGCCTTCTTAATCAGAACTGCTGCCGGTGGTGTCTTTGTGATGAAGCTAAAGCTTCTGTCATTGTAAACTGTGATAACAACAGGAATAATCAAGTCTCCCTGATCTGCTGTTCTTGCGTTGAACTGCTTAGTGAATTCAACGATATTAACACCGTGCTGACCAAGTGCAGGTCCAACCGGTGGTGCCGGTGTAGCTTTTCCAGCAGGGATCTGTAACTTAATATAACCTTGTACTTTTTTTGCCATTTTAATTACCTCCTTGTGGTGCTTCCGGGAACTTAAGTCCCCTCCCACTGCCTGTTACATTTTTTTAACTTCTGCGAAACTAATTTCAACCGGCGTTTCGCGGCCGAACAGTTCAACATTGATGGTAAGACTCTGCTTCTGCAAGTTCA
>Ga0129309_1001452_pt1 | contig 11849 bp, 7 predicted proteins | sample L1105metagenome_FD_94439 | JGI IMG/M metagenome (GOLD analysis project Ga0129309, IMG submission 94439) | Ring-tailed lemur group fecal microbial communities from Wisconsin, USA - L1105 metagenome | ecosystem: Host-associated > Mammals > Digestive system > Large intestine > Fecal | place: USA...
CATGGATAAGATAAAGATATACGATCTGGAAGTGTTCGCCAATCACGGCGTGTATCCGGAGGAGACGGCGCTTGGACAAAAGTTTGTGGTATCGGTACAGATGGAGGTGGATACCCGCAGGGCAGGAAAGACGGATTGTCTGGAGGAATCTGTCAATTACGGAGAGGTCAGTCAGTTTATTACGGATTTTATGCAGAAAAATACATATAAGCTTTTGGAGGCGGCTGCGGAGAATCTGGCACAGGCCCTGCTTCTGGCCTATCCGCGGGTGCATGCGGTAACGCTGGAGATCAAAAAGCCGTGGGCTCCGGTGAGGCTGCCGCTTAAGACCGTGAGTGTGGAGATCAGCCGCAGGCGGCACACGGCCTATATCGCGCTGGGAGCAAACATGGGAGACGAGCGGGCTTATCTGGACGGGGCGGTATCGGCGCTTGACAGCGCGCAGGGCTGCCGTGTAAAAAAGGTTGCCGATTATATTGTAACAAAACCTTATGGCGGCGTGGATCAGAATGATTTTTTGAACGGCGCCCTTGAGCTGGAAACGCTCCTTACGCCGGAAGAACTGCTTGCGCTTTTGCATAAAATAGAGGCACAGGCGGGAAGAGAGAGGAAAGTGCACTGGGGGCCGAGAACGCTGGATCTGGATATTTTGCTGTATGACGATTGTGTTATCGACGGGCCGGAGCTGACGATCCCCCACAAAGAGATGTATTTCAGGGATTTTGTTTTAAGGCCGCTTGCGCAGATCGCCCCGTATAAGATGCATCCGCTTTTGCATAAGACGGTCAGCCGGCTTCTGGAAGAACTGGGAACGGAGGAGCCGGGCTGAAGGCATTTTTAAAGAAGGTTGCGGTTTCGGACATTTTCTTATATAATGATACGGGAAAGTGCGCAAAGACGCATCTATCATGATCAATAAGTGAATGGAGAAAATCCAATGAGTGCAGGGATGATTGAAAAATTACAGAAAAAGCTGAGCAATATCTATATTTTTCTCGATCTGTTCAGAATGCAGACAAAAATGCCGTATGATGAGGAAAAGGCGCTGAAAACACAGAATAAAAAGATTTGCAGGCTTGTAAAAAAAGCGTATGAGATACCTTTTTACAGAGAGCGGTTCGACAGGGCGGGAGTGAAACCCGGGGATATTAAAAATGCGGAGGATTTAAATAAGCTGCCGCTTCTTACAAAGGATGAGCTCCGCGAGTGGATGAACGAAGAGGCGAAAAATCCTGAATATGATAACTGGTATAAGGATACGACCAGCGGTTCTTCCGGTATTCCGCTCATGATCCTGCTTTCACCGAGGGAAAAGGCATATATGAAAGCTAACTGGCTACGCGTGATGCAGGTTGCGGGATATAACCCGTTTACAGGCAGGACGATGAGCCGTATCAACGCGCATGATGAGAAGACAGGCCCCGATACGTTTTTGCAGAAATTCGGGATACTGCGGCGAAAACTGGTCAACCAGTATGATAAGGTGGAGAATGTAGTCAAAGAGATCAATGCGTACCAGCCTGATTTCCTTTATATGAACAAGACGGAGCTGATGCGGATCTGCCTGTACTGCAGCCAGCATGGCCTGAAGGTCTTTCATCCGAAATTTTACGCCGGGGTAGGCGAGAAAGTGGATGACACGGCGAGAAAACTGTTCCGTGAGGTGCTTGGACCGGGCATCGTGGATTCCTACGGGACTGCGGAGACGGGAGCCTGCATGGTGCGTCTCTTTGGCAGCTCCACCTACACGATCCACAGGGATTCCTTTGTGGTCAATCTGGTGGATGACAACGGAAAGCTGGCGGATGAAGGAAAGGTAGTTATCACCCCGCTTTTTAAGACGGATATGCCCCTTATAAATTATGTGGTGGGAGACCGCGCGGAGGCTGGCATAAAGGACGGCGTGCGCGTGATCTCAAATGTAAAAGGAAGGATGAATGATTTCTTCCACCATGAGGACGGGCAGGTGACGACGTTTTTTGAGGTCACACCGGTAATTGCCCATAATCCGGACGTACTTCAGATCCGTTTTATTCAGGAAACCTACCATGATGTGACGGTGCAGTGCGTCTTCAATGAAAAAGAATCGTCAAAGACGAAGGCGCAGGTTGAGGAAGAACTTTCACGGCAGCTCAATGCAATCTTCAAGCAGCCGTTTAACCTGACCTTTCACTGGATGGACGTTATCCCGCCCGATCCGAACGGAAAGCTGCGGATGATCGTCTGCAAAGTAAAATAGCATATGAGGTGAATCTTGGAAACGAAGGATACGGCGCTAAATAAGCGCGCATTAAAATCCGGTCTGTTTTTCGTGATCTCACAGATTTTTATAAGCGGCATCACATTTCTTGCAACGCCGATCTATACGCGCCTGATGTCAACTGAGCAGTACGGGCGGATTCGCGTATATGAATCATGGCTGCAGATAGCGGTGCCGGTTATGTCATTATGTCTGTGGAAAAGCGTAGAACGGGCAAAATACGATATGAGGGACCGCTTTGACTCCTATACGTCTGCGCTTCAGACGCTGTCTTACGCATCGATCGCAGTCATGAGCGGCCTGTGCCTGATATTTAAAGACAAGGTTGAAGCTTTCTGCAATATGGACGGTATGATGCTTTATGTGGGGATCGGCTATGTGTTTGCCTACACAAGCGTGCTGTATATGAACCGCAGGGAAAAACAGTCCATGCGCTATAAGTTCGCAACGGTCATGTCGATCGGAATGATGGTCCCGGCGGCGGTGATCTCCATAGCATGGCTTTACTGGGGCAATGTGACGGGACATCAGGAATCGCTGGTGCATTACCGTATTCTGGGCTTTTACCTGCCGCAGATCATCGGGGGACTGCTCATAGCCGCCGTGATGACGGTTCAGGGAAAAACGCTCGTCAGCAAAGAGTTCTGGAAGTACGGCTTGATCTACAGCCTGCCGCTGATCCCGGAGGTTTTGTCGATCCAGATCATGAATCAGGCGGACAAAATCATGATCCAGAATATGATCGGAGAGCATGAGGCGGGCATATTTGCACTGGCAACAACGATCTCTTTTATTATCTGGATACTTGAGGACAGTGTGTGGAATGCGTATCTTCCGTGGCTGTACGAGAAGATATCAAGAGGACAGGCGAAAGACGCGGAAAAGCCATGGGGCGCAGTCATGCATATGTTTGGTCTGATGTCCTGGCTTTTGGTGCTGTTTGCCCCGGAGATCATCCTTGTGCTCGGCGGAAAGAAGTACGGGGATGCCGTCTGGCTGGTTGCCCCCATGGTACTGGGGACGCTGTTCCGTTTCTACAGCTACAGCTACACGGCGGTCCAGAATTACCACAAAAAAACAGCGTATGTTGCAGTGGGGACGATCGCGGCCATGCTGGTCAACGTGGTTTTAAACTATGTGTGTATTTTGCATTTCGGTTATCAGGCGGCGGCCTACACAACTGCAGTCAGCTATATGTTCCTTCTCGTCCTGCAGGGCTGGCTGGAACAGAAGATTACGGGCCAGCGCATAATCCCCATGCGCAGAACCCTGATGACTTCGTTTTTGTATCTGACGCTGAACCTGCTGTCCATGACGGCGTTTGCGCTGCCCGCGGGAGTACGCTATATTGTGATCCTTGCGGTGCTGTGCGCCGGAGGAAAAATGGTCTGGCCGCAGTTCCTTGCGGTGATAAAAGAGGTTAAGAAAAAATAGCCCTGGAAAGGAAAAATTATGTACAGTATATCTTATGCGCTGCTGGCGGCGATACCCGTTGCGCTGGCATTTCTGTTGATGGTACTTTTTAACGCGCCTGCGTCAAGATCAGTGGGAATTTCTTTTATTCTTACCTGCCTTCTGGCGGTTTTTGTCTGGAAAATGCAGACGCTTTCGGTGGCCGCATATGTTGTATACGGTTTCTTTAAGGCGCTGGAGCTACTCCTGATCGTTGCCGGAGCGATCCTTTTGCAGAATACGCTGAAAGCGAACGGCTATATGGAGACGATCCGCAGCGGCTTTTACCAGATATCGCCGGACCCCCGCGTGCAGGCGGTTATCATCGGGTATCTGTTCGGGGCTTTTATCGAAGGCTCGGCGGGATTCGGAACGCCGGCGGCACTGGCGGCGCCTCTTCTCGTGGGACTCGGTTTTCCTCCGGTGGCGGCCTGTGCGGTGGCGCTGGTGGCGAACAGTACGCCGGTCCCGTTTGCGGCGGCGGGCACCCCGACGCTGACGGCAGTTTCAAACATATCAACGCAGATTACGGCTTCAGGTGTCAGCACGGCTTTGTTTACAGAGGAGACTACAAGAAAGGTCTGCACCATTCTCGGGCTCGGCGGGCTTGCCCTGCCGCTTCTGATCGTGGGCGTGCTGGTGATCTTTTTTGGCAGGAAACGGCGCATCATGAGTATAGTGGAGATGATACCGTTTTCCCTTTTGAGCGCGGCCGGGTTTGTAGCGCCGTATTATGTCTGCGGGGCTTTTTTCGGGCCGGAATTTGCATCGATCGTGGGCGCGATCATCGGGTTGGTGATCAGCGTTCTGGCAGCAAAATATCACATATTTGTGCCGTCTTATGTGTGGGAGTTTGCGGAAGGGAAAACAGAACCGGCAAAAGAAAGGCGGGCGGTTTCCCTGAAGCAGCTTATAACGGCATGGACGCCTTATCTGGCAGTGTCGGTGCTTCTTGTTCTGACAAGAGTCCCGGCGTTTGGCATTAAGGGGATCCTTCAGAAGATCGTTATTCCCGTAGACCGGATCTTAGGTGTGGAGGGCCTGAATTTTGACTTCGCGCCGCTCTATAATCCGGGGATCCTGCCGTTTACGCTTGTGGCAGCGGCAACGGCGCTTCTGACCGGTGTAAAGAAGGAGAAGATGGGACATATCGTCCGTTCCACGGGCCGTCAGATGAAAAATCTGACGATCGCACTGATCGCAGGCGTTGCGATGGTGCAGGTACTTATGCATTCCGGCAATAACAGTTCCGGGCTTGCGAGTATGCTTTCGCAGATCAGCCGGATGATGGTGGACGGAGTCGGCAGCGCATTTCCGTACCTTTCTCCGGTGATCGGTATTTTCGGCGCTTTTGTGTCCGGCTCGTGCACAGTCTCGAGCACGCTGTTCGGACCGCTGCAGTTTGAGACGGCGCAGGCGCTCGGTATCTCAACATCAACGGTTCTTGCCCTGCAGCTTTCAGGCGGGGCGCTCGGCAATATGATCTGCATCAATAACGTGATCGCCGTGACGGCCACGACAAAGGCGGCAGGAAACGAGGGGCGCATCATAAGGATGAATCTGATCCCCTGCATGATCTACTGCGCGCTGGTCTGGTTTGCGTACAGAGGGCTGTACATGTAGTGTAACAGTTCAGCCAGCCCGAATTTGTCCGGCAGATCATGCTTGCATGAATCTGCCAGACAGGTGAAGGGCTGAGGGAGCGCCAGATCATGAGCAATCCGCTTGCGCCAGCAAGCTCTGAAGCACGAAGTGCGAGAGTGCGAATGGCGAGAGCCCGAATGGCGCGGCTGAACTGTTACCATGCAGTGCGCAGCCGACAGCCGCGTTTGCGGTTGAAAAATATGGCAGAATGTACTATAATAATTAGATAAACTGTTGCATGTTCAGGAGAAAAATAATGACAGATTTAACGGAACTGCGGGAAAATATTGATGAGATCGACAGACAGATCGTGGAGCTTTACGAAAAGCGCATGGAGATCTGCAAAAAGGTCGCGGAATATAAGATCCGCACAGGAAAGAAAGTGTTTGACAAGGAGCGGGAGGACGCCAAGCTGACGACGCTGGGCGCGCTGACACATAATGAGTTTAACCGCCATGGGATACAGGAACTGTTTCAGCAGATCATGTCCATGAGCCGTAAGCTGCAGTACCAGCTTCTGACCAGGGAAGGGGTGGCAGGCAGACTGCCTTTTACCGAAGTGGAGGCGATCGAAAAGAAAAACGTGCGCGTGGTATTTCAGGGCGTGGAGGGCGCTTATACGCAGGCGGCTATGAAGGCGTATTTCGGTGAGCAGGTAAACTCCTTCTGTGTGGAAAAGTGGCGGGATGCGCTGGAAGCGATCATGGACGGGCTTGCGGATTTTGCCGTGCTTCCCATTGAAAATTCAACAGCGGGATTTGTCAGCGAGATCTGCGACCTGCTGATGAAATACGACGATTATATTGTGGGCGAGCAGATCATAAAAGTGGAGCATAAGCTGCTGGGAGTCAAAGGAAGCAGCATTTCGGATATAAAAACCGTATTTTCACATGAACAGGGACTGATGCAGTGTGAGGAATTTCTGAACCAACACCGGAACTGGAAGCAGACGGCGCTCGGAAATACGGCCATGGCTGCAAAGCGGGTGGCGGATGACGGCGACAGGACGCAGGCGGCGATCGCCAGTGCCTTTGCGGGAGAGGTGTTCGGGCTGGAGGTTCTGGCGGAGGATCTGTGCAGCAATGAGGTGAACGCGACCCGTTTTATCATCGTTTCAAACCAGCGCATTTTTGCAAAGGATGCGCGCAAGATCAGTATCTGTTTTGAGACACCGCACAGGAGCGGGGCACTGTACAATATATTGTCTCACTTTATATACAACAACGTAAATATGAGCAAGATAGAATCGCGTCCGGTGCCGGGGAGAAACTGGGAGTACCGTTTCTTTGTGGACATAGAGGGAAATTTAAATGACAGCTCTGTCAAAAATGCAGTCAGGGGCATCATGGAAGAAGCGATCAATGTAAAGATTCTGGGAAATTATTAGACGGTGGGGAAAAGGAATATGGAAAATCTGATGGTAAGCCCGATCAGGGAATTGATTTTATACAGAAGCGGGGAGGAGACGCTGCTTGATCGTCTGGCATGTCTTGTGACAGATACGGAGGCGGCGGATTATGGGGAAGAGGATGATCCTGCCGTACAGCTTTATGAGGAAAACGAGGTCAGGAGCAGCTATGCGGACTGCATCCGGGAACTGATAGAAATAGCCGAGAGCCATGGCTTTTCCGGAAACCTGTGGCACTGTTATCTCACCTATTTTCTTGTGTACCATGAGAATGCCTACAGCAGGGCATGTGAGATTACCGGGGCCGTGGAGGGCGGCATCAACAGGATCGCCCTGCACGATCTTGAAATCTTCCGGGAACTATTTAAGTGGGATTTCAGGGAGATCGAGGACAGGCTCGGCGTGTCCCTGTATAAAATGATCTCTGACTACAGCCACGCGAGCGGGGAGCGGAAGATCTTCAACAGACGCATCAGGGACCGCATATGCAGTCTCAGCAAAAAGCTGGCGGAAGCTGAAAACGCAGATATATTTAAGGCGGAGATGGAGCTTTTTTATAAAGAGTTCGGCGTTGGCAAATTCGGGCTTCACAAGGCTTTTCGCGTGAAGCACGACGAGGAGGGCACGCAGATCGTGCCGATCACCAACATCATGCATGTGCATCTGGAAGATCTTGTCGGATATGAGATCGCCAAGAAAAAGCTGATCGACAATACGGAGGCGTTTATTGCAGGCAGAAGGGCAAATAACTGTCTGCTGTTCGGAGATGCGGGAACAGGCAAATCCTCGAGCGTAAAGGGGATCCTGAACAGGTATTATGACAGGGGACTCCGTATCATTGAGATATACAAGCATCAGTTTCAGGACTTAAATGATGTGATCGCGCAGGTGAAAAACCGCAATTATAAGTTTATTATTTATATGGACGACCTTTCTTTTGAGGACTTTGAGGTAGAGTATAAATACCTGAAGGCAGTGATAGAGGGCGGACTGGAGAAGAAACCGGACAATATCCTGATCTATGCGACTTCCAACAGGCGTCATCTGGTGAGGGAAAAATTCAGCGACAAAGAAGACAGACGGGACGACCTTCACTCCTCGGATACGGTTCAGGAAAAACTTTCACTCGTAAACCGTTTTGGCGTGCAGATTTTCTTCTGTGCACCGGACAAGAAGGAGTTTCAGAATATCGTGAAGGTTCTTGCCACGAAAAACGGCGTGGAGATGCCGGAGGAGGAACTGCTTCTCGAGGCGAATAAATGGGAGCTTTCTCACGGCGGGCTTTCAGGAAGGACGGCGCAGCAGTTTATTGATTATTTGTTAGGGCAGGTGAAATAAGATGGCGGTAAAGATGTTTGCGGCAATCGATGTAGGCTCTTATGCGGTGGTGATGAAGATCTATGAATTTTCCGCCAAAAACGTGATGAAGGAAATTGACTGTGTCCGTCACCGGATCGAACTGGGAAAGGACACGTATACGACCGGAAAGATCAGCGTCAAAAAGATCGAGGAGCTCTGCGAAGTCCTGAAAGATTTCAGGCGCATTATGGAAGGTTATAAGGTGAACGCCTACCGTGCATGCGCCACAAGTTCCGTGCGGGAGGCGGATAACCGCCTGCTTCTGGTAGAATACGCGAAACGTATCACCGGGCTGAACATTGAGGTGCTTGACAACTCGGAACAGCGCTTTCTCGATTACAAATCGGTTGCATTCGGGGAAAAGGATTTTTCGAAGATCATCCAGAACGGTACGGCGATCGTGGATGTGGGAAGCGGAAGTATCCAGATATCGCTTTTTGACAACGATAAACTGGTTACGACCCAGAATATCCGTATGGGAAACTTGCGTGTGAGAGAAAAAGTGTCCGCGCTTGCCAGAAATACCGTGCACATGGAAGAGATCGTGGAGGAGCTGATCAATAACGAGCTGGCCAGCTTCAAAAAGATGTATCTGAAGGACAGGGAGATCAAAAACCTGATCGTTGCGGGGGACTACATTCTGGAACTGCTGCAAAAGCCATCGGTGACGACTGCGGAATTTAAAGAACTGTATGACAGGATCATTGACCGCAGCCCGGATGAGATCGCTCATGAATACGGCATTCCTTCAGAGAGCGCTTCGCTGATATTGCCGTCGCTGACGATCTATAAACGTCTGATCGAAGAGATGGGAGCGGAGGTCATCTGGATGCCCGGCCTTGAACTCAGCGACGGGATGGCGTATGATTATGCGCAGAAAAACAGGCTGATCCGCACCGACCATAATTTTGAGGATGATATTATTGCCGCGGCGAGAGTGATTGCAAAGAGGTATCAGTGCAATAAGAGCCATATAAAAAACCTCGAAAATCTGGCGCTGCCGGTGTTTGACAAAATGAAAAAGTTTTCCGGCATGGACAGCAGACAGCGTCTGCTCCTGCAGATCGCCGTTATCCTGCACGGTTGCGGAAAATATATAAATCTTTCAAACGGGGCCGAGTGCTCCTACAGCATTATCATGGCAACAGAGATCATCGGGCTTTCTTACAAGGAGCGGCAGGTGATCGCCAATGTGGTGCGCTACAATACGCTGGATTTCAGTTATGAAGACATCACGGAACAGCGGGGCATGACGGCGGAGGATTATCTTCTGATCACGAAGCTGACAGCCATCCTGCGAATGGCGAATGCCCTTGACAGGAGCCATAAGCAGAAATTTGACAAGGTGCGTTTTACGGTAAAGGAACAGGAACTTCTGATCCAGGTGGAAACACCGGCGGATATTACGCTGGAAAAAGGCATGTTCCCGCCGAAAGCGGATTATTTTGAAGAGGTATTTCATATTCGCCCGGTTATCCGGCACAAAAAGACAATGTAGGGGGGAACCATTGTGGAAACAGATTTTGCAAAACCGGAATATTACCGGAACAGGGAAGAAAGCTGGGTCAGTTTTAATGAGCGGGTCCTCAGCGAGGCGAGGGATAAAAACATTCCGCTGTTTGAGCGTCTGAAATTCCTGAGCATAACGTCTTCAAACTTTGATGAATTTTTCATGATCCGCGTGGCATCCTTAAAGGATATGGTGCATGCGGGCTATACAAAAAAAGATATCGCGGGCCTTACGGCTTCCCAGCAGCTTGAGATGGTGCAAAAAAGGGTAAAGGACGTGGTTGCGCACCAGTATTCGACGTATAACCGCTCCATTCTCCCCGCTTTAAAACAGAACGGGCTGGAGCTGATCGCGAGCCATGAAGAACTGTCGGATGCACAGAAAGAATATGTGGACCGCTATTTTACGGAAAATGTATATCCGGTGCTGACGCCGATGGCGATGGATTCTTCGCGGCCGTTTCCGCTGATCAGGAACAAAACCCTGAATATCGGGGCGCTGATCTCAAAGAAAACGACGGAAACTGCCAAAAAGGAGCCGAAAAAAGAATTTGCCACGGTGCAGGTGCCGTCCGTGCTTCCGAGGGTGATCGAACTTCCGTCCGCGAAAGAGGGACTGCGCTGCGCGATCCTGCTGGAACAGGTGATCGAGCGCAATATCGGGCAGCTTTTCCTGAATTATGACGTTGTCTGCGCGCATCCCTACCGGATCATGCGGAATGCGGACCTGACGATCGAGGAGGATGAAGCGGCGGACCTCTTAAAAGAGATCCAGAAGCAGCTTAAAAAGCGCCAGTGGGGCGAAGTGATCCGTCTGGAAGTGGAAGACGTGATGGACAAACAGCTCCTGAAGATCCTTAAAAAAGAATTTGACGTAAAATCAGATGATGTTTTCCAGATCAACGGACCGCTGGATCTGACCTTCCTGATGAAGATGTACGGCATGGAGGGCTTTGAAAGTCTGAAAAACAAACCTTATAAACCCCAGCCGGTGGCGGCTCTCATGGGAAAAGAGGATGATATTTTTGCGGCGGTCCGCGAAGGGGATATTCTGCTGCACCACCCGTATATGACGTTTGACCCGGTGGTCGATTTTGTCAAGCAGGCGGCAAAGGACCCGGATGTGCTGGCGATCAAGCAGACGCTCTACCGCGTCAGCGGCAATTCTCCTATCATAGCGGCGCTTGCACAGGCGGCCGAGAACGGGAAACAGGTGTCCGTTCTTGTAGAGCTGAAAGCACGGTTTGATGAGGAAAATAATATCGTGTGGGCGAAGATGCTTGAAAAAGCGGGATGTCATGTTATCTATGGCCTTCTGGGACTGAAGACCCACAGCAAGATCACGCTTGTGGTCCGTAAAGAAGAGGACGGCATCCGCAGGTATGTGCACCTCGGAACCGGAAATTATAATGATTCGACCGCAAAGCTTTACACGGACTGCGGTATCCTGACGTGCTCGGAGTTTATCGGCGAGGATGCGACAGCCGTCTTTAACATGCTTTCAGGTTATTCGGAGCCGAAGAAATGGAACCGCCTTTCCGTGGCGCCCATCTGGCTGCGAAACCGTTTTTACGAGCTGATCGACCGCGAGACAGAGCATGCCAGAGCGGGAGAACCGGCGCATATTATTGCCAAGATGAACTCTCTGTGCGATAAGGATATCATCACGCATCTCTATGAGGCGTCGGCGGCAGGCGTTAAGATCGAACTGATCATAAGAGGCATCTGCTGTCTGAAGACGGGCATCCCCGGCGTCAGCGAGAACATTACGGTCCGCTCGATCGTGGGAAATTTCCTTGAGCATGCCAGAATTTTTTATTTCCGCAACAACGGGCAGCCTGAGGTGTATATGGGAAGCGCGGACTGGATGCCGAGAAATCTGGATAAGAGAGTGGAAATACTGTTCCCGGTGGAGGATGACAGACTGAAGGAGGAAGTGTGCCATATCCTGCAGATCCAGCTGGAAGATAATGTGAAGGCGCATATTCTGCAGCCGGACGGACAATATGAAAAAATAGATAAGCGCGGCAAAACACTTTTGTGTTCGCAGGACTATTTCTGCCGGGAAGCGCAGGAACGTGTGATAAAACCGGTTGATCCCGTGCACGACAGGGTATTTATACCCGCAGAGCATGTGGAAGAAAACTGACGGGCCGCTTAAGGAGGAAGAAGGAAATGCTCTACAGCATTATCATTCCGTGTTACAATTCTGACCGG
>Ga0129309_1001455_pt1 | contig 11829 bp, 13 predicted proteins | sample L1105metagenome_FD_94439 | JGI IMG/M metagenome (GOLD analysis project Ga0129309, IMG submission 94439) | Ring-tailed lemur group fecal microbial communities from Wisconsin, USA - L1105 metagenome | ecosystem: Host-associated > Mammals > Digestive system > Large intestine > Fecal | place: USA...
GATCTTTTCCCGACGCGCATTTTCTTCCGGGGTGCGATTCTTTCTGGCCATATGGTAATCCTCCTGTGTGCTGCTTCTATTCTACACCACACAGCAGGTTTACACAAAGTTTGGGACAGCCTCTACGCCATGGTTGCCAATGCCCGGAAATACAATCTGGAGCATTGCAACAACATCACCAACTCTGCCGGTCGGCGGGTGTGGGGATTCATGGGAGTGGAAGCGATTGCACGACCTCATATAAATGGGTTTTACGGAGATTCGCCGTGTACGTACGTACCGGATGACATTCCTGAGGAATGGCGACAGGTCGAGTAAAACCCATTGCTGGTACGTATGTACACAGCAAAAGAGCGTGAAACGCTCGTTATCGAAACAGCACATTCCCTCTTGTTTGGGCTGTTTCGATGTCCACGGACTTTTGGAAAAAGGGTCTGTGGACACCGGCTGCAGGAGGATGTTGACGCAGAACAGATTCGTGCAGGCGGGCTGACCATAAGAAAAGTCGCAGACATTTTCGCTTTGGTCAGCAGAGGTCGCCGCAGCGACCGCACTCCCCAATGGGGTCCCCGGAAAGTCGTAGACTTTTTGGGGCGAGGAGGAGCAACGGAATGAATGAGCCATGCCGCCTGTGGCATGGCGAACGATATGGAGTTTGTGACGACGAAGAGCCTTCGGAGAACCCACGGCACTTTGCAGCCAGTATGGATGAAAGTGTAATAGTGAGTTATTACACTTTGAAAAAGTGCCGTTCCCCAGCCCTCCCGTTGTCTGTGAATCTCAAAGAAAGGAAACGCCAATGGCAAGAAACGACAGAATAGATCGTACCGTAGCCCGGAATCAAGACTTGGAAACACCGGCTGATGTGGCAAAGGTACAGGAACACAATGAGCGTGAAAAGGACAGCTACAGCAATCAGGACATCGTACCGGAACGCACCCCACTGAACGTCCACTACAAGGCTCCCACGGATGATTATGTGAAAATGTTTGAGCAGATGGAACAGGATGGTGTGATCTCCACCAGAGGTTTGAAACCGGATGCCATCAAATACGGCGAGTTGGTATTCGATGTGAACTCCGCTTATTTCTACAATCACGGTGGCTATGAATTTGCAAAACAGTTCTACGCTGATGCCTATAAAGCTGCCGTGGAGATCGTAGGCGGTGAGCAGTATATTTTCTCTGCTGTGATGCACGCTGACGAGCGAAACCGGGCAATGTCTGAAGCCCTCCGGGGAACCGTCAAGGAGGTCATCACACAGGTCAGCCGTAGTAAGAAATGGGAGTCTAAGCCGGTGCTTGGCGAGGACGGAAATCCCATGCTCAACGCAAAAGGAAAAAAGATTTTGAAGTCGTCCTACAGTGTGCTGCAGGATGACTTTTTTCAATTCATGCGAAACGCCGGTTATGCCGATGTGGAGCGTGGAGAGCGTGGCAGCACCGAAGAACATCTGACGGTGACGCAGTTCAAGGTACAGGCCGAACAGCAGCGGTTGGAAGCTGTGACCGGACAGGTGGCGCAGGCCGAGCAGAGTTTGGAGGATGCCAAGGCTACTACGGCGAAGCAGAAAAAGAAACTGGAAGCTCTGCAAAAGGAAACCAGGACAGCAAAGACCCTTGCGCTGACGGTACAGGACATTGAAGCGATAGGCAAGAAAGCCACATTCGGAAACAATATTACACTGACACCGGATGAATGCGACACACTCAAACGCTATGCGGTCAACGGCATTATCGCCAACGCCGACAATCAGAAGTTGAAGGAGAAACTGGCTTCCGCAGAAAAGACGGTTTCGATCTGGAAGCAGCGATACAATACGCTGCATGAAAAATATCAGGAGCTAAAGAAGAAAGCCCAGCCCTATTTGGATGCACTGGAAATCGCATCCGAAAGGGTTCGGGCTTTTCTTGATGTTGTCCTCAACAGAGGAAAAGAAATACAGGAACACAAGCAGTCTGCCCACCGCCGTGAGCAGGCTATGGATCGCTAAAAGAAAGGAAAAATACTGCCTATGATGAATCAGAAACAGCAGGCAATGCCCCTGCCTATCGACCGTAAAATGCTGCTTTCAATTCGTGAGGCAGCCGAGTACAGCAACATCGGAATCAATAAGATTGACGAGATGCTGAAACAACCCAACTGCCCCTTTGTTCTGTATGTTGGTACTAAAAAATTGGTAAAACGCAAGGCTTTTGAGGAATTTATTGAAAGCAGAGTTGCAATTTGAATATATGACGCTTTTCATTGGTGCGCACCAAAAGCATTGAAATCTATTGAAAAATTTACGTTTTTATGTTAAAATAGAGTGTCATGATGAACTCACGTTTCCTACTCTAAGGAAAGGAGTTCATTATATGGGCAAAAACTTAAAAGGCAAAGAATGTGGCAAGGGTATCTGCCAGAGAAAAGACGGAAAGTACGCCGCAAGATATACCGCAAAGGACGGTTCCCGCAAGGAAAGACACTTTGACACGCTCCCGGAAGCCCGCAACTGGCTTGCCGATGCGCAGTACGAAGATAAGCACGATGTTCATAGCCCTTCCTCCGAAATGACGGTGGATGCATGGTTCGAGTTCTGGATCACCAATCTGATTGCAGATCTGGCTCCAAACACCAAGCGGAACTACCGGGAACAGTATACAAGGAATATCCAGCCGGTCATCGGAACTATGCGTATGTGCGATGTCAAACCTATGCACTGCAAAATCGTTCTGAACCGGATGGAAGTAACCTACGCAGGTTCCACCATCCGTCAGGCATATATTGCGATGGGAACCATGTTCCGGGCGGCAGTGATGAACGATATGCTCTCCAAGCATCCTATGGACGGCGTTCGTTATACGAAGCCTGTCTGGGCTGTGGATGACATCAAGTTCTTAACTGTAGAAGAACAGGCAGCCTTTCTGGAAACCGCAAAACGATCTCACAACTACAGGCAGTATGCGCTGCTGTTGGAGACTGGACTGCGCACTTCGGAAATGATTGGGCTGACTTGGGATTCTATCGACTGGAAGAAGCGTACACTCACCGTCAGTAAGGCGCTGGAATATCAGCATAACACAAAGGTTTGGCGTGCCGGTCCTCCCAAGTCGAAAAGCAGCTACCGCACCATTCCGCTGACAAATCGTGCGTACGATATTCTGAAATCGTGCTACGATGAACGTCACACTCGCAAAGAGTCGGAAGTCCTGTCTCAGATCCTTGAATATGTGGATCGCCGCACAGGCGAAACCAAGTATCTCTGCATGAGAGATTTGGTGTTTATCAATTTCCGCACCGGAGAGCCTGCAAAAAACAGTTCCTATGATACTCATCTCTACAAGCTGTGCGATGAGGGTAAGATCAAGCGATTTTGTATGCACGCTTTGAGACACACCTATGCCACCCGTGCAATCGAAAGCGGAGTTATGCCGAAAGTCTTGCAGAAGATGCTCGGCCATTCGAGCATCAAAACGACCATGGATCGTTATGTCCATGTCACCGATGATTCTCTGTCCAACGCCATCAAACAGTTTGAACAGAACACCGTTTTAGCGAGCTAAAAATTGGTGCGCTGCTGAAAAATTGGTGCGCTGCTGAAAAATTGGTGCGGAATTGGTGCGGAGAGCATCCCCTAACCCGAAAAACCATTGAAAACAAAGGAGTTTTGAAATATATGAAATTAGGAATCGTGGGCCTTCCCAATGTGGGGAAATCGACCCTTTTCAACGCAATTACAAACGCCGGAGCGCAGTCGGCCAATTATCCGTTCTGTACCATCGAGCCGAACGTTGGGGTGGTGGCGGTTCCGGACCGGCGGCTGGACAAGCTCGCTGAGATGTATCAGCCGGAAAAGATTACTCCCGCCGTCATTGAATTTGTGGATATTGCGGGTCTGGTGAGGGGAGCCTCCAAGGGGGAGGGCCTCGGAAATAAGTTCCTTTCGCATATCCGGGAGGTGGATGCGATCGTCCATGTTGTCCGCTGTTTTGACGACGGAGAAATCATCCATGTGGATGGTTCTGTCGATCCGGCGCGGGACATCGAAACGATTGACCTTGAACTGATCTTTTCGGATATGGAGATGGTTGAGCGGCGGATTGACCGGGCGAAGAAGGCTGCGAAGGGAGACAAAAAGTTCCTTGCCGAAGCGGAGTTTTTTGGGCGGATGCTCGAACACCTGTCGGCCGGAAGAAGCGCCCGCAGCTTCCCTATGAATGAGGAGGAGCGCGCACTGCTGCACGATACGCCGCTGCTTTCGGCCAAACCGGTTATTTTTGCGGCGAACCTCAGTGAAGCGGATCTTGCCAACGCGGCGAACGGCTACAACGCCTATTACCAGAAGGTCATGGAGATTGCCAAAACCGAGAACGCGCAGGTGATCCCTGTCTGCGCCAAAATCGAGGAGGAAATTGCCGAGCTCGATGATGAGGATAAGCAGATGTTCCTCGACGAGCTGGGCCTGAAGGAATCCGGCCTCGACCGTCTGATCACCGCCGGCTACGACCTTCTTGGCCTCATCTCCTACCTCACAGCGGGCAAGCCGGAGGTTCGCGCCTGGACGATCGAAAAGGGAACCAAGGCTCCGCAGGCTGCTGGGAAGATCCATTCGGATTTTGAGCGCGGCTTCATTCGAGCCGAAATTGTCTCTTATGACGACCTCATCGCCTGCGGCTCGATTGCTGCGGCCAAGGAAAAGGGACTCTACCGCTCGGAAGGGAAGGATTACGTTTTTCAGGACGGCGATGTTGTCCTGTTCCGCTTTAATGTGTGAGCGGCGAGAAACCGGGGCCGCCGCAGTCAGGCTGCGGCGGCCCTTTTCGAAAGGAGAAATAGGATGTTTTTTCCGTATGGAGAAGCCGAAATTTCCCACCTCAAGGCAAGGGACCGCCGTTTGAGCGCTGCGATCGACCGCATTGGCCGAATCGAGCGGGAGGTCAGGCCGGAGCTTTTTTCGGCGCTGGTCCATTCGATTGTCGGCCAACAGATTTCCACCCGGGCGCAGGAGACGGTCTGGGGCAGAATCAGCGGACGCCTCGGCGCGGTAACGCCGCAGACGGTCCTCGCTCTGCCGCCGGAGGAGCTGCAATCTCTCGGCATCTCGTTTCGGAAGGTTTCCTATATCCGCAATGCAGCCGAAAAGGTTGTGAGCGGTGCACTCGATCTCGAAACGCTGGCCCATAAGCCGGATGAGGAGGTCTGCCGCATTCTCTCATCTCTCGACGGAATCGGCGTCTGGACCGCCGAAATGCTGATGACCTTCTCCATGCAGCGGCCCGACATTATCAGCTATGGGGACCTTGCCATCCGGCGCGGGCTGCGGATGCTCTACCGGCACCGCGAGATTACCCGTGAACGGTTCGAACGCTACCGGAGGCGCTACTCGCCCTATGCGACGGTAGCCAGCCTTTACTTATGGGCGATTGCGGGCGGGGCGATGCCGGAGCTGAGCGATCCCGCGCCAAAGGAGGCAAAACGATGAACACGGCGAAGCGTCTGACCGAAATACGGGGCGGGTGCTGCGGCTACGAGACCCCATTCGGCTTTTTGGTCATCGGGGATGATGGGGAAGGAATCACCGCCATCCATTTTGAGGGACAGTCCCGGGATCTCCGCCGTCCAAGTGCGCTGACCGAGCTTGCGGCGGAGCAGCTCGGCGAGTATTTCGCCGGAACCCGCAGGGAATTTTTGCTCCCGCTCCATCCCTCCGGGACGGCGTTTCAGCAAAGCGTCTGGCGGGCCCTGCTCCGCATTCCCTATGGGGAGACGCGGAGCTACCGGCAGATCGCCGAAGCGGTCGGAAGGCCCGCCGCCTGCCGCGCCGTCGGAATGGCGAACCACTGCAACCCCATCCCGTTTGTGATTCCCTGTCATCGGGTGGTTGGCGCAAATGGTTCCCTGACCGGGTATGCGGGAGGTCTGGAAATGAAACGGAAGATTCTTGCGATGGAACAGGCTGTTTGTCTGCGGGAAGGTGAGGGAGCGAAGCAATGAAATGCCTGATTTTGCAGGGAAGTCCACGCTCACAGGGGAATACGGCCTCCCTTACAGGTCCCTTTGAGGAGGAATTGCGGGCTTTGGGAAATGAATGCACCGCGGTTCGGCTCTATGAAAAGAAAATCCTGCCCTGCACAGCCTGCCGGAGGTGTCAGAACGATTGGTCTTCCTTCTTCTGTGTGCAGAAGGACGATATGGCGGAGCTGGCCCGGCAGGTTCTGGAAAGCGATCTGCTGGTGCTGGCCACCCCGATTTATTCCTGGTACTGCACCCCGCCGATGAAGGCGGCGCTCGACCGGTTGGTTTATGGGATGAACAAATACTACGGTGAGCGCAGGGGGCCCTCCCTCTGGGCCGGAAAACGACTTGCGCTGATCACAACCTGCGGCTACCGGCCCGGGCGGGGAGCCGACCTCTGGGAGGAAGGAATGCGGCGTTACTGCAAGCATTCCGAGCTTCGCTATCTGGGGATGCTTGCCGAGCGGCATCTCGGCTACAATACAGTCTTTTTTGACGCGGAAAAGGAGCGCCATGCGCGGGAATTCGCCCGGAAGCTGAGCGTTGAGGAATGAGCTTTTGCGCGGCGGTTGCAGGAAGATATTTCAAGGAAACAATTCCAGAAATTTTCACCCATTTTTCGACGTTTTATGCTATACTGGTATCCTATGATATCACTTTGGGGTGTAGCAATCGCATGAAACGATTCATTGGCCTGTTGATGGCTCTGACGATAGCGGCGGCGACGTCTGCCGTCTCCGCGGCGGAACTGCCCGCCATCCATTCCGAAACCTATGTTGTGATGGATGCTGCTTCCGGCCAGGTGCTTCTGGAACGCGGCGCTCATAACCGGATGTATCCGGCAAGTATCACGAAAATTCTTACCAGCGCCCTCGCTCTCGAGCACTTGCAGGAGACGGGAGGCTCCCTCGACGACAAGCACACCATGACCTATGAGGCCACCCACTCGATCGACCGGGGCAGTACCCACATTGCCCTGACCGAGGAGGAGGTCGTCACGGTGCGGGATCTGCTCTATACGACGATGATCGAATCGGCCAACGATTCCGCGAACGGACTCGCCGAGTACACAGCAGGAACGCTCGAAGCGTTTCCGGAGCTGATGAACCGCAAGGCGGCGGAGCTGGGCGCTCTGGATTCCCATTTTGCCAATGCCAGCGGACTGCACGATCCGGAGCATTATACCAGCGCCTACGATATGGCGCTGATTACGAAATGGGCGCTGGGAATCGACGGCTTCCGGGATGTATTCGGTGCAACCGAATACACCGTACCGGTCACCAACAAGCAGCCCAAAGAACGTAAAGTTGGCACCCACCACCATATGCTGGTGGACTCCAAGTATTACTATGAGGGGACGACGGGGGGAAAGCTCGGCTGGACTCCGGAGGCGCGGCATACCCTCGTGACCCTTGCCGAACGCAATGGCTTGGAGCTGATCTGCGTGGTGATGCGCAGCACATCCCAGTATGAGAAGTATGAGGATGCGGCGGCGCTGCTCGATGCCTGTTTTGCCGACTATTCATCCTGCGAAATACAGACGACGCAGTATGTGCGGGAAGCGATTCCGGTTTATGACGGCGAAGACAGGGTGGGCGAGGTTTCGATTCTCCCCGAAACCCTCGCTTTTGCGCGCCCCGCCACCGTTGCCAAGGCCGACATCAAAGGGAAATTGCTCGCCCCCGAACGGTATGAGAAAGGAGCCGAGATCGCCCCGAAGCTCCGGCTTACCGACCGGGAGGGCAGACAGCTCGCCGAACTGCCTCTTGCATGGGAATATCAGGAGGTACAACTGCCGGCAGTGCCTGCCGCAGCGCAGACGGAGGAGACTCCGTCCGCAGGCACCTTTCCCTTTTCTCCTCTGGAGACCGCCCTGATCGTGTTTGCGCTGCTGATCGGTGTTCTTTTTCTGATTCGGGAACATAACTTTCGCAAACGCAGAAAACAGCGGAAGGAACGCGCCGCCCGCTTGGCGGCCGGTGTAATTGATGTGGCGCCCGAGTTCCAGCGCCGCCCGGAACGGCGCTTTCCTGCTCCTGCGCAGCAGAGTACAGCATCCCGGAGACGGTGTGAAAACAGCCCAAAGCGGCGCTATCCGCGCAGCCGGGGCTGCTGACTACAAAACCTCCGAAACGGCATCAGGCCGCTTCGGAGGTTTTTATATGCCCCCTCTTCAGGAGATGTTTTTAGTCAAAGTCAAGATATTCCCGCCGGACAAATCCCCCGAGTCCGCGGTATTCAACGGCAGCCCATTCAGGCAGCAGGCCGTAGACGGTTACTCCAGCGCCGTCGGGGATCGAACCAAGCACCGCCGAGCGGACGCTTGGACGGTCGCGCAAATTCAATCCCCGGCCTGATTCGGTATTCACCTCGGCGGAAAAGGGCTGTAGAGGCTCGACAAACGGAAGGTCAAAATATTCCGTCAGCGAAAGGGCGATGGTGCGGGCGATCAGGCCGATGTTGTTGATGATCCAGTTGGCGTCTTCCGGATTGTCGTGGTAGGCGATTTCGATCAGCACCGCCGGAGCACGCACCCGGTCCACCTCCCCGAGCGCGGTGGTCGCCCGTGTATCGACGAGAGCCGGATCGAGATAGATTACCCTGAAATTATCCGCCAAAATTTCAGCGGCGCGGGTGCCGTTGATGCTGCCGGGAAAATGATAGACATCCACTCCTTGCAGTGTGCCGTAGATGGGCGCGGCATTGGAATGCAGCGCCAGATGCAGATTATAATTTCCCGCGTTCGATTCCCGGATCACCTGCCCGGCCGTCATCTCCGGGCGATTGCGGGTAAAACGGATCCCCGAAGCGCGCAGATAGGGCTCTAGCGCGTCGGCCACCAGATTCATATAGTACTCTTCCGAGCCGCCGGTCACATACAGGTTATTTTCCTGCGTAGAAGGGCTCAGGTAGATCTTTGGCATAAATTGCCCCCCTCAGACGTTCTTCTGCTTTATGCTATGCACGACCGGTCGGAAGGGTGAGAGAAAGATATGCCGCCGGGGTCAGCGGGAAAGCGGGATACTGCCGGCGATCTGCCGGATCCGCTCCGGCCCGGCCGCGCCGTCCGCCAGTTCGGCGGCGAGATGCCTGAGAAGCCCGATGTCGTAGGAAAGGATTCCGGCGCTGTATTCGGTCGTCCCGCCCTGCCCGGATAGAGACAATGGGCACGTCGAAAGTTTTCCGAACCACCGGCATTTTTTCTATACGAAAAAACGCGGCACTTTTTACAAGCACCGCGTTTGTCCAAAGATTCAGGAAAAGCCTTTACAGAATATGCAGAATCTGATCGCTCATCTTCCGCTTAGGCATTTGAGGAGATTCATCGGGATAACCGAGCGCAAGGATGGGGCCAACCTCTTCGGTTTCTGGCATGCCGGTTACCTCGGCCGCTACGGCTTCGTCACAATACCCCATGATGACCGTTCCCAGTCCCAGCTCGTGTGCCTTGAGGGCGAAGGCCATGGCGGAACAGCCGCAGTCGAACATCTGCCAGCCCTTTCCCTTGGGGGTGGAGAAGCTGCCGTCCCGGTCGTAGCCCGAGCGGTTTCTCACCATCGATACCACGACGATGACCGGCGCGGATTCGCAGGCGGGCCGGTTAAATGCCGGCATGCTTTCGATAATTCGGCGGCGCTTCTCGGGGTCCGTCACCGCATAATAACGGGTTACCTGACTGTTTTTCCAAGAGGGGGCCATCGCGGCGGCATCCGCGAGGCAGGCGAGGGTTTCAGCACTTACTGGGAAACCCTGAAATCTGCGGACGCTCCTGCGGCCCTCGAGTACAGTTTGAAGTTCCATTGCAGTCAAGCTCCTTTCGCCGGGATGTTCCGGCTGCTGCGGCCGCCCCTTTGCCGGGCGGCTGCCTATTTGGTATAGTTGTCGAAATAGCCCTGCACCAGTACGATGGGGGTGCCTTTATCGCCGCTTCCGGAAGTCAGATCACAGAGCGAACCGATCAGATCGGTCAGGCGGCGCGGTGTGGTTCCCTGTGAAACCATCTGGCCGGTCAGGTCGTCCTCCTTGTTTCGGATATAATCCGAAATGGCGGCCTTCAGCGCGTTTCCGCTGAGGTGGGCGAAGTCATTGTCGGCGAGGTACTTAAGCTTGACCTCATTCGGCTGTCCCTCCAGTCCCGGGGTGTAGGCAGGGGACACGACCGGATCGGCAAGCTCCCAGATTTTCCCGACCGGGTCCTTGAAGGCGCCGTCACCATAGATCATTACCTCAATGCTGCGCCCGGTTGCTTCGAGCAGGCCGCTGCGGATGTGCTCGACCACTGGTGCACAGTCGCGGGGAAACAGCTTGATCCGTTCTTCGGTCGCTTTGTTCGAACCAAGCAGGCCGTAGTTCTCATTATAACCGCTGCCGTTTACCGGCGTGTTCATCAGATCGGAGAGGCAGAGCACCTGTTTGGCTCCGGCCGCAATCAGCCGCCTGCGGGAGCGTTCGCGGGTGTGAATATCGCAGCAGAGCACCGTCTTGGTATAGGGGAGGATGGCGCGACAGTCATTGGCGAAGATAATTTCGACCTCGCAGCCGGTGGCGGTGATCAGTTCCTTGTAATATTCTACATAGTCCACCCCGGTGAAGGGATGCTTATGAAAGCCGAAAAGCTCACGGTAACGCCGCTCGTCGAGCAGATCGGCCCAGGGATTAACGCCCTTTTCATCGAGCAGGTCGGGGTCCACCAGATGATTGCCCACCTCGTCGGACGGGTAGCTGAGCATGAGAACCATCTTTTTGACGCCTTTGGCAATGCCGCGCAGGCAGACAGCAAAGCGGTTGCGGCTCAGAATCGGGAAGATCACTCCAAGGGTGGCGTTCCCAAATTTTGTCCTGACATCGGCGGCAATCTGTTCCACCGTTGCGTAATTTCCCTGTGCCCGGGCGACAACCGCTTCGGTCACCGCCACCACATCGCGGTCGCGCAGCGCAAAGCCCTCGGATTTCGAAGCCTCCAGCACGCTTTTCACCACGATTTCAGCAATATCGTCTCCCTCGCGGATAATAGGGGCGCGGATTCCCCTTGATACAGTACCGATCAGTCTTTCCACGGTTCCACTCCTTTGTTTCTGTCCCGGCGCAGCCCTGGTGTTTCTCTTTCCCCGGCCGGAAATTATTTGCCTGCATTAGTATAGCAGATTTTGGCCGAAATGCGCAACTGTCGGATGAAATTACAGAGCTGCAAAGAGATGGTAGTATCTTCCGATGGTGTTACGCAGAGCGCCGATCCGCTCCACTTCGCAGACGACCTCATCTCCCGGCCTCAGAAAGCGGGGCGGATAAAAGCCCATGCTGACCCCCGAAGGAGTTCCGGTTGCAATGATTGTCCCAGGCAGCAGGGTCATCCCTTGGGAAAGCTCGCTGATCGCTCCCGTGACAGTATGAATCTGAAGGTCTGCGTTAGACAATCCGCTTACACACCCGAATGTCTCGGAATTCCAAAATGCCCCTGCGGGTGCGGGGGTGAATTTGCCCATTGAAAACCTGTTTTCAATGGGCAAAGAGGGGGATAGCCCTCTTCCATATCCTTTGTGCGGTTCAGAAGGCAAAAATCGGTCATTTTGAGACCTTTTTTGTGCGCTTTGTTGTATTTCAGGTGACTTTTCGCGAGTGAGACAGCGATTGAAAAGAACAGTGTGTAACTTCATTCTACCAGAGGTCTGCAAACAGTGTCTCTTTTTATCTTCTTTTCAATTTGCGCAACTTATTGGACCTGTTGACAAAATAGCGCAGGAGGCCTCTATGTGGTACAATAAACATGAGGAGGGATGAGGTATGATGGGGCGACAAGATAGGCAAATGGCAATAGTTTTTATGGATATGGAA